>Ga0209643_1000726_pt1 | contig 44767 bp, 46 predicted proteins | sample AutmiccBRH37_all_FD_187383 | JGI IMG/M metagenome (GOLD analysis project Ga0209643, IMG submission 187383) | Deep subsurface microbial communities from Mt. Terri, Switzerland - Autotrophic microbial communities BRH/37_all (SPAdes) (version 2) | ecosystem: Environmental > Aquatic > Deep...
ATATTATAACACATTACGCAAAATTACGCAACATCTATTGGAGAAAATTTGACAGTTTTCCAATAAAAAAAGCCCTGTTTTCAAGGCTTGCAGAGATTTCTATATTAAAGCAAGTGTCAAAGACCCGGGGAGCGCCCCGTGCCGGGCAGTATCTCTTATGTCCCATCGGTGGCGGGTCTGTGCATGGCCGGTTATGTAGTAGACAAACTATTAGGGCTGGGCGTTTTTAACAATATGAATTGACATTTTTTATCTATGCAGATATTATATAAAATGTGGATATGCTATCCTTGGGAATCTATTAACGGTCTTATTTTGTTATTACTAATTGTTAATTCTAATTAGGGCAGCATTGTGCAGCAACATAAGTAACGTTGAAAGGAGAGAATAACGTGGCTAGTGAGAACATCAACATTCTCGGTGAATCAAACTTTCAGCAATTTATTGATAATGCCACCACACCGGTACTGGTGGATTTTTGGGCGGAGTGGTGTGGACCCTGCAAAATGATTGCTCCCGTGGTGGAAGAGGTGGCCAAGGACTATGAAGGTAAAATAGCAGTGGCCAAGTTGAACGTGGATGAAAACAAGACCATCCCATCAAATTTTGGGGTTGTTAGCATCCCTACGCTGATTGTTTTTAAAGGCGGCAAAGAAGTGGAAAGAATAGTCGGATTCAAAACCAAAAAGGAACTGCAGGCAGCGATAGACAAGCATATCGCGTAATGCGGCCTTTATTTTTATTTTAAACTGTTTAATGCCATTTTTTAAAATCATTTTAATGGCCAAAAAAATTAATATTGTACCAAAGGGCGCGCGGCTAAGGAACTTGCTTTAGTGCGTGCCTTTTTTTATCTTCGCACAGCCTGTAAGCTCTCTTCTTTATGATTTTTTTAGGGTGGTGACCAAATTGGAAGACATGTTTCGACAGGCGGCCGAAAAAAATATGCACAAAGCAGCTCCTCTGGCTGTACGGATGCGGCCGCGCACGCTGGAAGAGTTTGAAGAACAGCTCAGCTTGGTGGGGCCGGGCCGGCCGCTAAATAAACTCATTACCAGCGACGGGCTGCAGTCACTAATTCTTTTCGGCCCGCCCGGCACCGGCAAAACCACCCTGGCCCATATCATTGCCAACCTAACCAGCGCCCACTTTGAAAAAATAAACGCTGTGATGGCCGGGGTGGCGGATATCCGCAAAGTGGTGGAACAGGCCAAAGACCGCCTGGGCATGTACGCCCGGCGTACCGTGCTGTTCATAGATGAAATTCACCGTTTCAACAAAGCGCAACAGGACGCGCTGCTGCCTTTTGTCGAAGACGGAACCGTGGTGCTGGTGGGTTCCACCACCGAAAACCCCATGTTCGCAATAAACCGGCCCCTGTTGTCCCGGTCGCTGTTATACCGGTTGGAGCCACTATCAACAGCTGCGTTGGGCCGGCTACTGCAGCGGGCCCTGTCCGACACCGAACGCGGTCTGGGTGACTACCGGGTAGAACTGGAAGATGGCGTGCAGAATGCGATTACCGGTTTTGCCAACGGTGATGCCAGATCAGCCCTAAACGTGCTGGAACTGGCGGTGCTAACCACGCTGCCCGGGGAAGACGGCAGGCGTTTAATCACTTTGGAAGCGGTAAAAAGCGTCTGCCAAAACCGCATCATTCAGTTTGACCGGGTGGATGAACATTACGACGTTATCTCAGCCTTCATCAAAAGCATGCGGGGCTCGGATCCCCAGGCTGTCCTTTACTGGCTGGCCAGACTGCTGCATGCCGGCGAAGCCCCTGTTTTTGTGGCCCGGCGGATTATGATCCTGGCTGCCGAGGACATCGGACTGGCCGACCCCCAGGCCCTGGTGATAGCCACAGCCGCAGCCCAGGCAGTAGAGCGCATCGGTATGCCCGAAGCCAGAATTATCCTGGCCGAAGCCGCGGTGTACATGGCCCTGGCACCCAAGAGCAACGCCGCATACCTGGGTATCGAAGCTGCCCTGGAAGCGGTACGCAACGAAAGAGTAACGGCGGTACCGTCGCACCTGCGCGATACCAGCTATAGTGGCGCCAAGCAAAACCTGGGTCACGGCATCGGTTATAAATACCCCCATGATTATCAAAACCACTGGGTAATTCAGCAATACCTGCCCGATAACATGACCAACAGGATCTTTTACAGTCCTTCGGAGCAGGAAAAAGAAAAAAACATCTGGGAACGTTGGCATAGCCGAAAAAAAAATGATAAACAGTAGGACAAAAGTAAGAAAAACTTAATTGACAATAACCTATCGGAATGCTAAGATATCCGTGTAATCAATTCCGAGTGAATCAGTGTGAATTAAAGAGGGTGGGATTATTGCGGCTGTCCACACGTGGACACTACGGGTTAAAGGCCATGTTCGACTTGGCCCAGCATTACGGAACCGAACCCATTCCGCTGAAGACGGTGGCAGAACGACAAAACATTTCGGAAAACTACCTGGAACAGTTAATTGCCACCCTGCGTAAAACAGGGTTGGTAAAAAGCGTGCGGGGTTCGCAGGGAGGTTATATACTGGCCCGGGATCCCGAAAAGATAACGGTAGGTGACATTATCAGGGTCATGGAAGGGCCGATTGCCCCGGTGGACTGCGTAAGCGAGATTGAACCCGCCGAGTGCATCCAGTCCGAATACTGCATCACCCGGTCGGTATGGGCCAGGGTCAGAGACTCACTAGCCGAGCTCATGGACTCCATCAGTCTGGCCGATATGTTACGCGACGCCGACAAAGCGGAACAGGAAAGACGCATTTAAATCTTGATTAAAATATTAAATAATAATAGTGTGCAAAATTTAATATTTCTCAATCCAGCAACAATACAAGCCCCAAAGGAGGAGCAGATCAAGTGCAAAGAGTTTACTTCGACCACAGCGCCACTACGCCGGTACGTCCGGAAGTTTTTGAGGAGATGCAAAAATATCTAACCGATTATTTCGGCAACCCCACTAGTTTGCATTACTTCGGCCGGGTAGTCAGAAAAGCCATTGAAGAAGCTCGTGAAAAAGTGGCCCGGGCCATCGGCGCCCAACCCAACGAAATTGTTTTTACCAGTGGCGGTACCGAGTCAGATAACATGGCCATCCACGGTGTAGCCATGATTAATAAAAACCGCGGCAACCACATCATCACTTCCGCCGTGGAACACCATGCTGTACTAAACACCGTCAAGTCGTTGTCCAAACAGGGTTTTACCATTACCATTCTGCCGGTTGACAAGCACGGCATGGTCGACGTTGATGATTTGGCCAATGCCATAACCGACAAGACCATCCTGGTCACCATCATGCACGCTAACAACGAAATGGGCACCATTCAACCCATTAAGGAACTGGCGGCCCTGGCCAAGAGCAAGGGTATCACTTTCCACACCGATGCCGTGCAGACGCTGGGCAAAATACCCGTTGACGTGAACGAACTAGGGGTAGACCTGTTAACTATCAGCGGTCACAAAATATACGGGCCCAAAGGAATTGGCGCCCTGTACATCCGTAAAGGCACCCGTTGGAGACAATCCCTGTTCCATGGCGGTGCCCAAGAGAAACTGCGCCGCTCGGGCACCGAAAATGTCCCCGGCATCGTTGCCATGGGCAAAGCCTGTGAATTGGCGGTTCAGGAGCTGGATCAAGAACCCGCTTACCTGAAAGGATTGCGGGATAAATTGATTAAGGAGGTCATGGACAGAATTCCCCACACCAGGGTAACCGGCCATCCCACTATGCGCCTGCCCAACCATGCCAGTTTCACTTTTGAATTCATTGAAGGTGAATCAATGCTGCTTAGCCTGGATATGAAAGGGTTCGCGGCATCAAGCGGGTCAGCCTGTACATCCGGTTCACTTGAACCGTCCCACGTTCTGCTGTCCATGGGCATTCCCCATGAACTGGCGCACGGTTCCATCCGCATCACTTTGGGGCGTGACAATAAGCCCGAAGACATTGATAGCTTTATGGAAGTAATGCCGCCCATCGTGGAACGGCTAAGGGCCATGTCACCTTTGGATCAGGAAAACGAGTTTGCCATTGAAAGCGACTGTGTGTCATGTAAGGCTAGTGATACTTGTCAAAGGCAGGTATAACTGGTCAGGAGTCAGGATTCAGGAGTCAGAGTAAGGGAACGGTTTATTGGCTGGAAGTATTCTGAATTCTGACTACTGAATTGAATACCTGTACGGATATTTTTTATCAATATGCAAAAAATACGGGGGAGGATGCGGGCATGTATACTGAAAAAGTGATGGATCATTTTGAAAATCCACGTAATGTAGGCGAAATCTCCGACGCCAACGGCGTAGGACAAGTGGGTAACCCCTCCTGCGGCGACATTATGAAAATTTACCTTAAAGTTGAAGACAACGTCATTAAAGATATAAAGTTTAAAACCTTCGGTTGCGGGGCAGCCATCGCCACCAGCAGTATGGTTACCGAAATGGCTATGGGCAAAACCATTGAGGAAGCGTTGCAGCTTAGCAACAAAGCAGTGGCAGAAGCGCTGGACGGTCTGCCGCCCAAAAAAATGCACTGCTCCAACCTGGCCGCCGATGCGCTGCACGCCGCGATTAAGGACTACAAAGAAAAACAAAAATAACGGATACCGGGTGATATTTTGGACACAAATAATAAAACAGTAGTTGTGGCCATGAGCGGCGGCGTGGACAGTTCTGTCACCGCCGCTCTTTTACTTGAGCAGGGTTATCAGGTAATCGGAGTGACCATGCAGATATGGGACCCTGCGGTAACCGAGGTGGACGGCGATTACGTGGGGTGCTGTTCCCTGGCAGCGGTGGACGATGCCCGTGCCGTCGCCGACAAGCTGGGCATTCCGTATTACGTGCTGAACTTCCACGCCCTGTTTCGGCAGACAGTGGTACAGGATTTCATTCGCCAGTACGTCAGGGGCCGCACCCCCAACCCCTGTGTAGTCTGCAACCGGGTAATCAAATTTGAGGCCCTGCTGCAAAAAGCCAGGTCCCTGGAAGCCGACTACCTGGCCACCGGCCATTACGCCATCATCGGTTACGACCAACAAACCGGCCGCCACACGCTTAAGAAAGCCAGGGACCAACGCAAGGATCAGACCTACTTCTTGTATTCCATGACCCAGAACCAGTTAGCTCACACCCTAATGCCGCTGGGCGGTTTCGTCAAAGATGAAGTGCGGCAGATGGCCGCGCAAAGAGACTTAAAGGTGGCGGAAAAGCCCGAAAGCCAGGAAATATGCTTTGTGCCCGACGACAACTACCGCAATTTCTTGCGGGAAAACGTTGCTGAACAGATTAAGCCCGGCCCCTTTTTGGATTTGGCCGGTAATGAAATAGGCCGCCACGAAGGCATTGCCTTTTACACCATCGGCCAGCGCCGCGGTCTGGGCCTGGCCACCGGGGAAAGGGTTTATGTGGTGGAAATTGACCCCCAGCGCAACGCCGTAGTTGTCGGGCCTGTAGAATCATTAAGCAAAACCAGCCTGATGGCGGCAGACCTAAACCTGGTGCTGGTGGACAAACTCACCGGCCCCACCCAAGTTCAGGCCCAGATCAGGTACAACGGCGAACCCGCCCCAGCCACCGTAACCCCGGTAGATGAACACCGGGTACGAGTCGATTTCGAAACACCGCAGCTAGCCATCACGCCAGGCCAGGCCGTAGTTTTCTACCAGAGGGACAATCTCCTGGGCGGCGGCACCATCGAGTAAGAAGGGGGTCAGGCTTTTGTGTCATGGGGACGGTTCCTTTGACACAAAAGTCTGACCCCTCTTTGCATTACCGGGTTAAAAATTGGGCATAATGTATTTATGAGAATGTCAAGGAGGCGATAGGTTGCATTGCCCGGTATGCGGCGGCAAAGCCACCGGCAAGGTGGGCGTAGAGCAATACTACTGCTGGGATTGCTGCGTTGAATACAGGTTAAACAAAGAAGGGGTCAACATTTTCGAAGTTGGCGAGGACGGCAGCCTGGTTTCTTTTGACCCGGCGAATGAAAACCTACTGTAATAGGAAGGTGAGTTTTTTGACCAGAAATTTTTGGCGGGGCTTAATAGCCGGCAGTGTTTTGGCCGCTGTTATGAACATGATGAAAAAACCACAGCGCAAGCCAGGGGAACTGCTCGGCATGGACAGGGTCAGGCGTATGCACCCGCGTCGGGCAGCCGATAAGATGTTAAGAGGCGTAACCCGAACAGTGGACGGATTAATCAAAAAAAGGTAACCGAAACCGATATCCGAAAAGTGGGGACCGCCATCCTCACTTTTTCATACTTTTGGGGCAAATTAATCTAATACAGAATAAAGCGCACCGAAGAAAAACTTGGTCGTGCTTTTATTGTTGGGGTGGTGGGGATTTTGCCTTGGTGGCGCCGGAAAAAAAATTACTGGATCATATTTGCGGCAATCATGGCGGTATTCATGGTCTATTTCATCTACCTCCTACGGGGTATTTTTTTATCCCTGATTCTGGCCGTGGTTATAACTTACCTGTTTTACCCTCTGGTGCGGGCGGTAGAACACAAAGGGGTATCCAGAATATCCGCCATTTTTATTGTTTATGCGGCCATGTCATTTATTGTGGCCGGGCTGCTGCTTTACGGCATGCCCTATTTCATTGCCCAGATGTACCGGGTAGCCGAAGCAGCGCCCGGTTATGCTGCTCAGGTACAACAGTTCACCGCTTCGCTGCAAATAGAATACGCCCAGGCAGGCATTCCGGAAACCCTGCGCCGGATTATCGATGAACGCATTGGCTGGCTGGAAAACATCCTGGTGGAGCAGGCCGAGCGGGTGGTGGAAACCCTGCTGGGGCTGGCGGGGTATGTATTCAACATTATCTTTGCCCCGGTATTTGCCTTTTACCTGTTAAAAGACATTGAACTGTTCACCGACCGTACCGTCTCCTTTATACCACCCCAAAGCAGGACAGACGTGCTGGCCCTGGGCAGCGAAATTAGCAAAATCATAGACAGCTATGTTCGCGGTTACCTGCTGGTAAGCTTAATTGTAGGGATCATGACCGGCCTGGCCATGACTGTTTTAAACATGGAGTTCGCGCTGATGCTGGGCATATTCGCCGGCATGACCAACCTAATACCCTATTTTGGCCCGCTAATCGGCGCCATCCCGGCCATTGCTCTGGCTCTGCTGGTTTCCAAGTGGATGGTGCTAAAAGTAGCTATCGCCTACCTGGTAATCCAGCAATTCGAATCCGCCATCATCGGTCCCAGGGTGATTGGTAAACGGGTTGGTTTGCATCCCCTGTTCGTAATCCTGGTGCTTTTAGCCGGCATCCAGCTTTACGGGCTCACCGGCCTAATCCTGTCCGTGCCGCTGGCCGCCATTCTACGGGTAATCTTCCGCTTCACCCTCCGCAAATTCATACCCGAGTATAATTAGGCCCCTTACCCTACAGCTTGACTCTATTAAACCAATTATGTATAATTATAGCGCCAATTAATAGGTTAAATTTGGGGAAAAAAGTAAAGATTTTTTCCATAATGCAGATGATAATTATATAAAATACGCCGCCTGACAGCGTTAACGTCTAAGGGGCGGACAACGGTCTGTTATAAACAAAATTCAGAGGCCGCTGTTAAGCAGGGTGGTACCACGGAGCCTTTCCGTCCCTGTCAGGGGAAGGAAGGCTTTTATTTATAATTATAAAAACCGGCATCATCTTAAACCACTGAAGAAGTCCAGGTTTGCGACATTCATGCGACATTCTAATGAAACGAAGTTAGTTTTAGTGGCCGGCATCACATCTGTCACACTTTTTGGGGGTGGAGTTAAATGCAAGGCAAAGAAATTAGAGCCAAATACCTAAAGTTTTTTGAACAACGGGGACACAAAATTATGCCCAGTTCCTCACTAATCCCGCATAACGATCCCAGCATTTTATGGACAGCAGCCGGGATGGTACCCTTTAAGCCATTTTTCACCGGGGCTGCCAAGCCCGAGGTACTCAGGGCCACCACCTGCCAGAAATGCTTGCGCACTCCGGATATCGATTCGGTGGGGCGTACCGCCCGGCACCATACCTTTTTTGAAATGTTGGGCAACTTCTCTTTCGGTGATTATTTTAAAAAAGACGCCATCCCCTGGGCCTGGGAATTCGTAACCAAAGAACTGGGTCTGGCCCCTGAAAAACTGTGGATCACCATTTACCAGGACGACGACGAAGCTTTTGATATCTGGCACCAGGACGTGGGTATCCCCAAGGATCGCATCGTGCGCATGGGCAAGGATACTAACTACTGGGAAATCGGCGTTGGTCCCTGTGGACCTTGTTCTGAGATTTATTATGATCTGGGCGAAGCAAGAGGCTGCGATTTGCCCGACTGTGCCGTGGGCTGCGATTGCGACCGGTATCTGGAAATATGGAACCTGGTATTCATTCAGTTCTTCCGGGACGAGGAAGGTAACTATACACCGCTAAAAAGTAAAGGCATTGACACCGGCATGGGCCTGGAGCGGGTGGCTTCAATACTGCAAAATGTAAAAACAAATTTTGATACCGACCTGCTGCGGGATATCATGGACTTTACCGGCAACCTGACCGGCAAACCGTATGGCTCCGGTGCCGACATCGACCTGGCTCTAAAAGTGATCGCCGACCACGTGCGGGCGCTGTGCTTCGCCATCGCCGACGGCGCACTGCCATCCAACGAGGGACGCGGTTACGTGCTGCGCCGCCTGCTCAGGCGGGCTGTTCGTTTTGGCCGGGTGCTGGGGGTCCAAGACCCGTTTCTGTACCGGGTAGCCGGCGCGGTCATTGAAAAAATGGGTGACAATTACACTGAACTGACCAAAAACGCAGACCTGATTTCCAGGGTCATTAAAACCGAGGAAGAAAGATTCGGTGAAACTCTGGCCCAGGGTACCGAATTGTTAAACGGGTTGATATTTGAAGCCAAGCAAGCAGGTAAAGCCTCCATAGACGGGAAAAAGGCTTTCCGGCTTTACGATACTTACGGATTCCCGCTGGAACTGACTATGGAAATAGCCGGCGAGAGCGGCCTGGCAGTGGACGAGCTTGGTTTTACCGCAGCAATGGAAAAGCAGCGCGAAAGGGCCCGCAGCGCCAGGCAGGAAACCGAATACTTGTCGGAAAAATCAGCGCTGTTGAAATCAGTACTGGAGCAAACCGGAGAAACTGTTTTCACCGGCTACGACACTCTTAACAGCCGCTCTAAAATCAAGGCCATCTTTGTAGGCGACCAGCAGGTGGATCAAGCAGTGGCCGGGCAGGAAGTAGAAATAGTGCTGGACATCACCCCTTGTTACGCCGAGTCCGGCGGCCAGCTTGCCGACCACGCCACCCTGACCGCCCCGAGCACCGCAGTGGAAATCGGGGAAGTCACCAAGCCGGTGGAAGGTCTGCATCTGCACCGGGGCCAAGTAACCAGCGGTACCATTAATGTCAACGATGAAGTGGATGTGCAGGTGGATGTACAGCGACGGATGAATATAGCTCGTAACCACTCAGCCACGCACCTATTGCATAAATCACTGCGGCAGGTGTTGGGCGAGCACGTGAACCAAGCAGGTTCACTGGTATCACCAGACCGACTGCGCTTCGACTTTACCCACTTTACTTCCATCAGCCAGGAAGAGCTGGCCCGGATAGAGCAAAAGGTAAACGAGGCCATCCTGCATAATCTGGCTGTGGAGACACTGCTTACCACCCTGGACGAGGCCAAGGAAATGGGTGCGGCAGCCCTGTTCGACGAAAAATACGGCGATCGGGTACGTCTGGTTAAAATGGGCGATTTCAGCCTGGAATTGTGTGGCGGCACACACGTAAGGTCCACCGCCGAAATGGGTATTTTCAAGTTGCTCAGCGAAAGCAGCGTAGGATCGGGGCTGCGCCGGGTAGAGGCAGTGACCGGGGAAGGAACTATGCATTATTATCGTTCCCGGGATGAACAGCTAAATAATATTGCCCGGGTGGTCAAGGCGGCACCCCACGAAGTAGTGCACCGGGTCGAAAACCTGGCCCAAACACTGCGTGAAGTAGAACGGGAAGCCGAAACGCTGCGGGCAAGGCTGGCTCGCTACGAAGTGCAAAGTATGCTGGATAATACCAGGGATGTGGCCGGGGTCAAGGTTCTGTCTGCCCGCACTGACGCTGCCGACATGGACAGCCTGCGTGCTATGGTTGACCTGCTGCGCGACAAGATGGGTTCCGGTGTAATTGTGCTGGCCTCGGCTGCGGCCGGTAAAGTTAATTTGGTGGCCGCGGTGAGCAAAGATCTGCTTGGTAACGGCCTGCACGCCGGCAAACTGATCAAAGAAATAGCCCCACTGGTGGGTGGTGGCGGCGGTGGCCGGCCGGATATGGCCCAGGCCGGAGGCAAAGACCCCTCAGGAGTGGAACTCGCCCTGGATAAAGTCTACCCCCTGGTAGCTGCCCAAGCCGGCAAATAAATTATTAATTTGCACCAAAGCCTAACCAGAAAGTTGTATTTGTTGATCGTGTTGCGTGTACGCGTGGTCATTGCTATGAATACAACAAGTGAAGAACCTTGTCATTAAGCCTGTCATTGCTATGAATACATGAATCCTGTCATTCTGAACGCAGTGAAGAATCTTAGTTTTTAAAAGGCTTAAGATTCTTCGCTACGCTCAGGATGACAACATTTAACATATAAATTCACTTTTTTAGTATTATTTCCATACGGAATACGCGCCATATCGTTTTTCTGGAGGCCAGCTTCAACTATGGATGAACACTTCTCATAATGACTGTTTGCGGTTATAATAGGAAATATAACCTGTGGTACGCCGCAGGGCCCGGGTGGTAATTTAATGGGGGAGGTATTTCTCATGTCCAGGGAAATTACCGAAAACACAGTAATGTTTAAAGTCCAGGCGGAAGAGAACAAGGCCAGGGAAATACTGCTTGAGGTATACGACGCGCTTAAAGAAAAAGGATATAATCCCATCAACCAGCTTGTCGGGTACCTTCTTTCCGGCGACCCTGCCTACATCACCAACCACAACAACGCTAGAAGCCTGATTCGTAAGCTGGAACGGGACGAGCTGTTGGAGGAACTGGTGAAGAAGTACCTGGCCGCCGGCTAACCGACCGAACATTGCAGTACAGAAAACTTGGGGGCACGGGACTCACCGTGTCCAGGCTCTGCTTTGGCGCCTTAACCATCGGCCCAATGCAGAGGAACCTGCCCCTGGATGAAGGGTCCGGATTAATTCGTCTGGCTTTAGGCATGGGCATCAACTTTATCGATACCGCAGAAAGTTACAACTGCTACCCATATATTCGGGAGGCGCTGCGCGGTCACCCCGTTGACGTAAACATTGCCACCAAATCGTATGCTCACACCCGGGCAGAAATGGAAAAAAGTCTTCATTACGCACTTAAATCACTTGAACGTGACACCATAGAAATATTCTTACTGCACGAACAGGAATCATATTTCACTATTAAAGGACACCAGGAAGCCTTAGATTACCTGGTGTCTGCCCGTGCTCAGGGGTTGGTGCGGGCAGTGGGTATCTCAACCCACTGCGTGGCCGGAGTGCGCGCCGCGGCCTCGATACCCGAAATAGAGGTTATCCACCCCATCATCAACCTGGCGGGCATCGGCATTCAGGACGGCAGCCTGGATGAAATGCTGGAGGCCATATCATTTGCCGCCACTATGGGTAAAGGGATTTACGGCATGAAATGCCTGGGCGGCGGCCATCTTATCCCCGATGCCGACCGGGCTATGGAATTTGTGCTCTCCATGCCCGAGCTGGCCGCAGTGGCGGTGGGCATGCAGTCTAAAGAAGAAATCATCTATAACGCAGCCAGGTTTTCCGGGCAGACACCCGACCCGGCCCTGGTGCCCGGCCTGTCCAGCCAGGCGCGCCGGCTACATATTGAGGAATGGTGCCGCGGCTGCGGCCAGTGTGTAGAAAGATGCACCGCCGGGGCGTTGCGTATCGAAAGCAACCGGGCCACAGTAGACGAAACCCTCTGCCGCTTATGCAGCTACTGCGCCGCATCCTGCCCCGATTTTTGCATCAAAGTAATATAGGTGCCAGGTGTTGCAAGTTGCAAATCAAAGATTTGCAACTTGCAACACCTGGCACCTAGCACCGAGACGAAGGAGAAGATATGCGCATACTGGGACTGGATCTTGGCGAAAAGAATATTGGGATGGCGGTAAGCGACCAGTTGGGCTGGACGGCCCAGGGGTTGGAAAGCATCCGTAGCAAAGGAAAAATTAAAGAAGATCTGGATAAAATAGACTCTGTGGTGCAAAAATACGAGGTAGAAAAAATAATTATCGGGCTGCCGCGTAATATGGACGGCAGTTATGGCCCCCAGGCTCAAAAGGCCCTGAAATTTGCCGAGCTAATCAAAAAGCGGTCGGGCCTGCCGGTGGAAACCTGGGATGAAAGGCTTAGTACCGTTGCCGCCCAGCGGTTACTTATTGAAGCCGATGTGAGCCGCAAGAAGCGCCGCAGCGTGGTTGACCAAATGGCAGCCTCAATAATACTGCAAGGTTACTTGGACTCCCTGTCCCACAACAATTCTTGACATCATCCCTTTTTTTGGATAGAATAGCCGTAACTTTTGGAAAGAGGTGGGTTTTATGCCCGAGCTGGACGATATTATAACTATTGTTGACGAAGACGGCGCCGAACACGATGTGGCTGTTTATGGCGTTCTGGACGTGGAAGGTAAGACATATGCCGTGCTGGCCCCGGCGGACGATGAAGAAGAGGTTGATGGTGAAAGTGAGACCGAGAGTGAAGCTTTCATCCTACGCTTCGACATGGACGAGGACGGTAATGAAATAATGGTTGAGATTGACGATGAGGAATGGGACAAGGTCAAAGATAAGTGCATGGCCGAGTTCGATTTTTTTGTAGAAGAGTAAAGTGGTATGCTGACCACATAAACAGCATGTCAAGCTGGGCGTTTAATGTTTGCGGCCAGCTTTATCTTTTTTAACAGTTTATGTTATTTTTTGCATAATTATCATTTAGGACTTGCCTGACCTGGAAATTTCAAGCACTATAGAGTTAATAGAAAGAATACCGGGGGGAGCGCCATGTATCGGGTAGGCCTGGGTATTATCATTGCGCTTTTACTTTTAGTCGGCGCTTTTTTTGGGCTAAATGGTGTTTCTTTCGCCGTAGACGGCATCATACCGGGTGTTCACGTAGGCCCATTGGATTTAGGCGGTTTAACCCGGGGAGATGCGGAAAGTAAACTAAACGAACTGGCCGTCAGCATAGAATCATTGCCGGTGCAAATGGTTTACGGCGCAAACACTTGCCAGTTACCCGCAGGGGAACTGGGTTATTCCCTGGATGTAGATAAATCCTTGCGCCAGGCCGAGCAGGTGGGCAATAGCGGCTCAATTTTCACCCGCCTGGCCGAACGTCAGCGTGTCAAACTCCAAGGCCTGCACATTAAACCGGATCTGCTGCAGGATCGGCAGCAACTTGAAATTAAAGTTGCCCAGGCCTGGCCAAACATAATTGTAGAGCCCGAAAACGCTGGTTTTAAGGTGCTGCAGGATGACCGGGTGATTATTGTCCCGGGGCGTATGGGTACCAAAATTGATTTTGCGGCCCTGGAAAAGGATATCACCGAACAAATAACTGCCAACCGGGCCGAACTTTTAGAGGTTACCCTGCCGGTTATAGACGTAGCACCGCTGCGTACCACCCAGGATATTGAGTCCATGGAAATTAACGGCCTAATTGCGCAATACAGCACCAGGTTCGACGCCGGCCAAGCAGACCGTACATATAATATCCGGGTAGCCGCAGCGGCGCTGGACGGCCTATTAATTGCTCCCGGAGAAGAGTTTTCTTTCAACCGGGTAGTGGGTCCCCGCAGTTCCGAAGCCGGCTACAAAAGCGCCAACGTTATTGTCAATAACGAACTGGTGCCGGGCCTGGGTGGCGGTGTTTGCCAGGTGTCATCCACCCTTTATAACGCAGTTTTGCTGGCCAACCTGAAAATAGTTGAGAGAAACAATCACTCGCTGCCCGTCAGCTATGTGCCCATCGGCCGCGATGCCACCGTGGTATACGGTGCAGTGGACTTTAAATTTGCCAATAACGCAGATTTTTACATCTATGCCAAGTCAATTGTATCCGGCAACAACCTGACCGTTAAACTATATGGCAATACCGAAAAAACACCTCAGGTAGAACTGTCCAGCTGGGTAACGGCAAAAATTGAGCCCACTGTGGTTTACGAGAAAGATCCCAACCTGGCTGAAGGCGAAAAAGTGGTCAAGCAGGGAGGAAAAAACGGTTTTAAAGCTGCTGCCGTGCGTTACGTGTGGAAAGATGGCGAAAAGGTGGAGGAAAAGCTGACCCCAAGCTTGTACCACCCGGTGCGCCGGATTATAGCTATCGGCACGGGGGCGACCAGCCCGGCAGTAATAGTGCCTCTGGACGAAGATCTTAAACCGCCGGCTACTGCCCAGCCTTTACCCACAGAGCCGGAATCGCCGCCAGCCATTGAAGAAGATCAGGTATTGCAGCCAGTCAATGACGAGCAGTCGGAAATTGATCCAGACTTCCAACCGCCTGATGGTGAGCAGGAAGAAAACGAGCCGGACAGCGAACCGGTTGACGGTGAAGAGGACGAAAACATAGATGAAGATGATGAAGTGCCCGACCAGGATAGCCAACTGCCCGACAGCGAACCCCTGAGCTAGGTTCCAGGCGCTGACTTATGCATACTAAATAGAAAAGACATCCGGAGTGTGATGCAACATGGGGTCAACGGTGGTACGAATGGGTAAAAAAAGAAAACGTAAATCCAATTACGGACTATGGATAATTGTATTGTTGCTCTTTGTACTGGCTGTGGGATACTTACAAGCCCGCGCAGTGTTTAGCCCTGTGGATCAGGCCGGGGCAGAGGAACAAGTAAATGTGGTGGTGCCGAAAAATTCATCCACAGCATATATTGCCGGCCAGCTGGAAAGTGAAGGTTTGGTACACAGCGCCCTGGCTTTTCGACTATACGCCAGGTACCACCACATCGACGGTCAGTTCAAGCCCGGCACCTACCAGTTAAACCCGGCCATGACACTGGATGAAATAAACGGCCAGTTAATCAAAGGGCCTGACGAAACGATTAAAATTACCGTGCCGGAAGGTTTTACCGTGGCCCAGGTGGCCGGAATGTTGGAGCAAAATGGCATTACCGGCAAGGATGATTTCCTGCGGCTTACCGACAGTGAATGGAATTATCCTTACCTAAAGGATATTGCGGCCGAGAATAACAGACTGGAAGGATACCTTTATCCCGACACCTATCATGTAAGCCCCGTTACCAGTCCTGAAAAACTGGTTCAAATGATGTTGGACAGGTTTAACACGGTAATAGAAGAGCAAAACTATATCAAGCAAGCGGCAGACAGGGATCTCACTTTACACCAGGCTGTAATCATTGCCTCAATGGTTGAGCGGGAGGCCCGGGTGGCCGGAGACAGAGCTCGCATCGCCGGTGTCATATTCAACCGGCTGGCAATAGGCATGCCCCTGCAGCTCGACGCCACGATTCAGTACGTCCTGGAAACACCAAAGGAAGTATTGCTTTATAAAGACCTGGAAGTAGATTCACCTTACAACACTTACAAGTATCCCGGCCTGCCCCCCGGCCCCATAGCCTGTCCGGGCTGGCCTTCACTGCAAGCAGTGATAGAACCCGAAGAACACGATTTTCTTTACTACGTGGCCAAGCCCGACGGCAGCCACGCCTTTTCCCGCACCCTGCAGGAACACAACAACAATATTAACAAATACCAGGGGCAGAATTGATAATAATGGGAGTCAGGAGTCACTACTCGTAAGGTGCCAGGTGTTGCAAGTTGAAAGTTGCGTATTTTGCAGCTTTCAACTTGCAACACCTGGCACCAAAGCCCAACCAGCAAGTTGTATTCGTTTATCGTCGTGCTAGTACGCGTGGTAATTCTAAGCGCAGCGAAGAATTTGTGCATTTAAGTGAACTTTAAAGAAAGATTCTTCATTACACTTCGTTACATTCAGAATGACACGGCAGAATGACACGGACTTAATTTTTTAAGCGGTTTCCTTTAAGGGGGTTTTTTTTTGCGTAAACTGGAAATTGTGGCCCCGGCCGGCAGCCCGGAAAAGCTGGAATATGCCGTAGCCTACGGGGCGGACGCCGTTTATCTGGGCGGCACCGATTTTGGGTTAAGAACAGCCGCGGCCTCCTTTGACCGGGAAAACTTGTCCCGAGCCGTTGAATATGCCCATCGCCGTGGGGTTAAGGTTTATGTTACGGTGAATATATTCGCTCGCAACCGGGACATCGAAGAACTGCCCGGTTATATTGAGTTTCTTAGCCAAATTGGAGTGGACGCCGTAATAGTGTCCGACCCGGGGGTACTGGCTCTGGTTCGGGAAACCGCGCCTGCGCTTCGGGTTCACATCAGTACTCAGGCCAACACCACCAACTGGCGCAGTGCGCAAACCTGGACAGCCCTGGGCGCCGAGCGGATTGTGGTAGCCCGGGAATTAAGCCTGGAAGAAATTGCAACCATCAGCGAGCGAGCTAAAACTGAACTAGAAGTATTTGTACATGGTGCCATGTGCATCTCCTACTCGGGGCGCTGCCTGTTAAGCAATTACATGACCGGCCGCGACGCCAACCAGGGCGACTGCGCCCAATCCTGCCGCTGGAAATACCGCCTGGAGGAAGAGAAAAGGCCCGGGGAATATTTCCCGGTTTACGAGGACGACCAGGGCACCTACATTATGAGCTCCCGGGATCTGTGCCTGCTGGAGCACTTGCCCGGTCTGGTCCGGGCCGGGGTTACCGCGTTCAAGATAGAAGGCCGGGTTAAAAGCATCCACTACGTGGCCACCGTTACCGGTGTGTACCGCCGGGCATTAGACGCCTACCTGGCCGACCCGGATGGGTACAAAGTGCAGCCTGGCTGGCTGGAGGAGATCGGCAAAGTAAGCAACCGGGATTACACCACCGGTTTTATTGCCGGTGCCCCCGGCGGCACGCCACCCCCGGTGGATTCAATTTACCGGCGCAACTACACCTTTGTAGGGGCTGTGCTGGGTTACGACCAGGAACGGAAAATGCTCCAGGTCGAGCAGCGCAATCGTTTCGCCGTCGGTCAGACGCTGGAAATATTCGCCCCCGGCCTCGAAACATACCAAATGCAGGTTACAAGTATCCTGGATGAACAGGGACAACCCGTAGAAGCGGCCCCACACCCGCGCCAGACAGTCTACCTCCCCTGGCCCCAACCGTTGCCCCCATACTCACTACTTCGCCGTAGCGTTTAAAGCGTTCAAGTCGGGACGTTCAAGTCAAGAACCGTCCCCGACTTGAACGCCACCACCTAACGTCCTACCCAAGTCCTACCCAACGTATAACACCCCTGCTGGATGGTAACCATAATAAGGAAATAAGGAAAGGGGATATTAAGGAAAGGGGACACACCTCAGCTTGAAGGTCATGGCTATGGGGTCGAGGAATGTCCCCAATTTGAGTGTCCCCAATGTATGTAAAGGGGTTTTTGTTTTTGGCTGGTTTAAAAAATCACCGGTTGGGGTGGTCACGCTGGCTTTTAGTGCTGGCTTTTATGGGCATCGCCTGGCAGTTATATAATATCCAGGTTGGTCCGGGGGCCGTTTTAGCGGTACAGGCCCGGCAAATGAACGTAGAAGAGGTTCTACTGGAGGAATATGCCCGCGGGCAAATTACCGACCGCAACGGCATACCCCTCACCGGGGTCTATACCGCCAACGGTGTGGTTGTATTTCCCCAACTGATGGACGACCCGCAGCAAGATACCAAGACCTTGGCCCGCATCCTAAATATAAACCCCGATTTATTAACGGATAAAGCAATTGACGGGGCTTATCGCCTAACCGCCCCTCTTAATACCGCCCAGCTGCACAGTTTGCAAACAACCAATCTGCCGGGTGTTTTTTTGCTGCCCGTTTCCTACCGTTACGGGACGGACACGCTGGCGGCTCACGTCACCGGCCATCTGGGCAAAATAGACAGCAACGAGCAGCTTAAACAACTGCGGTCAGACAGCGGCAAACATTATGACCTGGGCGACTGGGTGGGCAAGACCGGCCTGGAGTATTTTTACGAGGCCCAGCTCAAGGGGCAGCAGCCGAAAGAGCTAGCGTACCTGAACCTGGACGCCCGCGGAAGGATCATCAGGGGGCCGGGCTTAACGGTGGAAACAACACGCAGCGACCCGTCGCGCCGTAACGTGGTCACCACTATTGATAACCATGTGCAACAGATTGTAGAAGACGTTATGGATGCTGAGGTAGACAGTGGTGCCGTGGTAGTAATGCAGGCCGGTTCCGGCGATATCCTGGCTATGGCCAGCCGGCCCGGCTTTCACCCGGCTCCCCGTTACATGGAGGAAACCATCAAATCACCCACCGGCGATGTTTTTATGGATCGCAATATTGCACTGTTTCAGCCGGGCTCGGTTTTTAAAGTGGTACTGGCCGCCGCCGCCCTGGAAACCGGCCTGGTTAACAACAGCGCCAAGTTTTTCTGTGCCGGCTCAGCCGCCGAACCCATTCATTGCTGGTATGAACAGGGCCACGGGGAAATAACTTTCCCGGAAGCGTTCGCCAACTCGTGCAATCCATTCTTTGTCCATTTGGGGGAACTGCTGGGGGCAGAACAAATCATTAATTACGCCGAAGCCCTAGGCCTGGCAGACCAAACCATTACCGGGTACCCGGTAAAACAGGCCCAGCAGGATCTGTCGCCAATCGGCAGTGCCTTCAACCTGTCAAACAGCAGTATCGGACAGGGCCCGGTGCTGGTAACCCCGGTTCAATTAGCGGCGATGATCAACACCATCGCCAGCGGCGGAATTTATTTTACACCCCGCCTGGTAACCGGTTTATCTGACGACAAAGATCATAGTATGGAATATATTGCAGGCCCGGAACCGCGCCGGGCACTGCAGACGGATACTGCCAAACAGTTACAGGAACTGATGCGCCTAACCACCACCGCAGGAGCGGGGAAGCAGGCCGACCTGCCGGTTTGGGGCAGCGCCGGTAAAACCGGTTCGGCGGAAGTGGCCGGAGAGGAAGACACCGTTAACGCCTGGTTTGCCGGGTATACACCGGCAAACAATCCCCGCTACGTAATCGTGGTGCTGGCCGAAAAAGGCCACAGCGGCGGCGAAACAGCAGCCCCGGTATTTCGCGCCATCGCAGAACAACTGCTGCAGCCGTAACTATTAATCCCAGGTAAGCACAGGGGGGTGCCCCTATAACAAGAACTTCTCGCGGCGATCCGGTGATATCCGGAGCGAACGGTGCACCTGGATGCGTTGTTTAGCCTGTCATAGCCCCGAATTCATGGCTGCTTAGGGCGTAGCCAAACGGTTAAGCAGTTTATACCATGCGGTAACAACAACCTACTCCAAACACAACAATAAGAATTGCAAGAGAGAGCGGAGCGATATCACCGGAGCGCCGCGCCCACTACAACCAACGGTAAAAGGGGTACCCCATCCGGGTGCCCGGTTCACCCATAACTCCGAATTATTAATTAGGACAGCCGCAAGGGCTGCCCCTACGACAAGGCATGGAATATTGTTGGTTTATGACACATCCCAAAAGTCTTATTTTGGGGCATGCCGTACCCTAATAACCCTACAAATTGTAAAACCAAATTCGAGCGTGCGCGTACTTTTGGAGCATCCTAATGAAAAGGGCTGTAAACAAGTGTAAAAATACAAGCCAACCCCTTATATCAATTGATTGTCCGATTATATGGTCAAGCAAGTTTATATGTCTATTCTTCCCAATTGCCACATGCAACTCATTGGTTTATAATAAGTTGTCAGTTAATCCAATGATTACTTAAATTAAATTCGGGGAGGTCCAAATGGACGAGAATGTTAAAAGGCTTTCGTACTACAGAAATATTACTACAGAACAGTGGAACGACTGGAAGTGGCAGATTAACAATCGCATCACTGATGTTGAAACACTGCAAAAAGTAATGAACATACAAGAAAAAGAAGCCCGGGACATTGGGCAATGCCTCAAGCGTTTTCGCATGGCCATTACACCGTATTACGCCAGCATCATGGACCCGGGGGACAAAAAATGTCCCGTCAGAAAGCAAGCTATTCCCGATTTAAAAGAACTACTTTATAATGAAGTCGACATGAGCGACCCGCTGCATGAAGACGTGGACTCGCCGGCACCCGGCATAACCCATCGTTACCCGGACCGGGTACTGCTGTTGGTAACAGACCAGTGCTCCATGTACTGCCGCCACTGCACCCGACGACGCATGGCCGGGGGCAGCGACCGTCCCCTGCCTAAAACACAGGTGGATCGTGCCATCGCTTACATCCAAGGGAATAGGAAAATACGGGATGTGCTTATTTCAGGCGGAGACCCGCTTACCCTGTCCGACGAAAGATTGGAGTACATTATTGCGCGCCTGCGCAGCATTAAACACGTAGAAATTATCCGCATCGGCAGCCGGACACCAGTGGTACTGCCCCAGCGCATTACCCCACAGCTTTGCAGCATGCTAAAAAAATACCAGCCGCTGTGGATTAACACCCATTTCAACCACCACAAAGAAATTACCGCCGAGTCGGCAGCGGCTTGCGCCAGGCTTGTTGATGCCGGTATCCCTTTGGGCAACCAATCGGTGCTGCTGCGTGGGGTTAATGACTGCCCCAATATCATGAAAAAGCTGCTGCACAAGTTAGTCTCCATCCGGGTGCGGCCTTATTATCTGTATCAGTGCGACTTGGCCAAAGGTATCGGTCACTTTAGAACGTCAGTAGGCAAGGGCATTGAAATTATGGAAAATCTGCGCGGGCACACCTCGGGTTTTGCTATCCCCACCTATGTAATCGACGCGCCTGGTGGCGGGGGCAAAATACCCGTGATGCCTCAGTACATGATTTCTCAGTCGGATCACAAGGTGATCCTACGCAACTTTGAAGGCAACGTTTACTCGTACACCGAACCGGCTTACGAAAGCGGCGAGTGCCAGTGCAGCGACTGTAAGTTGAAAAAAGGGCGTAATAACCCGGGCCCGGCCGGCCTGATGAAAGGCAAAAAGGTAACCCTGGAACTAGCCAACAGCACTACTAAAAAAGAAGCCGGCTAGGCATTCGGTGCCAGGTGTTGCAAGTTGCAACTTGCAACACCTGGCACCAACATCACCGAAAGGAGCGGATCGCCTATTGTTTGCTACTAACGAGCATAACAACATCATCAAAGAAATGAACCGTAAATTTACGGTCACGATTACCATAGATCAATTCAGCAAGCGGGCCTGGGTTAATGATTACACTTATCAGAACCCCGGGGAACTGCTGCATTATATTAATGACACCGCAGTAAACCACGGCCTGGAAAAGATTATCTTCCCGGTGCGTAAAACACACCTGCCCGACTTGAAACACGGTTTTTCATCCGAAGGTTGGGTGGATGGCTTTTTCAACGGTGAAGACGGCTGCTTTTTAGTCGCTTACCCCACACCCCGGCGCTGCCAAAGTGAAAATAGGCGTGAACTACTGGCCCAGGTGCGGGAAATTATAGCCCGGCCACACAAGGCGCCGGCCACTCTTCCCGACGGCTGTACCATGTTGACGCCCGCATTAAAGGACGTTGTCGAGCTGGGGGAGTTGTTTACCAAAGCCTTTTCCACCTATCCTAGTCCGGTGGACCAGCCTGATTATCTGGCCGGGGTACTGGGTAAATCGGCCCTGTTCAGGGTAATTAAAGAAGAAAAACGAATCATCAGTGCCGCAGCTGCCGAAATAGACATCTCCAAAGGCAATGCCGAGCTGACCAACTGCGCCACACTGCCGGGCAACCGGGGAGGCGGCCTGATGAGCAACCTAATCGCCGCCCTAGAGCAGGAATGCCTGGCCCGGGGCATATACAGCCTGTACAGCCTGGCCCGGGCGTCATCCTACGGAATGAACCTGGTTTTTTACCGCCTGGGTTACCGTTATCGAGGCACACTGGTGAATAACTGCCATATTAGCGGTGATTATGAGAATATGAACATCTGGAGCAAATACGCTCGCTAAACGTCATTCACACTCCCGCTCACATTGACTATCAAATAATAGTATAGTAGGATAATAGTAATACTGTATTGTGACGGGAGTGTCAAGCATGATCGTGAGGGGAGAACAGATACGCGCACTGCGCGAAGAACGGGGTTATACGCTGCACGATTTAGCTCAGCGGGCGACCCTTTCCTTATCATATCTCAGCGAAATTGAGCGGGGTTCCAAAAGGCCTTCGCTAAAAACAATTGAAAAATTGGCTATAGCTTTAAACGTGCCTAAAACCCAGTTAATAAAAGGGGATATAACCGACACCGGACTATCCATGGGAGACAAAATCCGCCTAATGAGGGCGGAAAAGAATCTTTCTCTGCAGGATCTGTCTCAGCGTGCCGGTATATCCCTTTCCTATTTGAGCGAAATTGAGCGCGGCACCGTTTACCCGGCCCTTAGCACGCTCAAACGGATCGCCGGGGGACTGGATGTGGTCGTTTCCTCAATTATGGGCAACGAGGGTTCGCTGGGGCACAAACTAAAAGCCCTGCGTGAGGAATACGGGCTGACCCAGGCCCAACTGGCCAACCTGGCCGGCGTAACCGCGGGACTAATCGGACAGATCGAGCACGGTAAGGTGCAGCCTTCGCTAAAAACACTGGAAAAGCTCTCCGAGGTCATGGGCGTCTCACCCTGCTATTTCATCATGGAACCCGGCGCGGTGGACCAGATGCTAAGCTTGATGAACCCGGAACTGCGGGAAATGCTCATGCACCCCAATGTGCAGTCTGTACTGAGCCTGGTCTGCAACGTCAGCGAAAAGGAACTGCAATTTATTTTAAACTTCATTCAGTTGTTTAAAAGATCAGAAATAAATTAAGCTTGCTCAAACCGCATCCATATATTAATATATACCTATATACAGCGAAGAGGATGACAAGTCTTAAATGGGATATATAGGTTGAAAGGATGCGTTGAAAATGGCTGCCAGCGTACTTAAAGCATTATGCATAGGCTGCGGAGCGTGCACCCAAATGTGTCCATACGGCGCCATCACCGTGCAAGCCAACCAGGCCCGCATAGACACCGCCAAATGCGACGAATGCGAGGAATGCGTATTCGCCTGCCCCAACGGCGCCATCATCCTGTAACGATATCCCGACCAAAGCGAGGTGAAAAAATGCCCACCTACGATTATCGCTGTGGTGAATGCGGCCACAAATTCACGGTAATGGTCAGCCTCAGCGACAAAGAAAAAGTAACCTGCCCGTCCTGCCAAAGCAAAAAAATAGAACAGCTATTTACCGGCTGTCAGGTACGCACCGCCGGAGGCCGTGGATGTGAAACTCCACCACCGGGCTTTGGCCCCTCAGGCGGCGGCTGAGGCATTTAACAACCCGGCCGTGTGCCGATATGTTAATGATATGATTTTTAATGGGGTCAGGGCTGGAGCCCTGACCCCAAAGTTTTGAAGCTTTTAATGAAACAGCTTTTCTAATTTATCCCGGTCGAAACCAACTACATATTCGTTACCAGTGGCCACCGTTGGTACCGCCATCTTACCGGTGCGGGAAACCATTTCGTTACGGGCCTCTGTATCCTCAGCTACATTAATTTCCTGGTACGGCACACCTTTCTGGGAAAGAAACTCTTTCACCGTGCGGCAGTGTGGTCACGTTGGTGTGGTATAAAGCTTAACTTGATCCATACCTAATTGCCCCCTTGTCAATCTTTACTTTTTATTCTGCCCGCACAAACAGCGGGGCATTACGAAATGCAGCGGTAAAATATGCTATATTTAAGTAGTGCTACTCTGATTACTGTTCCTTAAAGGAAAAATTTCGCCGGTGTTGAACATAATACCCTTAACGGATATGTTTGTTCATCCAGGGGCCGCGGACAGGAGTGTGGCACGAAGTGTACCACAATGCGGGAGTTGCCGGCATCATACTGGCAGGCGGTAAAAACAGCCGCATGGGTGCGGAGAAAGCTCTGCTAAAAATAGGTGCCAAGCCAATCATCGAAATTATATCCACAGCCTTAAAACCTTTAACCGAAGAAATAATAATTGTATCCAATCGCCCCGAACAATATTCAACTTACGGCGACCTGGTGGTAGGGGACATCATCCCCGGCTGCGGGCCGCTGGGGGGCATCCACGCCGGGCTGTTACATTCATCAGGCCAGGCCGCACTGGTTACCGCCTGCGACACACCGTTCGTAAGTGCCAACCTGGCCCGGCTGTTAATGAAACACGCGGCCGGTTACGACTTAGTGGTGCCCAGGTACCGGGGATTCCTCGAGCCGCTATTTGCGTTGTACAATAAAAGCTGTCTAAACACCATAGAAGCACGCCTAAAACAAGGCCGGAACAAAATTACCGGTTTTTACGACGACTTGCGAGTTCGGTACGTGGAAGAGGAAGAACTAAGATCCGCCGAGACCGAGTTGGACAGAGTATTTTTAAACGTTAATACCCCCGTCGACCTGGCCAAGGCGCAAAACATAGTCGAAGTGGCCAAAAAATAGTCATTTTAAAGCTTTTATATTGGAGGAAATATGCTGCGTAGTATCCTTTACCCCAACATGTATGTCCCTTCGGTGACAGAGATTAACCCCGACGAATTGAAGGCGCGCGGTATCCGCAACCTGCTGCTGGATCTGGACAACACCATTGTCCGCCGAGACCGGGACAAATTCCCCCCGGAAGTGGAAAAGTGGCTGCGGGGACTTCGGGATAGAGGCATTAATTTGTGTATCGTATCCAATAACGGCACGGGCCGGGTTAACAACCTGGCCGGCCCGCTGCAGATACCCTGCGTGGTAAGAGCGGTTAAGCCACTACGCCGAGCTTTCCGGCTCGGTATGCAGCGGCTGAATGCCGGCGCTGGCGATACCGCCGTGGTAGGGGATCAGATATTCACCGACATCCTGGGCGGCAATATGATGGGCCTTTTCACCATCCTGGTGGTGCCCATGCCGGGTACGGAATTCTGGGGCACCTGGCTGATTAATCGGCGGTTGGAAAAACTGGTGCTGCACCGCGTGTCCCGCCTGGTATCGCACAAGGATAAGCAGTACCACGTCCGGTAGCTCTGGTTGCCAGGTGAAGCCACATTGGAGGACATCATGCCCGGTATAAATGGCAAAACACAGGTTTACGGTATCATCGGCCACCCGGTGGAACACAGCTTTTCACCGGCCATGCAGAACGCGGCCTTTAAAGAAACCGGCTTAAATAACATCTATGTGCCCTTTTGCCCCGCACCAGGACAAATAGAGGCGGCCGTGGCCGGTATCAAGGGGCTTGGCCTGACGGGCGTAAACGTTACCGTACCCTATAAAGAAGCGGTAATGCCTTATCTGGATGAGTTAACTGAAGAAGCAGTGCTTTGCGGAGCGGTAAACACAATTATTAACCGGCAGGGCCGGCTAACCGGCCATAATACCGACGGCACCGGTTTTATATGCGACCTGCGGGCTAGCTGCAATTATGAACCAGCCCAAGGATCGGCTTTAATACTGGGCGCCGGAGGTTCGGCCCGGGCGGTGACGGTGTCGCTAGCCAAAGCGGGCTGCCGGGAACTGGCCCTGGTTAACCGCAACCGGGAACGGGCCCAAAGCCTGGCGGCAGACGTAACCGCAGCCACCGGTGTCACGGTACATGTATTTTTATGGCAGCCGGGCCAGGCAGAGTTGGCTGAATTCGCCCGCCGGGCCGGTTTGTTGGTTAACTGTACCCCGGTGGGCATGTCCGGCAAGCCAGGGGCTGATTTGCCACTACCCGCAGCATTACCCGGGCCGGGGCAACTGGCCTACGACCTGGTCTACAACCCACCCCGCACGCCCTTTTTGCTCCAGGCTGCAAAGAACGGAGCCAGAACCGCCAACGGCCTGGGGATGCTGCTGCACCAGGGCGCCATAGCATTTACGGCCTGGACAGGCCTGCAAGCACCGCTGGAAGTCATGCGCCAGGCATTGCTGGAACAGGCTTACGGGAAAAAACAAGACGGGTTTGAATGAAAATAAGGTTTTTTTTGTCATTCTGAACGAAGTGAAGAATCTTGATCCTCGCTAACGTCCAGGGTGACAACCCAAAGGCTATTGTAATATTTGTTATCCTGTGCATTTAAGTAGGCTTATAAGAAAGATTCTTCATTTCACTACGTTACATTCAGAATGACATTAAAAGCAAAAATGGGTACCGCTGCTTTTTAACCAATCATAAAAAGGAGCCCATGCCCTTACGGGGAGGAAAATAAATTGCTGCGCTACCTGACGGCCGGTGAATCCCACGGCCCCTCACTTACCGCGGTGCTGGACGGTCTTCCGGCCGGCCTGCCCCTGACGGCAAATTACATAGACCAACAGCTGGCCCGCCGCCAGGGCGGCTACGGCCGGGGCGGACGAATGAAAATAGAACAGGATCGGGTGATCATCACCTCGGGTGTACGGGGCGGCCTGACTATGGGCAGCCCGGTGACCCTGGTGGTGGAAAACAAGGACTGGGCCAACTGGAACCGGGTTATGGATCCCGGCCCCGGAGCCGCCACCGCTGAAAGAGTGGTCACCAGACCCAGACCTGGCCATGCCGACCTCACCGGAGCTTTTAAATACGGCCACCGGGACATGCGCAACGTGCTGGAGCGCTCCAGCGCCCGGGAGACCGCTGCGCGGGTGGCGGCAGGCACAGTAGCCCGCCGGCTGCTGGACGAACTGGGTGTGCAGGTAACCGGGTACGTAGTACAAATCGGCCCGGTAAAAGCCAGTGGGTTACCCGGCACAGGTCATATAAACCACGAAAAACTGGCTCAATCTGTCGGTGAATCAGAAGTTTACTGCCCGGACCCCGCGGCTTCGGAAGCAATGAAAGCTGAAATAGACCGGGCCCGGGAAGAGGGCGATTCACTGGGCGGGGTGTTTGAAATAATTGTTTACGGCCTGCCCCCCGGGTTGGGCAGCTATGCCCAGCGGGATCGTGCCCTGGACGGCCGGCTGGCCGGCGCGTTGATGAGCATCCAGGCCATCAAGGGCGTGGAAGTGGGCGCCGGGTTTACCGCGGCATCCACCCGGGGTTCGGCACTACACGATGAAATTTTTTACGCCCCCCAGCGCGGCTTTTACAGGCAGTCCAACAGCGCGGGCGGTATCGAGGGCGGTATGTCCAACGGGGAGCCGCTGCTGCTGCGGGCAGCCATGAAGCCCATCCCCACCCTTTACAAACCCCTGCGCAGCGTAGACCTGGCCAGCAAGGAGCCATTCCAGGCTTCGGTAGAGCGCTCCGATGTCTGCGCGGTACCCGCGGCTTGCGTGGTGGGCGAGGCTGTAACGGCCTGGGCGCTGGCGGAAACGCTGCTGGAGAAACTAGGCGGCGATAATATGAAAGAAATCTGTGACCGGCTTGCGCAATACCGCGAGTCCCTGAAAGGGTTCTAATGAAAACGAACATCGTGCTGGTTGGTTTCATGGGCACGGGCAAGTCGTCGCTGGGCCGCGCCCTGGCCAGGCGGCTGGGCTACCGGTTTATTGACACCGACCTGGCCATCGAAAAAATAACCGGGCTGACAGTGGAAATGATCTTCCGTCGCCACGGGGTAATTAGATTCCGATCCGAGGAAACGCTGCTGGCCAAAAGGCTGCTGGGTAAAACCGGGCTGGTCATTTCCACCGGGGGCGGGATGCTGCTAAACCGAGAGAACGTTGAACTGCTGCGCCAAAACGGCGTGCTCATCGGGCTGCGGGCCGACCCCGAAATCATTATCAACCGGGTGAAGAATAAAAGACACCGCCCGCTGTTGAAAAAACGTAATGTAAGGGAAACTGTATATAGGCTGCTACAGGAGCGGGAAGGTGTTTACGACGTGGCCGAATTTACCGTAGATACCGGCCAACTGCCTTTTGAAGCATCACTTAACGAAATTATTAAATATTTAAAGGAAAGACAACCAGACCGTTACACGGCACCAAAGGAAGAATGAAACTTATCGAAAGGTGCCAGGTGTTGAACACCTGGCACCAAAGCCCAACCAGAAAGTTGTATTCGTATATCGTGGTGCGGGTACGCGTGGGTTGCTCAGGATGACAATCCACCAAGTATAAATGGCTTCAGTTACTGAAATGTTTCAAATGAAAGAGGGCACCTGTGATGAGAGAAGTGATCATAAACCTGGGCCAGCGCAGTTACCGCATAGCCATCGGCAGCGGCATCCTGGACCAGGCCGGAGAATTGCTGGCCCGGCTGCCGGTGGGTAAAAAGGTGCTGTTGGTGACCAACCCGGTAGTGGGAGGGCTTTACGGAGCAAGAGTGGCCGACAGCCTGAGCCGGTCAGGCTTTAAAGTTTACCAGGCCGAAATACCCGACGGTGAGCAGTACAAGTCACTGCAGAGCGCCGAGCTGCTCTACAACCAGGCTTTCGAAGCCGAGCTGGATCGCAACTGTCCCGTGGTGGCGCTGGGCGGCGGCGTGGTGGGTGACCTGGCCGGCTTCGTGGCCGCCACCTACATGCGCGGGGTGCCTTTTGTACAAATCCCCACCACATTGCTGGCCCAGGTGGACAGCAGCGTGGGCGGCAAGGTGGCGGTAAACCACCCCCGGGGTAAAAATATTATCGGCTCCTTTTACCAACCAGTGTTGGTGTTAACAGACACCGCCACCTTGCATACGCTGCAGCAGCGGGAGATAGGCTCGGGATTGGCCGAGGTAATTAAGTACGGGGTAATCAAAGACCGGGAATTCTTTACTTGGCTGGAGCAGAACATGGGCCGGGTGAGGGCGCTGGAACACGAAGCGCTAGCCCACGTGGTGGAGACTTCCTGCCGCGTGAAAGCCGCGGTGGTAGAAGAGGACGAAACCGAGCAGGGTACCCGGGCCATCCTGAACCTGGGGCACACCCTGGGCCATGCCGTAGAGACTTTGACCGGCTATAATGAGTACCGCCACGGTGAAGCGGTGGCTATAGGTACCGCAATGGCAGCCCACTTGGCGGTGAATTTGGGGTTGTTGCACAGAAATGTTGAGCAGCGTATAGGTTTGCTGCTGGAGAGTGCCGGCCTGCCGCTAGGCGTGCCTGCGGGTCTGGACAATGACGCGCTGGTGAAAGCCATGAGTATGGATAAGAAGTCTTACGGCGGGGAGATAACCTTTGTGCTGCCCGGGGATGTGGGGCAAGTGGTGATCAAGAAGAATGTGGCCCGGGCGGATATTGTGCGTGCCATCGCAGAGTGCCAGGGGTAATAAAATAGTTTGCTAATAGAGATGACTGGTTTCTTTTTCGTTTTTGGGAAAAGGAATCAGTCATCTTTTTTTTGCAAGGCGAGTGGGGGTCAAGATTACCAGGGCCACGGGGCTTTGGTGCCAGGTGCTGCAAGTTGAAAGCTGCAAAATACGCAACTTTCAACTTGCAACACCTGGCACCTTAGTTTTGGGCAATATTGGGTATTTACTTTTGAAATGTTTTTCAATTATTGCTATGTTTTTATAACAAAATTGCTCAATTTATCATTACATTTTTGATTATTCATCCTATTTAATTGGTAACCGGCTGGTTTATCAGTTTAAAATAACGGTCTTCCACTCCAAATCACCGTGGCCCGGCGGTTCTTGGCGAGGTGAAGCAAAAGCCGTGTTGACGGGGGCTGGCGGATAATAAATATATTTATCATTTTTATACTTTTTTTTCTTTTTTTGCAGGAAATAAAGAAATATTATGGAAAAATACACTAGATGCAATTTATACGCATAAGTTTAAAACCTTCTAAACTTTTTATTTGACAAAATTGCGCAAATTTGCTATTTTCTCTATATGACATTTGTTAATAACTAAACTATTAAACATATAATTACCTGAAAAAGGCAACCGCTTCGAAAGATGCGGGCGCAAAGTGACGGGCCTAAGGGACTAGCTATGGCAGCCGAACTACCAGGTGCGGGATAATTTTTTATTACCGCACCTTTTTATAACTTATACAATACTAAATATTCCATTTATAACTATATTACACACAGAATTAGACATCAACTAGACACAAACTGCACAATTACCATAAAACGGCAAATAACTTCTTTATGCTAACGGGGTATGACAGCATGAAATACGGACAACTTCAGAACTTTATGGGCACCTGGCTGGTAAAAGAAGGCGTTATTACATCTGCTCAGTTGGAAGAAGCGTTAAACGACCAAAAATTACACAAGGGCTCCAAAGGATTCCTGGGTAAAGTGCTGGTTCAAATGGGTCACTGCACCGAAGACGATATTGCCAGAGTGATGGCCAAGCGTTCGGGAGTACCCTATGTTTCGCTAGAAAACTATGACATCGACATCGCCGCGGTGGCCACCCTGCCGGTAGAAGCCTTAAAGCGCTACCGCGCGCTGCCCATCTCCTTTAAAGAGGACAAGCTGTTCGTAGCCATGCAGCACCCCAACGACATCATCGCCCTAGACGACTTGCGCATCTTGACGGGTTACGACATTCAACAGGTAGTAGCGCCCGATACCGAACTGGATGCCGCCATTGAAAAATACAGCCGGGCCAACATGGATTTCGACCATAGCGAGGTAGAAGAAACAGTTGTTGAAGAAATCGCCGGCGAAGCCGACGACTCTTCGGCCAGACCCGCGGTACGGCTGGTGAACATGATTATCACCCAGGCCGTAAACGCCAAGGCCAGTGACATCCATATCGAAGCCTACGAGAGGTACGTGCGGGTGCGGTTTAGAATCGATGGTGTGTTGCATGACATCATGCAGCCCCCCCAACGCATGCAGGCCTCCATTGTGTCTAGAATCAAAGTGATGTCCAACATGAATATCGCCGAAAGGCGGATTCCCCAGGACGGCCGGGTATCCATGCGTATCGAGGGCCGCACCATCGACATCCGGGTGGCCACTTTGCCCGCCGCTTTTGGCGAACGGGTCACCATGCGCCTGTTGGATCGTTCTTCCCGCATCATCACCCTGGAGGAACTGGGCGTCGTCCCCGAGATGCTAAAAAAATACAAACACGCCCTGGACATCCCCTATGGTTTTATCCTGGTTACCGGCCCCACCGGCAGCGGTAAAAGCACCACTTTGTACGCCAGCCTGGCCGCGGTGGATCGGGTAGAGAAAAACGTCATTACCGTGGAAGATCCCATTGAATACCGCATGGACGAGGTCAACCAGATTCAAATCAACCCCAAGGCCGGGTTGACCTTTGCCTCCGGGTTACGCTCCATCCTGCGCAGCGACCCGGATATTATCATGGTGGGGGAAATCAGGGACAAAGAAACGGCCCGTATCGCCATTGAATCGGCGCTGACCGGCCACCTGGTGTTTTCCACCCTGCACACCAACGACGCCGCCGGGGCCATCAGCCGCCTGACGGAAATGGAGATTGAGCCCTTTTTAACCGCGTCGTCGCTGGTATGCGTGCTGGCCCAGCGCCTGGCCCGGGTACTCTGCCCCCACTGCAAGCGGTCGCACCCCATGTCACGCCAGGAACTACTGGATATCGTGGCCGATTTCCCGCTGGTGGAAGGCGAGCAGCAGGTCACCTTATACCGCGCCGTAGGCTGCATGCGCTGCAACAAGACCGGTTACCGCGGGCGAATTGGTATTTATGAAATGCTGTTTGTGAATGAAAAGATACAGCGCCTGACCCTGGAACGAAGATCCGCCAGTGAAATAAAGCAGGCCGCCATAGACAACGGCATGGTCATGCTGCGCCGGGACGGATTAAACAAGGTTAAACAAGGCATTACATCCCTGGAAGAAATAATGAGGGTGGTTGTATGAGCGAAAAATTTGAGATTAACGAAATCCTCAAACGAGCTGTGGAAATGAAGTGTTCCGACATCCACATTACTGCCATGTCCCGGCCCATCGCCCGGGTGCACGGTGAGTTGGTGTTTATAGAAGGGTATCCCATTCTGACGCCTCAGGATATTGAACACCTGGTGTCTCAGATTTTAGTGCCCGAGCAGCAGCACACCCTGGAAAAGGAACTTGAACTTGACTTTTCGCACTCCATTGCGGGCGTCAGCCGCTTCAGGGGCAACATCATGTGGCAGCGCGGCTCGCTGGCGGTAAACTTTCGGGTGGTGTCGGTAATCATCCCCCACATCGAAGACCTGGGCCTGCCGCCGGTGGCCCGGGAACTGTCCCGCCTGCCCCGCGGCCTGGTGCTGGTTACCGGTCCCACCGGCAGCGGCAAGTCTACTACCCTGGCCTCCATTATTCAGCACATTAACGAGGAGCGGGCGGTGAATATCGTCACCGTCGAGCATCCCATTGAATATCTGTACACGCATAAAAAATCCATCATTAAGCAGCGTGAGGTGGGCAGCGACACTCATTCCTTCGCCAATGCCCTCAAACACGTGCTGCGCCATGACCCCGACGTCATCCTGGTCGGTGAGATGCGCGATCTGGAGAGTATCGGCATCGCGGTTACCGCTGCCGAAACCGGCCACCTGGTGTTCTCCACCCTGCACACCCAGACTGCCTCGCTGGCGGTGCACCGGATTGTCGACGTTTTCCCGGATCACCAGCGCAACCAAGTACGCCAACAGCTGGCCGATTCGCTGCAGGGGGTTATCGCCCAGCAGTTGCTGCCCAAAGCCGACGGTACCGGGCGCGTCGCCGCCATTGAGGTGCTGCTGAGCACCCCGGCGGTGCGCAACCTAATCCGGGAGGGCAAGGAACACCAGTTATATACTGCCATCCAAACCGGCCGGGGCGTCGGTATGCAGACTATGGATCAGTCGCTGGCCGAGCTGTTTTTAAACGGCCAGATTAGCCGCGAAACCGCCCTGGAACGCTGCGTAGACCGCTTGGAACTGGAACGCGCCCTGCGCCGGGCCAACACTTTTTAAAAAGCAATCATCATTTAACTTTACATATAAGCGTCAATAAGGGTCAGAATTGTTTCACCTTACCGGGGAGGTTTCTTTAATGCCCATATTCGCATACGAGGTACTGGACAGAACCGGCTCCCAGCTTACCGGCAAAATGGAGTCCGAACACGAGATATCGGCGGCTGGGCGGCTCCGTAAAATGGGTTACATTGTACTGGAACTTACCGAAATAAAGGAATCACCCTTTAAAATGGCCTTTGGGGCCCGCCGCAAAGTCAAACTGGCGGAACTGGCCATTTTCAGCCGCCAGCTGGCCGCCATGCTGAGCGCCGGCATTCCTTTAACCCGTTGTCTGGACGCGCTGAGCAAACAGAGTAAAAACCCCACCCTGGCCGGTATCCTGGCGGTGGTGTCCCGCAACGTGGAAGGCGGTATGAGCCTTTCTGAATCGCTGCGCGCCTACCAGCCCGGCGTATTCACCTCGATGTACGTGGACATGATTAAGGCCGGCGAAATGGGCGGCAACATGGAAGAAATGCTGCAAAGTCTCTCCGAACAACTAGATCGAGAAAAAAACCTGCGGGACAACGTCCGCTCGGCCACCACCTACCCCATCGTAGTACTGGCTTTCGCGGTTATTGTAGTGCTGGCGTTAATGTTCTTCATTGTACCCGTGTTTATCAGCTTCTTCCCGGCCGGGGCCACCCTGCCTCTACCCACCCGCATCGTTATGGGCACCAGCGAATCGCTGCGCCATTTCTGGTACATCCACCTGCTGGTTGTCATTCTGGCCGCCGGCGGCCTGCGTGCCTATATGGCCAGCGAAAGCGGCCAGCGGGCCTGGGATAGGGCCAAGTTTCGCCTGCCAGTTTTCGGCGACCTGTTTGTGAAAGTCACCGTGGCCCGTTTCTGCCGCACCCTGGCCACGCTGCTCACCGGCGGTCTCCCGGTGTTGCAGGCCTTAGATGCGGCCGGGCCGGCTTCCGGCAGCTTTAAAGTGGCCGAGGCCGTTAAACTGGCGGGCACCAGAATCCAGCAAGGGCAAAACATCAGTGTGCCCCTGGAGGAAAGCGGGTTCTTTCCGCCGATGGTGATTAACATGGTGGCGGTGGGTGAGGAAACCGGCGACCTGTCTTCTCTGCTGGCCCGGGTGGCTACCTTTTACGAAGAAGAAGTGTCTACCACCACCAAAGCGCTGACCTCGCTGATTGAACCGCTGATGATTGTCTTTGTCGGTTTGATTATCGGTGTCATCGTAATCTCGGTTTACCTGCCCATCTTCAGCGTGGTTACCAATATGGGGGGTTAATGATGCAGTTACCAGCGCCAAAGCGCCAACCAGCACCAGAACTGGAAACCGCTATCGCCGCTTACACCGCGGTTCGCAGCCCCGAGCACCTGCACCGGGTGGTAGAGGCCGGCACCGGGCTGGTCTATCACTTTGCCGGCCTGTATTCCCACGGGAGCCGCCGGGACGACCTGTCCCAGGCCGGGTACGAGGGGCTAATTAAAGCCGCTCAGCGGTTCGAACCGCAGCGAGGCGTATCTTTTGCCACCTACGCCGGCCACTGCATCGTGGGCGAAATCCGCCATTACATACGTAAAGAGGCCTCCTTTGACCGTTCCGGCCGGGTGGCTGAACTGCAAATACTTATCAACGAAGCAATTGATGAGCATTTCAAGTCCACCGGGGAAGTGCCCTCCCTGGCATATATCGCCGAGGCTGTCAACGTCCACGAAGCCGGGGTGGTGCAGGCGCTGCGGGCCGGCTCGGTGCCTCTGGAAGAAGTGGACCTATCCAAAATACAAAGCCTGCGCTATGAGAGTTTCCGGCTGCCTATTGAAGACCGCATCGCGCTGGAGCAGGCGGTAAACAAACTCAGCAGTCTACAGCGCCGGGTTATCGGGCTGCTTTATTACCGAGAACTGACTCAGGAACAAGCCGCGGTTGAACTGGGCATCAGCCAGCGCAAAGTTTCGCGCTTGTTACATAAAAGTTTAAACCAACTGGCCCTGTGTTTAGCTTGGCAATAGCACTAGAAATAGCAACAAGGAGTTGATTTGCTGCCGATGGGACTGTTTAAATCCGATGGCGCGGTAGGCCTGGAACTAGATACCGGGATGATTCGGGCCGTGGAATTGGCGGGTACCGGGCATGCCGCCAAACTGGCCGCTGCGGGGCAGATCGGGATCCCCGATGACGCCGTGGTGGAAGGAGTAGTGGCCGACCCGGGCGCTGTAGCCGATGCCCTGCGGCAGTTGTGGGCCCAGGCCGGTTTTCGCAGCCGCAGTGTGGTTCTGGGCGTATCCAACCAGGGCCTGCTGATGCGCATGGCTAACCTGCCCCGGGTGCCCGAGAAAAAACTGGCCCAACTGATGCAGTTTCAGGCTGGTGACTATTTCCCCATCCCTCTCCCGCAACTGGTCTACGATTTTTCAGTAGTGGGCGAAATAAACGGGGAAAACGGGCCGGAGCACGAGATATTGCTGGTGGGCGTCCGGCGTGAACAGCTGAAGACCAGCCTGGCCGCGCTGGAAGGTGCTTCGCTACAGCCCGTGGTTGTGGATGCTTCCCCGTTGGCGCTGCTGCGCACTGTTGCAGACGCGCAGCTGACGGGTACGGTGGCCATGTTGGACATCTCCAACGGCCTTAGCACACTGCTGCTGGCCAGCGGCGGCATACCGCGGTTTGCCCGGGTGATACCCCACTCGCTGCAGGGCTATGCCAGGGAAAAAGGCCTGCCTCTAGCCGGGCTGCTGGAAGGGGAACGGCAAGTAGCCGCTGCGGTTGATGACCCGCTGGCCAAACCCGGGGACACTGGTGTGCCGGGCGACTGGGGCCTGGTGCTGACCGCCGAAGTACGCTCTTCCATTGAGTTCTACCTGGCCCAACGCAGCGACACCGGCCTGGATATGGTGGTGTTAAGCGGACGCGGTGCCCTTATCGGCGGTATAGCCGAATTTTTCCGCTCTCAACTAGAGGTACCGGTGGAGGTGGTTGACCCCCTGGCCGTCATTACAGGCCCGGTGGAGGCCGGCGGCGTGGATTTAAGGCGCTGCGGGCCCGAGTTTGCCGTAAGCATCGGCCTGGCCATGCGCGGATTGGAGGCCTGATCTATGAATATTAGCATCAACCTACTGCCGGGCGAAATACTGGCCCGGCGGGAACAAGAACAAAAACGCCGCTTGCTGCTGGCGGCCGGCGGCATTATATTGGCCTTATTTTTAATCATTAACGGCACACTGCTGGCCTCGGCCATGCTGGCACGAAGCCAACTTAACGATACCAAGGAGCAAAGGCTGGCTCTGGAGCAGCAGGCCCTGTCGTTAAAACCCTTTGAGGAACTGAAGGCCCGGGTGGCCGAGGTCGAGGCGCTGTTGCAAAAAGTACAGGGCCGTGCGCCCGATTACAATCTGCTAATGTCCGACATTGGGCTGCATATCCCAGCCACTGTCAGGCTAACCGCCCTAACGGCCACTTTTAAACCACCGGCGGCGCCCAAACCCGACGCGAAAGCAGACGCCAAGGCTGCGCCGGAACCGGCCCCCGTTGGCAGCGGCGAAGTGATCATTAGGGGCGAGACCTTCGACCATAACTCGGTGGCGGGCTGGCTGGAAGAACTACGCGGCGTGCCGGCCTTAAGCGACATCCGCTGCCAGTTTTCAGCCTCGGACGGTGCGCAGACGGTACAATTGGTGCGTTTCGAGATTAAGGCTACGCTAAACGCGGCACCCAAAGCCGCTGCGGCGGGCTCAAAGGCGGGTGACTAAAACAATGGCCGAAAAAAAGCTTGACCGCCAAATGCTGCTAACATTGGTGCTGGGCTTGGCCGCGCTGGTGCTGGCGGGTGTAATCACCTACTACCAGTTCGGGGCGCTAAAAGATGCGCGCGCCGCCGTGGCCGAGGAACGCCAGAAGTTGGCCCGGGTGCAGGCGCACCTGCGGGATTTGGAACAGGCCAAGGAACAGGCCGCCCAGTTAGAGCAGCGGCTGGAACTGCTGGAAAGTATGCTGCCCGCCGCGCCCGACGAAGACCGGTTAATCGCAGTGATGAGAGATTACGCCGACAATTCGGGGATGGAACTGCAGCAAGTGCGTTTTAAGGAACGAGTCGCCCGGGAGGGCTACCACGAGATGCCGGTAGAGATAACTTTTGAGGGGCGTTACAATGAACTGCTGTACCTGCTGACCGACCTGCAGGCCGGGCAGCGGGCGCTGCGCATCGAAGAGCTGAAGGTGGGCAAGGGCCGGCAAGATCTACCCGAGCTAAAAGCCGACATTATCGCCAGTGCCTTCTACGCTTCCCAATGATGCGGTATAAGGCCAGCGCAGCTGGCTAACGGTTATAATCAGCCTGTTATTATAGGAAGGGATGGTGCAGCCCCTTGGCACAACAAGACTTTACCGGGCCGGAAAAGAAACCCTTTTTAAGCGAAAAGCAAAAAAAGTTTTTCAGTAAAAATATTATTTACCTGGCTGCCGGCGGGGTGCTGTGTATAGCACTAATTATCTTTATTGTTTTGAGCACGGCCCCGGACGAACCCGCCGACATCGCCGCTGCCGGCAAAGACGGCCAGACAGGGGAGAATTTTACCTACCTGCCCGACCTAACCCGCACAATAGACGGGCAAAAGCCCGCTGCCGAGCCGGCCGCGCAGCAGCCCCGGGATCCCTTTGCGGGGGGTATGGCCTTAAAAGGAATTATCACCGGCGGTTCGGGGGGTGACCTGGCCGTCATTGAGGCCGGGAACACTGCCTACATCTTGGGCGTAGATGCCACGGTAGCCGGGGAATGGACGGTCAAAGAAATTAATAAGGACTCGGTAATTATGACGTCTCAGGAGCAGGAACTGCGTCTGGAATTCAACGGTAAGGCCAGACACACCAGTATTGAACCGCCTCCACAGGCGGCAAGCAGTGCACAAGATGGGGAGGTGACCGGGAATGACTAACCGAAACCGGTGTAACAGGAGTCGGGTTAGCAAAAACCGGGTGCATAAATTCCGGCAGGCCGTGCTGAGTTCGCTGCTGGCCGTGGCTGTTCTGGCATCGGGCAGCCTGGCGCTGATGTGCGGCGCCGCAGGCGCGTCCGCTGATACCAGTGCCTATGCAACGGCATCAACAGCGGTGGGGGGCGTTAATGACTCATCCATCACCGGCAGCGGGGGAAAAATCTCCCTGGACGTACGGGATGCCGACATCAGGGATTTAATGTCCGCGTTGTCCCTCAAAATGGGCGTTAACATTGTGCTGTTGGAAGACAAGGCCGCCAAGGTCTCGCTGCAACTGGACAACACTTCACCTCGCCAGGTATTGGAACTGCTGATGCAGAGCCAGGGGTTGGCCTACCTGCAGGAAGGCGATATTATCGTTGTGGGTTCGCCAGCTAAGCTGCACAAGGACTTTTTTAACCAAATGCACGTCACCCGGTTTGATACATACTTCATCCCGGCTGAAGAGCTTAAAAGGCTGATTAGCCAAATGGGCCTGTCTTTAAAGGGCGTTACCTCTGATGCCAACCCCAACGTCCTCTGGGTTCAGGGCACGGTGCAGGATCTGCGTAAAGTGCGGGAGTTGATCCAGGCTGTAGATTCGGTCGATGCCCAGGCGACCTTAAACCATAAGACCATTACCTTAACCCACATATCCCCGGATCGGGCGCTGGAGTTGATGATGATGGCCGGTGTATTGCCCGAAAGGTTCGTAATGCTGGATAACCGCATCATGGTGTTTGACCGCAAGCTGTTTAACCGCTGGGACGAGGTGCAGGCGATGATGCAAAGCATAGATACACCATCGGCGGTCAGGCAGAAGGTTTTTGTATACCAGCTGAAAAACACGGTGGCCGGGGATGCCGGGCAGCGGTTGGAAGACTTGGGTTTTGCGGGGGTTAAGACTTCGGCATATAATTATGACCGGTTTGGGAAAGAGCTGATGGTGGCCTGCCCGCCGCAGCTGGAGAATGATGTACGCAGTGCGTTGTTTAATATTGATCAGGCTCGGTTTAAGACCCGGGTGCCGGTGATGACCGAAAACGGGGATAATGCGCGTAATAAGCTGGATGCACATAGGCAGTTGCTTAGCCAATTGTCGGGGGTGCCGGTGAGCAGTATGTACCTCTCCAACAATCTGTCGGGAACGGCGAAGGAGCCTCTATATGTGCTGTGGGTGGAAGAATCTCCGGATAAGGTGCAGTTGATTAAAGATTTGATTGAGGAGTTAGATACGGGAAGTTCGGGGAGTTCTGACGAATAGATGCGAATAAACGCGGATGGTTGAATATTGTGGCGGTAGATTGTGGAAGTAAATATTTAAAAGGGTGTCTAGAACTTAATTTGGGCGGTATAACTTAAAGTGAAAATATAACCTAAAGATGGGGGGAGGTGAAAATAAAATGATGAAAATCACTCGGATGATGAAGAGGAATAATAAAGGCTTCACTCTGGTGGAACTGATGGTGGTTGTTGTCATCATTGGTGTGTTGGTGGCGATTGCTATTCCTATTTACAATAATACTACCGCAAATGCCCAAGAAAAGGCCTGTTTTGCCAACCAAAGAACAATTGAAGGTGCTGCCTCTATGTACGTAGCCGATAATACTGGCAAAACTCTAGATGATGTGGACGCCATGAACCTATTAGTCGGAGCAACAAAATATATTAAGGTCGATCCTAAATGCGGCGGTAACAGTTACACTATTGCTGATGGTGTTGTAACCTGTGGCAACGCAACTCCTCATGGTCACTACTAAGGAAATCTGAGGGTTAAATTTTTCTTTAATGAAAGATGCGCCTCCTGCCTAATTGATGGCGGGAGGCGTTTCTTTGAAGATTGAATTAATTGGGGGTGAATTAATATACCCATAGACTTTGATTACATACAAACCCATGCTAAACGTCTCCGATTGAAAGCGAACTTCAGGCGTCGCGATGGCTTTGCTCTAGTGGAACTGCTCACGGTGCTCATCATAATCGCGGTGCTGGTGGCGATAGCCGTGCCGGTCTACAATTCCACGCAGCAGACAGCTAGGGACAATGTGGACGAGGCCAACGTCAGGATATTGAACAGCGCCACCCTCCAGTGGGTGCTGGCGGACGAGAACAACGACCCAAGGGATTATGAAACGGGGACACTGAAAACGGAACTCGCTGACTATCTGTCGGGTTGGCCAGATTCTCCCAACGAAAAGGACTATGAGCTCAATGCTAGTGGCATGTGGGAAGTCAAATGACGTGCAGGCCTACGTCAATCAATATTAACGAGCCTGTCTAAAAGTACAACTTAATAGTTCAAAGGGAAGCTGTAATTCGCGGACTGTACCTTGACACTTAGGTGTGGCACGGCCCGGACGATGGAGGATGATTTTGAAATCAAGAACGGCATTGCATACGGCATTGGCAATAAGTATCGCTTTGTTCATATATTTGGTGTGCACATGGACTATTCTCCCTTCTGAAGGGACGATAGAGTTTCAAGGGGAAGGGGTATATGTCGGTGAACTGAAAGGCCGCACCTTCCAAGGGCAGGGAACCTGGACCAGTGTTCTTGGGCCGGTTTATGAAGGCGAGTTCAAGGACGGAGTCTTCCACGGGCAAGGCACGATGACCTTTGCCAATGGAGCAAAGTACATAGGTGAGTTCAAGGACGGCTACATGCACGGCCATGGCAAGATGGTCTTTCCAGACGGCCACGTCCACGAGGGCATCTGGGATGCCGACGAGTTCCAGGGCGACCACGCGGATTGCGGCCATGACCACTAGCAAGCAATAGATTACGCGCCCCTGCTGGAACGACGGCGGGGGCGTTTCCTTTGGTGCTTGGAACTTTTGCGCCTTTGCACACCCTTTTTCCGTGAAAAGCGTCAACACCGCGGTAGCGGCAACGGCTACCGGCTTGACGGTGCCGCCGCAACTGCCGCAAAACACGGTGCAAAGGTGTCCGATGAAGCCCAAGTCCTTGGCAAGAACAGTGCCAAAGGCAAACATCCAGGTTGGCCGGCGTCCCGGTAGGGGGTGCCGGCCTTTTTCGCTCGGCCGGAGGCATTTGCCCGACTGATGCTGCTCCCCGGCCGAAACAAAAAGGTTTCAGTTTCGGCCAATGAAACAAAAACAAATTCATAAGGGTAGCGTTTACACCCCAAAAAATCCGAGGGGGGTCGAGCACATGGAACGAGGCATGAGAACAAGGAAAATACTCAGCCCCGAGATGGAGGCCGAAATCGAGGCGAAAATGCTCCGCAAGGCGGATTCTGCCGGAGAGGGCGGTGAGAGTCAGAAGAAGGTGATCACCGGGCGGAAAACAAGATCAAGCCGACACAGAGCAAAGGCGGGCAACAGGAGGCCGTGCCCGTGCCGCCCAGGGCGGAACCGTTCGAACGACGCTACCGCCGGGTGACCACCTACCTGGAGAACGGCCTGCAAGCGCGGCTGGCCGAACTGAGGGGCAGGGGCACCATCGCCAGCGTCACCGCGCTGTACAACGCCGCCGTCAGGGAGTACCTGGACCGGTACCACGGAAGCAACGTCGAATAGTCAATTTATTTGGGCCAACCGCAGCGGCGCGGTTGGCCGCTTCTTTTGCCCCTGGAAGGGGCGGGAATACGGGGTAAAGGGGGTGATGATGACATGAAGGAAGAAATATGCCCGTCCTGCGGTAGCGAGGCCACCTTCACCATGCTTGAGGGCGAGAGGGGCCTTTGGGTCGCCCAGTTGTACAGGTGCGATGTCTGCGGGGACACCGTGACCCGCTGTACCGTCTGCGGCAAGCCGATGGTCTGGGGCCTCCAGTGCCTGAGGTGCACCGGCGAGGCCGTGGGGTCAATCGTGAGAATTGGATTCTCGGTGCTATGGTCGGGCAAGCGGCGCTTTTAGGCCGACCCGGCTTCGGATGGCCAGCCGCGAGCGCCACAAGCCGGAAAAAACGGGAGTCGTTTTCTTTCTGATTGGAACGCGCGGGCGCGAAGTTCCCAAAAGTGCGTCAGCACCGGCAGGTGCGACACCGACAGGGGGGGGTTGACCGAACCCACGCAACTGACGCAAAAAACGGATCAAAGGGGCGGGGGAAAAGACGCCACGGCTTTCGGACCGAACAAAAACTAACTGCAAAAGGTGGTCCGGCTCGCTGCAAAAGACCGGCCCAGGTATAGCAAACCAGCGGGAAGCACGGCAGCCATGGAAAAGCGCACATTCGCACAGCATGAAACTGGCTGCCTAATTTGAATTAGGCAGTCAGCAGGCCAGCACCCCTAATTGGGATGCTGGCCCTTTTGCCTTTTCCGAGGACAATTCAAAAAGGAGAGTGATTAGATTGCCACACACCGGAGAGCAACAGCAGGCCCTGGATGGATTCCGGTTGCACCTGGCCGGCGACGGCAAAGCCGAGAGGACGGTTCAGTCATACCTGGGTGACGTCAAGCGGTTCTTTGCCCACCTAAACCCAAGGCAAAGGCCCCTTTCCGCCCTGTGCCGGGCAGATGTGACCGGTTTCCGAGCCGGCATGGTCAGGGACGGCTTCAAGCCGGCCACCGTCAACAAGGCCGTCAACAGCCTGAGCTGTTTCTGCCGGTACCTCAAGGACCGGGGCATTCTGCCGGAAGGCGCTCAGGTGGTGGACCCCAAGAGGGACCGGGTCAAGGTGGCCGCGGGTAGCGAGGGTGAGGTTTCGGTGCTGGCCACCGAGCAAATCATCACCCTGCTGGCCCTGGCCGCCAAACCGGCTACCGGCCAGCGGAACCGGCTCATCGTCCACCTGCTCTTGTTCACCGGCGTCAGGGTTGGCGAACTAGTGGGCATCCGGCTCAAAGACCTGGACCCGGTGGCCGGCATCCTGACCGTGCGCGGGAAAGGTGGCAAATACCGGGAGGTTCCGCTCAGGCAGGACCTGGCCGACATGGTCAAGGAATACCTGCGCGGCGAACGGGCCGCCAGCCGTTTCGCCGGTAGTGAACACCTGCTGGTCACCCAGCGGGCGCCAAAGATGCACCGGGACGCCGTCAACGCCCTACTGGAATGCATGGGCCACAAGCTGGGCTTTCCCCTGCACCCGCACCAGTTCCGGCACACCTTCTGTTCCACGCTGGTGAAGAGGGGCGTGCCCCTGACCACCGTGGCCAAGCTGGCGGGCCATGCTGGGGTGGAAACCACGGCCAGGTTCTACGTCAACACTAGCCGGGAGGACAAGGCCGCCGCCGTGGGCCTGCTCTGACGCGCCATTGCCTGATGAAAACGTAACAAAAACCCCTGTGAACATATATTCTTTCTATGATCCGAAGGACCAACCAACAATAAACCGGAAAGTGAGGTCATGAAGCAGGAAATATCAGTCCAACATTATAACATTTTTGGATTATCTCCGTTCTAGACACAGCCACGAGATCTGGGATCTCTACAGAGTGCAGGTCCCTACCGTGCTGGATAAATTCAACCGGCACCACCATCGGAAAGATGACAATGTCGGACAAGTGATTCCTCCGGCGCCAATTGTCTTGGACCGGTTCTGGAACGGACTGAGGGAAATGATGAAGACCGCCAGAAATTACGCCACGGTCGCCAGGGATTACACCTTGTTCAAAATGCTTGAACTGTCCGGACTTAGGATCTTTGAGGCAGTTATGCTGGATGTCAAGGATTGCCGTTTTGATCTGGGTGAGAACGGCAAGCTTCATGTGCGGTTCGGAAAAGGGTCCAAGGGCACTGGTTACAAAAGAAGATGGGTGCCGATGCTGGACGATCTGGACAAGCTCCTGGCGTGGTATTTACAGAAAATTCGTCCGCTGTTCACAGAAGAAGAGTCGGGTTCGCTGTTCCTATCTGAAAAGGGGCAGCGGTTGGAGAGAGACACCGGCCGCCAGGTGCTTAAGAGAAGGCAGGTTGAGCTCGGCTTTCAAAGCGATGAAACCTTCAGCCCCCACCAACTGCGTCATGCTTTTGCCACCAGGCAGACAGAAAGAGGTGTGGATCTTTTGACCCTAAAAACACTGCTGGGTCACGCGGATGTCTCCACTACTTTTAGCTACTCCACGCCGGGTTCAGATTTCCTGGAAAAGAGAATCCGGATGTCTCAGGAAAAATGGAGGCAGCAACTATTGGCCGAAGAGCCGGATGAAAGGAAAGGATGAAAGCTATGGCTCTGGAATGGCGATTAAGAAAGGTTATGGCGGACAGGGAAATCTGGTCCGGCTCCGAACTATCCCGCCTCATGAAAGAAAAGGCGGGATACAGTTTATCCGCCCCATCCATCAGCGCCTTGTTGACTGGCAGCCCTAAACAAATGAAGTCTGAAACCATGGATGCTTTATGCACTGCTCTGGAATGCACGCCGGCGGATCTGTGGCAACATACTCCCACGTATACGCCAAATGCCAAGAACAATAAGCATGCCAAGCTATCACAAGCGGCTGGCAATGACAGGCTCCCGCCAATATAACAGGGATGGAAATGAACGGTACGCCAAAATGCACAATATGCGGGCAAGCTTTGAACGCAGCGCTCATCAGAGGCAGGCATAAGAAGTGTTATAACTGTATAGATCAGACTCATTTAGATATTATCCTATCGCCAGCACAGCTTTCCAAGACTTTTTCTAAACAATGGACGTCCAGTCTTCTTGTTAAATATTTTTGGTATTTGAAAGAGACCGGAATAAGCATATCAGGCATTAGAAAAAACGTTGACAAGGCAAAGAAAATTCTACTTCTGGCGGAAAGCGCTTTTTTGAATCCATCCGAGATTACTGTCGACTGGGTAGAGAAGATCTGCGAGCAGGTACCCAGGCGCTTGAGGCTCGTTAAAACAAGCCTCTTATGCTTTTTGCAGGAACAGGGGATTCTCAAAATGCCTGATGAGAATGATTTGC
>Ga0209643_1000728_pt1 | contig 44703 bp, 39 predicted proteins | sample AutmiccBRH37_all_FD_187383 | JGI IMG/M metagenome (GOLD analysis project Ga0209643, IMG submission 187383) | Deep subsurface microbial communities from Mt. Terri, Switzerland - Autotrophic microbial communities BRH/37_all (SPAdes) (version 2) | ecosystem: Environmental > Aquatic > Deep...
GCCCCCCGCCGCTCCGGACCGTTTCGGTTCGGCGGGTGCGGCTCCCCAACGCAAAGTGGTGCGATGCAGCAAAAGCCGAGCGGCAACACTTATCCGGTCCTGCCCCTGCGCGACATCGTGGTGTTTCCCCACATGATCGTGCCGCTCTTCGTCGGGCGCGAGAAATCCGTTCGCGCCCTCGAAGAGGTGATGAAGGACGATAAGCAGATCCTCCTGCTCACCCAGAAGAACGCGACACAGGACGACCCTGCCGCGGCAGATCTCTACGAAGTCGGCACGATCGGCACGGTGCTTCAGCTGCTGAAGTTGCCCGACGGCACCGTGAAGGTGCTGGTCGAAGGCGTGCAGCGCGCGCGCGTCGGCGCTTTCACCGGCCATGAGAACTTCTTCGAAGTCGAGGCCGATATCCTCGAGGAAGAGCCTGCCGGCGATCCCAGCGAGGAAGAGGCGCTGGTGCGCACGGTCGTTGCGCAGTTCGAGCAGTATGTGAAGCTCAACAAGAAGATCCCGCCCGAAGTGCTCGTGTCGATCAACCAGATCGACGAGGCGGCGAAGCTCGGTGATACCGTCGCTGCCCATTTGACGCTGAAAATCCCCGAGAAGCAGGAGCTTCTCGAGATCGCCGGCGTGAAGCAGCGGCTCGAGCGAGTCTACGCCTACATGGAAGGCGAGATCGACGTTCTCGAGGTGGAGAAGCGCATCCGGAACCGCGTGAAGCGGCAGATGGAGAAGACGCAGCGCGAGTACTACCTCAACGAGCAGATGAAGGCGATCCAGAAGGAACTCGGCGAGGGCGAAGACGGCCGCGACGATGCATCCGAGCTGGAAGAGCGCATCAACGCGACGCGGCTGACGAAGGAAGCGCGCGATAAGGCCATGGCGGAGCTCAAGAAGCTCCGTTCGATGAGCCCGATGTCGGCCGAGGCGACCGTCGTCCGCAACTATCTCGACTGGATGCTGTCGATCCCCTGGAGCAAGCGCTCCAAGGTCAAGCGCGACATCCACCACGCCGAGAAGACGCTCAACGCGGACCATTACGGTCTCGAGAAGGTCAAGGAGCGGATCCTCGAGTACCTCGCCGTGCAGCAGCGGATGAAGAAGGTCAAGGGGCCGATCCTCTGCCTCGTCGGGCCTCCGGGCGTTGGCAAGACCTCGCTGGGCAAGTCGATCGCGCGGGCTACCGGGCGAAACTTCGTACGCATGTCGCTCGGCGGCGTGCGCGACGAGGCCGAGGTGCGCGGCCATCGCCGGACCTACATCGGCTCGATGCCGGGCAAGGTCATCCAGGGGATGAAGAAGGCGAAGACGTCCAACCCGCTCTTTCTTCTGGACGAGATCGACAAACTCGGTGCCGACTGGCGCGGCGATCCGTCTTCGGCCCTGCTCGAGGTCCTGGATCCGGAGCAGAACAGCACGTTCAACGACCATTACCTGGAGGTCGATTACGACCTGTCGGACGTGATGTTCGTGACGACGGCGAACACGCTGCGCATGCCGCAGCCGCTGCTCGACCGGATGGAGATCATCCGGATCCCGGGCTACACCGAGGACGAGAAGGTCGAGATCGCCAAGCGGCACCTGATCGGCAAGCAGACCGGTGAGCACGGCCTTCGCAAGGGCGAGCTCTCGATCAGCGACGAGGCCCTGCGCGACCTGATCCGCTACTACACGCGGGAGGCCGGCGTTCGGAACCTCGAGCGTGAGATCGCCAACCTCTCGCGGAAGTCGGTCAAGGAGCTGGTCAGCAGCAAGGGCAAGAAGGAGATCAAGATCACGCCGCGGAACCTCGGCAAGTATGCCGGGATCCGCAAGTATCGCTACGGCGAGGCGGAGCTCGAGGATCTCGTGGGCGTGACGACCGGTCTCGCCTGGACCGAGGTTGGCGGCGAACTGCTGTCGATCGAGGCGGTGATCATGCCGGGCAAGGGCGCCGTGTCCCACACCGGCAAGCTTGGCGACGTGATGCAGGAGTCCGTTCAGGCCGCCCGCTCGTTCATCCGCTCCAGGATGCTCCAGTTCGGCGTGACGCCGCCGGAATTCGACAAGAAGGACATCCACGTGCACGTGCCGGAAGGTGCGACGCCGAAGGATGGTCCGTCGGCCGGCGTCGCGATGATCACCTCGATGGCATCGGCGCTCAGCGGGATTCCTGTCCGCAAGGACGTCGCGATGACCGGCGAGATCACGCTGAGAGGCCGTGTCCTGCCGATCGGGGGCCTGAAGGAGAAGCTGCTCGCCGCCCTGCGTGGTGGCCTCCGGACGGTGATTATCCCGAAGGACAACGAGAAGGACCTGGCAGACATCCCCGACAATGTCCGCAAGTCTTTGAACATCATCTGCGCCGAGACCGTGGACGATGTCCTGCGACAGGCTCTCGTGAGGATGCCCAATCCCGTCGAGTGGTCCGAACCGGCGAAGGTGCCGCCGGTCGCCAAGGGCGACGACCAGTCTTCATCGGGCGTCGTCACTCACTGACCTTCAATGCAGGCGAGCGTCGCCGGGTTGCGGATTCCCCCAGGAAACCGCAGCCCGGCCCTTGCTTCGCGTTGACGCTGTAGAACGGCCCGATCTAGACTCCGCCTGCTTTGCATGGGGGCTGTTGTAGCCATCAGGGCGTTTGTTACTTTTGATTGACAGGGGAAGCTCCGTGAACAAGAACGAACTGATCGCTGCAGTTGCAAGCGACGCGGATCTGTCTAAGGCCGATGCAACCAAAGCTGTCGATGCCGTCTTCGACGCGATCACCGGGGCCCTGAAGTCGGGAACCGAGGTTCGTCTTGTTGGTTTCGGCACGTTCTCGGTCAGCGAGCGTGCGGCTTCTACCGGGCGCAACCCGCGCACTGGCGAGACGATTGAAATCGCTGCGTCGAAGCAGCCAAAGTTCAAGGCCGGCAAGGGCCTGAAGGACGCCATCCAGTAATATCGCCGATCGCCGGACATTCAGTGCCGGTAAGGCCGGCCGGCGACGGCCGGCTTATTTCTTTTCCGTTCCGGCGTTCCCCGGGCCCAGACGGGCGGTTAGCTCAGCGGTAGAGCACCTGCCTTACACGCAGGCTGTCGCTGGTTCGATCCCAGCACCGCCCACCACGTCCTACCGCGAACGTCCTTGCCGCCCTCGTCAGACGGGCGAGGCGACCGGCGCCCCGGAATCGACTTCGGCCGCGGGCTCGTTATAGGCGCCGCAGGTCGGGCAGCGAAATACTGCGCAGCGAATGTCGCTCGCCCTGAAGTCCGCGAGCAGCAGGTCGCCGCATGCCCCGCATTCGAAGCGGGCGATCCCGAAGCCCCGTGCGATCGGCGCGCGATCCGCGAAAAACACCAGCCGGCTGTTTGCAGGCGGCTTCGGCACGATTCTCATCCTCATGGTCCGTGCCCTCCTGGTGACATCGGGTGCAGAGGCTGCATACCGATAGGCGTCACTATAGCAGCGCCATCCGACGGTTCCGAGTCGTCTCGCCGTCCGTGACGATGAAGCTTGTGTTGCCATCGGTCCCGGTCCGGGACAGGGTTCTCCCCGAACTGGGAGGGCAGGGGCATGAACAAGAGTGGAGCGCTGGCCGGTCGTGTGGCGGTCGTCACCGGAGGCGCACGCAACATCGGCCGCGCGATCGTCTTGGCCTTGGCGGGAGAGGGCGCTTCCGTCGTCGTGAACGCGCGGGGTGACGCAGCCGCCGCCGAAGCGGTCGCCGCGGAGGCCGAGGCCGCCGGGGGCAGGGGCCTCGCGCACGTCGCCGACGTCACCGACGCTGCCGCCGTGCGGGGCATGGTCGATGCGGCCGTGGCGGCCTTCGGACGAATCGACTTCCTGGTCAGCAATGCGGCGCTGCGGCGCCAGACGCCCTTCCTCGACATGGGCTTCGAGGAGTGGCGCGAAATTCTGTCCGTCGCACTCGACGGCGCTTTCATCCTGTCGAAGGCGTGCGTGCCGCACATGATCGCGGCCGGGGGTGGGGCGATCGTGACGATCGGCGGCATATCGACCCATGTCGGCACGAAGAACCGCATCCACGTCTGCGCCGCCAAGGCCGGTCTGGAGGGATTTACCCGCGGGCTCGCGATGGAACTGGCGGAACACGGCATCACGGCCAACTGCATCGCGCCCGGTTCGATCGATACGGTGCGCGGCTCGACGGCGGGCGCCCGGCCCGGGAACATGGGGGCATCCGGCGTTCCGATCGGTCGATTCGGCCGGCCGGAGGAGATCGCGGCGATGGTCCGGCACCTCTGCCTGCCCGACGGCGGCTTCATCACCGGCCAGACGATTCATCTGAACGGGGGCGCCTGGATGCCCTGACCCCCGGAGCGCCGACGCCGGATCAGGCGCGGCGATCTGTTTCGATCGCCCGCCGCGCCGCATCGATCATGCTGCGCGGTGCGCGAATCGGCATGGACAGCACCAGGGACGCCAGCGTCTTGCCATGGCCGTCGAGGTTCAGGCTGTCGTTGACGCCGCCCTGCAGCACGTCGTCGACGACGAAGTTGAGGGCGTGCAGCAGCGGCAGCTCGTAGCGGACGGCTCGGCCGGCGTCGCGATGCGCGAACAGCGCCTGCACCCGTTCTGCCGTCACCTGTTCGCACAGGAGCGGCCACGCGCCGGGGTCGTAGGCGACGACACTGACGTTGATGCGGTTGCCTTTGTCACCGGTTCTGCCGTGGGCGAGGTCGTGCAGCAGGCACTCGACCATCTCGTCGGTCCTTGCGGACAGGTCAGACGTCATTGTTGCCCACCATAGTGACGGTCGGCCGGACGCGGTCGCGTGCAACCAGAAACGAGCCGGTGTTGACGCGCGACGTGACGCCCCATCGGACACCGCCGCCGCCCGCCGGGCCGCAGCAGTAGAGCGCCAGAACTTCGCGACCGACCCGTTCCGCGACGGCACGGTCGACGCTGCGCGCCGCGACGCGGAGTCGAACCTCGGCCGGCGCGGCGGCGGTGCCGCGGCGCATGGCGCCCGAGTCGCCATCGAAGACCGAGGCGTATCCGATCAGATCGTATCGGGCTTCGCAGTCCAGGCCGAATCGCCGGATCCGCTCCAGGACAGTGTCGCCAGCCATGCGGGCGCGGGCGAGGGCATTGATTCCGGCATAGGTGATCTCGCCTTCGCCGAGCCAGCCGCCGTCGACGCTGGCGGTGACCTTGAGTGTCGACGGCCGTTCGCGCCCACGCGCGCCGGCGATTCGCACGCGGTCCAGGCCGATCTGGGTCACTTCCACACCGGTGATGTCCAGCACCACGTCGGGCGTGAGATAGGCCGCGGGATCGTGCATCTCGTAGAGGATCTGCTCCTTCACGGTGCGCGCGGTGACCAAGCCGCCTGTTCCGGCGGCCTTCGTGATGACGGCTGTGCCGTCGGAGGCGACCTCGGCGATGGGAAAGCCGATGTCGGCCGGATTCGGCACATCCTTCCAGCCGGGATCGCCGAAGTAGCCGCCCGTCACCTGCGCGCCGCACTCCAGGAGGTGGCCGACCAGCGTTCCGGCGGCGAGCCGGTCCCAGTCGTCTTCTGCCCAGCCGTAGTGGTGGATCAGCGGTCCCAGCGCCAGCGCCGGGTCGGCGACTCGGCCCGTGGCCACCACCTGCGCCCCGTGGCGCAGCGCCTCGGCGATGGGGAAGGCCCCCATATAGGCGTTGGCGGCGATGACCTCGGTCCGCGCCAGGTCGATCGGCTTGTCCGCCTCCCAATGGGCCATCTCGCCGGGTGCGACCGTTCCGCGCACGTCGTCGCCGCCGACGACGCCGACCTTCAGCGCCGGGATGCCTTCGTCGCGCGCGATCGCGTGGATCAGCCGCGCGGCACCCATCGGATTCGCCGCGCCGAAATTGCCGACGATCGGAATTCCGTGCTCGACGCAGCGCCTGAGAATGGGACGGATCAGCTCCGCCAGCATGGGTTCGTAGCCGGCGTCCGGGTCCTTGCGGCGCGCCAGCTGCGCCAGGGCCAGGGTCCGCTCCGCCAGTACCTCGAACATCATCGCGGCGGGCTTTCCCGAAGCGATGAGCGTGTCGACCACGGGGCCGGGGGCATCGAGGCGGTCGCCGGAGAAACCGGCACCGTCGCCGACCAGGAAAACGTCGTCGCGCATCATTTCCATCCCAGCGGCCTTCGCTCTTGCGGCAAAGGCCGGGCGGTGCCATAAGCCCCTCATGGTCGGCGGCGGCCTGGTGGATGTCAACGACATGCCCAGGTTTCGCAACGACCGGTGAGCCGAAGGAAAGCAGCGCAAGCGGTTGACACTCGGCTACGGGGACAGTACTTACACGCTCCGTCTTTCGACGGTCGCGGGGGTGTAGCTCAGTCGGTTAGAGCGCCGGCCTGTCACGCCGGAGGCCGCGGGTTCGAGTCCCGTCACTCCCGCCATTCCTCGAAAGCATCGTTCGGCAGCGCCCGAAATCGCCGTCGCTCCTTCGTGACTGTTCGCGATTGCGGGTGGTCGCGGATCGAAATCCATCGCCACACCGGGCCCATGCGCGGGCCCGGGAGCCAGGAGCGCAGCGTCCGCCGGTGCCCGTCCCAATGGAAGACCTCCTTCTTCAGTATCTGCCGATCCTGATCTTCCTCGGGATCGCCGTCGTCGTGGCCGGAGCGGCGATCGCCGCGTCGCTGGTCATCGCGCCGCAGAATCCCGACCCCGAAAAAGTCTCAGCGTACGAGTGCGGGTTCGAAGCCTTCTCGGACTCTCGATCGAAGTTCGACGTTCGCTTCTACCTGGTCGCGATCCTGTTCATCATTTTCGATCTGGAAGTGGCGTTCCTCTTCCCCTGGGCGGTGTCGCTCGGCGGCATCGGGGTTCTCGGATTCTGGTCGATGATGATCTTCCTCGGAATCCTCACCGTAGGCTTCGTGTACGAGTGGAAGAAGGGTGCGCTGGAATGGGAGTAGAGCGGACGGACGTCTCCGGCCCGATGCAGCGCGGGGTGCTGCCGCCGGGTCAGGAGCAGAACGCGCTGTTGCGCGGCGTGACGGACGAACTCCAGGACAAGGGCTTCATCGTCGCCAGCGCCGATAAGCTGGTGAACTGGGCGCGCAGCGGGTCGCTGTGGCCGATGACCTTCGGTCTCGCCTGCTGCGCGGTCGAGATGATGCACACCGCAGCGTCGCGCTACGATCTGGACCGGTTCGGCATCGTGTTCCGGCCGAGCCCGCGGCAGTCGGACGTGATGATCGTCGCCGGCACGCTGTGCAACAAGATGGCTCCCGCCCTGCGCAAGGTCTACGACCAGATGGCGGAGCCGCGTTGGGTGATCTCGATGGGGTCCTGTGCCAACGGCGGCGGCTACTACCACTATTCTTATTCTGTGGTGCGCGGGTGCGACCGGATCGTCCCGGTCGACGTGTACGTGCCCGGCTGCCCACCGACGGCGGAAGCGCTGCTGTACGGCGTCATGCTCCTGCAGAAGAAGATTCAGCGCACCGGCACGATCCGGCGATAGGCGAGGGCGGCAATGGACGAGGCGCTGACCGAACTCGCGGAGCACATCACCGCGACGCTGCCCGACGAGGTCGAGCGGACCGAGGGACAGCGGGGCGAGTTGGTCGTCTGGGCGCGCCGCAGCGCCATCGTGAAGGTGCTGACCTTCCTGCGCGACGACTCGAACTGCCACTTCAAGCAGTTGATGTCGGTGTGCGGCGCCGACTACCCCGAACGCGAGAATCGCTTCGAGGTCGTCTACAATCTGCTGAGCCACCGTCACAACCAGCGCGTCCGCGTCAAGGTCGCGACCGACGAGGAGACGCCGGTCCCTTCCGTGACGGGCGTGTTCAGTTCGGCGGCCTGGTATGAACGCGAGACGTGGGACCTCTACGGCGTGTTCTTCTCCGATCACCCGGACCTGCGCCGGCTACTGACGGACTACGGTTTCGAAGGCCATCCGCTGCGCAAGGACTTCCCGTTGACCGGCTATGTCGAGGTCCGCTACGACCCGGATCAGAAGCGCGTCGTCTACGAACCCGTCACCCTGACCCAGGAATTCCGCTCCTTCGACTTCCTGAGCCCGTGGGAAGGCTCGCGCCAGATGCTGGCCGGCGACGAGAAGGCGACGGTCACGCTTCCGGAAGGAAAGCAGACCTGATGCCCGAAGCTCTGATCCGGCACTACACGCTCAACTTCGGCCCGCAGCACCCCGCCGCCCATGGCGTGCTGCGCATGGTCATGGAGATGGACGGCGAGGTGGTCGAGCGAATCGACCCGCATATCGGGCTGCTGCATCGCGGCACCGAGAAGCTGATCGAGTACAAGACCTATCTGCAGGCGCTGCCCTATTTCGACCGGCTCGACTATGTCGCGCCGATGAACCAGGAGCACGCCTTCGCGCTGGCGGTGGAGAAGCTCCTCGGCGTGACGGTACCGGAGCGCGGCCAGTACATCCGGGTCCTCTTCTCCGAGATCAGCCGGATCCTGAACCATCTCCTGAACCTGACCGCCTTCGCGCTCGACGTCGGCGCCATGACCCCGCTGCTCTGGGGCTTCGAGCAGCGCGAGTTCCTGATGGAATTCTACGAACGTGCGAGCGGCGCGCGGCTGCATGCCGCCTATTTCCGCCCGGGCGGCGTCCACCAGGACCTGCCGGCCGGCCTGACTGAGGACATCCGGCGCTGGGCCGAGCAGTTCCCGAAGTTCATCGACGACCTCGAGGCGCTGCTCAACGAGAACCGCATCTTCAAGCAGCGCACCGTCGACATCGGGATCGTCTCGCAGCGCGACGCGCTCGACTGGGGCTTCTCCGGACCGATGCTGCGCGCCTCCGGCATGGCTTGGGATCTGCGCAAGGCGCAGCCCTACGACGTGTACGACCGGATGGATTTCGACATCCCGATCGGCAAGAACGGCGACTGCTACGACCGCTTCCTGATCCGCGTCGAGGAGATGCGTCAGAGCCTGCGGATCATCGACCAGTGCCTCGACCAGATGCCGGGCGGCCCCGTGCTCGTCGAGAACCACAAGATGTCGCCGCCGCGGCGTGCCGACATGAAGCGCTCGATGGAAGCGCTCATCCATCACTTCAAGCTCTATACCGAGGGCTATCACGTGCCCGAGGGCGAGACCTATACGGCGGTCGAGGCGCCGAAGGGCGAATTCGGCGTCTATCTGGTCGCCGACGGCACGAACAAGCCCTATCGCTGCTACATCCGCGCGCCGGGCTTCACCCATCTGCAGAGCATGGATTTCTGCAGCAAGGGCCACATGCTCGCCGACAGCGTCGCGATCCTGGGTGCCATGGACATCGTGTTCGGGGAGATCGACCGGTGAGTGCAGCTGGCCTTCCCGATGCGGACGATCCGCGCCAGCCGGCGAGCTTCGCCTTCGACGACGCCCACATGGCGCAGGCGCGCACGTTCATCGCCAAGTACCCCGCGGGCCGCCAGGCCAGCGCGGTGATCCCGCTTCTCGACCTGGCGCAGCGGCAGAACGGCGGGTGGCTGCCGCGCGTCGCGGTGCCCTACGTCGCCGACATGCTCGGCATGGCCGAGATCCGCGTGTGGGAGGTCGCCACCTTCTACACGATGTTCAAGCTGCACCCGGTCGGCCGGCATCTGGTCGAGGTCTGCACGACCACACCTTGCTGGCTGCGCGGCTCGGACGAGATCGTCGCGACCTGCGAGCGGGTGCTGGGCGTCAAGGTCGGCGAGACGACGGCGGACGGCATGTTCACGCTGGCCGAGGCCGAGTGCCTGGGAGCGTGCGTCAACGCGCCGATGATTCAGATCGGCGACCATTATTACGAGGACCTCGACGGGGCCGCCATGGAGCGGCTGATCGAGGCCTTGCGGCGCGGCGAGACCCCGCAGCCCGGCTCGCAGACCGGTCGATCCGGCAGCGAGCCTGCCGGCGGCCTCACGACCCTGCTCGAGGCGGGAGACGATTGATGCTGGCGGATGCCGACAGGATCTTCACGAATCTCTACGGCCGGCACGACTGGCGCCTCGAGGGCGCCAAGGCGCGTGGCGACTGGAACGGCACGAAGGACATCCTGCTCAAGGGCCGTGACTGGATCATCGACGAGATGAAGAAGTCCGGCATGCGCGGCCGCGGCGGCGCCGGCTTCCCGTCCGGCCTGAAATGGTCGTTCATGCCCAAGCAATCGGACGGCCGGCCGCATTATCTGGTCGTCAACGCCGACGAGGGCGAGCCCGGGACCTGCAAGGACCGGGACATCATGCGCTGGGACCCGCACAAGCTGGTCGAGGGCTGCCTGCTCGCCAGCTTCGCCATGGGCGCGCATGCCGCCTACATCTATATCCGCGGCGAGTTCTACCAGGAGGCGCTGAACCTCCAGGCGGCGGTCGACGAGGCCTACGAGGCGGGCCTGATCGGCAAGGACGCCTGCGGCAGCGGCTGGGAGTTCGATCTCTACGTCCATCGCGGCGCCGGCGCCTACATCTGCGGCGAAGAGACCGCGCTGATCGAGAGCCTGGAGGGCAAGAAGGGCCAGCCCCGGCTGAAGCCGCCTTTCCCGGCCATGTCGGGCCTCTACGGCTGTCCGACGACGGTGAACAATGTGGAGACGATCGCCGCGGCGCCGGAGATCCTGCGCCGCGGCGGCGCCTGGTTCGCGGGTCTCGGCCGCGAGAACAATACCGGCACCAAGCTCTTCTGCATCTCCGGGCACGTCGAGAAGCCGTGCAACGTCGAGGAGGTGATGGGCATCCCGCTGCGGGAGCTGATCGATCGGCACTGCGGCGGCGTGCGCGGCGGCTGGGACAACCTGCTCGCCGTCATCCCCGGCGGTTCGTCGACGCCGATGCTGCCGAAGGACGTCTGCGACACGATCCTGATGGATTTCGACAGCCTGCGTGCCGCGCGTTCCGGTCTCGGCACGGCGGCGGTCATCGTCATGGACAAGTCGACCGACATCGTCCGGGCGATCTCGCGCCTGTCGAAGTTCTACATGCACGAGAGCTGCGGCCAGTGCACGCCATGTCGCGAGGGCACCGGCTGGGTCTGGCGGGTGATGGAGCGCATGGTCGTCGGCAATGCGACCGTCGCGGAGATCGACCTGCTTCTCGACGTCTGCTCGGAGATCGAAGGACACACGATCTGTGCGCTCGGCGACGCGGCCGCCTGGCCCGTTCAGGGCCTGTTCCGCCACTTCCGGCCGGAAGTCGAGCGGCGCATACTAGAATACCGTGGCCGGGCGAAGGCGGCCTGAGGAGCGATCATGCCCAAGCTCAAGGTCGACGGTATCGAGGTCGAGGTCCCGCCCGGCAGCACGGTCCTTCAGGCGTGCGAAGCCGCGGGCAAGGAAATCCCGCGCTTCTGCTATCACGAGCGCCTGTCCATCGCCGGCAACTGCCGGATGTGTCTGGTCGAGATCAAGCCCGGCCCGCCGAAGCCCGCCGCGTCCTGCGCGATGCCGGCCGGCGAGAACATGGAAGTGTTCACCGAATCGGCGATGGTCCTGAAGGCCCGCAAGGGCGTTATGGAGTTCCTGCTGATCAACCATCCGCTCGACTGCCCGATCTGCGATCAGGGCGGCGAGTGCGACCTGCAGGACCAGGCGATGGGCTACGGCATGGACCACAGCCGGTTCGCCGAGAACAAGCGTGCGGTGCCCGACAAGTATATGGGCCCGCTGATCAAGACGATCATGACGCGCTGCATCCACTGCACGCGTTGCGTACGCTTCGTCGACGAGGTCGCGGGCATGCCGGCGATCGGCGGCCTGTTCCGTGGCGAGCACATGGAGATCAGCTCGCTGGAGCGCGCGGTGACGTCCGAACTGTCGGGCAACGTCATCGACCTCTGCCCCGTCGGCGCGCTGACGTCGAAGCCTTACGCCTTCGCCGCGCGCCCGTGGGAACTGCGCAAGACGGAGACGGTCGACGTCCTCGACGCACTCGGCTCCAGCATCCGCGTCGATTCGCGCGGCATGGAGGTGCTGCGCGTCCTTCCGCGAATCAACGAAGAGATCAACGAGGAGTGGATCTCCGACAAGACGCGCTTCGCCTATGACGGCCTGAAGCGTCAGCGGCTCGACCGTCCCTATGTCCGGCGCGACGGCAAGCTGCGCCCGGCGACCTGGGACGAGGCGTTCGCCGCCATCGCCACCCGATTGAAGGGTCTCGCCGGCGACCGCTTTGCCGCCATCGCCGGCGACCTCGCCGACTGCGAGTCGATGGTCGCACTGAAGGATCTGGCGACCGGCCTCGGCTCGACGAATATCGACTGCCGCCAGGACGGTGCGAAGCTCGATCCGGGCGTGCGCGCCGGTTACGTCTTCAATGCCGGTCTCGCGGGTATCGAGGCGGCCGATGCCATCCTGCTGGTCGGTACCAATCCGCGCTTTGAGGCGCCGGTGCTCAACGCCCGCATCCGCAAGCGCTGGAAGGCTGGAGCGCTGAAAGTCGGCGTGCTCGGCCCGCAGGCGGATCTGACCTACCGCTACGACTATCTCGGCGCCGGCGCGCAGACGCTGGCCGAGGTGGGCGAGAGTGGCCATGCCTTCCTCGACGTCCTGAAGAACGCCGAGCGGCCGCTGATCGTCGTGGGACAGGGGGCGCTCGCCCGTCCCGACGGCGCGGCGGTGCTCGCGGCATGCCGTGCCCTGGCCGAGTCGGTCGGTGCCGTCGGCGACGAGTGGAACGGTTTCGCGGTGCTGCATACGGCCGCGGCGCGGGTCGGCGGCCTCGATCTGGGCTTCGTGCCGCGCGACGGTGGCCGCGACGTCGAGGGCATCCTTCAGGGCTGCGAGTCGGGCGAGGTCGAGGTTGTCTATCTGCTCGGCGCCGACGAGTTCGACACGTCGCGCCTGGGCAACGCCTTCGTGATCTACCAGGGTCATCACGGCGACGCCGGTGCGCATCGCGCCGACGTCGTCCTGCCCGGCGCCGCCTATACCGAGAAGAACGGCATCTACGTGAACACCGAGGGTCGCGTGCAGTATGCGAACCGCGCCATCTTCCCGCCGGGCGAGGCGCGCGAGGACTGGACGATCGTCCGGGCCCTGTCGGGGGTTCTCGGCGCGCCGCTGCCCTACGACAATCTCGACCAGGTGCGGCAGCGGCTGGTGGAGGTGAACGACGTGTTCGCCCATCGCGACGAACTGCTGCGCAATCCCTGGGGCGACTTCGGTACCGCAGGTGCCATGCAGGCTTCCGCCTTCGCCTCGCCGGTGACGAATTTCTACATGACCGACCCGATCTCGCGCGCTTCGGAAACGATGGCGCGCTGTACGGCCGAGTTCCAGAACCGGGAGCTGACGGGCACCGATGGCTGATTTCTGGAACGGATACGTCTGGCCGACGGGTCTGATCGTCGCGCAGATCCTCGCGATCGTGCTGCCGCTGCTGGTCGCCGTGGCCTATCTGACGCTCGCCGAGCGCAAGGTCATCGCGGCGATGCAGATGCGCGTCGGGCCGAACGTCGTCGGCCCCTTCGGTCTGCTCCAGCCGCTGGCCGACGGCCTGAAGCTGCTGCTGAAGGAGACGATCATCCCGGCGGGCGCCAACCGCGTCGTCTTCATCCTGGCGCCGATGCTGACCTTCATCCTCGCGATGGTCGCCTGGGCGGTGATCCCGGTGAGCTACGGCTGGGTGCTGTCGGACATCAATGTCGGCGTGCTCTATCTGTTCGCGATCTCTTCGCTCGGCGTCTACGGCATCGTGATGGCCGGCTGGGCCAGCAATTCGCGCTACGCCTTCCTCGGCGCTCTGCGGTCCGCCGCGCAGATGGTTTCCTACGAGGTGTCGATCGGCCTCGTGATCATCACCGTGCTGCTCTGCGTCGGGTCACTGAACCTGACCGACATCGTCATGGCGCAGCAGACGGTGTGGTTCGCCATCCCGCTGCTGCCGATGTTCGTCGTGTTCTTCGTGTCTGCACTGGCGGAGACGAACCGCGCACCCTTCGACCTGCCCGAGGCCGAGGCCGAACTCGTGTCCGGCTACAACGTCGAATATTCGTCGATGGCGTTCGCGCTGTTCTTCCTCGGCGAATACGCGAACATGATCCTGATGAGCGGCATCACCACGGTGCTGTTCCTCGGCGGTTGGCTGCCGCCATTCGGCTTTGCGCCGTTCACCTGGATCCCCGGCGTCGTCTGGTTCGCGCTGAAGGTCGCGTTCTGCCTCTTCGTCTTCCTGTGGGTGCGCGCCACGTTCCCGCGCTACCGCTACGACCAGCTCATGCGTCTCGGCTGGAAGGTGTTCCTGCCGCTGTCCCTGCTGTGGGTGATCCTCACGGCGGGCGTGCTCGTGGCCACCGGCTGGATCCCCGATCCGGTCATCCGGCCGGCACTCTGAGCCGAGAAAGAGGGATCCCACCGATGTCGTATATCGACAGGCAGGCTCGCAGCTTCTTCCTCTGGGAGTTGCTGTCCGGCATGGCCATGACCTTCAAGGTCATGTTCAAGCCGAAGGTCACCCTGAACTACCCTTACGAGAAGGGGCCGCTCAGCCCGCGCTTCCGCGGCGAGCACGCGCTGCGCCGCTATCCGAACGGCGAAGAGCGCTGCATCGCCTGCAAGCTGTGCGAGGCGGTCTGCCCGGCGCTGGCGATCACCATCGAGGCCGAGCCGCGCGCCGACGGCAGCCGGCGCACGACGCGCTACGACATCGACATGACGAAGTGCATCTATTGCGGCCTGTGCCAGGAGGCCTGCCCGGTCGATGCGATCGTCGAGGGTCCGAACTTCGAGTTCGCGACCGAGACGCGCGAAGAGCTGATGTATGACAAGGACAGGCTGCTGGCGAACGGCGACCGTTGGGAAGCGGAGATCGCTCACAATCTGGCGCTCGACGCGCCGTACCGTTAAGAACGCAACACCAGAGCGCGCGGCGAGCATGCCGCGTCAGTGGCGCGGGCGGCATTGCCCGCGTCGCGCCATCGGGAGAACGGCGTGATCGTCCAGGCCCTCGTCTTCTATCTCTTCGCCTTTGTGGCGGTGGCGTCGGGCGTCATGGTCGTCTCCGCCCGGAACCCCGTCCACTCGGTGCTCTACCTGATCCTCGCCTTCTTCAACGGTGCGGGCCTGTTTGTGCTGATGGGCGCCGAGTTCCTCGCCATGGTTCTGGTGGTCGTCTATGTCGGCGCGGTCGCGGTGCTGTTCCTGTTCGTCGTCATGATGCTCGACATCAACATGGCCGAATTGCGGTCCGGCGTGCTGCAGTACCTGCCGATCGGCGCGCTGATCGGTATCGTCCTGCTGGTCGAACTGGCCTTCGTCTTCGCCGTGTGGGTGGTCGCACCCGAGGCGCAGGCCGTGTTCGGATCGCCGACCCCGCTGCCGGGGACGATGACCAACACCCATGCGCTCGGCCACGTGCTCTATACGAAATACATCTACCTCTTCCAGGCTGCCGGCATGGTGCTGCTCGTCGCCATGATCGGCGCAATCGTGCTGACCCTGCGCGAGCGGGAGGGCGTGCGGCGCCAGCGCATCTCCGACCAGCTCGCGCGGCGCAAGGCGGACACGATCGAACTGGTGAAGGTCACGACCCGGGGGGGCGTGTGATGACCATCGGCCTCGCGCACTATCTCACCGTCGCGGCGATCCTGTTCACGCTCGGCATCTTCGGGATCTTCCTGAACAGGAAGAACGTGATCGTCATCCTGATGTCCGTCGAGCTCATGCTCCTGGCGGTCAACATCAACCTCGTCGCCTTCTCGACCCACCTCGGCGACCTCGTCGGACAGGTGTTCGCGATGTTCGTCCTGACCGTCGCCGCCGCCGAGGCGGCGATCGGTCTCGCCATCCTGGTCGTCTATTTCCGCAACCGCGGCTCGATCGCGGTCACCGACATCAACATGATGAAGGGCTGACGGCCGGATGTACGCCGCAATCGTCTTTCTGCCGCTCGTCGGCGCCCTCGTCGCCGGCTTCGGCGGCCGCTTCATCGGCGACCGGGGGGCCCAGGTCGCGACGTGCGGCGCGATGCTGCTCGCCGCGCTGCTCTCCGTCGTCGCCTTCTTCGACGTGGCCGTCGGCGGCTCGCCGCAGACGATCGTGCTGTTCGACTGGATCCGGTCCGGCACCTTCGAAGCGACCTGGGCGCTGCGTTTCGACACGCTGACCGCGGTCATGCTGATCGTCGTGACCATCGTGTCGGCGGCCGTGCACGTCTATTCGGTCGGCTATATGAGCCACGACCCGCATATCCCGCGGTTCATGGCCTATCTGTGCCTGTTCACCTTCGCCATGCTGATGCTGGTGACGGCGGACAACCTGCTGCAGATGTTCTTCGGCTGGGAGGGCGTGGGGCTCTGCTCCTACCTGCTGATCGGCTTCTGGTTCGACAGGCATTCCGCCAACGCCGCCGCGATCAAGGCCTTCGTCGTCAACCGTGTCGGCGACTTCGGCTTCATCATGGGCATCCTCGGCGTCTATCTCGTGTTCGACACCATTCAGTTCGACACGATCTTCGCCGCGGCGCCCGGGCAGGCGGGGTCCAGCCTCGAGTTCCTCGGGATGCAGTTCCCGACGCTGGAGATCATCTGCTTCCTGCTGTTCATCGGCGCGATGGGCAAGTCGGCGCAGGTGCCGCTGCACACGTGGCTGCCCGACGCCATGGAAGGTCCGACTCCGGTCTCCGCGCTCATCCATGCGGCGACGATGGTGACGGCCGGCGTCTTCATGGTGGCGCGCCTGTCGCCCGTGTTCGAGTACGCGCCGACGACGCTCGGCATCATCACGGTGATCGGCGCCACGACGGCGATCTTCGCCGCCTCCGTCGGCCTCGTGCAGAACGACATCAAGCGGGTCATCGCCTATTCGACCTGCAGCCAGCTCGGCTACATGTTCTTCGCCATCGGCGTTTCGGCCTATCCGGCGGCGATCTTCCACCTGATGACGCACGCCTTCTTCAAGGCGCTGCTGTTCCTCGGCGCCGGCTCGGTGATCCACGCCATGTCCGACGAGCAGGACATGCGCCGCATGGGCGGCATCTGGCGCGAGATCCCGATCACCTACGCGATGATGTGGATCGGCAGTCTTGCATTGGCGGGCGTACCGATCTTCGCCGGCTACTATTCCAAGGACATGATCCTGGAATCCGCCTGGGGCGCGCACTCGGCGGTCGGCGACTACGCCTTCTGGCTCGGCATCCTCGCCGCGGCGATGACCGCCTTCTATTCGTGGCGCCTGATCTTCATGACCTTCCACGGCAAGCCGCGCGCCGACGAGCACGTCATGGCGCACGTCCACGAGTCGCCGCCGGTCATGCTCGCGCCGCTCTTCGTGCTGGCGGTCGGTGCGGTCCTGGCCGGCATCGTCGGCTACGGCGCCTTCGTCGGCGACGGCATGGCCGACTTCTGGAACGGGGCCATCCTGATCCTGCCCGAGCATCACGCGATGGAGAACGCGCATCATGCGCCATTCTGGGTGAAGATCGCGCCGCTGGTCGTCGGCGTAGTCGGCATCGCCGTCGCCTTCCTGCTCTACATCCGCGACCCGGCCATGCCGGGACGCATCGCCGCCAAGGCGCAGGGGCTGTATCGCTTCCTGCTGAACAAGTGGTACTTCGACGAGCTCTACGACCGCATCTTCGTGCGGCCCGCCGCCTGGCTCGGCGTCGGCTTCTGGAAGGGCGGTGACGGTGCCGTCATCGACGGGCTCGGTCCGAACGGGCTCGCGGCGGCGACGCGCGGACTGGCGCGTCAGGCGAGCCGGCTGCAGACCGGCTACGTCTATCACTATGCATTCGTGATGCTCATCGGGGTGGTCGTCTTGGTTACCTGGTATCTCTACCGCGTGGGGGGCTGACGGCGGTGGACTGGCCGATCCTTTCGCTGACGACCTTCCTGCCCCTGGTGGGAGCGGCGTTCATCCTCCTGATACGCAGTGACGAGGAGACCGTCACACGCAATGCGCGCTACGTCGCGCTGTGGACGTCGCTGGTCACCTTCGTCATGTCGCTCTTCATCTGGTTCGGCTTCGATCCGGAGCTGCGTGGCTTCCAGTTCATCGAACAGGCCGAGTGGTTCCCGGAGTTCGGCATCGGCTACCGGATGGGCGTCGACGGCATCTCCGTCTTCTTCGTGCTGCTGTCGACCTTCCTGACGCCGCTCTGCATCCTGTCGAGCTGGGGCGCGGTCGAGACGCGCGTCAAGGAATACATGGTGTCCTTCCTCGTCCTCGAGACGCTGATGGTCGGCATGTTCTGCGCGCTCGACTTCATCACCTTCTATATCTTCTTCGAGGCCGTGCTCATTCCGATGTTCCTCATCATCGGGATCTGGGGCGGGTACCGGCGCGTCTACGCGGCGTTCAAGTTCTTCCTCTATACGCTCCTCGGCTCCGTCCTGATGCTACTCGCCATCCTGGCGATCTACTTCGAGATCGGGTCGACGGACATGATCGTGGCGCTCGGCCACCGTTTCCCGGTCGAGATGCAGACCTGGCTCTGGCTGGCGTTCTTTGCCTCCTTCGCCGTGAAGATCCCGATGTGGCCGGTGCACACCTGGCTGCCCGACGCGCACGTCGAGGCGCCGACCGCAGGCTCCGTGATCCTCGCTGGCGTGCTACTGAAGATGGGCGGCTACGGGTTCCTCCGGTTCTCCCTGCCGATGTTCCCGGACGCGTCGGAATATTTCGCGCCGATGGTCTTCGTGCTCAGCGTCGTGGCCGTGATCTACACGTCGCTGGTGGCGCTCGTTCAGGAGGACATGAAGAAGCTCATCGCCTACTCGTCGGTGGCGCACATGGGCTTCGTGACGATCGGCATCTTCAGCGGCAACCAGCAAGGCATCGAGGGCGCGATCTTCCAGATGCTCTCGCACGGCATCGTGTCGGGTGCATTGTTCCTCTGCGTGGGCGTCGTCTACGACCGCATGCACACCCGCGAGATCGCGCGCTACGGCGGTCTCGTGCACCGCATGCCGATCTACGCCCTGGTGTTCATGGTCTTCATGATGGGGTCCGTCGGGCTTCCCGGCACGAGTGGCTTCGTCGGTGAATTCCTGGTCCTCGTCGGGGCGTTTCAGGCCAACACCTGGGTGGCCTTCCTTGCGGCCACCGGCGTCATCCTGGGTGCCGCCTACATGCTCTATCTCTACCGCCGCGTGGTGTTCGGGCCGCTGGTGCGCGAGGACCTGAAGAACATTATGGACCTGAACCGGCGCGAGATCGTCATCATGGTCCCGCTGGTGATCATGGTGCTGTGGATGGGCATCTATCCCAACTCGTTCCTCGGACCGATGCACACGACGGTCGAGGCGCTCGTGGAGTCGACGACGCGGACCGCCGTCGACGGTCAGGCGTCTGTCGCGCCGACCTTCGCCAGTCTGTTCGGCCGCTAGGGGGTCCGCGCCGCCATGTCCGAGTTCATCAACGTCGCAGCCGCGGTCCCGGAAATCTTCATGGCCATCGCCGCCATGGGGATGCTGATGTACGGCGTCTTCAAGGGCGAGGGGGCGGCCCGCTCCGTCTCCTGGATCGCCGTCGCGGTCCTGGCGGTCACCGCCGGCCTCCTGCTCATCAAGGGCGGCAATCGCGAGGTCGCCTTCGCCGGCCTCTTCGTCATCGACCAGTATGCCGTGTTCGCCAAGCTGCTGATTCTTCTCGGCTCGGCGCTTGCGATCCTGATGGCGGTCGATTTCAACGAGCGTGAAGGCACGGCGCGCTTCGAGTACCCGATCATCGCGGTCATCGCGACGCTCGGCATGATGATGATGGTCTCGGCCAACGACCTCATGTCGCTCTATATCGGCCTCGAACTGCAGAGTCTGTCACTCTACATCCTCGCCGCCTTCCGCCGCGACTCGCTGAAGTCGACCGAGGCCGGGCTCAAGTATTTCGTTCTCGGTGCGCTCTCGTCGGGCATGCTGCTCTACGGCGCCTCCCTGGTTTACGGCTTTTCCGGGACGACCAGCTTCGACGGCCTGGCCCAGGTCTTCGCGTCCAACGCCCAGCCTTCCATCGGCGTGATCGTCGGCATCGTGTTCGTCGCCGCCGGCCTCGCATTCAAGGTTTCGGCCGTGCCGTTCCACATGTGGACGCCCGACGTCTACGAAGGCGCGCCGACCCCTGTGACGGCCTTCTTCGCGGTCGCCCCGAAGATCGCCGCCGTGGCACTGTTCGTCCGGGTGCTGATGGGGCCGTTCGCCGATCTTGTCGATCAGTGGCAGCAGATCGTCTGGGTGATCTCGGTGGGCTCGATGCTCATCGGCTCCTTCGCCGCCATCGCCCAGACCAACATCAAGCGGCTGATGGCCTACAGCTCGATCGGCCATGTCGGCTATGCCTTCGTCGGCCTCGCGGCGGGCACCGAGATCGGCGTGCGCGGTGTGCTGATCTACATGGCGCTCTACCTGTTCATGAACATCGGTGCCTTCGCCTGCATCCTGGCCATGCGGCAGAAGGGCCGGATGGTCGAGGAGATCGGCGACCTCGCCGGCCTGTCCCGCACCCATCCCATGGTGGCGGCGGCCTTTGCGGCATTGATGTTCTCGATGGCGGGCATCCCGCCGCTCGCCGGCTTCTTCGGCAAGCTCTACGTGTTTCTCGCCGCGATCGAGGCGGGGCTGATCGTCCTCGCCGTGATCGGCGTGCTGACCAGCGTCGTGAGCTGCTACTACTATCTGCGGATCGTGAAGCTGATGTATTTCGACGAGGTCGTCGAACCCTTCGACCATCCGCTGGGTCGTGGTCTCGGGGTTCCGCTCGCGATCAGCAGTATCGTGACGATCCTCTTCATTCTCTATCCAACGCCGATCACCAGCGGCGCCGCGGCGGCGGCGGCGGCTCTCGTCGGCGGATGACCGGCATGCCGGCGCTGCCCGCCGGCTACGGCCTGATCTCGCTTCCCGAGGTCGACAGCACCAACGCCGAGGCGATCCGGCGGGCGCGCGCCGGTGAAGCGGACCGGACGGTCGTCTGGGCGCTGGAGCAGACGGGCGGGCGCGGCCGGCGCGGCAGGGCCTGGAAGACCGGGCCGGGCAATCTCGCCTGCACGCTTCTGCTTCGACCCGACGTTGCCCCCAACGTCGCCGCACAGCTCGGTTTCGTCGCGGCTCTGGCGATCGCCGACATGGCCGTCGCGCTTCTTCCCGAGGCGATAGTCCGGGTAAAGTGGCCGAACGACGTTCTGGTCGATGGGCGCAAGGTTTCCGGTATCCTGATCGAGTCGATGGCCGGAGTCGGCGGACGGATCGAGTGGGTCGCGGTCGGCATCGGGGTCAATCTGGTCGGGCATCCCGTCGACACCGAAACGCCGGCGACCGATCTTGCCACCGCGGGCGCCGGTGTCGTTTCGCCGGGGCGGGCGCTGTCGCTGCTCATCGACCGCTTCGAGCGTTGGCTCGTTCCATGGCAGGCCGGCGGCTTCGAGTCGTTGCGCGAAGCGTGGCTGGAACGCGCATGGCGGCTCGGCGAGACGATCCGCGTCAGGCTGGAGCGAGAGACGATGGAGGGCCGGTTCGCCGGGTTGGACAGGGATGGTGTCCTTGTCCTGGAATTGTCATCCGGGCTAAAACGGTACGTTGCGGCCGGAGAGGTGTTCCCCGTGGGCGGCCCAGGAGAAGGCGATGCTGCTGGCGGTGGACGCCGGTAATACGAATACCAAGTTCGCGGTCTATGACGGCGACGAGCAGAAAGGCATCTGGCGCACGTCGAACGAGCCCAACCGGACGGCCGACGAATATGCCGTGTGGCTGCTGCAACTGATGCAGCTCCAGGGGCTGGCCCGGGATACGATCGACGCGGTCATCGTCGGCACCGTCGTGCCGGCATCGTTGTTCAACCTGATGACGCTGGCGCGCCGGTACTTCCACTGCGAGCCGCTCGTCGTGGGGGATCCGCAGGTGAAGCTGGGAATGCGGGTCCTGACGCTGAACCCGGCCGAGGTCGGCGCCGACCGCATCATGGCGGCAGTCGCCGCGCACGAGACTTACGGCGGGCCCCTCATCGTCGTCGATTTCGGTACCGCGACGACGTTCGACGTCGTGAACCGCGAGGGCGACTATCTCGGCGGTGTGATCGCGCCGGGGGTCAACCTGTCCATCGAGGCGCTGCACAGGGCGGCGGCGAAGCTGCCGATGGTCGGGGTGGAGCGACCGCGCGCCGACAACAAGGTTCTGGGCCGGTCGACCATCCAGGCGATGCAGTCTGGGGTCTACTGGGGGTATGTCAGTCTCGTCGAGGGGCTGATTCGCCGTCTGAGGGAGGAGCACAAGGAGGACATGAAGACCGTCGCCACCGGCGGCCTGTCCTCGCTCTTCGCGGACGCAACCGACGTCATCGACCATGTCGACAAGGATCTCACATTGCGCGGACTGCTCGAAGTCTACCGGCGGAACGCGGCATGACCGCGTTGCCCGAGATTGCCGCCACGGAGGTCGTCCCGCCCGAGGACGAGGTCCTGTTCGTGACGCTGGGGGGCGTCGGCGAGATCGGCATGAACGTCGCTCTCTACGGACATGCCGGTAAATGGCTGATGGTCGACCTGGGGGTCACCTTCGGCGACGATACAACGCCGGGCGTCGATCTGATCCTGCCGGACCTGCGCTTCATCGAGGCGCAGGGCGGACGGCTCGTCGGGATCGTCATCACCCACGCGCACGAAGACCATGTCGGCGCGGTTCCCTTCTTCTCAAAGACCTTCGGCTGCCCGGTCTATACCACGCCGTTCACGGCGGCCTTCCTGCGGCGAAAGCTCGCCGAGAACGGCGCGGCGGGCCAGATGAAGATCGTCGAGGTCCCGCTCGGCGGTTCGTTCAGGGTCGGACCGTTCGACCTTGAACTGGTCACGATGACCCATTCGATTCCCGAGCCGAACGGCTTGGTCATCCGCACCGCCGTCGGGACGCTGCTGCATACCGGCGACTGGAAGATCGACCCCGAGCCGGGCGTCGGCGCCCCGCCGGACACCGAGAAGCTGGCGGCGATCGGCGATGCCGGTGTGTTGGCCATGATCTGCGATTCGACCAACGCGTTGATCGAGACGCCGACGCGCTCGGAGGCCGAGCTGCGCGAGAGCCTCGAGGCGCTGATCGGTGAGTGTACCGGCCGGGTGGTGTTCACCTGCTTCGCCAGCAACATCGCGCGGATGCAGACCATCGCCGCGGCGGCCGCGGCGAACCGCCGGCGGGTCGCACTGGTCGGGCGGTCGCTGCTGCGCATGAACGATGTCGCCCGGGAGACCGGTTACCTGAAGAACACGCCCCCCTTCCTCTCCGAGGAGCATGTGGGCTTCCTGCCGCGCGAGGAGGTCGTGCTGATGTGCACCGGCAGCCAGGGCGAGCCGAAGGCCGCCCTCAGCCGGATCGCGTTCGGTACCCATCCTAACGTCGTGCTCGATCCGGGCGACACGGTCGTCTACTCGTCGCGCACGATCCCTGGGAACGAGCGGTCGGTGGACCGGGTACAGGACAAGCTCGTCCAGCTCGGCCTCGACATCATCACGAACCGCGAGCGCCTCGTGCACGTCTCCGGCCATCCGTCGCGGCCGGAACTGAAACAGATGTACGGCTGGGTGCGACCGCGCTTCGCGGTGCCGGTGCACGGCGAGTTGCGCCATCTGCACGCCCATGCCGAACTGGCACGCGACTGCGGTGTGGAGGAGGCCCTGCTGGTCGAGAACGGGGTGCTCCTGTCGTTCTCGCAGAAGGGAAGCCAGCGGCTCGGCAAGGTGCCCACTGGGCGACTGACGCCGGACGGCCGCAACCTCTCGCGTCTCGATGGCGAAGCGCTGCGCGCGCGCCGGCGCATGGCCGTCAACGGATCGGCGATGGTCTCGCTGGTCGTCGGACGCGACGGCGCGCTGCTCGCCGATCCGCAGATATCGGTGCGCGGCCTCTCGGAGGAGATCGAGGAGGGGCGCCTTCAGGACGCGATGGCCGACGCGGTCGAGCGCGCCGTGACGGCGTTGTCCGGCGGTCGGCGCCAGGACGACGAGGCGATCCGCGACGCCGCGCGCAGCGCGCTGCGCCGAACGCTGCGGAACCGCTACGACAAGCGGCCGATCGTAGAGGTGCACGTCGTCCGGGTCGGGCGTTAGGCTTCCAGGGTGTTCGGTCGGGCGAGGTGCGGGCTGGCGAAGCCCAGCCGGCCGAGTCCGACATGCACCTCGGGGCAACTCATGAAGAGATCCCAGAGCAGCCCGCTCCGGTAGTTCTCGATCATCACGACGATCGGCCCCTGGTCGATCGACAGCCATGTGTCGGCGTACCAGTCGCGCGTCTCGCAGAAGGCGTCGACGAAGCCGTGCTCGCGCCACACGCGCTCGCGCATTGGACCCATCAGGTGGCGCAGGACCCGGAGCGACTCTGCCGGCATATAGGGCAGGCTCGAGAGGGCCGCCGTCGGCGCGATGACGCCCGTGTCGTTGTCGGGCGCGTGCGCCGCATAGCCGTCCGGCCCGTCGCTCGAGGTCAGGCCCCAGCAGTCGGCGCCATAGCCCGCATGCCCCTTCGGGTTGGCGATGCAGTGTGCCCGGTTGATCTGCGTGTGACGGACATTCTGCTGCCAATAGTCGGCATAGGCATCGCGCAGCCCGCGCGGATCGAGTCCCAGAAACGAATAGTGCGCGAAGAAGAGCGGCCCACCGAAGTCCGGTCCCAGGGGCAGGTCGATGCCGTAGTAGCGCCGGTCGCTGCGGAAGCGCCGGCTCTCGGCCCAGCCGCGATGATAGGCCGCCGGATCGATGTCATGGGTCGGCGAGGACGCGGCCATGACATAGGCGATCAGGCATTCGTTCCAGCCCAGGATCTCCATGTCCATGTCCCAGCCGTGCCGGGGGCTCCAGTGCCAGTAGAGGACATGGCGCCCGTCGCGCGTATGCCAGTTCCACTTCGCCTCGCGCCACAGACGGTTGATGCGGCCGCGCAGGTCGCGTTCGGCCGGGGCATCGGTCCGGAAGTATTGGCGGGCGCAGAGAAGCCCGACGAACAGGAAGGCCGTCTCGACGATGTCGCCGCCATCGTCCTTGCGGCTGAAGGGGATGGTGCGGCCGGTGCGACCGTCCAGAAAATGCGCAAAGATGCCGTGGTAGCTCTCGGCCCGCTCGAGGAAGCGCACGACGAGGCCGAGCCTCTCCACGGCCTCGCCTCGGCCGATCCAGCCGCGGGAGCAGGCGGTGACGATCGACATGACGCCGAAGCCCGATCCGCCCGTGGTGACGGCGTCCGGCCCGTAGAGCGGATGGACATCGCTCCTGTCCCGCACGAGCCCGCTCACCGGATGCGCCAGGTCCCAGAAGCAGCGAAAGGTCTGCCGCTGTACCAGATCGAGCAGGGCTTCGTCGGAGGCTGAATGGGAGACGGTCACGGCGGGCCACGTCCTGTCGGAAAGCCGAGACTGGCGACCGGTCGCACTCACTGTCAACCACTCCCTCGCGGCCGCATGGGTGGCTAGGAGGGATCGGTTGGGCGGCGGGACGTAGAAGCGCCCGGCCAGGGGGGACCGGCCGGGCGCTGGGGGCGTCTAAGCCAATGGACGAGGGGGGGATCGTCCGTGAGGGCGGCGATCAATGCCGTCCCCGGCTTATGCGTCACCAGATATGGCGGCGGCGGACGAATGCAAGTGCATCTCCGCCGTTCTTTGTCAAGAAAAATTGATGAGTGTTTCCAAGAGTATCTGCCGGCATGCGGCCGGCTTCTCGAAGGGCATCATGTGCCCCGTGCCATCGAGCCTGGTCAGCTGTGCACCCGTGACGCGGGCGGCGGCGATCTCCTGGACCAGCGCTGCCCAACTCGGCGGTGCCGGGGGGACCGCGGGCTCCGATGCCACGAAGTGGACCGGGCTGGGGAAGCGCGGCAGGGCTTCGAACGTGGTGACGTTGTCGACGGCCTGATAGGTCGCCATCTCGACCTCCGGCGCGCACGCCAGTTCGAAGTCGCCGTCCGCCGTCGGACGAAGCGTGGCGCTGCAGTGGGCCTGCAGCATGTCCGGCCTGAACTGGGAGTAAGGGATGCGCTTTCCGAGCGAGGCGGCGTATGTCGCAGGGTCGACCCAGCGTCGCCGGCGCCTTGCCGCACCGGCGATCAGGTCGCGGCCGGTTGATGCGGCTATGGCATATTCGGGGTGGTCGGCGGTCGGGACGAGCGGCGGCTCGAACAGCACCACCGCCCGCCAAGGCGCCACGCCTTCGATCGCACCGAGACGAAGTGCGGCGACTCCCGAGAAGGAGTGGGCCGAAAAGAACATTGGCCTGTCGCCGACGATCTCCCGGACGCGCGCGACGTGCAGGCCGAGGTCGCTGGTGTAGCGGTCGATGTGAAGGGTTTCGTCGAACGGAAGCGGCGGCTGCTGCGAGCCGCCATGGCCGCGCGCATCGAAGGCGAAGACCTGGAAGTCGTCGCACAGCTCCTCGAGCAGCGGCAGGTAGCTCCCAGCGGAGAAGCCGTTCGCATGGCCCCAGAGCAGGACCGGTGCGTCGGCGCACCCGCGACGCAGGCGGTACAGGCGGAGGCCGAGCCCGTCGCGTGCCGTCACGGTCAGCAGCTCGGCGACGGTCGCCGGAATGGACGGCGGTGGAAGCGTCGCAGCCCGGCTCACGCCGCCGCCCGTCGCTGCCGTGCGGCCACGTGCGTCCGGCAGGCGTCGCCGAACGCTTCGAACAGTCGCCGCGACAGCGTATCGCCCTGCCAAAGGGCTTCGGGATGCCACTGCACGCCGACAGCGAACGTCGCCGATCCGGTGACGCAGACGGCCTCGACCACGCCGTCGGGCGAGACGGCCTCGACGCTCAGCCCCTCGGCCAGCCGGTCGATCGCCTGTGCGTGCAGCGAGTTCACCATTACCTCCGGCACCTCCGCCAGCCGGTGGAGGTGGCCACCCGGCGTCAGGCTGACCGTATGGACCGGACCCGAGCGCTCGCCCGGCGGCTTGGTCTTGTCGGAGCGGTGGTCGCGCTTGCCTTCGACCGTGTGCAGGAACTGGTGCAGCGTGCCGCCCATCGCGACGTTGAGTTCCTGGATTCCCCGGCAGATCGCGAACACCGGGACGCCCTGGCGCAGCGCCGCGCGGAGCAGGGGCAGCGTGGTGGAGTCCCGGGCGGGATCGTGCAGGATGTCGGGTGCCGCGGGTTCGGCGCCATAGTGGAACGGTTCGACGTTCGACGGGCTGCCGGTCACCAGCAGCCCGTCGAGCCGTTCGGCCATGCGTTCAAGGTCCAACCGTTCGCCCAGCGCCGGCACGATCATCGGGACGACGCGCGACGCCTCGGTGAGTGCGACCAGATAGCGCTGGTTGACCGCGTGGAACGGGAAGCCGTTCACGTCGCGGACACAGGCGGAGATCCCGACGATCGGCGCGGGTTCGGGGATGGTTTCGACGGGGGTCATCGTGCCGGAAATGCTGACATGTCTGCAGCATTGTGGGGGCGCACGACGCTTCTGCGCAAGACCCGGCCGCCGACGGTGGGCATCAGCGCGGCCGGTCCGTCCAGACCGGCTCGTCGAACACGAAGCGCTCGTTTGCGATCGGTGTGCCGAACGTGGCGTCGCGCAGCGTCACGTAGGTCACGACGCCCTGCGCGTCGGAGACCGCCCACTGCTCCAGGCGCATGGGGTTTTCGCTGAACACCAGCGTCACCGCGCCCTGGTTCGGCTCGCTCGTCTTGATCAGCGTGATCAGGATGCGGTCCTCCCGCCGCGCCACCTCGGTGACGGTGACGTCGCCCTGCATCTCGATCTTCGGCGACAGCAGGAACCAGGCCGGCGTGTCGCGCTGGTTGATGTAGGAGGCGGTCTTCAGGTCGCGATCGTAGTGGATCAGGTGACGTCCGTTGGCCACGATCAGCACGGGTACCGGCGGGTCGTACTCGAAGCGCATCCGGCCGGGCCGCGACAGATAGATCTTGCCGGTCGCCCGCTTGTTTGCGCTGTCGACCTGCGTGAACCGTGCTTCCATGGTCTGGATGCCGTTCAGATACTCTTCCGCACGCTTGACGATCGCCCGATCGTCGGCCGACAGCGGCCCCATGCCGCGAGTCGGGTTTCCCGACGGGGCAGCAGCCTGGGGAGTGGCGGCCTGGGCCAGGGCGCCGCCGGGAGCGGCGGTCAGGCAAAGACCGGCACCGAGCAGCAGGGCTGCCGCGGCGCTGCGGGTCTGGAAGACGGCGGGCAGGCGAACCCTCGGAAACATCGGCACTCCGAAACAACGGTCGATCGTCGCTCCGGCGCTAGATGGGGGTGCTCAGTCGCCGCCGCCACCGATCAGCACTTCGCGCTTGCCGACATGGTTGGCGGCGCTGACGATCCCCTCGGTCTCCATCTGCTCGATGATCCGGGCAGCGCGGTTGTAGCCGATCTGCAGGTGACGCTGGATGAAGCTGGTCGACGCCTTCTTCTCGCGTGCGACCAGGGCGACCGCCTGCTGGTACAGGTCGCTGCCTTCGTCGATGCCGCCGTCGCCCTCGAAGCCGGGGATGCCGGCCGCGGCCTCGTCGTCCTCGGTCACGGCCTCGATGTAGGAGGGCTGGCCCTGCTGCTTCAGGTAGCCGACGACCTCCTCGACCTCGTTGTCCGTGACGAAGGGGCCGTGGACGCGGCTGATGCGTCCGCCGCCGGCCATGTAGAGCATGTCGCCCTGGCCGAGCAGCTGTTCGGCGCCGCCTTCGCCCAGGATGGTGCGACTGTCGATCTTGGAGGTGACCTGGAAGCTGACGCGCGTCGGGAAGTTCGCCTTGATCGTGCCGGTGATGACGTCCACAGACGGACGCTGCGTCGCCATGATGATGTGGATGCCGGCGGCCCGCGCCATCTGCGCCAGGCGCTGGATCGCCATCTCCACGTCCTTGCCCGCGACCAGCATCAGGTCGGCCATCTCGTCGACGACGACGACGATGAAGGGCAGGGGGGTCATGTCGAGGGTCTGCTCCTCGAACACCGGCTTGCCGGTATCGGGATCGAAGCCGGTCTGGACGCGGCGGCTGAGGATCTCGCCTTTCTTGCGGGCTTCTTCCAGCCGCGCGTTGAAGCCGCCGATGTTGCGCACGCCGAAGGTCGACATGGCGCGATAGCGGTTCTCCATCTCGCGCACGACCCATTTCAGCGCGACGACCGCCTTGCGCGGGTCGGTGACGACCGGCGCGAGGAGATGCGGGATGTCGTCGTAGACCGACAGTTCCAGCATCTTCGGGTCGATCATGATGAAGCGGCACTGCTCCGGCGTGAGGCGGTAGAGCAGCGACAGGATCATCGTGTTGATGGCCACCGACTTGCCCGAGCCGGTGGTGCCGGCGATCAGCAGGTGCGGCATCCGCTCGAGCGCCACCGCGACGGGCCCGCCGCCGATGTCCTTGCCCAGCACGAGCGTCAGCCCGCTCTGGGAGTTCTCGTAGGCCGGCGTCTCCAGCAGCTCGCGCAGATAGACCGTCTCGCGCCGCACGTTCGGCAGCTCGATTCCGATCACGTTGCGGCCGGGCACGACCGCGACGCGGACCGACACGGCGCTCATGTAGCGGGCGATGTCGTCGGCGAGGCCGATGACGCGCGACGCCTTGGTGCCCGGTGCCGGTTCCAGTTCATAGAGCGTGACGACCGGTCCCGGCCGAACCTTCACGATCTCGCCGCGCACGCCGAAATCGTCCAGGACCGATTCGAGCAGGCGCGCATTCTGCTCCAGCGCCGAATCGTCGATCTGCAGCGACTTGCCCGCATCGGGCGCCAGCGCCAGCAGCTCGCGCGGCGGCAGGCGGTAGCCGTCGCCCAGGGGCAGGTCCGCCTGGCTGGTCTTCGTTCGCACCGGCGTGCCCTGCTTCTTCGGCGGGCGCGGCTCGACGATGCTTGCCGGCTCTGCGGTACGCACGGTCACCTCGGGCGGCGGCTCGGCCGCCACGGCGGGGCGGCGGAAGCGGGGCTCGCGCGGCGTCACGTCGTCGGCATCGTCGCCAGAGGTTTCGCGGCGCCGGGGTAGCTGCGGTGCCGCCGCGCGCCGCGCATCCCAGGTGCGGCGCAGGAACAGGGCGCCGCCGATGGCGCTGGCCACGACGAAGCGCAGCCCGCGAAAGCAGGCCCGCGTCAGCATGGCGATCTCGCGGAAGCTGAAGCCCAGGACGAAGGCGACGACGAAGCCGCCCGCGACCCCCGTCACCAGTCCCACCTGCTCGTAGGCGAGCGGCAATCCGATCAGCTGCGGCAGTCCGGCCGCCCAGTGCAGCAGCACGACCCCCAGCACGCCGCCCAGTCCCTCGCGCAGCGGCCACGCCTCGGCGGTCGGCAGCGAGGCGAGCGCCGTCGCCACCAGCAGCGTGCCGAAGGGCAGCAGTGCCACCCGCACCCATGTCCGCGTCAGGCCGCGATGGCTGGCGATGCGCCAGCCCCAGACGGCCAGCATGCCGCCGAAGGTCACCGCCGCCAGTCCCAGCGTCCGCAGCATGACGTCCGCGATATAGGCGCCCGGTACGCCGAGCAGGTTCCGAACCGTGCCGCCGCTCGCCACGTTCGGCGACGGATCGGTCGGGGCGTAGCTTGCGAAGGTGACCAGCAGGGCGACGCCCGCCGCGACGAGAACGAGACCGCCGAGTTCGATCGCGCGGCGGCGCAGGAATTCCACCGCCGCAGGCGGCAGGAACTGGCTTCGTTCGGTTTGCGTGGAGGCGCGTGCCATCTACTCCGTCCCTTGGCGCGTCACAGGACCTGGTTCATGCGGTGAAGTGCCTCCTCGATCGTGGCGAGGTCGTGCACGAGGGCCACGCGGATGTAGCGGTGCCCGACGTTGGTGCCGTCCGGATGGTCGTGCGCGAAGAACGCGCCCGGCTGGACTCGGATCGCGGCCTCGGCCCAGAGGCGCTTCGCGGCGGCTTCGCCGTCCCCGACGTCGAGCCAGAGGTAGAAGCCGCCGTCCGGGCGGTAGAAGCCGAGGCGGTCGCCGAGCACGGCCTCCGCAATGTCGTATTTCCGGGCGTAGAGCGCGCGATTCTGCGCGGCGTAGGTATCGTCGTTCCACAGGGCCGTGGATGCGGCCAGGATGGCCAGCGGCGGGGCCGCCCCGCCATACAGCCGCACCCGCCAGAAGGCGTCGGTCAGGTCGGCGGCACCCGCCACGAAGCCGGATCGCAGGCCGGGAACGCTCGACCGCTTCGACAGGGAGTGGAAGGTGAGGACATTGGCCATGTCGCCGCCCATCTCGGCACAGGCCTGGAGGCCCCCGGCGACCGGGGCCGGCGTGTAGTAGAGTTCGCAGTAGCACTCGTCGAGCGCCAGGACGAAGTCGTGCCGGCGCGCCAGGCGAATGAGGTTCTTCAGGTAGCCGGCATCGGCGGCCGAACCCTGCGGGTTGGCCGGCGAGCACAGGAAGGCCAGGGCGGTGCGCTCCAGGATCTCGTCGGGCACGGTGGCGAAATCGGGGAGGTAGCCGGTGTCCGCCGTACAGGGCAGGTAGTAGGGCTCCGCGCCCGCGAACACGCCCGCGCCGACATAGACCTGATAAAACGGGTCGGGAATGAGCACGACGGGCCGCTTGCCGTTCTTCATCTCCGGAATGGCCGCGAGGCCGACCATGAACAGCGCCTCGCGCGTTCCAGAGACCGGAACGATGTGGCGGCCGGGGTCGATCATCCCGTCCGGCAGGTCGAACCGTCGGCCAAGCCAATCCGCCGCCGCCTTCCGGAACTCCGGCGTGCCGAGCATGGGCGGATACTTGCCCCAGAGCTCCGCGTTGCGGTCCAGCACCTCGCGCACGATCGGCGGTGCCGGATGCTGCGGCTCGCCGATGCCCATGTTGATCTCGCGCAGGCCCGCAGGCGGCCGGATCCCGTCCAGCATCTGGCCGAGCCGTTCGAACGGATAGAGCCGGAAAGTGCCGATCCGGTTGTTGATCATCGCTTCTTCCCAGCGGGGCGCACGAGGGGTCCTCATAGCATCCCTTTTTGCGCGGCAACAGGATCTCGGAACGATTCCCGCTGACTAGCCGGTGCTTTTCACCCCAATAGTGAGCAATTTCCGCAACATAGGAACGAAACGAGAAAGGCGGCGCCGTCGGGGACGGCGCCGCCTCTCGAAGGCGACCGGCAGGTCGGTGCGTGCTTAGTGCACGACCTCGCCGTGCAGGCGAAGGTCGAGTCCCTCGCGCTCGGTCTCCGGGTCGACCCGCAGTCCCATGATCGCGTCGATGATCTTGAGGATGATGAAGGTGGCGACCGCCGTATAGATCAGCGTCGCGACGATGCCGTAGATCTGCGTCACGACCTGGCCGCCATTGCCTTCGAGCAGGCCGGCGGTGCCGCCGATGGCCTCGACCGCGAAGACGCCCGTCAGCACCGCGCCGACGATCCCGCCGACGCCATGGATGCCGAAGACGTCCAGGCTGTCGTCGTAGCCGAGCTTGTTCTTCAGGCTGGTGGACGCCCAGAAGCAGATGATGCCCGCGATGATGCCGATGAACAGCGCGCCGGTCGGGCCGACGAAGCCGGAGGCCGGGGTGATCGCCACGAGGCCCGCGACGGCGCCCGAGATGATGCCGAGAACGCTGGGCTTACCCTTCGTACCCCACTCGGCGAACATCCAGGACAGGGCGGCTGCGGCTGCGGCGATCTGCGTCACGGCCATCGCCATGCCGGCACGGCCGTCGGCGGCCACGGCGGAACCGGCGTTGAAGCCGAACCAGCCCACCCACAGGAGGCCCGCGCCGATGACGCTCAGCACGAGGTTGTGCGGCGCGAACATCTCGGTGCCGTAGCCCTTGCGCTTGCCCAGCACCAGGCAGGCGACGAGGCCGGCGATGCCCGAGTTGATGTGCACCACGGTGCCGCCGGCATAGTCGAGGACGCCGTCGTTCATCAGGAAGCCGCCGCCCCACACCCAGTGGGCGATCGGCGCATACACGACGATCGACCAGATCGTGATGAACACCAGCAGCGACGAGAACTTCATCCGGTCGGCGATGGCGCCGGTGATGAGGGCGCAGGTGATGATCGCGAAGGTCATCTGGAAGATGGCGAAGACGCTCTCCGGAATGGTGCCGCTCAGCGTGCCGACTTCGATCCCGGCCATGAACATCTTGCTCAGGCCGCCGACCCAGTCGGATCCCTCGGCGAAGGCCAGCGAATAGCCGATCACCATCCAGATGATGCTGACCAGACAGCAGATGGCGAAACTCTGCATGATCGTGGAGAGCACGTTCATCTTCCGGACCATGCCGCCGTAGAACAGCGCCACCCCCGGAATCGTCATCATCAGCACCAGAGCCGTCGCAGTCAGCATCCACGCCGTGGATCCCGCATCGGCTGTCGCATCCTGCGCCAGCGCCGGCGCCGCGAAGGCGCAGGCCGCGAAGGCAGCGGGCAGCATGAACTTCAACGCACGCATGATCGTCCGATCCCCCTTATCCGGTAGGTCTTTGTTGAGTATGTCTCGGGTTCAGAGAGCTTCGGCGTCGGTCTCGCCGGTGCGGATCCGCACCGCCTGGATCAGATCCAGGACGAAGATCTTTCCATCGCCGATCCGGCCCGTATGGGCGGTCCGTTGGACGGCTTCCACCACCTTCTCGACCTGATCGTCGGCGACGGCGACCTCGATCTTGACCTTGGGCAGGAAGCTGACGGTGTATTCCGCACCGCGGTAGATCTCGGTCTGGCCCTTCTGGCGGCCGAACCCCTTGACCTCCGTGGCGGTGAGACCCTGAACCCCGATCGAGGTCAGCGCTTCGCGCACCTCGTCGAGTTTGAACGGCTTTATGATCGCTACGACGAACTTCATGGGCTCCTTCCTTTCGGTCGTGCCGCCCGGCGACGGTCCGCCATCGGTCACTCAAGAACCATGCCGGAGCCACGGCAGGCGCGCGATCATCCCATTGTCGGCCGATGCGGCAGGGCTGATGCGTGAAAAGACGGCAGAAGACCGAAAAATAGTCAGATGATGCCTGTTTGGGCATGCGCCTCGGCGGGCTCGACATGGGGTCGTGAAGCCCTAGACTTCGCGACGGCCGCTGTGCCGGACGGAAAATGTGGGCAGTAACATGTCAGTGCATGGTGATCGCGACCGGTTCGACGTCATCGTGGTCGGTGCGGGAATGGTCGGCGGGTGCCTGGCCGCTGCCCTCGGCAGGGCAGGGCTGCGGGTGGCGGTGGTCGACCGCGAGGCGCCGGCGACACTCACCGATGCGGCCTTCGACGGCCGGACCTCGGCGATCGCGCACGGGTCGATGCGCATCCTCGAAGGGTCGGGCATCTGGCCGGCGCTCGTCGAGCATGCCGAGCCGATCCTGGACATCCGGGTGTCCGACGGAGGGTCGCCGCTGTTCCTGCACTACGACCATACCGAGGTCGGGGACCTGCCGCTGGGCTACATCGTCGAGAACCGGCGTCTGCGGCAGGCGGTGTTCGATCATCTCGGCGCGGCGGACGGCGTCGCGCTGCTGGCGCCGGCGGCGGTCACCTCGGTCGAGCGGGACGGCGCCGCGGCGCGTGTCTACCTCGCCGGTGGGCGTACGCTCACGGCGCCGCTGGTCGTCGCGGCGGACGGCCGGAATTCCCGGCTCCGGCGCGACGCCGGCATCGTCGTGTCAGAATGGTCCTATCGGCAGACGGCGATCGTCTGCGTGGCACAGCACGAGCGGCCGCACCGCGGCGTCGCGCACGAGCGGTTCCTGCCGTCGGGGCCCTTTGCCATCCTGCCGATGCGGGATGCCGAGCCCGGTGAGGCGGGACCGGACGGCGGGCTGCATCGGTCGTCCATCGTCTGGAGCGAGCGTGCCGACCTCGCGCCCCGCCTGCTCGGTCTGGATCAGGCGGCGTTCGATGCCGAACTGCGCCGGCGCTTCGGCGACTTCTATGGGGCGGTCCGGGCCGTCGGACCGCGCTGGTCCTACCCGCTGTCCGTCCTCAACGCCGCCCGATACGTGGCGCCGCGCCTGGCACTGGCGGGCGATGCCGCGCACGCCATCCATCCGATCGCCGGGCAGGGGCTGAACCTCGGTGTGCGCGATGTTGCCGCCCTGGCCGAGGTGGTGGTGGAGGCGCGCCGGCTCGGCCTCGACATCGGCAGCGAAGCGGTGCTCCAGCGTTACGAGCGCTGGCGCCGGTTCGATTCGCTGACCCTCGTCGCCGTCACCGACGGCCTCAACCGGTTGTTCTCCAACGATGTCGCGCCCCTGCGCTGGGCGCGCGACCTGGGGCTCGGGGCGGTGAACCGGCTGCCGCCCCTGCGCCGCCTGTTCATGCGGCACGCCATGGGCACGGTCGGCATCCTGCCGCGGCTCGCGCGCGGCGAGCCGCTCTAAAGCCAGGGTGTCGCTCGGCCGCCGTCAGGCCGCCGAGCGGACGTGCCCGAGGAAGCGGTCCACCTCGTCGCTCAGGATGACCGCGGTCCGCGCGAGTTCCTGTGCGCTCGACAGGACCTGCACCGATGCACTGCCACCCTCGGCGGCTGCCTGCGACACCTGGACGATCGCGTGGGAGACGGCGCTGGTGCCGGTGCTCGCGTGCTGGACGTTGCGCGCGATCTCCTGGGTGGCGACGTTCTGCTGCTCGACCGCGGAGGCGATCCCCGTCGAGGCTTCGCGGTTGTCGGCGATGATCCGGGTGATCTCCGTGATCGCGACCGAGGTGTCGGCGGTGCCGCGCTGCACCGACTGGATCTGGGCGGTAATGTCCTCGGTCGCCTTGGCGGTCTGCGTCGCAAGCGCCTTCACCTCGGTGGCGACGACCGCGAAGCCGCGGCCGGCCTCGCCGGCGCGTGCCGCCTCGATCGTGGCGTTGAGCGCGAGCAGGTTCGTCTGGCTGGCGATGGCATTGATGAGACCCACCACCTCGCCGATGCGTTCGGCCGCCTTGCTCAGTTCGGAAACCGTCTCGCCGGTGCGCGTCGCACTCGCCACGGCGCAGTCGGCGAACTGGGCGGAAGCCGCGACCTGTTGTCCGATCTCGTGGACCGATGCGGCCAGTTCCTCGCATGCGGCGGCCACGGCCTCCACGTTCGAGGAGGCTTCCGTCGATGCGTTGGCGACCGTCTCCGACTGGACCGTCGCTTCCTCCAGCGAACGCGAGAGCGTGTGCGCCGCGGCCTCCAGTTCCGTCGCGGCCGAGCGGATGGTCGCCACCACGGCGCCGACATTCTGCTCCAGGGTATCGGCCATGTGGTTGAGGGCTTCGCGCTGCTCCTGGCGCGCGCGCACCTGCTGTGCGGCGGCCTCGGCCTCCATCTCCCGGTTGCGGATCATGTTGGTCTTGAAGACCTCCATGGTCGCCGCGACCGACCCGATCTCGTCCCGGCGGCCGGTCCCGTAGATCTCCGTCTGGAGGTTGCCCTCGGCGAGGCTGCGCAAACAGGCCACGATACGCTGCAGCGGCGCCACCACACCGTAGCGCGAAATGAGGAAGCCGAGAACGATGCCGAGGGCGACCCCGATGCCCGAAACCAGCAGAAGCACGAGCCGGATCCGCTCGTAGGTGCGATCCGCCTCCTCGGCGAGCGCCTTGGCCGCGTGTTCGGTCAGGCCGACATAGTCATTCACGGCCTGCCGCAGCGCCTTGGCTTCGACGTCGCTCACCTTCATGGCGTCGATGATCTTGCGCTGCGTCTCGCCGATGGTGACATCGCCGCCGAGCTTTCGGGCAACCGCCAGCGTCTCGTCGATCTCCTGGGAGTATTTTCCCCAGTAATCCGCGACGCGATCGATGATCTTCCGCTGCTCGTCGTCGGCATCGCCGGCAATCAGCTTGAGCCGCCGATCGAAGAGCGCGCGCTCCGCCGCCACCGCCTTCTCGACGTCCGCGAGTTCCGCGGCCGACGCCGTCGCCGCGACACGGTACTTGGCCCCGTTGATCGCCAGCATGTTCACGGAGAGGCCCATGGCGTTTTCCATGTCGATCCCCGCGCGCTCCATCGCGTGGTCGATTTCGTTCATCTTGCTCATGGCGCTGATGCCGACGCCGGCGACGGTGATCGTCGCCAGCCCCGAAAGGGATACGATGGCCAGCATCTTCGTAGCGATTCGATAATCGGAGAGCCTGATCACGGCGGCGATCTCTCTGCAGTATGGTTCGGCGAGCCGGCGTGCCGTTCGTGTGCAGCGGCACCATGCTCTGACCGCTCTTCTAGGTCAGCCGCGTCTAATCAACCGTAAATACAGGTCGCTTCCGGATCGGTGCCGGAGAGACATAATGTCTCGCGTCGACAACTTATCGATAAGGCGATCGAAATCCACAGGTCGGCGTAGCCTCCGGGAATGCGCGTCCGGCGCCCCCGGACGGTCGACTACCAGCCGGTCATGTCGGCCCAGAACCGTCGCAGGGCCGCCCCCGTGGCGTTCCGCGGCAGGCGAAACACCTCCACCTGCCCCGACAGGCGGTTGTCGGCACCGACCCCGGCGGTGATCCCCCAAAAGCCACGATCGGTCTCGCCCGGCAGGCCGTAGCGCAGATCGGTGGCCTCGACGCGCATGCCGCCGTCCGGTGTCGGCACGGCGCGCCACAGCACGTGCCCCATGGAGAACCAGTCGAACAGCGCGGCTTCTGGCGTGTCCCGCACCAGCGCGATCGACGGCTCGTCCTCGCGCGGATACGCGTGCCACGCGACGCGCTTGGGGTTCAGGATCGAATAGTAGCCGACGTGCGTCGCCTCCGGCGTTACGGCGACGACGCGCCGATAGTAGGGCTGGAAGAGCAGCGGATAGGCGTTCACGGCTGCCGGTCTTCCGAAATCGGCCGCTGCGACCCGCTCGACCCTCTCGTTGATCGCCCAGCCGGCGAGCGTGTAGCCGGCAATGGCGATCAGGACGGCCGCCGCGGCGTCCTGCGCCAGCCTCGCCTTCGACCGCGCCAGGGCGCCGAAGATGAGCGCCGCCAATAGCGCCGCCGAATAGACCGGATCGATGATGGGCAGTGCATCCACCGCGAAGCGCGTCGTCGTCAGCGGCCACAGAAGCTGGGTGCCGTAGCTGGTGAAGAGGTCGATCAGAGGGTGCGTGATCAATGCCAGGACGGATAGCCAGATCCACGCACGCAGCGTCTCGCCGTCCAGGACATCCGCCCTGTCGCGGGTGAGCCGGCGATGCAGGCGCCACAGTCCCCAGCCGATCAGCGGCCCCGCCAGCGGCCCGAAGAAGATCGAATGGGTGAGGCCACGATGGTGCTCCCAACTGGCAAACGGTCCGGCGACCCAGCCCACGACCACGTCGAGGTCGGGGACGATGCCGATCGCGGCACCGGCGACGAGCGCCTTGCGGCCGAGGGTGCGCCGAAAGCCGGCCTGGGCGACCGTGGCGCCGAAGAGCATCTGGGTGACGGAATCCATGTCGGTCGGACCATCGCAGAGGGGGAGGGGCGCCAAGGCTCCGGAGCGACATGAGCGGTTCCCTGTTGATTGGCAACATGAATCGGCCGCCGACGCGGCGTCGGCCGGCCGCTCGACATCGGTCGTCCGCTCTGTTCTTCTCCGCGCTCCACCGGAGGATCATCGTGACGACCATGCTTCGCACGGTGGCGGTCGCCGCCAGCCTTGCCGCCGGTTTCGCCGCCGGTTTCGCCGCCGGAGCGGACGCCCTCGCGGCACCGTCCGCCAGCGCCGACTTCGATCGCGCCTGCGTCGGCTACTACATGGAGGGCAACGACCCGGAAGTTGATCCCGCCGGCGCGCCGGCCTTCTGCGCCTGCCTCGCCGAGCAGCACGTACGCAACGGCCTGCGCCGCGACGCCCTCGACTTCCTGGCGCGCACCTACACCGGCGACGTGACGACCTTCCTTCAGGAGTACACCAGCGGCGACGCCTGGATGGAAAAGTCGATGCGCGCCGAAGCCGCCTGCAAGCCGGACACGGGCGGCGCCGGAGCCGTTGGAAAGCGGAGCGAAGCCGAACCGGGCGAGACGGCGGGCGCGTTTCCCCGCGCAGCCGGCTCATGGGGCGGCATCGTGCGCAGCGGCCCGGGCCGGCAGTACGAGCGGGTGGATTCGCTGTCGGAGGACGAGCGGATCGTGCTGCTGGAGAGGACCGCCGTCGCCGAGGACGGCTATCCCTGGCTGCGCATCCGCTATCGCGGCGAGCGCGAGGGCTACCAGTGGGGCGGTATTCTCTGCTCCTTGCAGGGGCCGGATCCAGACCTGTTCGAGACCTGCAGGTAGGCGGGGCTGCCGTTCGCGGTTGGCGTCAGCGCCGATGCTGCGCGCGGCCGCTGGCGAGGGTGGCGACCCAGCGGCTACAGGCGGCGACGGGGTCCGGCTCGCCGCGGAGGTCGAGAAGGGGACCTTCGCCTGTCACCACCTCCCGTCCCGAGCGTTCGGCCATCTGCCTCAGCTTCGTACGCACCGGATCGGCTACGGCGACCCGGACGTCGAGCCCGTGCCTGAATGCAGCCATCGCCATTCCCGCGCTGTCGCCGCAGTCGAGTATTCCGGGGACCTCCGCGTCCGGGTAGGCCCGGCGCGCGGCCTCCATCATCGCGGCGAAAACCATCGGCCCGTAGGCATCGGCGACCCACGCGGCACTCCGGATGTCCAGACGTAGCTGCGCCGCCGAGGCGGCTGCCGCGGCGGCGCAGGCTTCGATCCGGTTCTGGACGATGATCGTCGGGCGGCCCATGGGCTCCCCGATCTCGGTCGGGCCGGCTATGGCCGGCCCGGTCGGAGTCAGATGGTCTTGGCGAAGGCCACGGCGGTATCGCACATGCGGCTCGAGAAGCCCCACTCGTTGTCATACCAGGACAGCACGCGCACGAGCTTGCCGTCGATCACCTGGGTCTGGGTGGCGTCGAAGGTCGAGCTGAACGGCGAGTGGTTGAAGTCGCAGGAGACGAGTTCCTCCTCGTTGTAGCCGAGGATGCCGCGCAGGCTGCCGTTCTCCGAGGCCTTCTTCATGGCCTCGTTGATCGCCGCGACGCTGACGTCCTTCTTCGGCACGAACTTGAAGTCGATCAGGGAGACGTTGGCCACGGGCACCCGCACCGACGTTCCGTCGATCTTGCCCTTCAGGTCGGGCAGGACCTCGCCGACGGCACGCGCCGCACCGGTGGAGGTCGGGATCAGCGACAGCGCCGCGGCGCGTGCCCGGCGACGGTCGGAGTGCAGCGTGTCCTGCAGGCGCTGGTCGCCGGTATAGGCGTGGATCGTCGTCATGTAGCCGCGCTCGATGCCGAAGGCCTCGTTGAGCACGTGGGCGACCGGCGCCAGGCAGTTGGTCGTGCAGGACGCGTTGGAGACGACGAGATGCTCCTTGGAGAGCTTGTCGTGGTTGACGCCGTAGACGACGGTCAGGTCGGCACCCTTGGACGGGGCGGAGACGAGAACGCGCTTGGCGCCGGCGTCGAGATGGACCTTGGCCTCCGGCTTGTCGGTGAAGCGGCCGGTGCACTCGAACACCATGTCGACGTCGAGGCTCTTCCAGGGGAGCTTCGACGGATCGCGTTCGGCGAGGATCTTCACCTTGCCCCTGCCGAAGTCGATGGCGCCGTCCGAAACCGTCACGTCGTTCGGATAGCGTCCGTGCACCGAATCGTACTTGAACAGGTGCGCGTTGTCCTCGGTCGAGCCGAGATCGTTGATCGCCACGAACTCTACATCACTGCGGCCGGATTCCAGTGCCGCGCGCAGCACGAGCCGCCCGATGCGTCCGAAGCCGTTGATCGCAACCCGTACCGCCATTTCCGTCCTCCGATATGCAGATCCATTGACCGGGCGGACGCGCGGGATGCGTCCGCCCCGATGCAGGCGTTAGCTCTTATTTAGGCGCGCCCGGGCGGTTTTCGCCACCGCCTCGGGCGTCAGGCCGAAATGCTCGTAGAGTTCGTCACCCGGACCGGACTCGCCGAACGTCTCGATGCCGACGATCGTTCCATCGGACCCGACGAAGCGCTCCCAGCCGAAGGGGCTGCCGGCCTCGACGGCGATGCGGGTGGTGCCCTTCGCCAGGATCTCGTCGCGATAGTCCTGGGGCTGCGTGTCGAACAGCTTCCAGCACGGGACGGAGACCACCGTGGTGGCGATGCCGTCGGCCTGCAGCGCGTCGCGCGCCGCCATCGCGATGGCGACCTCGGAGCCGGTGGCGAACAGCGTCACCTGCGCCGCGCCGCCTTCGGCTTCCGCCATCCGATAGGCACCGCGGGCGCAGCGGTTCTCGTCTTCGTAGGTCTTGCGCAGCGCCGGCAGGCCCTGGCGGGTGAGCGCCAGGAGCGACGGCCGGTCGGCCGACTGCAGCGCCAGCGCCCAGCATTCGGCCGTCTCCACCGCATCGGCCGGACGCATCACCAGCAGGTTCGGGATGGCGCGCAAGCTGGCCAGGTGCTCGATCGGCTGGTGCGTCGGGCCGTCCTCACCCAGGCCGATCGAATCGTGCGTCATGACCCAGATGACGCGCGCCTTCATCAGCGCCGACAGGCGGATCGCCGGCCGGCAATAATCGCTGAACACCAGGAAGGTGCCGCCGTAGGGGATCAGGCCGCCGTGCAGTGCGATGCCGTTCATCGCCGCACCCATGCCGTGCTCGCGCACGCCGTAATAGATGTAGCGGCCGGAATAGTCGTCCGCCGTGACCGGCTGCATCGCCTTGGTCTGGGTCAGGTTGGACCCGGTCAGGTCGGCCGACCCGCCGATCAGTTCCGGGATGGCCGGGACCAGCGCCTCCAGCACCTTCTGCGAGGACTGGCGCGTTGCGAGCTTCGGTGCCTCCTCGACGAGCTTGCGCTTCAGGTCGCCGAAGGCCGCGTCGAAGCTCGCGGGCAGCTTGCCCGCCATCGTGCGGTCGAGCGTCTCGCGCACGTCGGCCGGCAGGACGGCCCGGCGCTCCGCCCATGCGGCGCGCTCGGCGCTGCCGCGTCGGCCGGCGTCGCGCCATGCCGACAGGATGGCCTCCGGCACCTCGAACGGGCCGTGCGGCCAGCCGAGCTTCTCGCGGGCGCCGGCGATCTCCTCGGCGCCGAGCGGCGAGCCGTGCGAGGCGGCCGTGCCAGCCTTCTTCGGCGCGCCGTAGGCGATGGTCGTCTTGCAGCCGATTAGCGAGGGCAGGGGGGATGCCTGTGCCGCACGGATGGCGGCCGCAACCGCGTCGGGATCATGGCCGTCGACCTCCTGGACGTGCCAGCCGAGCGCCCGGAAGCGCGCCGGCTGGTCGTCGCTCATGGTCAGCGACGTCGGGCCGTCGATCGAGATGGCGTTGTCGTCCCACAGCACGACCAGGCGCGACAGGCGCAGATGGCCGGCCAGTGCGGCCGCCTCCTGGCTGATGCCCTCCATCAGGCAGCCGTCGCCCGCGATCACGTAGGTGAAGTGGTCGACGATCTCGGCGCCGAAGCGGGCCGCCAGCATGCGCTCGGCGAGCGCCATGCCGACCGCGTTGGCGAAGCCCTGGCCCAGCGGCCCAGTGGTGGTCTCGACGCCGTCGGTGTGACCGATCTCCGGATGGCCGGGCGTGCGGCTCTTCAGCTGCCGGAAATTCTTGATGTCGTCGATGCCGACCGAGCCGTAGCCCGTCAGGTAGAGCAGGGCATAGAGCAGCATCGAGCCGTGGCCGGCCGACAGCACGAAGCGGTCGCGGTCGGGCCAGTGCGGATCGGTCGGGTCGTACTTCAGGAACTGGGTGAACAGAACCGTGGCGACGTCCGCCATTCCCATCGGCATGCCGGGGTGGCCGGACTTGGCCTTCTCGACCGCATCCATGGCGAGAGCGCGGATGGCATTTGCCATGTCGCGCTGCGTGACGGAGCCGGGGGTGCCGGCTGCGGGGCGCTTGGCGACATCCATCGCGTATGCTGGGCCTCTGTTGTCCGGGTATGCACGCATGCTGGCCCGGTACCTGAAAAGGAGGCGCACAATCCCTCGCGAAGGCGCGTGCGTCAACGCCGTTTCGCCCGATTTTTCGGCCGATGTTTGCCTGGACGGCGGTCCGGGCGCATATGTGGTCCACGACGAGCCAAGGAGGCATGGTCATGTGGATGCTCAAGCGCAAGAACATCGAGATGCCGACGCCGGAGACGGCCCTGCCGGGACGCAGCACCCGCATGCCGGTGCCGCCCGCGCACTTCGTTCTCGGCACGCGACTGGAGCCGCCGTTTCCCGAAGGCATGGAACTGGCGCTTTTCGGCCTCGGCTGCTTCTGGGGCGCGGAGCGCAAGTTCTGGGAGGCGCCGGGCGTCCATTCGACGTCGGTCGGCTACGCCGGCGGCATCACCCCGAACCCGACCTATGAGGAGGTCTGCAGCGGCATGACCGGCCACAACGAGGTCGTGCGGGTCGTGTTCGACCCCGGCAAGATCAGCTACGACCAGCTGCTCGCCGTCTTCTGGGAATCGCACAATCCGACCCAGGGCATGCGCCAGGGCAACGACGTCGGTACGCAGTATCGCTCGGGAATCTATGCGACGTCGCCGGAGCAGCGCCGGGCGGCCGAGGCGAGCCGCGACCGGTTCCAGCAGGCGCTGACCAAGGCCGGCTTCGGCAAGATCACCACCGAGATCGTCGACGCACCCGAGTTCTACTACGCCGAGGACTATCACCAGCAGTATCTGGCGAAGGTTCCGGGCGGCTACTGCGGCCTCGGCGGCACGGGCGTCAGCTGCCCCGTCGGCGTCGCCGCCAGCCCGGCCTGACCCGCGGCATCCGCCGCGAACCTGCTAGGCGGGGGTGGCCTCCTTGGCCGCCATCCCCGGTGGCGGAAGGTCGACGACGGTCTCCGTCCGGATGCACCGCGCCAGCCGCGAGCCGCCGACCTCCCGCAGCGCCGGCACCCCCTGCAGGCAGCCGTCGATGACGAGCGGGCAGCGCGGCGCGAAGGTGCAGGCGGTCGGGGCGTTGGTCAGGTTCGGCGGCGACCCGGGAATGGCTTCCAGCCGCGTTCCCCGCATCGAGCCGTGGATCGTCGAGGCGAGCAGGCCGCGCGTGTAGGGGTGCGCCGGTTTGGGGACGACGTCCTCCAGCAGCCCGGTCTCGACCACCTGACCGCCATACATCACCGCTAGGCGCGAGGACACCTCGACTGCGACGCCCACGTCGTGCGTCACGAAGATGATGCTCAGGCCCAGTTCTTCCTGGAGCTGCGCCAGGAGCAGCAGGACCTGGATCTGCACGGTGGCGTCCAGCGCCGTGGTCGGCTCGTCGGCGAGCAGCAGCTTCGGCCGGCAGGCGAGGGCCAGCGCGATCATGGCGCGCTGGCGCATGCCGCCCGACATCTCGTGCGGATAGGCGCGCAGGCGCGTCTGTGCGGAGGGGATGCGCACCAGTTCGAGCAGCTCGAGCGCGCGCGCCTCCGCCTGCTTCCACGAGATGCCCTCGTGATGGACGATCGTCTCGCAGATCTGGTGGCCGACCGTGTAGACGGGGTCGAACGCCGTCGCCGGCTCCTGGAAGATCATGGAGACCTTGGAGCCGCGGATGCCCGTCACCTGCCGCGACGACATCTGCAGGACGTCTTCGCCCTCCAGCATGATCGAGCCCGACATCACCGTGCGCCGCTCGGGCAGCAGGCGTTGGATCGAGCGCAGGGTGACGCTCTTGCCCGATCCCGACTCGCCCAGGATGCCGAGCACCTCGCCGCGGGCGAGGTCGAACGACACCCCGTTCACGGCGTGAACGGTTCGGTCGCGGGTGACGAACTTCACGTGCAGGTCGCGGACCGAGAGGATCGGATCGGTCGCCGGGGCGGGAGCGGGTGCCGGGGCGGGAGCGTCGGCCGGTGCGGTGGCTTTGATGGCGGCGGCTGTCATGGCTGACCTTCGTTTCAGGCGGCGGCAGCGGCGGCTTGGGAGTGGCCGGAACCGGGAATGACCATGTGGCAGGCGGCTTCATGGAAGCCGGGGCCGCCCGTGGTGGTCAGCTTCGGCACGACTTGGCTGCATACGCCCTCGGCGAAGACGCAGCGCGTGTGGAAGCGGCAGCCGGGCGGCGGCGCGATCGGATTCGGCGGGTC
>Ga0209643_1000731_pt1 | contig 44466 bp, 39 predicted proteins | sample AutmiccBRH37_all_FD_187383 | JGI IMG/M metagenome (GOLD analysis project Ga0209643, IMG submission 187383) | Deep subsurface microbial communities from Mt. Terri, Switzerland - Autotrophic microbial communities BRH/37_all (SPAdes) (version 2) | ecosystem: Environmental > Aquatic > Deep...
AACAGTCGCGACATGATCATCGCATCGGCGCTGTTGTTGACCACCATTTCGTCAAAGGCGAGAAAACGCGCATCGCTGGCCAAGGCGGTGGCGGCCGGCAGGATCGGATCGCCCAGTTCCTTCTTGCGTTCCTCCCGGATTCTCGCGTGCACATCCAGCATGAATTCGTGAAAATGGGCGCGTTTCTTCCGCTTGATGGCGAGGTTTTCGTAGAACAGGTCCATCAGCATCGACTTGCCGCGTCCCACGCCGCCCCACATGTAGACACCCTTGGGAGGCTCGGGTTTTTTGCCGAAAGTGCGCCACAACAGACTGCCCCTTGGCGGTACCGCTTCCAGTTCTTCCTGCAGACGGGCCAGACGCTGCGCACAGACGTCCTGGTCGGCATCGGGCCGGAGCTCCCCTTGCGCAATCAGCGCCTGATAGCGCTGATAGAAGCTGTTCATTGCAGATCGGTTTTCTGGTTCGGGGCCTTTTTCACGATCGCGGTGAACGAGGCCATATTGTCCTGTCCGGAATCGCCCTGCACCACCAGACCCCGCATGAACAGGAAGCGCCCGGTTTCGCGAGCAATTTCGACCTGTGCCTCAAGCGGCTCATCCAGACGCGCACCGCCAATGAAATGGGTCTGCAACTCCATCGTGACGGCAAAGCCGGACGGCCCCAGTTCCAGCACCCGCATCGCGGCGAACAGCGAACAGTCGATGAAGCCCATCATCGTCCCGCCGTGCACGACGTCGCCAAGATTGCGATGCTTGCGTTCGGGAAACATTCGGACCCTGGCGATATTATCACCAAGCCCGTCACCACCACGTCGGACAATCATTCGGCCAAGAAAACTGTTGTAGCAATCGGGATCATTCAGCACCCAGCTGTTCCAGCCGGGATTCTCGGGGTCAGGATCGCTTATGACAAAATTGCGCTCGGGCTCGGCCATTGCTACTCGCCGGCGGTCAGATTTCGCGGGATGCGGTCATCTTCTTGATCTCGGCGATTGCCTTGGCCGGGGACAGGCCCTTGGGACAGGCGTTGGCACAGTTCATGATCGTGTGGCAGCGGTAGAGCCGGAACGGATCCTCCAGCTCATCGAGCCGCTCGCCGGTCATTTCGTCGCGGCTGTCGGCGAGCCAGCGATAGGCCTGCAACAGGATGGCGGGACCGAGAAACTTGTCGCTGTTCCACCAGTAGCTCGGGCAGCTGGTCTGGCAGCAGGCGCACAATATGCACTCATACAGCCCGTCCAGCTTGTTGCGATCTTCCGGCGACTGTAGTCGTTCCTTGCCCGACGGTGTTGGCGTGACCGTTTTCAGCCAGGGCTGGATCGAGGCATATTGGGCGTAAAAATGGGTGAAATCCGGCACCAGATCCTTGATGACTTCCATATGCGGCAGCGGCGTGATCGTCACCTTGTTGCCGCAATCCTCGATCGCGGTGGTGCAGGCGAGGCCGTTCTTGCCGTTGATATTCATCGCGCAGGATCCGCAAATGCCTTCGCGGCAGGACCGGCGAAAGGTCAGAGTGGCGTCCTGCTCCGACTTCATCTTGATCAAGGCATCGAGCACCATCGGACCGCAGTCATCGGTATCTATTTCGAACGTGTCGTAGCGCGGATTCTCGCCCTTGTCGGGATCATAGCGGTAGACTTTGAACGGCCGCTTTTTCCCGCCGGTCAGCGCTTGATGCAACTCACCGGTTTTGCGGATCTTGCTATTCTTGGGCAGCGTGAAAGTGGCCATGTCTGTCGAATTCCCTTGTTCTGCGGATCGGCATAACCAAGAAGTGCCGCTATCTCAACCGTTTTGCGCTGCAAAAACGACGGCGCTGCTTTCAAATCCTGCAATCAGTCATGCCGCTCGAAAAAGGCGACCATGTCATCCAGTACCGGGGCCTTGTAGCGAAATGGCTTGGCCAGCGCCATCATGATCTCCAGATGGTCGACCCCGGCATATTCGACATATTCGGCCTTGCCGCCTGCTTCCAGAATCCGGTCTCGCAAAATCTTGCTGTTCCGGGGCCTGACCTGGGTGTCGTCGGTACCGCTCGACAGCCACAGCGGCGGTGCACCGGAGCGAGCAAAATTGATCGGCTGGGTCATGGCCGGATCCGGGTAATCGCCAAAACTCTGCTTCGAGGTTTCCGAATCAAACGGATAGAAATCATAAGGTCCTGCGAGCGCGGCAACACCCCGGATCAGGTCCGGCGACTTGCCTTCCCGGCCGAGCCACTGCGGGTCGAGCGCCAGCATCATTGCGTTATAGGCACCAGCGGACTGGCCGGAGAGAAATATCCTGTCCGCGTCACCGCCATGCTGGCCAATATTGTCGTGAACCCATGCCAGTGCCTTGGCGCTGTCTTCCAGAAAACCGGGAAAGCGGGTTCTCGGGAAAAGCCGATAGTCCGGCAACACCACCATATAGCCGCGACTGGCCAGCGCGCGGCCGGTGAACGCATAATGATCCTTGGCCCCGTCGCGCCAGCCGCCGCCGTAGATAAACATGATGACCGGAAGCGGTTCGGCCGCAGCGCTTTTCGGAGTCCAGATGTTGAGCCCCAGGCCCAGTTCGTCGTCGAATATCTGATCCCGGACCAGCAACCTGGCATCAGCATCGCCGGGAATGACATTATTGACCATATCGAGCTGTTTCGGTCCCGGCTGAGAGAAGAACCACCTGCCAATGCCGCCCAGCAATATCAGCAGCACGACGATCAGAAGAAGCCATTTCATGGTCCGAGACCTAGCCAGCAACTCAGGCGCTGGCAATGGCACCCCAGTCGATCGGAAGATTGCGATCGATCGCCGCGTCTGCTGCTGGCATGGGATATTTGAGCCCGTTGCCACAATTGAACAGCACCGCCCGGTCGCTCTTGCTGATCAGCCCATCTTCGAGCGCTTTCAGATAGGCGGCAGCGGTGGCCGCTCCTTCCGGGCAGAGCAGCAGCCCGTCTTCCTGGCCGATCCTTTGCTGCGCCGCGATGATCGCCTCGTCCTCGACCGCAATCGCAAAGCCGCCCGAATCGCGCACAGCCTGCAATATCAGAAAATCGCCGATCGCGACCGGCACCCGGATACCCGCCGCCACGGTATGGGCATTTTCCCACAATGGCGCGTGATCGAGCCCCTTTTCCCAGGCATCCACGATAGGCGCGCAGCCGGTGGCCTGGACCGCGACCATCCGCGGTCGCTCGGGGCCGATGAAGCCGATTGCCTCCAGCTCGTCAAACGCCTTCCACATGCCGATCAGGCCGGTGCCGCCGCCGGTCGGATAGAAAATCACATCCGGCATTTCCCAACCCAGTTGCTCAACCAGTTCGAGGCCCATCGTCTTCTTGCCTTCGATCCGGTACGGCTCTTTCAGCGTCGAGAGATTGAACCAGCCCATTTCCGCCTCGCCATCGGCCACGATCTTGCCGCAGTCGTTGATCAGGCCGTTGACTCGCCAGACCTTGCCGCCCTGCAAGGCGATTTCCCGCACATTCACTTCCGGCGTATCATCCGGGCAGAAAACAAAAGCCTCCATCCCGGCCCGCCGGGCATAGGCGGCCATCGCCGCACCGGCATTGCCATTGGTCGGCATGGCGAGGCGTTTCAGGCCCAGTTCCTTGGCCATCGACACCGCCATGACCAGCCCGCGCGCCTTGAACGATCCCGTCGGCAACCGGCCCTCGTCCTTGACAATCACATTGGATCCGAGCGAATTATCGAGAGTGATCAGCGGCGTCATATCCTCGCCGAGCGACACGATATTGGATGCGCTGGCAACCGGCAGCAATTCGCGATAGCGCCAAAGATCGGCCGGACGAGCGGCCAGCTTCTCCTTGGTCAGCGTTTGGGCAACCGCCGCCAGATCGTAGCGGACCAATATCGGGGCACCAGCGGGCGACAAATTCTGTATCGTGCCGGCGGGTAGCAGTTCGCCGGTTTTGGAGCATTCCAGATGGGTGACGAAATTGGCGATGTCCGCCGTGCAATTATCTTGGTTCATGCCGCCTAGCTAGCATCCGGCCGCCAGCAATCCACTCAAAAAATCCGCTGTGCCGATTCATTCCGGCATTTATTCGGGATTTCTGCGGTTGATCCACCATAGAGAGATAGAAAAAACTGGCTTTTGCGATAAAGAAAGGCTCAACCGCCGCATCTGATATTGGAAAAGTGGAAACCTGTGTCGCGAAACATGCTCTCCCGATGGTCCACCAGCGAGGATTCGCTTGTCCGCGTGTTTCGCAACAGTAGCTGGCTGTTTTCCGCCAAGGGCGTGGGCGCGGTCCTCAGCATTTTCTATCTCGCCATCCTGACCCGGACATTGGGCGTCGCCGGATTTGGTGAATTCATGGTCATCGTCGGCGCCATTCAGGTGCTCACGGCCATTCTGAAACTCCAGACCTGGCAAGCGGTCGTGCAATTTGGCGTGCCCTATCTGCTGGCTGGCGAGCATCAGGCCTTTCGCAAATTGACGGCACAAAACTTCTGGATCGAATTCATCGGCGGACTCGTGGCATGCGGTGCCCTGTGGCTGATGCTTCCTTATGGGGCCGTGCAATTTGGCTGGAATGCTTCGATGCAGCAAGCGATCATGGGCTATGGCGTGATTGTTTTCCTGTCGGTCCGCTCCACACCCACCGGCATATTGCGGGCTCAGGATCGCTTTGGCGGCAATGCCCTTGGCGATGCCATCATTCCGCTCGTGCGCTTCGTCGGCGCTTTGATCCTGTTCTTGACCATGCCGTCAATGACCGGATTTCTGATCGTCTGGGGACTTTCGGAATTTATCAGCTTTATGGTGATGTGGTTGATGGTGTGGCGTCGCCATGACTCTGTCCATAAGCTGCACGATGCGGCTACAATTACGGTAGCGCCGCCAAGCCGAAAGGAATTTGTGGCGTTTCTGCTGTTCACCAATCTCGCCTATCTGGTGAATGTGATCCGCGAACGATTGGTGGTTGTTATCGTCGGTTTCTTCGTCGGTCCGGCAGCAGCCGGCCTGTTCCGCCTGGCGGATCAGATTGCCAACAGCCTAAACCGGCTCGCGGAGGTATTCGCACGTCCGCTGTTTGCAGAGCTCTCCCGATTGTTCGCCATCGGCCAGTCACGACAATCACGCGCCCTTTTCTGGCGATCGCTCCGGGTGTCCGCGATCAGCGGCGGCGTCCTCTTCATCGGACTGCTGCTGCTAGGCCAAAATATCATTGCCCTGATTTCCGGCCCCGAATATCTCGCCGCCTACCCGCTGTTGTTGTTGCTGGGTGCCGCGACCATCATCAGTCTGGCCGGCCTCGGGCTCGAACCGCTGCTGCAGGCGGCCGGGCGCGCGCGCAACGCGCTCGTCGCTCGCGTGGTCGGCCTGGCAGCGCTCGGGCTGCTGCTGGTCGTGTTTTTACCGACCTTCGGTACGGTCGGAGCGGCCTGGGTGATGCTGATCTCGGCGATATTGACCACCATGATATTATTCGCCTCCAGCCGTGCTGCGATCAGAGAACCGCAGCATCCCCATTCCCCGACAGTATAACCCCCGCCAGACATAAAAAAGGCGGCCCGCAGGCCGCCTTTTTCGGAATTCGATGGTGGGTGGCTTAACGTTTGGAGAACTGGAAGCTCTTGCGCGCCTTTGCCTTGCCGTATTTCTTCCGCTCGACCTTGCGGCTGTCACGGGTCAGGAAGCCTGCCGCCTTGACCGTCGCCCGAAGCGTTGGCTCATATTTGGTCAGCGCCTGGGAAATGCCATGCTTGACCGCACCGGCCTGTCCGGAGAGACCGCCGCCCTTGACCGTGACGTCGACGTCATACTGGCCTTCCCGTTCGGTAATGGCGAAAACCTGATTGAGAACCAGCCGCAGGGTCGGGCGGGCAAAATAGGTTTCCTGATCGCGGCCATTGACCGTGATCTTGCCCTTGCCGGGCTTCAGCCATACCCGGGCAACCGCATCTTTCCGGCGACCGGTCGCATAGGCGCGGCCAAATTTGTCCAGTTCCTGCTCACGCAGGGGCATGGTGGATACGGGTGGTTCAACGGCTGCAGGAGCCGCATCGCCTTCAGCGGCCGCTGGTGCATCGACCACGGCAGCGCCAGCGATATCTTTCAGATCAGCGAGATCGGTTTTTACATCAGACATTATGCGCCCACCTTGTTCTTACGGTTCATCGAAGCGACGTCGAGCGCCACCGGGTTCTGGCCGGCATAAGGATGCTCGGTGCCAGCGAAAACATGCAGGGCACGCATCTGGGCAAAGCCCAGCGGTCCCTTGGGGATCATCCGCTCGACCGCTTTTTCCATGACGCGCTCGGGGAAACGTCCTTCGAGGACCTTTTCCGCCGTCGTGCCGCTGATGCCGCCGGGATGGCCGGAGTGCTTGTAGTAGGTTTTCTGCTTGGTCTTGTTGCCGGTAAACTTCACCTTTTCGGCATTGATCACGATGACATGATCGCCGCAATCCACATGCGGGGTATAGCTTGGCTTGTGCTTGCCGCGCAGGATGTTGGCAATGATCGAGGCGGCCCGGCCAACGACCAGGTCTTCGGCATCAACAATATGCCATTTCTTTTCGACTTCAGCGGGCTTGGCCGACTGGGTCTGTTTGGTGATACCCTTCATGGGGTGGCTCCTTCTTGGAGAATGGGATGCAAAATAACAAATGCCGAACGATCCTGATTCGCAGGAGCCCGGCAAACTGGGGCGCTATTGACGCTGTTTTCGCAGCAAGTCAAGCGAAAGTGGGGCTTTGCAAACGGGTATGACGATACCCAGTCTAGTTTTTGACCTGACCCAGTAGCCATTTTTCATAGCCCGGGTCGGCTGCGTCGACGACCCATTGCAAAATTGCCGGCGTATCGAAGCTGTGGAGGGCGGCAAGTCGCGCCATCGCTGGTCCGCTCCGGTCGACCGAGGTTTTCAGCAGCACCGGGAACTCCCGTTCTTCCTGAAAATTGCCCTCGAATTCATATTGCGACACCACTGGCACCAGATGATTTGCGCATGCAATCAGTTTTTCTTCCAGCAGGGCGAATGCCACGCTCCTCGCTTCCTCTGCAGAACCAAAGGTGGAACAAATCAGTGATACCGTGCTGGTCACCGTTTCGTGCGGCCCAGGAGATGCACACCCCAGACGGTCGAGGCAACGACCAGCGCACCCACCGCCTGATGCAGGACCGCCAGAGAGATATCGATCCCGGTCATCACCGTTGCGATGCCAAGCAGTATCTGACTGCCAAATGCGATGTGAATGGCAATCGAGCTGCGGCGGTCAATCGGCCGGACCTTCCGCGCGAGAATGACCAGAAAACCGACCGCCACCCAGGCCCACCAGCGATGGATGAAGTGGATCAGATAGGGATCGTTGTTGAGCGCGGCCCAGACGCCCGCAGTCCAGTCGATCCCGCCGGGGATGAAATATTCATTCATCAGCGGCCATGTGTTGGAAACATAGCCCGCATTCAGTCCGGCGGTATAAGCGCCAAAGAGCAGTTGGACGAATAATACTGTCGCCACCACGATACCATGCCCGGTCATCCGCGCCGGGCGCTCGTTGCCCCGCGCCAACTGGCGCAGGTCGAGCGCCGTCCAGACCAGCCCGCCGAGGATGAACAGCGCCGTCAGCAAATGGGCGGCCAGCCGGAAATGGCTGACATCCGTGCGTTCGCTGAGACCGGAGCTGACCATCCACCAGCCGATCGTTCCCTGCAAGCCACCCAGTGCGAGCAGCGCAACCAGACGCCAGCCGTAACCCGCAGGGATCGCCCGCTTGACCGCAAACCAGAGCAGCGGCAGCGCAAAAGCGACGCCAATCAGCCGCCCGAGTAGACGGTGGACCCATTCCCAGAAATAGATGAACTTGAAATCGGCCAGGGTCATTCCGGCAGGCCCGCTGATCTCCAGATATTCCGGGATCTGCTGATATTTCCTGAATTCCGACAGCCAGTCCGCTTCGCTCAGCGGCGGCAGCGCGCCGGTGACCGGCTTCCATTCGGTTATCGACAGTCCCGATTCGGTCAGCCGGGTGATGCCGCCAACAACGACCATGATGAATACCAGAAAGGCGACGGAATAAAGCCAGTTTGATATCGCTATCGGGCGGGATCTTGCCGCGCCAGCCGGCAGGTTCAGGGCGATCGGATCGGTCATGCGCCACTATTTGGTATGAAAAATCCGGTCTGACAACCAGAAACACCGGCCGAAGGGCGGAATAGGCCAAATGTTATGTTGTATCTTAACACAGATTTTCCTATGTCCATTGGACGCAACGAAAAGTGAGACAGTGAGTCGTGTTTACGACAGCGAAATTCTGGGATGAAAATGGTCGGCTGGTCAGGGATGGTCAGTGGGATCGTTTGGCCGTGCTCCTCTCCGGCCTATGTCTCGTGCATTGTGTCTCGACCATCGCCTTTGTGGCGATCCTGTCTTCTGCGGCCGGCCTGCTGCTCGATCCCCTGATCCATGAGATCGGTCTCGGCGTGGCCATAGCGCTCGGCTTGTTCACCCTGGGACGCGGTGTGATGGATCATGGCTATATCATGCCTGTTGCCGTCGGCAGTCTGGGACTGGGAATGATGATGGGCGCGATCACCATCGGCCACGAGGGTGGGCATGGCAGCCAGGAAATTCTTTATACCATGCTGGGCGTCGGAATGCTCGCACTGGCCCATGATCTGAACTACCGCGCCACCCATTGATTTGCGCCCCATTGCCCTTGCGGTGAAATGTCCCTAAATTATCCCGATGGGAAAACACGATCATCTTGAGCATCACGGCGATTCTTTAGCGGATGCGGCACGCGCCAATCTCGAAAAATCCGGCGAGAAGTGGACCGATACAAGGGCCGCGATCTTTGACGCGCTGGCGGGATTCTCTCGCCCTGCTTCGGCATATGACATAGCCGAGCTGGTTTCTGCCGCCCGCGGCAAGCGTGTTGCACCGAACAGCGTCTACCGGATTCTCGACCTGTTCGTGGCGAATAATCTCGCGATGCGGATCGAAAGCGCCAATGCCTATCTCGCCAACAGCCATCCCGGCTGCGAGCATGACTGTATCTTCCTGGTCTGCGACAGGTGCGGCGAGGCAACCCATGTCGATGACGATTCCTTGTCGCAACAGGTCCGCAATGTCGCCAAAACTGAAGGCTTCAAATCCATCCGCCCGGTGATCGAGGTGCGCGGCATTTGCCAGAAATGCAATTGATCGATCCGGCTTGTCAGCAAATGTTAATGGGCAGCCCGCTCAAAGTTCGACAGAGCAGTGCGATGCCGTTAAAGCTGGAATCAAACAGGGAGTGAATATGCCGGTTTCGAGTACACCATTGCTGGACAATGTCTCCTTTCCAGCCGATTTGCGCAAATTAAAGCCCGCGCAGCTCCGCCAGTTTGCTGACGAATTGCGCGCCGAAGTCATTGATACCGTGTCGACGACCGGGGGCCATCTTGGGGCGGGCCTGGGCGTAGTCGAACTCACCACAGCCATTCATTATGTCTTCAATACCCCTGAAGACCGGTTGATCTGGGATGTCGGCCATCAATGCTATCCGCACAAGATCATCACCGGACGCCGGGATCGTATCCGGACGCTCAGACAGGGCGGCGGCCTGTCCGGTTTCACCAAGCGGTCGGAAAGCGAATATGATCCCTTTGGCGCCGCACACAGTTCCACCTCGATTAGCGCCGCCCTCGGCTTTGCCATTGCCAACAAGCTGAACAACAAGCCCGGTCGCGGGATAGCGGTCATCGGCGACGGAGCGATGAGCGCCGGCATGGCCTATGAAGCGATGAACAATGCCGAGGCCGCCGGTAACCGGCTGGTCGTCATTCTCAACGACAATGATATGTCGATCGCACCGCCAGTGGGCGGACTTTCGGCCTATCTCGCCCGGATCGTATCGTCGCGCGAATTTCTCGGTGTGCGCCAGCTCGCCCGCCGGATCGCAAGCAAGCTACCCAAGGCGCTCTACGATGCCGCGCGCAAGACCGACGAATATGCCCGCGGCATGACCATGGGCGGGACTTTGTTCGAGGAACTCGGCTTCTATTATGTCGGGCCGATCGACGGCCATAACCTGGACCATCTGATTCCAATCCTTGAGAATGTCCGTGACGCGGCGGAAGGCCCCTGCCTCATCCATGTCGTCACCGAAAAGGGCAAGGGCTATAAATTTGCCGAGGAAGCCGACGACAAATATCATGGCGTCGCCAAATTTGATGTGGTCTCCGGCAAGCAGGACAAGGGACCGGGCGGCGGACCGCCCGCCTATCAGAATGTTTTTGGCGAAACGCTCGCCAAGCTGGCGGATAGCGACCCACGTATCTGCGCTATTACAGCGGCGATGCCCTCCGGCACGGGCGTCGACAAATTTGCCCAGGCCCATCCTGACAAGGCCTTTGATGTCGGTATCGCCGAACAGCACGGGGTGACCTTTGCTGCCGGCCTCGCTGCCCAGGGCATGCGTCCTTTCTGCGCCATCTACTCGACCTTCCTGCAGCGCGCCTATGACCAGGTCGTTCATGACGTGGCGATCCAGAATCTGCCGGTCCGCTTTGCCATCGACCGCGCCGGACTGGTCGGTGCAGATGGTAGCACCCATGCCGGATCCTTCGATGTGACCTATCTCGCAACACTGCCCAATATGGTCGTGATGGCCGCTGCGGACGAGGCAGAGCTGGCCCATATGACCTATACCGCATCGTTGCACGACAGCGGACCGATTGCCTTTCGCTACCCGCGCGGCAACGGCACCGGCGTCTCGATTCCGGAAAAGCTCGAACGGCTGGAAATCGGCAAGGGACGTATCATCAAGCAAGGCACCAAGGTCGCGATTCTCTCGCTCGGTGCGCGGCTCGAAGAAGCAAAGAAAGCGGCAGAGCGGCTCGAAGCCAGGGGGCTCAGCACGACCGTGGCCGATCTGCGCTTCGCCAAGCCGCTCGACCAGGAGCTGATCCGCAAATTGCTGACCACGCATGAAGTGGCGGTGACGGTCGAGGAAGCCGCCATCGGTGGCCTCGGCGCGCATGTGCTGACCTATGCTTCCGACAACGGGCTGACCGACGCGGGGCTCAAGATCCGCACAATGCGGCTGCCCGACATATTCCAGGATCAGAACAAGCCGGATGTGCAATATAAGGAAGCCGGTCTGGATGCGGACGGTATTGTTGAAACCGTCCTCAAGGCGCTGCGCCATAATAGCGCCAGCGTCGAGGATGCAGGCGCGCGCGCCTGACCGATATTGCCGCTTGTGATTGGCCGAAACGGTGTTTAGGCGATTGCTGCATGCCACCCGAACTTTCCCATATCGACCACTGGATTTTTGATCTCGACAATGTGCTCTATCCGGCCGAGTGCGACCTGTTCGCGCTGATCGATATCAAGATGGGCGAATATATTGCCCTCGCTCTGGATTGCGATTTGGTCGAGGCCCGGAAAATCCAGAAGGTGTTCTTCCACGACCATGGGACCACGCTCGCCGGTCTGATGCATCATCACGGCACCGACCCGGCCGATTTTCTCGATTATGTCCATGATATCGACATGGAACGGCTGTCACCGGCGCCGCTGGTACGGGCGGCAATCGAGGCGCTGCCGGGGGAAAAACTCGTCTTCACCAACGCCGACCGGCCCTATGCCGAGCGGGTACTGGAGAAACGCGGACTGGCTGGACTATTTCACCAGATGCACGACATCCACGATACCGGTCTCGTGCCCAAGCCGCAAGATGGCGCCTATCAGAGCATGATAGCCGCGACCGGCGTCGACCCGACCCGGGCCCTCTTTGTCGAAGATATGGCGCGCAATTTGCGTCCGGCGAAAGATTTGGGCATGACCACAGTCTGGATCAACACCGGAGCAGAATGGGCTGGCCGGGAACATGATCCCGCCTATATTGACCACGAAATCACCGATCTGGAAAGCTGGGTCACCGGCCTCCACCGCGCGAAGGAAGACCTTGCAACATGACCGCAGCATTAAAGTCCATAATCGACACCGCCTGGGACAAGCGGGAATCGCTCAGCATCACTACCCAGGGATCCGAACGCAACGCGGTCAACCAGGCGCTGGCCATGCTCGACAACGGCACCGCACGGGTGGCCGAGAAAAAGGACGGCCAGTGGGTCGTCAACCAGTGGCTCAAGAAAGCCGTGCTGCTTTCTTTCCGGCTCAACGACAATCACCTGATCGAGGGACCCGGCGGCGCCAATCACTGGGACAAGGTGCCAAGCAAATTTACCGGATGGAGCGAGAATCGCTTCCGCGAAGCGGGTTTCCGGTCGGTCCCCGGCTCGATCGTCCGGCAGGGCGCGTTCATCGGCAAGGGCGTTGTGCTGATGCCAAGCTTCGTCAATATTGGCGCCTATGTCGATGAAGGTGCCATGATCGACGGCTGGGCCACGGTCGGGAGCTGCGCGCAGATCGGCAAGAATGTCCATATCTCGGGCGGTGCCGGTATCGGCGGCGTACTCGAACCCCTGCAGGCCGGGCCGGTGATCATCGAGGATGGCGCGTTTATCGGTGCCCGCGCCGAAGTTGCCGAAGGCGTCCGCGTCGGCGAAGGCGCGGTGCTGTCGATGGGCGTCTATCTCGGCGCGTCAACCAAGATCGTCGACCGGGTAACCGGCAAGATATGGATCGGCGAAGTGCCGCCTTATTCCGTCGTGGTGCCCGGCACCATGCCACCCAAAGTCAATATCGATGGCATGCCGGGCCCGTCGCTCTATTGCGCCGTGATCGTCAAGACGGTCGATGCGCAGACCCGCTCCAAGACCGGCATCAACGAATTGCTGCGCGACTGATGGGTACGCCGGTCAATCAGGTGAAGGCGACGCTGGAACCCAACGACCATCCCTATCGCAATGGCGCCTGGACGCCAGTGTTCGAGGAACTCGACACCGACGATCTGGAAGTGATCGGTACGATCCCGGCCGATATCGACGGACTCTATGTCCGCAACACGGAAAATCCGGTCCATGGTAGCCTCGGCCGCTATCATCCCTTTGACGGCGACGGGATGATCCATACGATCCGGATCAGCAACGGCAAGGTGACCTATCGCAACCGCTTTGTCCGAACCACCGGATTCGAGGCAGAGCAGCTGGAAGGCGGACCGCTCTGGCCGGGCCTAATGGGCAATCCGCACGATGCGCAAAGACCGGGCATGACCGCCCATGGCAGCGTCAAGGACAGCAGCTCGACCGATGTCGTGGTCCACGCCGGCGCGATCCTCTCGACCTTCTACCTGTGCGGTGAAGGCTACCGGCTTGACCCCAAAACGCTGACGACGCTTGGTCCCGCCAACTGGGTGCCAGAGCACGGCATCTCCGCCCATTGCAAGGTCGACGAGGCGACGGCGGAATTGTTGTTCTTCAACTATGCGATCGAGAAGCCGCATCTGCAATATGGCGTTGTCGGTCCCGACAACCGGCTGAAGCATCTAGTCGCAATCGACCTGCCCGGCCCGCGCCTGCCGCACGACATGGCCTTCACCGAGAATTTCGCCATTTTCAACGATTGCCCGCTATTCTGGAAAGAGGAATTGTTCGAGCGGAAACTGCGCATCCCGGCTTTCCATCCGGACCTGCCAACCCGTTTCGGCATCCTGCCGCGGATGGGACAGCCGGAGGAAATCCAGTGGTTCGAGGCCAAGCCCACCTATGTACTGCACTGGGCCAATGCGTTCGAGGATGGCGACGAAGTCGTCCTCGACGGCTATTTCCAGAACGACCCGGTGCCGCCGCCGCTGACCGATTTCCCGCCCGGCTATGAAAGCATGGGCGCCAGCCTCGACCTGTACAGCTTCAGACCCGAACTGCACCGCTGGCGCTTCAACCGGAAGACCGGAGAGACCAGCGAAGAGACCTTGTTCGATGATTATCCGGTCGAGTTCGGCATGTTCAATCCCCACTATGCCGGACGGCCCTATCGCTATGTCTACAGCGTGACCGGTGAGCCGGGCTGGTTCCTGTTCAACGGCCTGACCAAGCATGATCTGGAGACTGGCGAAGCGGTGCATGTCTCGTTCGGCGAGCAGCGCTTCGGTTCCGAAGCCCCCTTCATCCCGCGCCCCAATGCCCAGTCAGAGGATGACGGCTATCTGATCAGCTTTATCACCGATATGGCGCAGGATCGGTCGGAATGTATCATTATCGATGCGCAGAATCTTGCGGCAGGCCCGGTCTGCACAATCATATTGCCGCACCGGATTAGCAGCGGCACTCATGCATGTTGGGCGTCGGGGGAGCAGCTTCGCTAATTCGTCATCCCAGCGAAGGCTGGGAGCCAAACCGATGTCGCGACTCACACTATAGCGGGTTAGACCCCAGTCTTCGCTGGGGCGACGGGTTCAATCAAACAACTCCCCGTCCACTTCTTTCCCGGCAGGCGGCGTCAGCCCGAGATGCTTCCACCCCCGGTCATTGAGCGCCCGTCCCCGCGCGGTGCGCGCGATCAGTCCCAGCTGAATCAGATAGGGCTCGATCACTTCCTCGATCGTGTCGCGCGGTTCGCTGAGACCCGCGGCCAGCGTTTCCACACCGACCGGACCGCCCTTGTAGATGTCGGCGATCATATGCAGATAGCGCCGGTCCATGGCGTCAAGACCGATATGATCGACCTCCAGCCGGGTCAGCGAATCATCGGCAACCTTGCGATCGACCAGCGTGTTCCCCGCGACATTGGCAAAATCCCGCACCCGCCGCAGCAGGCGTCCGGCAATCCGCGGCGTGCCGCGCGCCCGCCGCGCCACCTCGGTCGCGCCATCGGGAGCGATATCGAGACCGAGCAGCCGCGCCGCCCGGTGCACCACCTTTTCCAGTTCCTCGGTCGAATAGAAATTGAGCCGCACCGGAATCCCGAACCGGTCGCGCAGCGGCGTGGTCAGCAGCCCCTGCCGCGTGGTCGCCCCGATCAGGGTAAAGGCGGGCAGGTCGATGCGCACACTGCGCGCCGACGGCCCCTCGCCGATGATCAGGTCGAGCGCGCGGTCCTCCATCGCCGGATAGAGAATCTCCTCGACCACCGGATTGAGCCGGTGAATCTCGTCGATAAACAGCACATCGCCTTCTTCGAGATTGGTCAGCAATGCCGCCAAATCACCCGACTTGGCAATCACCGGCCCCGATGTCGCGCGAAAGCCGACGCCCAGTTCCCGCGCAATGATCTGGGCCAGCGTCGTTTTGCCCAGCCCCGGCGGTCCGAAGAACAGCACATGATCAAGCGCCTCCTTGCGTGATCGCGCCGCCTCGATAAAGATTCGCAAATTCCCGCGCGCTGCCTCCTGCCCGATAAATTCATCAAGCGTTTTCGGACGCAGGGCGGCGTCGATATCGTCGGGCTTGCGCGTGGCAGCGGAGAGCCGGTCAGTTTCGCTCAAGATGGACTCGTCTGGCATTCTGGGCGTGATGGACGATCCGGACGATCAGCACAATGTCATCTTTCACAACATGGAAAATCCGGTGACGGCGATGAGTGAGACAGCGGATTCCCAGTCCAAGCTCTTCTTGAGCGACCCCCGCCAGGGGATATTGACGCAGCTGGTCGAACGCTTCTGCGAACCCGCGCAAATAGGCATCGGCAGCGTCCTCACCGAATTCACTCGCACTATAGGCATCAATATCTGCAAGATCTGCGCGAGCAGCCGAACTGACTACGATTTCAGCCACGCCGGGCGCGACGTTCGCCAATGATATTCTCGATAATGGCTTCAGGCTCTTCCTTGCACACACCGGATGCAAGGCCCTCGGCAATCAATCCGCGCAACCAGGCGGTTTCCTCCACCGCCGCATCCTGATCGCGGCGAAGCAAATCGCGCACATAATCGCTCGCGCTGCTGTACCGCCCCTCGGCAACACGCGATTCCACCCAGCTTTTCAACTGCGGCGGGATGGAGACATTCAGCTGCGACATAGGGTATTTATAGATATTCCTAGAGAATTGTCAAACTGATGGGAGTCCATCCATCATTCCAGCGAAAGCTGGAATCCCTTGCTTCATAGCGCAGCGTAGATAATTTCACGCGAAGCCGCGAAGGGGCAGACGCAATCTTTTCGTGACTACGCCTTTTCGCGCGTAGAACCACACTGCCGCGACGTTAACTCACCGCGCCGCCTTCTTCAACGCCAGCCGGACCAGCGCATCCAGCTTCGCGCCATCCCCCGCCTCGGCATCCGCCGCCGCCACCGCCGCGCTGGCATCCGCCGGTTTGAAGCCGAGATTCTGCAGCGCGCTGACTGCATCGGCGCTGTTACTCGAGGGCGCGTGGATCACGCCGCCTGCGCCAACTATCGGATCCACGACGATCCCTCCGACCTTGTCCTTCAACTCATTGACAATCCTGAGAGCCAGTTTCGGCCCAACGCCATTGGCCCGCGTGACCATCGCCTTGTCGCCCATTGCCACGGCCCGTGAAATTTCGCCGGGTTCCAGCGCCGACAGGATCGCCAGCGCCACCTTGCCGCCGACGCCCTGCACCGAGATCAGCAAGCGGAACCAGTCGCGTTCCGAACCGCTGGCAAAGCCCATCAGCCGCATGTCGGTCTCACTTACCTGCATCTCGGTATAGATGGTCGCGCCCTCGCCGATCCCGCCGATCGCCGCGATCGTGCGCGACGAACAGAAGACCAGATAGCCGACGCCCTGCACATCGAGCACGAGATTATCGGTGCCGATTTCGTCGATGGTGCCGGTGAGTTTTGCGATCATGGGCTTGTATTAATGCAAGGGCGGCACAAGTCCAGTTCCGTTCGTGCTGAGCTTGTCGAAGCATGAACTAGCGGACTCCATGGTCCTGCGACAGGCTCAGGACGAACGGTGATTTGACCGCCTATCGCCCGCGATGATGCGCATGCGTAATCGCCACCGCCAGCGCATCGGCGGCATCCGCGCCGGCCAGCTGCACGCCGGGGAGGAGTATCCTGATCATTGTCTGGACCTGATCCTTGTCGGCCTTGCCGACGCCGACGACGGATTTCTTCACCGTCCGCGCCGAATATTCGCCGATCTCGATCCCCGTCCGCGAGGCACCGAGCAGCACGACACCGCGCGCCTGTCCCAGTTTCAGCGTACTCTGCGGATTGCTGTTGACGAACACTTCCTCGACCGCTGCCCCGTCCGGCTTATATTCCAGCAGCAAGTCGGTCAGCGCCAGGTCGAGCTGCAGCAACCGGCTGGCGAGTGCGGTTTTCGGATCGGTTTTGATCTGGCCATTGGCGACATGGGACAGGCGGTTGCCGTCGGCGGCGATCACACCCCAGCCGGTGGTGCCGAGCCCCGGATCGAGGCCGAGAATGATCATGTCACGTCGACCGCATCAGATGGGTAGCCCGATCCGGCGCCCGACATAGGCCATGATCAGGTACAGGCCGACCGTCAGCACGCAGCCCGCTGCCAGCGAAAACCAGAAGCTGATGCCATTGCGCAGCATCATCGGGATCAGCAGGAACATTGGAAGAGATGGAAGCACATACCAGAAGGTCGCCTCGGCATGCAGCGCCATATTTTCCGCGTCGGGGCGCGCCCACCACAGGAAGATCATGCCCAGTATCGATATCAGCGGCAGCGAGGCGACCAGCGCCCCGAAACTGGGCTGGCGCTGGGCGATGCCTGCCACCAGAGCCACGATCACGCCTGCGAGGGCAGCCTTGGCGGCAAATTCCCACATCACCCGGCGTTCAGTTTTTCCATGATTTCGTCGGACACGTCATAATTGCCCCAGACGGTCTGGACGTCGTCATCCTCTTCCAGCAGGTCGATCAGGTTGAGCAGCGTTTCCGCCTGTTCCTGGTCCAGTTCGACCTGCACCGAAGGCCGCCAGGCGAGTTTCACGCTCTCTGCTTCGCCCAGCGCCGCTTGGAGCGCGCCGGACACCTCGTGCAGGTCTTCCATCGCGGTCCAGATCTCGTGGCCGTCGTCGTCGGAGGAAATATCCTCTGCGCCCGCGTCCATCGCGGCTTCGAGGACCGTTTCCTCGTCGCCGGCACTGGCCGGATAGTGGATATAGCCGACCCGGTCAAAACCATGCGAAACCGAGCCGCTTTCACCCAGATTTCCACCATTTCGCGACATGATCGTGCGAACATTGGTAAAAGTGCGGTTGGTATTGTCGGTCAGCGTCTCGATGATCAGGGATACGCCTCCGGGACCAAAGCCCTCGTAGCGGACCTCGCTGTAGTCATCGCCCTCGTTTGCCGAAGCCTTGTCGATCGCGCGCTGGATATTGTCCTTGGGCATCGACACCGCCTTGGCGCTGTTGACCGCGAGGCGCAGGCGCGGATTGAAATCCGGATCCGGCATACCCGACTTGGCCGCAACGGTGATCTCGCGCGACAGCTTGGAAAATTGCGCCGCGCGCTTCTTGTCCTGCGCGCCCTTGCGGTGCTTGATATTGTTAAATTTACTGTGGCCTGCCATAGGATTCGTCCGTTACCTGTTATACTCTTATCGAGGCTCTTTGGCGCATGTTTGAGCCCAACTCAACCATTGGATGGTCGATCGGTCGATTGCGGTCGACGGCCAGTGATCTGAACGCATTTATCCGCGCTCCTTCGCTGGACGCGCGCTGGACCGATCGGGACAGACTGGTGGCGGATGTCGCCTGGCTGTTCCTTCTGAACTGCCTCCTCATTCTGGCCATCGCCATGGTTCTTTTTCCGATCATGATGGTTTTCGGCGTCGAGATGTCGAGCGACATGTCCCAATTGTTCGCGCGCCCACCCTGGCAGATCATGCTGATTGTCGTGATCGTCGGGCCAATTGCGGAAGAGCTGATGTTTCGCGTCTGGATCGTCGGCACGGCGCGATGGTTGGTCCTTGTCTGCGGTCTGATTGGCTGGATCGTCGGTTCCTATCTGCTGAAACAGTTGGGCCTGATGGAATTGGGCCAAAGCGCTGCCATCGCATTGATCGTTCTCATCGTCATTGCGGTCCTCGCCGGTCTCGCCAGGTTCTGGAAGTCGCCGGTACCGGCCTGGTACAGCAGGATCTTCCCGCTGGTTTTCTGGGGCCAGGCACTGCTCTTTGGATTCGTGCATGTGTTCAACTATGCGGGCGACAATCCAGCCACATTGCTGCCTTTTGTTCTCCCCCAGCTGGTGGGCGGCCTGATCTGGGGCTATGCCCGCATCCGCTACGGCTGGTGGTCCAATATCATCATGCACATGGCCTATAATCTTCTTGCGATCAGCGGGCTGCTCTATGTGCTGCTCGCCGGGAAGGATGGCATCTAGCCGACAATGACTGCCGTACCCGACGCGGACACCATCAGCATCGAACCCTTTTCGCCGACGACCTCATAGTCCAGATCCACGCCGACGACGGCATTGGCACCAACCTTGGCCGCCTCTGCCTCCATCTCTGCCAGCGCTTCATCCCGCGCCCGCTTCAGGACATTTTCATATTTGCCCGAGCGGCCGCCGACTATGTCGGTGATGCTGGCGAACAGGTCGCGAAACAGGTTCGCGCCAACAATGACCTCGCCGATCACGATACCGCGATAGTCGCGAATCGCGTGGCCCTCGATAGTCGGTGTCGTGGTAATGATCATTTGGCCTGCCCTGTTCCAGCTGTTCAGAACAGAAGCCTAATCTCCGGCTGCGGTCAGAGCAACCGCTGAAACCAGGCGACGTCGCGCCAGCCGCCCATTTTCCAGCCCACTTCCCTGTAGGTGCCGACCGGTTCAAAACCCACAGCCCGGTGCAAGGCGACGCTTGCTTCATTCGGCAGGGCTACGCCCGCGAAGGCAGCGTGCATTTTTCTGGTTTTCAGCCGGGGCAACAGCGCCTCATAGAGGCTCCGTCCGATACCCTGGCGCTTCTGCCGGGGGTCGACATAGACCGCCACGTCACAGCTGGTCCGATAGGCAGCCCGGGTGCGATGTTCGGACCCATAGGCATAACCGACGACGGCCCCGCCGACTTCCGCCACCAGCCAGTCATAAGATTGCAGCGCCCCGGCAATGCGGCCTGCCATTTCAGCAGGGTCGGGAGCAATCAGCTCGAAGCTGACCCAGCTGTCGGTCACGAACGGAGCGTAGATTTCGGCACAGCGGGGCGCATCGGCGACCGTCGCGGACCGAAGCTCGATCATCAGGCCAGGCCAAGCGCCGACTTGTAGGTGTCGAGAATGGCTTCCATTTCCTGCCGGTCATGGGTCTCCATCTTCCGCAGGCGCACGATCTGGCGCATGATCTTGGCGTCATAGCCCTGCGACTTGGCTTCGGAATAGACATCGCGAATATCGTCCGCCATGCCCTTTTTCTCTTCTTCCAGCCGCTCGATACGCTCGATGAACAGACGCAACTGGTCTGCGGCAACATTGCCTTCGCTCATTCTTTCAGTCCCTTGATTATGGTGATTGGATTCGAAGCCCGTCTTTAGGATGGGTCGGCGTTTTTGGCCACGCTTTCCTTCATCTTTTTGAGCCGCTCCGGCGTCGCTTCGGTCTGGTATTTGCTCTTCCATTCGTTGGTTGGCATGCCGTGGATCGCTGCGCGCGCCTCGTCCCTGGTCATGACGCCACCAGCCTCGTTGGTCGCCTCCATGACCCAGTCGGCCAGACAGTTGCGACAGAAGCCGGCAAGCCCCATCAAATCTATATTTTCCGCATCATGGCGGTGCTGGAGATGCGTGACCAGACGACGGAAGGCAGCGGCGGCGGCGGCGTCGGATATTTGTTCGGTCATGTTCGTTTCCGTTGTTTTTTGTTTTTAACCTGTCATGAAACAGGAATAGGCAAGGCACGGGTAAAGCGCCACGAAGGAATTGTAAAATGGCATCGCCGATCTTCTCCCGCAACCGCAAGGTCAAGGTTCTGGCCACGCTGGGTCCGTCCAGCGGCAGCCCCGAAATGATCGAGAAAATGTATCGCGCTGGCGTCGATGCCTTCCGGATGAACATGAGCCACGGCGAACACAAGGCACATGCTGCCAATGTGAAATCAATCCGGGCGCTGGAAAAGAAAATCGGTCGACCGATCGCCATCCTCGCCGACTTGCAGGGACCAAAGCTGCGCATCGGTACATTTGCCAGACCGCCGGTGATACTGAAAGACGGCGCACGCTTCACGCTCGACATGCTGAAGGAAAAGGGCGACGCCACCCGCGTCAGTCTGCCCCACAAGGAGATATTGAGTACCCTGCAGCCGGGTCATACGCTGCTGCTCGACGATGGGAAAATCCGGCTCGAGGTCACCAGCGCAGATGGCAAGAGCGTCGAGACCAAGGTGATCGTCGGCGGCGAAATCTCGGACCGCAAGGGCGTCAATGTCCCGGAAGTAGTGCTTCCGGTCAGCTCGCTCACCGACAAGGACCGCAAGGATTTGACCTTCGCGCTGGCACAGGATGTCGACTGGATCGCGCTCAGCTTCGTGCAGCGCCCGGAAGATGTTGCCGAGGCGCGGCGGCTGATCGGCGGCAAGGCAGCATTGCTCGCCAAGATCGAGAAGCCCGCCGCGATCGACCGGCTCGACGAGATTCTGGAACTGTCCGATGCGGTGATGGTCGCGCGAGGCGACCTTGGCGTCGAACTGCTGCCGGAACAGGTGCCGCCGCTGCAGAAGAAAATCGTCGCTGCCGCGCGCAAGCTCGGGCGACCGGTGGTGGTCGCCACCCAGATGCTGGAATCGATGATCAAGTCGCCGACCCCGACCCGGGCGGAAGTGTCCGATGTTGCCACCGCCATCTATGATGGCGCCGACGCGATCATGCTGTCCGCCGAATCGGCGGTCGGGGACTGGCCGATCGAGGCAGCGACAATGATGGACCGGATTGCGACCCAGGTCGAAAATGATCCGTCCTATGCGGACCGGGTGCATTTCACCGAAACCGTGCCGGACGAGACCACGGCCGACGCACTGGCGGCCGCCAGTTTCAACATCGCCCGCACGATCGCGACCTCGGCGATCGTCTGCTATACATCGTCCGGCTCGACCGCTCGCCGGATGGCGCGCGAACGGCCTTCTGTGCCGCTGCTGGTGCTGACCCCCGACCGCCATACCGCCCGCCGCGTCGGACTGTTGTGGGGGGCCTATGCGGTTGTCACCCGCGACGTGTCCGATTTCGAGGAAATGATCGCCAAGGCCAAGCGCATGGCCTTGCGCCACAAGCTGGGCGAGGCGGGGTCGCGGCTGATTGTCTGTGCAGGCGTACCCTTCGGAACGCCGGGGTCGACCAACCTGCTGCATGTGGTGCGGCTGAGCGGGGACGAACTCAAGCGCAGCTAGAGCAGGCGCAAGGCCTTCAAATCGCTTTTGAGCCGGATCGCGTCCCGGAAATGATGGCCGGCCATGCCAAGCGCCTCTGCCGCCTGGATATTGTCCTGCCGGTCGTCAATGAACAGGCATTGCTCGGGGCGACGGACGAAACGGTCGAGGGCGAGTTTGAAAATAGAGGAATCCGGCTTGATCAGTCTTTCCTCGCCGGAAATGACAATTTCGTCAAATATGTCGAATATTGGCGCCGTTGGCCGGAACTGTGCCCAGGATTCGGCTCCAAAATTGCTGATGGCAAAGAGGGGGACCTTGCGATTCGCCAGTTCCCGGACGATGGCGAGCATCCCGTCAACCGGCCCCGGTATCGTTTCGGGGAACCGTCTGGAATAGGCCATGATATGATCGGAATATTCGGGAAATTCGCGGCTGCGCTCTGCAACCATGGCGGCAAAGGGCCGTCCGGCATCATGCTGGAAATGCCATTCGGGCGTTACGACATGGGCGAGAAACCAGTCCAGCTCTTCCGGATCGTCGATCAGCTTTTCAAACAGGCAGCGCAAGTCCCAGCGATACAGGACATTGCCGATATCGAAGATGACCGTATCGATTTTGGAAATGGCAGACGCTTCTGCCATCAGCAGGCAATTAGCCCTGGCGTGCCTTGAACCGGCGATTCGTCTTGTTGATCACATAGGTGCGACCACGACGACGGATAACGCGGCAATCCCGGTGACGGTTTTTAAGCGACTTCAAAGAGTTGCGGACTTTCATTTTGGTACCACGCCTTGATTATCTGAATTTCTTGAAAGCAGCCATGCTGCGTTGAAGCAGGGCAACTAAGGTCGGCAGCCATCAAAGTCAAGCGACCAGCGCTATTCTCCACGAATTTCTGACAGCTTGCGCTCCCAGGCCAGCGCATGGGCGACAATTTCGTCAAGATCGGCATGTTTCGGCTGCCAGGGGAAGCGTTCCAGGATCGCGCGATTGTCGGAAATCAGCGAATCGGGGTCGCCCGCGCGCCGCCCTTCCATTTTGCGCGCTATTTTCAGATTGGTGACCCGGTCGACCGCGTCGAGCACCTCGAGCACAGAAAAGCCCTGCCCATAGCCGCAATTGAGCAGATGATTGCGATCCGGTTCGGCGATCAGCGCCTGCAGCGCGAGCACATGGGCGCTGGCGAGATCCGAGACATGAATATAGTCGCGCACGCCGGTCCCGTCGGGTGTGTCATAATCCGTGCCAAAGACAGCGAGGCTGTCACGCTTGCCAAGCGCCGCCTCGACCGCCACCTTGATCAGATGGGTGGCGCCGGCGGTTGACTGCCCGGTCCGCGCCTGCGGATCGGCGCCAGCGACGTTGAAATAGCGCAAGGCACAGAAATTGAGATCGTGTGCTGCCGAAACATCGCGCAACATGTGCTCAGTCATCAGTTTCGACATTCCATAGGGATTGATCGGCAGCTGCGGCGTGCTTTCGCTGACCGGACTTTCCTCCGGGATGCCATAAGTGGCAGCGGTCGACGAGAAAATGAAATGACGCACCCCGCCGGTCACCGCCGATTCTATCAGGCTGCGGCTCTTGGCGCTGTTGTTGTGATAATATTTGAGCGGATCGGCGACCGATTCCGGCACGATGATCGAACCGGCAAAATGCATGATCGCGCCGATATTTTCCGCCTCGATGATCCGCGCGAGCAGAGCGCTGTCCTCGATATCGCCTGCATGAAAGGCAACACCCTCCGGCACCGCCCAGCGAAAGCCGGTGGTCAGATTGTCGATCACCGCTACCGGCCAGCCTGCATCGCGCAACGCAAGCACCGCGTGGCTGCCAATATAGCCGGCCCCGCCGGTGACCAGGATCGTGAACGGTTTCGCCATGGGTCTTTGAAGCCTTTCCATTTCCAACATCGGCCGTTTGGAGCACCTTTGTCTCCAATCGGTTAACCGCGCTCGCCCGCTGATGCAATTTTTTTACCGCCGTTGCCGGGATTATGCGCTAATATGACGTAAGGCGTGTAAAGGAGTTCGTATTATGGCCGATTTTCAATCAATTGCGACAGGGATAGTGGCAGCATTGCTGGTGTCGGGATGCACGGCAATGACGCCGCCCGTCGACGTCACGCGCTTCCACAACGCCCAAGTCGCTCCGATCGTGCCGGGCAGTATCCGCATCCAAGCCAATGTGACGGACGAGGGCGATAGCCGCAGCATCGAATATACCACTTATTCCGCCGCCCTGTTGCACGAATTGCAGCGCATCGGCTTTACCGAAGCCCGCGACCGTCCCGAAGGCAGTGAATATGTCGCACGCTACACAATCGAGCGAGCGATTTTGACAGCTGGCGGGTCCCGGTCTCCAGTCTCGGTCGGTGTCGGCGGCAGCACCGGCAGCTATGGCTCCGGCCTTGGTGTCGGCATCGGGATCAATCTGGGCGGTCGGCCAAAAGACAAAATTGTCACCGAACTGGCGGTTCGTATTGCAAGACGGAGCAGCGGCAATGTCGTCTGGGAGGGCCGCGCATCGATCGAGGCCAAGCAGGGGTCGCCGGCTGCGCAACCCGGTCTCGCGGCAGCGAAACTGGCCGAGGCCCTATTCAGGGACTTCCCCGGAGTGTCCGGAACCACTATCAGGGTGCCATGACCATTCAAATCACCAGCGCTTTCGATAGCGGCAATATCGAAGTCCACGCCATAGAAGGAACCACCGCACAACTGTCGATCCGCAAGGACAAGGACAGCGAGTTTTTCCAGTGGTTCCATTTCCGGGTAGCGTGCCAGATTGGCGACGAACTGGAACTGAACATTGGCGGCCTGAAGGAATCCGCATATCCGCAAGGCTGGCCCGATTATGACGCTTGCGTCAGCGAAGACCGCGAATATTGGGGACGCGCACCGAGCAGCTATGACGAGAAAAGCGGGACTTTGTCGATCCGCTACACCGCGAGCAGCTACATCATCTGGTTTGCCTATTTCGCGCCGTACAGCATCGAACGCCACCATGATCTGATCGCCGAAACCGCAGGGTTCGAGGGGGTCGCGGTTCGCACCCTGGGCCATAGCCTGGAAGGCCAGCCAATCGACTGTGTCGAACTGGGCAGCGGCGACAAGCAGGTCTGGCTCTACGCGCGCCAGCATCCCGGCGAGAGCATGGCAGAATGGTGGATGGAAGGCGCGCTGGAAATGCTGACCGACCCTTCTGACCCGCAGGCACGACTGTTGTTGCAGAATTGCAGCTTCCACATCGTTCCAAACATGAACCCAGATGGTTCACGCAGAGGGCATTTACGAACCAATTTCGCAGGTACCAATCTCAACCGCGAATGGCACGAACCAAGTGCCGAAAAATCACCCGAGGTGCTGTGTGTCCGCGACGCGATGGACAAGAGCGGCGTCGCCTTTGCCATGGATGTCCACGGCGACGAAGCAATCCCGGCGGTCTTCATCGCCGGGTTTGAAGGCATTCCCTCGATCTCCGAGGCGCAGCTGGAAAAATATCACGCCTATCGCAACCGGCTGGCACGGCGCACGCCGGATTTCCAGACCGAGCTCGGCTATCCCACCGCCGCCAAGGGCAAGGCCAACCTGTCGATGTCGACCAATCAGCTGGCGGAGCGCTTCGGCGCGGTCGCAATGACTCTGGAGATGCCGTTCAAGGACAATCGCGATCTGCCCGACGCTGAACAGGGCTGGTCACCGGAACGCTGCAATTTGCTGGCCCGCGAATGTCTCGCCACGCTGGCTGAAATGATCGGCGACCTGTAATTCAGTGTCCTGGTCGCGATCCGCTGACTCTCATGCCTCAATGTCACGCTTGTAGGTTTCGGGGAGGAACAGGATCCCTACCACCGCGGTGATTCCGACGATGATGATGGCATACCACAGACCCTGATAGATATTACCGGTCGCTGCAACCATCGCGAAGGCGACCGTCGGCATGAAGCCCCCGACCCAGCCGTTGCCGATATGATAGGGCAGCGATAGCGAGCTGTAGCGGATAGGGGCGGGAAAGAGCTCGACCAGCAGCACCGCGAGCGGACCGTAGAACATCGTGCCCAGCGTGCCGAGGGCGCAAAGGATCAGGAGAACCCGGAACCGGTCGATCCTGGCCGGGTCGGCACTGGTCGGATAGCCGGCTGCCTCGAGTTCCCGTGCCAGGTAGGCACCGAATACGGCAATGGTCGCTGCCTTTGCCTGTTTCGCCCCGCCATATTCGCCGCCGATCGCCAGCCCCTGCAACAGCCGGAGTGCCATAAGGATGATCGGCGCCGCGATGCCGATTCTGTCATAGCCGGGCAGCAGGCCCACCGCGAAGGTCGACAATCCCATGATCTCAAAAAAAATTAGCGGAACGCACTGGACGGCCTCTCGCCGTAGCTTTTCTGACTGTCCGTTAACATTTGTGGATAATACAGAACCAGAGCGGGCGGCACGGCGGGGTATTGCCACAAGCATTGAAACGCCCTCAATATTATCGGGGTAGCGGCATCGGAGGACTGGAAAATCGGCGCTGACAGGGGCACGTCTATCGGTGCCGCCGGGTCCAGAAAATGTTGGAATCCTAAAAGTTCGCGGCCTGCCTGCACACCATCCGGAACCCCTTCGCGCACTCCATGTCCCGTTTATATCACCGATACGTTTGTCTATTGTTGGAGTTAAAATCTCTATTGCATATTTCATGAACCAAATGATTGACTATTGTGCCGGTTAGTGTCACGAGATGGAGATATTCACGGATCTAAACTTGCGTTGGATCGGACGGCTTTGTGGGGACAAGGCTTTGTCAAGAAGGCCCGCGAATATGGTTAACTGCAATGGGTCGCAGCTAATCTAGTAGGGGGATGCTTTGTTCTCTAAGTCAGTTCTTAACCAGCGTGCCTGCGCGCCTGGAACCCGTCACATATCGAAGATTTCCGTGACCCGCATAGGTCGCGTGCTTCCCCTTATATCGCTGTTTCTTGCATTTCCGGTTCAGGGACAAACGCCCGGCAACATCGCTGCGCCAACGCGTGAGGAGTTGCGGCCGCCATCTCGATCGACGCCCGAGCGCGACCGCAAGGTTACGATTGAAGGCGGAGTTGAGCGCACCGCCTGCCCCCTGGCGGCTCCGCAATATCAAAATATCCGGGTCCGGATCGATCAGGTTGACTTCAACAATCTCAAGGGTGTTGATCCATCCGAATTGCGGGAAACATACGCGCAATATCTGGGCTCTTCCCAGCCTGTCGCCGTCATATGTGAAATTCGGGATGCAGCGGCTACATTGCTCCGGAACCGCGGCTATCTGGCAGCCATTCAGGTGCCGACCCAGCGAATCGAAAATGGCACTATCAGGCTTGAAGTCCTGTATGCCAAAGTGATTGCTATCCGGGTGCGCGGCGACGCCGGCCGTTCCGAAAAACTGATCCAGTCCTATCTGGAAAAGCTGACCGATACAGAGCTGTTCAATCGCTTTGATGCGGAACGCTATTTGCTGCTTTCACGGGATTTGCCCGGTTATGATATCCGCATGATGCTCACGCCCGCCGGCACTGAACCGGGCGAGCTGATTGGCGAAGTGACCGTTTCCAGAACACCGTACCGTATCGATCTCAATATCCAGAATCTGGCGGCCAGCGATACCGGTCGCTGGGGCGCGCAGATCGGCGGCGAGGTCTATGGGCTGACGGGACTCGGCGACCGGACCTACGCGTCATTCTACACGACGTCGGATTTCCGGGAGCAGCAGATCGTCCAGTTTGGCCACGATTTCCGGATCGGCAGTGAAGGCCTGCAGCTGGCAGGCCAGTTTACCTATGCCTGGACGGAACCCGACATTGGCGCCGCACGAGGCGCACCGCGGATCGAGGCAGAAACATTATTTGCATCGGTCGAGGCAAGATATCCGCTTGTCCGCCGCCAGTCATTCTCGCTGCGAGCAGCAGCTGGCCTTGAGTTTATCGATCAGGATATTCGATTCATCGGACCGCTTAGCAAAGACAGGCTTCGGGTCGGTTATGTGCGCCTGGACGGAGAGGCGATTGATTTGCGCGGCGGACAGTCACCGAACTGGCGGTTGCGAGGCTCTCTGGAATATCGCCAGGGGCTGGATATTCTGGGGGCAAGCGAGCGCTGCGATATCATCTGCCTGTTTACCCGTACCCCGCCCAGCCGGTTTGACGGGGATCCGACATCCAGTCTTCTGCGCTTCGAAGCGGAAGCAGAGCTGGCTTTGTCGGAGGATCTTTCGATCTATCTGCGGCCAATGGCGCAATTATCGTTTGATCGTCTGTTCAGTTTTGAAGAATTTTCCGGCGGGAACTACACTGTCGGGCGGGGTTATAGTCCCGGGGCGATTACCGGAGACGATGGCACTGCGATCCAGTTTGAATTGCGCGGCGCGCGATACAGGCCGTTCGCGAAGTCCGATATCACCGTCCAGCCATTCGTTTTCGCCGATGCCGCATGGGCCTGGGATGATTCGCGCAATGGTGCCAATGATCCGCACCGTCTGCTGTCCGTGGGCGGCGGCGTGCGTTCCAATCTGTCGGATCGCTTCCGGCTGGACATGACCGTGGCCGCACCGACCCGTAGAGCCCGACTGCAACCGAGCAAGGGGCCGGTCCGGTTCCTGCTTTCCCTGACTGCCAAATTGTTGCCCTGGAGATAGGATAATGCGCAGATTTTCAACGCGAACCACCCGGATTGGAACCCATATTCTGGTATCGACGCTGGCCCTGGCTGCCGCGAATGTCGCCAATGCACAGGTGTCTGGCGGCGGCAACAGCTATGATGCCGGTGATCCAGTCGTGGTTTCCGGCAGCGTGACCTTTGACCGCACAGGCACTCTGAATACGGAAACCTACACGGTCAACAGCAACACGGCGGTGCTGGATTTCATCCCCAATGATACTGGCCCGGGCGGTCCGATCAACTTCCAGTTGGCCGGCACGCTGGCACAATATCTTGGTGGCTTGGGAATTACCGATTTTACCGTGCTCAACCGGATTCTGGCAGCTGATCCGACCCGCGCGATACAGCTGAACGGAACGATAATAAGCCGTCTGCAGTCTTCTCCAACGACCCCTGGCGGATCGGTATGGTTCTACAGCCCGGGTGGGATAATCGTCGGCTCCACCGCCGTGATTGATGTGGGCAATCTCCTGCTCGCCACCGGCGACCCGACGGGCGGAAGCGGGACTATCAGCAATCCCAACCAGTTTACCATTAGCAGCGTGCCCGACAGCAATGCCGCTATAAACATCCAGGCTGGCGCCCAGATCACTGCCTCCAACCCTGGCAGCTACATCGCCCTCGTTGCCCCCGCCATCAGGCAGTCCGGTACCGTCAGCACCAATGGCAGCGCCGCCTATGTCGCTGCCGAGCAGACAACGCTGACATTCAATTCCGGCCTGTTCAATATCCAGACCACCGTCGGCTCCAATGCCAATAACAACACACCGCTCGTTCATGACGGCACGACCCGGTTCATTGACGATACCGGTCAGCGCCGCGCCTATCTGGTTTCTGTTGCCAAGAATGACGCAATTACCATGCTGATCGAAGGCTCGGGTCAATTGGGATTTGACACGGCCACCGGCGTCAATATCGACAATGGCGTTGTTGTGCTTTCCGGCGGTTATGATGTTGCTGATACGACCTACACGAACCTGGCCGGTACTGCGGGTGCGCTGCGGCATGACATCCAGATTACCAGCCCGGCCAACTACGCGCATTTTCAGGGCCAGGTCAATCCGTTTGCGGCCAGCGAAATCCGGATCAATTCCGTCGGACAGTCGGTCACCTTTGCCGGCGATGTGTTGATGAATGCGGGCTCATTGGCCTCCATCGTGGCGGGGCCAGGCGGTTCGGTTGACATTGCCGGTGATCTGGATCTGTCGACCCTCGTCTACGGGTTCAGGGATGCAGATATTTTCGGTGGCTCCGTCGTCCTTGATGCCAGTCTTGGCAATATCTCCGTAGGCGGCAATACGGCCCTCACTTCCTTCATTGATGCGGATTTCCTGGGCGGAGCCGATGCGGCAGGAACGGTCAACGGGGGCTCGATCGTGATCATTGCGGACGGCGGAAACGCGGTCAACATGCTGGGCAATCTTGACATATTGGTGGAAGCAAATGGTGCAGATCAGCTGCTGACCAGCCAGACGAGCGCGGGCAACGCGATCGGTGGAAATATCGTATTGGCCAGTTCCGCCGGTTCAGCCATATCGGTGGCGGGTGCCGCGAATATCGTCAGCACGACGCTCGGCGGCACGGTTCAGCTTGGCGATGCGACGGCTGGCAATGCTACCGGTGGCAATATCAATATTCTGGCGGATGACGGCAGTATTGCTTTTGGCAACAACCTCTCCGTTGCGACGACCGCAACAGGCGGCCAGGTCAATGCCAGCGGTACGACCGCAGCTGGCAATGGAACCGGCGGACAGATTAACTTTCTCGTCGGCTCGGGCAGTCTGTCAGTGGCCGGTGGACTGGTTGCAGATGTTTCAGGCTTCGGAGGAAGCACGCAGTTTGCAACCAGCCGCAATGGCGGTGACGGTATCGGCGGCGCGATCGGCCTGAGTCTGCTCGGAACCGGCAGTATCGATATTGGCAACAATATTCTCTTCCGGGCGAACGGCCATGGAACATCTGCTGTGGGCGTTGGCAATGTCGGTGGCAGCGCCAGCGGGGGGATTATCGCGATCAATCTTGTCAACGGAGCGTTTAACGGACTGGGCCAGGCGACATTGTTGGCAAGCGCCATTGGCGGCGCGGGCGCCGGCGTTGGCTCCGGTGGATTAATTTCCGTGTCGACCCAGACCGGTTCTACACTCGATATAGCGGGTGCCGCTACGTTGGATGCCACGGGAACCGGAGGTACCGGGCTCGGCACCACGGGCAATGGCGGCAGCGGCATTGGCGGTGATATTCAGGTATTTGCCCAAGGCGGCACGATGAATTTCGGCAGCAATGTATCGCTGAGCGCATTTGGCCGCGGCGAATCCGGCGCTGACAACAGTGATGTTGTAGCCCAGGGCGGCGTCCTTGATCTGCAGGCGGACGGCGGTGCCATTTCCATCGCCGGCAATCTCGACATGTTTGCGCAAGGTCTCGGACAGGCAGCAGGCACAGGGCAAGACGGTGCCAATGCGGTCGGCGGCTCGAGCATCGCTTCTGCCATAAATGGCGGCACGTTGAATGTCCTGGGGACGGCAGTGGTGTCGGCAACGGCATCGGGCGGCAATTCGAACGGGGGCATCATCGGCAGAGCCGGGGACGCGCAAGGCGGGAACGCCCAACTGGTGGCCACCGGAAACGGGATTCTCACCATAGGCCAGGGCGCGACGGCTTCGGCAGTGGGCATTGGCGGTAACGGACTGACGACCGGATCTGACGGCGGAAACGGTTTTGGCGGCACGGCTTCCTTCTCGCAGGAGACAGGCGGTTTGGTTCAGATCAATGTGCCAGCGGGCCAGTCGGCCGTGATCACCACCGATGGCATCGGGGGAACATCGACCGGCGGTGGCGGAATCGGCGGCTCCGGCACTGGCGGCGATTCCAGATTTGTGTCCAATGATGGCACCGTCATCCTGAATGGCGCGCTGTTTGTCAGCGCCCAAGGTCAGGGCGGGACCAGCGACGGCCTCTCGGGCGGAAACGGCACTGGCGGCACCGCCAATATAGGAGCGGATACCGGCCTGACGCGGGTTACCGGCAATACTACGATACGATCAGCCGGCCTTGGCGGCGCCGGTCTGGGTACGGGCACCGGGGGCGGTTTGGGACTGGGCGGCCAGTCGCTGATCGGAACCATTGGCACCGGGGCGATTGATTTGCAGGGATCCGTGCGCTTCGACGATAATTCTATCGGGGGATCTGCCACCGCTGGGGTCGGCGGAAACGGGACGGGCGGTCTTTCGCAGATTTTTGCAACCGCGGGTTCAGTGACGATCGGTGGTTTCGTCAATTTTAATACAAACGGCACTGGCGGAGGCGGATTGATTGGTGGCATCGGTGCCGGCGGTCGCGCCAGTGTATTTGCAGACACAGCGGGAACGATCAACTTCGCCGACCAGATAGTGATGAACGCACGCGGAGTGGGCGGACAATCTAACGGTCCCGGCACCACAGGCGGTTTGGGACAAGGGGGCATTGCGGAAGTTTTCGCCCACGGCGCGATCAACATCGCTGGAAATTATCTTGCCAATTCCGGCGGCAGCGGCGGCAGCGGCGCCAATGGTGCCAATGGGGGCGATGCCCTCGGGGGTGTCGGCAGCATTGTCGCGGACGGTGGCCTGATAATATTTGGTGGCGAAGCCCGGACACGCGGGACAACCAATGGAGGCAACATCATCTCCGGCAACGGTTCGGGGGGCAACGCGCAAGGCGGCCTTGCCGAGATGATTGCGCGCAATGGGGGTAATCTCCAGCTACTCGGCGTTAGCGGCTTCAGCGGCGACGCCAATGTCGCGACAAGCGCGTTTGGTGGCGACGGGCTGTTCGGCAGCGGAGCCGGTGGCAATGCGATCGGCGGCACTTCAAACGTGATCGCGGAAAGTGGCGGGACGATCAATATCGCTGGCCATCTTTTGGCGACCGCTTCCGGTCTTGGGGGGACCGAATTTATTGATCCGGAAAATCAATATGCCGACCTGGGCGGTAACGGTACTGGCGGAACCGTCAATATTTTTGCCAATGGCGGTAATATCATTGGTACATCCGCTGTTGCCGCTCTGGCCAACGGTCATGGCGGCATCGGTGTTGTCGAGGGCGGAACGGGCACCGGTGGCACGGTTAATATTCAGGCGATCAATGGTCTGCTGGATTTCTCAAGCGGCGCGGATACTATGGTGCTCAGCATGTCCGGCTTTGGTGGCGACGCAGTGTCTGAAACCGACGGGGCAGGCAATATTCTGCGCGGCGGCGGCGTCGGTGGAGACGGCATCGGTGGCAGCATATTTCTTCTGGCCGGCTTAAATGGTGCCGGCAATGGTTCGACCGGAATTTTGCGCGTTGGCGATATTCGGGTTTCGGAAAATGCAGCTGCACCGCTCGGGCTTTCGGGTGTCGGCGGAGCCGGCGCGGCAGGGGCCGCGGGCCAGGATGGCGGCGATGGCGGCGATGGGGTAGCAGGCGTCATCCGGATCGGTACAAACAACGGCTCCAGCCAGTTCACTGCGGGCAATATTGTGGTCGGCAACCGGGCAATTGGCGGCATTGGCGGTGACGGCGAGAATGGCGGCGATGGCGGCGATGCGGCCGGACGGCAGACGGCGATCGGCACGTTCAACGAGATTGGCAGCAATACGGGCGGTTCCATGACCGTCGGCAATATTGATATCAACGGCAGCGCGCTGGGCGGCAACGGTGGCGCGGGACTGAACGGCACCGGCGGCATTGGCGGCAATTCGCTGGTTGGCCCATCCGCATTGCTGACCAGCCAAGCTTCGGCCTATCTGGTGGTACGGCCGAATATCTTTACCTTTGGCGATGCCCTGCTGACCATGGATTCGACCGGCGGAGACGGCGGCATAGGGACGGCGGGCCGTGCAGCAGGCGGAACGGCGGCTGGCTTTGGTACCGCCATTATCGTGACTGAAGCCACCGACGGCGTCGGCTTTGGCCAGGCAGTCGGCAACAGCTTTGTCGGGCAGGCGGTCAGCACCGGCGGGCTCGGCGCGGGCGACCTGCGCGCATCGTCCAATCGCGGCTTTTCGTTGCTCAGCGCTGTCGGCGGCAGCATCACGCTGGCCAACGCCACTCTGATCGACGGCGGTCTGGCGGCACATCAGAATGGTATCTTCAGTGCAATCGAATCCGGTAACGGCTTTGTTCTTGTGACCGGCCTGGCGGATGTCGATGTCGACGGCGATTTTGGCTTGCTGGGTTACGCGGGCGGCGACGTTGAACTGGAGAATCTGAATGTCCTGGCGGGCGGGACCCTATTATTTGATGACCCGAATGCACCGGGCAGTACGATACCGGAGGCAATCACCGTCAACCAGAACGCTGTTGCCGTTGTGGGCGGAGATTTCACAATCGCCGAGGATATTATCATTGGCGGCCTTTTCGATCTCACCGCGGCTGGCTCCATAAATACGCTCGGCATCACAGCGGGAGCGGGAATCACCCTGCGCAGCGGCGGTCCGATCACGACAGGTAATCTGCTTTCCATCGGCAATATTGCCGTCACCGGCATGTCAAATGCAGCAACCGGAACACCGGCCAGTATCGTTACCGGAAATATTACCAGCCAGTCCGGACTGATCAATATTGCATCCGACATTGGAGATATAACGCTCGGCGACCTGACATCCCCGAACGCGATCACAATCAATGCCGGCAATGGCAGCACAAGTTCCAGCGCGGGCGGCGATATTTCCATCGGTGGGATTCAAGGGTCAGAGGTCAGCATATTCGGGACAAACAACCTGACAACCGGCGCTATCTCCGCGACCGGCTCGCTGGCATTGAATCTCGTCGGCGCAATTACTTCCGGGAATATCGCTACTGGTACGGGCGCCAGCCTGATCAGCCAGAATGGCAGCATCAACACGGGCGATATTCAGGCCGGCAGTGACTTGATCGTCCGTACAAACGGAGCGATCCAAACCGGGAATATCACAACCGGCGGCGATGCTCGCTTGGCCAGCGGCGACATCAATACGCTTGCCGGTGGCAGCAGTATTTCGGTCGGCAATGTCGTTTCCCAAGGGCAATCCTCTATCCGCGGATTTGGGCAGATTCAAACCGGCAGTATATCGGCAGTATCACTCAACATGTTCAGCCGGACCGGTATTGCAACCGGCGATCTGTCTGTCAGCAACGGTCTGATCAGCCTTGGGGCAACTCCAGATGCGGGAGGACCTAACGCCAATATCACCACGGGATCGGTGCAGAACGAAAATGGTTCGATATTCATTCGCGCAGCTCAAGGGGCGGTGCAGACAAACGGCATCATGTCCGGAAATGCCGTCGAGATTACTGGCAGCGAATCGGTCACCGTCTCCGGCGCGATCAATGCGATCCAGTCGGCCAGTATCACTACCAACGGCCTCGCCTCCTTTGGCGGCCTTGTCGATTCGCCACTTATCACGGTAACCTCCGGCGACATCAATATCGGTACCAATGGCGGCCTCGGCAGCAGCAATACCGATCGTTTGGAAATAAACGCAGCCGCGCCCGGCCAGCCGATCATCTTCGGCGGCGACGGCAGCGGCGGCGGCTATAATCTGAGCGCGGCCGAGGCGACCAGGCTGCGCTCGCGCACCATCAGCTTCAATGCATTGCAATTGTCCGGCGCAGCGCCCGCCGACATCACGATCAGGGACTTCACCATGCAGGGCTCGCTGGCGGGTTCGAGCGCCAATCTGCTGGCCTCGGAATTGTTCATCAATTCATCCGGCAATATTCGGGTAACTGGCGCCGTCCGGATCGAAAATGCAGGAGCCGAAGACGGTCTGTTCCTGGATGCGGAGTCCGGCCGGATTGAAGTGGTAACGGATATGGGCGGCAGCATTGCCATGGTCGACGGGGCCGGTGGCCTGGGTGGCAATCTACATCTTGATGCGCGAAATATCGCGGTAGGCACCGCCGAACTGCTGGGTCGGCTGGCGGAAGATCCCCGGTTTGCCGGCCGCGATGCCGAGGTTAACGCGCCAGACGGATCCAACCGTCCCGAGGGCTATATTTCTGCCAATTACATCCAGGCAGACGGGTTTGATACCATCATCATCCAGAATAGCGGCACCGATGCACTGCGCGGCGGTTTCTCTGCAGGTAGCGGCGGCTTTGTACTGGATAGCGAAAATGATGCTGCCGGAACGGTTGATGCGGTCATCAATGGCCGTGTCGCAGACAATAGCGGTGGATTTCTAACCGGTGCCGATACGCTGAGCGGAATAGCCTTTGAAACGCCTGCAGACGCAGAACTGTTCTCGGCCGGATCGACAGTCAACGGGTGCCTGCTGAACGGCGGCGGCTGCCCGACAGCTGGACCACCATCGGTCTCCCACGACAATCCCGATACCATTGCCTCCGACGTGCGCGAGATCATCCAGGAGCAAAGTGAGGAACCGAGCGAGGAGGAAGAGGAGCGGGCGGCAGAACTCACGGCTGCAGCGACCGGCAAGAAGAGTCCGATTGCGCCGAACATTCCGGTGGTGAATACAAACCGATTGAACCCCTCACCCGTTGTCACGGACCCCATAACCGGCAGCGGCAACCCCAATCTTTCCGGCGGCGAACTGGAGATCGATCCCGATCCCGCGCCAAGACCAACAAATGATGGAGATTCTTGATGGGAGCGCTGTTCAGCAAGGCCTATTATTCGTCGCTTCTGACGCGGCTGCCTCTCGTTGCGGCGTTGTTGGTGCAACCCGTGGCAGCCCAGGCCCAGGCCGATTCCCTCTCGCTGAAGAGCAGCTTTCGTATCGGTTCAGCGGGCGTCATTTGTTCGGCGGAATATAGCGCGACCGACAAACGGTTGCGTTCGATGTTTGATCGTGCCTACCAGATAGTATGCCGTGATGCCGCGAGCGCGGTCGGGTCAATGCTTGTACTGCGGGATGACAGCGGACAACCGCTGGCGGACTTTCTGCGGTCCCAAAGCTCCGCCCTGCAATGCAGCGAACCGCGAGAAGTGGCACTGGATCATATTGGCACTGTCACCGCGCTCGAATGCCTGGATCCCGACCTGTCCGTCGACCGGGTCTCCTATGTCCTCCGGCAAGGCAGGAAGCTGATAGTGGCAGAGGGTTTGAAGGGCTATGATTCGGCTCTCCAACTGGGGCTGCAAGCTCTCGTCGCTGACCGCCCGGTGGAAGGGAGGGTTGACGTTGCGACCACATCGCTTAGCGATCCCGCGGCATTTGCCCGCATCAGGGCCGGACAGTTGGGCGAAGGTGCGGCGCGCAAGCAGGCCTATGAATTGAATAATAGTGGCAGTTTTGCCGAAGCTTCGGAGTTTTTCGACACGTTGCTGAGCAAAAGTGGGGAAGACACCGAACCGAATGCGGAGTTTCTGGCCAATCAAGGCCTGCAGCAATCCAATCTCGGCAGTTTTCCTAGCGCGGAGGAATTGTTTGACGAGGCCGAAAAAGTGGTCGGCCCGGATGATGGTGTGACGCAAAGACTGATCAGAAACTTCAGGGCTATCCACTATATCAATCAGAATCAGCCCGACCGGGCACTGGAGGCTCTTGCCAGGCCCGTCACCATGTTGATTGACGAGAGTGTCGACAGCAATATTGGCCAAGGCGTGATTGCCGAGCAGCTGGCCCAAAAAATCAATCGGGCCAATGACGAACTGAAACGCATAGGTGCCGTCGGCACCGGGTTGAGCGACGCAGAAACCGTTACCATTCTGGATGGGCAGGCCAGCCAGATTCGGGGAACGGCGTTGCGGATGAAGGGCAATTATGATTTGGCCGTACCCGCATTGTCGACAGCGATTGAAACATTGGGTTCGGTCCGCGAAGGCCGAGTGAGTTCAATCGCTTGGCTGCTCATGGAGGCGCGCTATGAACTTGGCCTGATCGACGAGATCCGGGGCGACCAGGGACGGGCCGCCAGCGCGTTTCAGGATGCCGTCGCCTTTGCGGAGCAAACCTATCCGCAAAGCCCGTCCGTACTGACTGCAAAAGCGCGCTACGCCTCCTATCTCGCGCGGCAGAACCGATCCGAAGAGGCCCTGGTCCTGTTCGAGGAAATTGTCGACGAAAGCGAGGATATACCCAGCGCGGCGGCGTCACTGAAATATCTGCTTGCACCTTATTTCGCTCTTCTCGGCGATCGGCTTGCGACAGATGCCAGTGTCGGCCCCAAATTTTATCGAGCGGCCCAATTGCTCCAGCGACCCGGCGTTGCTCAAACCCAGGCAGTTTTTGCCCGCGAATTGTCCGAGGGAGACGATGAAGCCGCAGCCCTGTTTCGGCTAACGGTTTCCCGGACCCGCGCCATCGCACGAACGGCAGCTGATATTGCACGCCTTTCTGACGTGCCCGAACTGAGCCCAGCCGGCCAGCAAGCGCTGTCGGAAGCTCAGGAAAGCCTGAAATCGCTGCAAGAGGAACAAACCTCCCTGCAATCGCGTCTGGCTGATTTTTCGCAATATCGGGTGCTTACTTCAACAAGCCTTTCACTCGCCGATATGCAGAAATTACTGCGTCCCGGCGAAGGCTATTATAAAATCGCCATGATTGACGATCAGGCCTATGCACAGTTGATCCTGCCCGATGGACTTCGGTCGGTACGGCTGTCGGCCAGCGTTGCGGAATTGTCCGCCATGGTTGCAGCGTTGCGGGACTCGATCGTTGTCTACGAAAACGGCGCCCCGGTAACCTATCCCTTTGATGTTGCGAAGGCGCGGGCATTATATCTGATTTTGTTTGGAGAACTGGAGCCAGAACTGGAGCAGATCGATCATCTGATCTACGAACCCGATGGTGCGCTTCTGCAATTGCCACCGACCTTGCTGATTACCAAGCAAGAGCCTGTCGATGAATACCTCAAGCGGATCGAAGATGTGGATGCCGACGCGTTTGATTTCACCGCTATTGACTGGCTGGGTCGTGACAAATCGGTATCCATAGCTGTGTCGCAGCGTGCCTTTGCCGACATTCGCAATATCGATCCCGCCCGCGCCAAGAATCAATATCTGGGACTTGGCCAGAATGCTGAACCCGTTGCCGTTCAAACAGCGGCCAACCAGCCTGCCGTTCCGGCGCAAGACAGATGTTCGTGGCCCCTCAGCTCCTGGCAAAATCCGATTTCCGCCGACGAGCTTTATCTTGCGCAAACGCGGCTCGGCAAAGCGGGAAGCGAAGTTATTACCGGCCAGGAGTTTAGCGACTCGGCCTTGCTGGGGCGGGATGATCTCGACGACTACAAGATCATCCATTTTGCCACCCACGGACTGGTCACGGCACCCCGGCCGCAATGTCCGGCACAGCCCGCCTTGCTGACTTCCTTTGGCGACGGCCAATCCGACGGATTGCTTAGCTTCAAGGAAATATTCGATCTCCGGCTTGATGCAGATCTGGTGATATTGTCGGCCTGCGATACCGCGGGGATGGCGACGATCGCCGCATCCCGGGAAGCGGGTATCTCCAGCGGCGGAAACTATGCACTGGACGGTCTGGTCCGGGCCTTTGTCGGTGCCGGAGCGCGCTCGGTACTGGCGAGCCACTGGCCGGTTCCCGATGATTTTGATGCAACCAAAACACTGATTTCCGGCATTTTTACCGTCGGTCAATCCCTGCCAGTCGGTCAGGCACTGGCTCGGACGCAACATAAAATGATGGATAATCCGTTGACCTCCCATCCCTATTACTGGGCGGCCTTCATTTTGGTCGGAGATGGCGGGAAAGTGGTCATCCGGTAAGGGCTCCGGTATCATCAGGGCTGCGACCGGAACAAGCCGAGTGCAGCCCTGGCGCGGTATCAGGCCGCCTTTTCGAGTGCCTCGCGCGGACCAAAAAATTCGAAATGGACCTGTGAGGCCGGGATGCCCCACACCAGCAGATCCTGATATATATTCACCATGAACGGCTTCGGACCGCAGAAATAATAATCAGCATGACGGCTGGGTATCAGCGATTCAATCAGTTGCGCATCGACCATTCCGGCCGAACAATTTTCCTCCGCAAGGACCTCATCCTGGGTCAGGTCGCTATAGCGATAATGCGCTTTGAGATTGGGATGCTCTAGGGCCAATCGGTCGATGAAGGGCTTGAACGGCTGGACATCGTCGTTCAGGCAGCCATGGATCAGGATGATCTCGCGGTCGGGCATGGCATTAAGCGTTGCCTTCAGGATGCTCATGATCGGCGTGATGCCGATTCCGGCAGCCAGCAGCACCAGCGGGCGTTCGTGACGGTCGTTGACATTGAGAAAAAACTCGCCGCAGGGTGGCCCGATCTCCAGCGTATCGCCTTCGGCCATATTGTCGTGCAGCAGGTTCGAGACATAGCCGTCGGGCGCACCGGCAGACGGCGCGACTTCCCTTTTGACACTGATCCGGAAATAGTCGCGGCCCGGCTGGTTTGACAGGCTGTAATTGCGCATCGTCGTCGATCCGTCGGCAGTGGGAACCCGGATGGTGATATATTGGCCCGGCATGAATCCCGGCAGAGCGCCGCCATCTTCCGGCTTGAGATAGAAGGAGGTGATATTCTGGCTCTCCTGGTCCTTCCTGTCGATCCTGAAGGTCCGGAAGCCTTCCCAGCCGCCGTCTCTGGTGGCGCTGTCCCTGTATAATTGCTGTTCGCGGCCCACCAGAATGTCGGTCAGAAAACCATAAGCCTCGGCCCAGGCGTCAATGACCTGATCGGTCGCGCCATCCCCCAGGACTTCCTTGATCGATGCCAGCAGATTCTCGCCGACAATCGGATAATGTTCGGCCTTCACCATCAGCGACGCGTGTTTGTTGGCGATGAGTTCGACGGCGCTGCCCAGCACTTCAAGATTGTCGATATTGGCGGCGTAGGCGCATATCGCTCCGGCCAGAGCGCGTTGCTGCGTTCCTTCGGCCTGGTTGGCCGGATTGAAAAAGGGACCCACTTCGGGATTGTGGGAGAACATCCGCTGGTAGAAATGACGGGTCAACGTTTCGCCATGTTGCTGAAGAATCGGCGCCGTCGATTTGACGATATCTTTGGTATTCTGGTTGAGCAATTTTCCGTCCTTTAAAAATGTATTTGATATGCATGTTAATTAGTAGGCGGACCGGATCCGCTTTGCAAGCCCGTATCGGTCAAATGATCCAGATCAATTCATCTCCACCGCCCTTGCGTTAAGCCGGCTGAGGATGCGGTGGAAACGGCCAGCAGGCCAGGCTTGCATCGATCAATATTTCCGGAACGCGAAAGGCATCTTGCACCATGGATTTCTCCCTCTCGGATCGACAATTGGCCTGGCGTGATCGCGTCCGCGCATTCATGACGGACCATGTTCTTCCCGCTGCCGAAAAATACCGGTCTCAGCTACACGATTCGCCGGAATCGCGATGGGATGTACCGCCGATCATCGAGGAACTGAAAGCGCGAGCCTATGCCGACGGACTGTGGAACCTGTTCCTGCCGCCCTCCGAACATGATGATGAACATTATCACGGGGCGGGCTTGTCCAATCTCGAATATGCCCTGTGCGCCGAAGAAATGGGGCGTGTCAGCTTCGCCTCCGAAGCTTTCAATTGCTCGGCACCGGACACCGGAAATATGGAAATCCTGCACCGCTATGGCACACCGGAACAAAAGGCGATGTGGCTGCGCCCGCTGCTCGATGGAGAGATCCGTTCGGCCTTTCTGATGACCGAGCCGGATGTCGCTTCGTCCGATGCCACCAATATCCAGACCTCGATCCGCCGGGACGGAGAGTTTTACGTCATCAACGGACGGAAATGGTGGTCGTCGGGCGTGGGCGACAGCCGCTGCAAGTTGGCGGTGGTGATGGGCAAGACCGACCCGGATGCCGCTCCCCATCAGCAGCAGTCCCAGATCTTGGTGCCGATGGATACGCCGGGCGTGGAAAGAGTCCGGATGCTCCCCGTGTTCGGCTATGACGGCGCACCCCATGGGCACGCGGAAGTGCTCTTGCGCGATGTCCGGGTGCCCGTGTCCAACATCCTTCTGGGTGCGGGCCGCGGATTTGAAATCGCCCAGGGCCGCCTCGGGCCAGGCCGCATCCATCATTGCATGCGCGCTGTCGGTGCTGCCGAGGTTGCGCTCGAGAAAATGGCCGACAGGCTTTTGTCCAGAATCGCCTTCGGCAAGCGGCTTGCCGACCAGTCCATATGGGAACAGCGCCTGGGCGAAGCGAGAATCGACATCGAAATGACCCGGCTGCTTTGTCTCAAATCTGCCGACATGATGGACAAGACAGACAATAAAGCGGCAAGGCTTGAAATCGCGATGATCAAGGTCGCCGCACCCAGAACCGCCTTGCGTGTGCTGGACCATGCCATGCAGGCCCATGGCGCGGGCGGACTATCCGATGATTTCGGCCTCGCCGAGGCTTATGCCGGCATGCGCGCGCTGCGGATTGCGGACGGTCCCGACGAAGTGCATCTGCGGTCGATCGCGCGAATCGAGCTGCGCCGCCATGGTGAACGGATGAATGCGTGGAGGGTTCAGAAACAATCAGATTTCGGAGACGGCTGACCCACGGCGAGACCGTTATTTCAACCGCTGGTCGCAGCCCGGTACAATGCCGACCCACCGGAAGTCCGCTTTTGCCGCATGGCAAATGCCCTCCATTCGGGTGCTGGTGCAGCGGCAAGCTACCCGCATCTGGAATAGCCGCAGTCCAGACAGCTGTCGCATCCCTCCTTTCGGACAAGGGACAGGCTGCCGCATTGACTGCAGCATTCTCCTGGCCTTTCCCGCTCCGGCATGGGCTCCGCGGATATCATCTGGTCTTCCCGGACAAAGGCATGTTGCGCTGAAACGCCGGCCACAGCAGCATGTTCGGGTCCCTGCATGTGACGCTCGATGATCGAACCGATCGCGGCGAGCAGGGACGGCACATAGCGGCCCTGAATCCAGCTGCCGCCGCCAGGATCAAAAACCGCCTTCAGCTCCTCGTGGACAAAGGCGACATCGCCACCGCGCCGGAACACGGCGGAAATCATGCGCGTGAGACCCAGTGTCCAGGCATAATGTTCCATATTCTTGGAATTGATGAAAATCTCGAATGGGCGGCGCTCGCCATCTTCGATCATGTCGTTGATGGTAACATAGACGGCATGCGCGCTGTGCGGCCATTTCAGCTTGTAGGTCGCGCCGGTCAGGCGATCTTCCCGGGGTACAAGCACTGTCGGATGTGATGGCTTGTCGTCCGTCCCGCCCGTTCCGGATGTCTTTTTCGGGGAGTCCACGCTGAGGACGGCACCGGTAATCGCATTGGGCCGGTAGGTCGTCATTCCCTTGCATCCCAACCGATATCCTTGGAGATAGACATCTGCAAAAGCGTCAAAATCAATATTCTCGGGACAGTTGATTGTTTTCGAGATCGAACTGTCGATCATTTCCTGTGCGGCTGCGAGCATTTTGAGATGATCAGCGGGGGCGAGAGTCTGCGCGCTCACGAACAGCTCTGCGGGGGGAATTTCATCACCCCGGATCTCCCGCCATTTTTGCATGGCATAGTCCTCAACCTTTTCCTCGCGCGTGCTGCCATCGGTATTCAGGATACGCCGGTTGTAGGAATAGGCGAAGACCGGCTCGATCCCCGACGATATATTGCCTGCCAGCAGCGACGTGGTGCCGGTCGGAGCAATGGAGGTCAGGCAGCCGTTTCTCAACCCCTGCTCCTTTATCAACTCGCGGGTTGCGGAATCGAGCGATGCCAGACCCGGCCGTTTGAGAATTTTCCTGTGGAAAGCCGGAAAGCTGCCCTTTTCGGCCGCCAAGGCTGCCGATGCCTGGTAGGCAGAACGCTTGATTGTGGCCAGCCAGCGGCGGGTAAGAGCGGTCGCTTCATCCGATCCATAAGCGGTGCCGCAGAACAGCAAGGCATCGGCCAGCCCGGTAATGCCGAGGCCGATGCGGCGCTTTGCCTTGGCTTCAGCCTCCTGCTGCGGCAATGGAAACAGCGATATATCGATAACATTATCAAGAAAGCGCACCGCCGTGGTCACAAGATCGCCAAGTGTGGCATCGTCGATTTGCGCCTTCTCGGTGAAATGATTTTCCACCAGTGCCGCCAGATTGATCGAGCCCAGCAGGCACGCGCCATAAGGAGGCAGCATCTGTTCGCCGCACGGATTGCTGGCGCGGATCGTTTCGCTATAGTCGAGATTATTCTGCTGGTTGACGCGGTCGATAAAAATGACGCCGGGTTCCGCCGTGTTAAAGGTAGAGCGCATCAATCGCTCCCACAGATCGGTTGCGGCAACGGTGCGATGGGTTTTTCCATCAAAGCTCAGTGGCCATTCGTCTTTTTGGGCGAGGCATTGCATGAAGGCATCGGACACAAGCACCGAAAGATTGAAATTGCGGAGCCTGGCGCGATCCTGTTTCGCATCTATGAATTCCTCGATATCCGGGTGCCCGATATGCAGGCAGCCCATCATCGCCCCGCGGCGCTGGCCGGCGGACATGACCGTGCGGCACATCGAGTCCCAGCAGTCCATGAAGCTGAGAGGCCCCGACGCATCGGAAGCAACGCCCTTGACCAGACTTCCCTTTGGCCGGATGGTGGAAAAATCCATCCCGACCCCGCCGCCCTGCTGCATGGTCCGGGCGGCCTCGCCGAGATGAGCGAATATGCCGTCCAGGCTGTCGGGAATGGTGCCCATCACAAAACAGTTGAACAAGGTCACG
>Ga0209643_1000732_pt1 | contig 44440 bp, 45 predicted proteins | sample AutmiccBRH37_all_FD_187383 | JGI IMG/M metagenome (GOLD analysis project Ga0209643, IMG submission 187383) | Deep subsurface microbial communities from Mt. Terri, Switzerland - Autotrophic microbial communities BRH/37_all (SPAdes) (version 2) | ecosystem: Environmental > Aquatic > Deep...
GAAAAGTTTGTTCCTTGGTCGAAAGAGCTACCAGCTAACTGCTACAAAACTAAAAATTAGAAATTCATGTCCAACCTTAGGGTTGGGCTTTTTCTTTGCTTACGTGCGTAGCATTTGACAATTACTTTCCAGTCGATGTTTTAAAATACTTTTTAAGGTTTTTTGTTTGTAATAAAGGCTGCGTCACCTTTTCATCTCCTGACTTTTTTCTCTTAAAAGAGATGGCATTTAATTTTATGTCCATTATTATCTATTACATTTGGTTCTTCTTTTTTGCATATATCCATACATTTTGGACATCTTGGATGAAACTTGCATCCCGAAGGTAAATTTGTAGGATCAGGCATTAATCCTCCAATTGAGTTTAGTCTGTGTGCTTCCTTGGACAGGTTTGGAATTGATCCAAATAGTCCTATTGTATATGGATGATGGTTTTCAGCTTCATATATATCTTCCAGTGTTCCGAATTCAATGATTTCTCCAGAGTATACAATTGCCACTTTATCGCACATTTCTGCTACTATTCCCAAATCATGGGTTATAAGTATCATTGATGTATTTAACTTTTTCTTCAGTTTATTCATCATTTCCAATACCTGAGCTTGTATTGTTACGTCTAATGCTGTTGTCGGTTCGTCTGCTATCAATAATTTGGGATCGCATGCTATTGCAATTGCTATTACTACTCGTTGTTTCATACCTCCACTAAATTGATGTGGATAATCTGTTTTTCTTTTTGAAGGTATCCCCACTAATTCTAATAAGGCGTCTACTTTTTTTTGTATTTGTTCTTTCGTGTCATTGCTTTGATTGTGCAACGACAATACTTCTGCTATTTGTTCACCTACAGTTTGGACAGGATTCAGACTAGTCATAGGGTCTTGAAATATCATGCTTATTTTACTGCCTCTTATACTTCTCTTATCTTCTTCTTTGAGTTTCAATAGGTCTTGCCCTTCAAATTCAATTTTTCCTTTTGTTATTATTCCAATGCCTTTTGGTAAAAGACTTAATATGCTCAGTGCTGTTGTTGTCTTACCAGCTCCAGTTTCTCCAACCAATCCAATATTTTCACCTTTGTTCAGAACCAGCGATATCCCGTTTACTGCATTATTAATACATTCATTTGTTTTGTATTGTACCCACAAATCTTCTATTTTCAAGAGTTGTTCGCTCATTTATTAACTCCTTTCATCGTATTAGTTCTTTAGCCTCGGATCAAGAGCGTCTCTTAGTCCATCGCCCAACAGATTAAGTGACAGTGCAGCGAGTACGATAGCTAATCCTGGGAATATAACAAGATAAGGCGAAGTTCTCATATATTCTCTTGATCCTGCCAGCATTGCTCCCCATTCAGGCTTTGGCGGCTGTATTCCCATTCCTATGAAACTTAACGCCGCCGTAGCTATTATCAGCTGAGCTACTGCCATTGTTGATTGTACAATTATTGGCCCTATTGCATTTGGTAAAATATGTCGCAAAATAATTCTTCTGTCACCCGTACCACATGCTCTTGCCGCTTCAACAAACTCCTGACCTACCACCGGCAATATTACTGATCTAATTATTCTGGTATATCCCGGAAAAGTTGCAACGGTAATTGCAATTAGCAGATTTGTCATTCCTGGCCCCAATGCCGATACTAATGCAAGCGCTAATAATATTGGAGGTATAGCCTGCATTGTATCCATTATCCTCATTATAATGGTGTCAATGATTCCGCCGTAGAATCCTGCCATTGATCCGATTATGCCTCCTATTAGTATTGATATGCTCACGGTTGATAATCCTATTGTCAGGGATACCCGCGCCCCATGTACTATTCTGGCGAAAACATCTCTTCCGTATTCGTCCGTACCAAACAAATGGTGACTGCTTGGCGGCAGTAATCTTTCTCTGACATTTTGAGCTATTACCATTTTATCGTAATTTGCTAAAACGTCTGCAAATATAGCAGATAGTGCAAATATACTTAATATTACCAATCCTACCATTGCTGCTCTGTTTTTCTTCAATCGTCTCCATATTTCTCCTACTTGACTTTTTTTCTTGTATTTACTTTCGATTTGACTCATTATTTTAGCTCCTTTAATGTTGGCTGTGAGCTTTCAGTTTATGCCCAGCATATGATTTATTTAACATACCTTGCTCTTATTCTTGGATCAATAAATGAAGAAAGTATATCTACCAACATCATAATAATGCAGAATAATGATGCTAAAAATATAACTGTCGCCATTACCTGCGGGATATCCTTCATCCTTATTGCTGTCAATATAAGCGTCCCTATTCCCGGGATGGAAAAGACCGCCTCTGCTACAACAGTTCCTCCCAGCAAGGCTCCTAATTCCATTCCAGCTACAGTTATTACCGGTAACAATGCATTTTTTAGTGCATGTTTCCAAATAACTGTTCTTTCAGTTGCTCCCTTTGCTCTGGCAGTTCTTATATAGTCTTGCCTTATTGTTTCAAGCATGGTTGTTCTTGTCATTCTTAATAATTGGGCTGCAAAAGGTATTGAGAGTATTATTGTGGGCATTATGAAGTGTGCAAAACTTCCTACTCCGTTTGATGGAAGCCATCCTAGCTTCAGTGAAAATAATATGATCATCATAAGTCCAAGCCAAAATCCAGGTATTGATGCCATTAGCATCGCTGCTACTGTGCTTATAAAATCTACAGTTGAATATTGCTTTACTGCTGATAGAATTCCTAACGGTATACCCAACACTACTCCTGTAATTACTGCTAAAAGTGCTATTGTCATTGTTGTTGGAAATCGGGTAAATATTTCTTTAAATACAGGATTGCCTGTCCTGTATGAATTCCCGAAATCTCCTGTTGCTGCTTTGGCTACATAGTTTACGTATCTTACAAGGAATGGTTTGTTGTAACCAAGCTCATTATTTAAGCTATCAACTGCTTCTTGCTTTGCCGTTTGGCCCAAGATTAACCTTCCTGGATCCCCGGGTGTAAAAGACATAATTGAAAACACTATGAATGATACCCCTAAAATTATTGGAATCAGTAATATTATACGTTTTAAAATGTACTTATGCATATTTTCCCACTTCCTTATTTTGTTTTATTACATATAATATTAGTTTCCTATTATCTAATTACTTTTCCAGCACATATACCTGTTATAGTGTCATCTTTTACTGCAATTTTACCATTTACCAGAACATACTTTACTCCTTCATTTGGAGCAGATGGATTAATAAAGTCTGAATTTGCTTTAAGATTTTCATAATCTAAAATAACTAAATCTGCATCATAACCCTCTTTAATTATCCCTTTAGTGCTAAATCCTGCTATATCTGCAGGCATTGAAGTCAATTTTCTTATTCCTTCTTCTAACGAAACTATTTTTTTATCTCTTATATATTCACTTAGTATTTTAGTAAATGTTCCTGTAAATCTTGGATGTCCTGCAGGCAATTGCTCGTTAATGTATATGGCATCAGTTCCTCCCATTGTAAATTTGTATGCCATGATTCTTTCTATATCTTCATAGTCCATCATGAAATATACAGCACCTACATTGCCTTCATTTTCAATTAGCAAATCAAATATTGTATCGTATGGATCTTTATTTAATTCTTTTGCTAGTTGAGCTATTGTCTTCCCACACAATTCTTTCGTCGTTGGCGCTTCAACTATAAGAACGCCGTCAAGTCCACAGCCATAAATAAGATTCTCAAAATCGACTTGATTGCTCATTAGCAATTGTTTTATTTCATGTCTGATTTTTTTATCTTGAAGCTTTTCAAGCAGTTTTGAGAATCCATCAACTGCATAATTAGGAGGAAGTGCACTCATTAAAGATGTAGCTCCTGCTTTATATGGATATTGGTCCAATCTGACCTTAATTCCCTTAAAATTAGCTTCTTCAATCAGTTTTAATGTTTCTTTTGATTTTCCCCAGTTTTGTTTTCCTGCGATTTTATGATGAGAAATAACTACAGGCAATTTAGCATTTTCGCCTATTCTTATAGTTTCCTTTACGGAATCAATCACAAAATTGGATTCACTTCTCATATGTGAAGTATATATGCCACCGTGCTCAGAGACTATTTTACATAATTCTGTCAATTCTTCCTCTTTTGCATATACTCCCGGTGGATAAATAAGCCCTGATGACATGCCTATTGCCCCTGCTTCCATTGCCTCCCTGATTAAAGCTTTCATTTTCTCCAGTTCTTTATCGCTCGGCTTTCTATCTTCATATCCCATAACTTCGGCTCTTATTGTCCCATGTCCAACCAGAAATGCAATGTTTGTTCCTAAATTACTTTTTTCTATTTTGCTAATAATGTCTGGAGGCCTTCGAGAAATTACAGCCAACTCATTGTATTTTTCACTTGGAATATACGGTTTCATTTGTCTTACTATCTCATCAGATAATGGTATCAGGGATAAGCCGCAATGACCGGTAACTTCAGTTGTAATACCTTGTTTCAGCATATTTGTTGCTCTTGTTTCCACTAATAGAACAAAATCACTATGGCTATGAAAATCAATAAATCCAGGAGTAATTATTAGCCCTTCTGCATTAATAATTTCTTTTGCTTCACTTATTTCATTTTCGCAGCAACTTCCTACAAATGTAATCTTTCCATCTTTTATCCCTATATTTCCTTTATATCTTTTTTCTCCTGTTCCATCTACAATAATCCCGTTCTTAATTATAATATCAAACATTTATTAATCTCCCAGTACTTTGTATTTTTATCCACAACCCATAGCTTCCGCCTCTTTATTGGAAGCTGCACCTACATTAATAAACCTGAGAGCCTCCTGGTTCCCTACTTCACGGCAGTAGATGCCACCCAGATTGCCCCAGTTCTCTTATTGAAAATCCTAACTATCCTTTTATAAAGTTTAAATCATGAAGGTTGCTTTAAGTCAATTAGTAAAATTAAGATAATTATAAACAAAAAACAAAAAACCTGAAGTTAACTTCAGGTTTTTTGTTTTTTGTTTACCTATTTTATGCCTTTTTTCCAAAATAGCTCCAAAGCCCAATCTTATCTCCTTTCTGTAAGAAAGACTCATTTTCTCCATTGTTCAAGACCACACAGCCAAAATCCTGGCAATCCACTTCCGTAAAGATGTTTGCTAAGCTATTTTTGATCTTATCTAGTTTAAAATAAGGGGAAAGACCGCACTTCATCAGTTTCGGTACCCCATTTCCTGCTAAATACAAATAAACACCTAGATAGCTGCCCCCAACTTTTAGTTTCTCTTGTAAGATTTCTATGGCGTATTTTTCTTGGGTAAGATCCACAGTGGGACTGCATATTTTATCGATGATCAAATCCACGGAATTATTTTTAAGAGGCACCTGGGTAAATTTAGTGCACATATAGATCAATTTTGCCTTGGATCCATTCATTTCTATGTTTTTTCTACTATCACGGAGAAATTCAATCTCCTCTTCCACCATTATATAATAATAACCTTCGGGCAATAAAGAACATAGTTTAATGTCTAAGACCCCGATTCCTATATCATGCTTTAGGATAATTTTACTGGACACTTTTACAGATTCATATCTATTAAAACACCATTTTATGGTGCCCCAGATAAGCTTGACAACATTTAGGTCACTATTAGTAGCAACACTCATTTTTATCTCTTCGGGGTTAGGTCGGTTTGACTGTTTATCCAGATCATCTACTATTAAGATTCCATCATCAATTCTGGCCGAGAATCCACAAGGGCAACTTAATGTCCCCCAGTTGATCTCTCCATTCTCTATTTTTCCCTCAATAATCACCAGAGGAACCAGACATGTAGGGCAATAAAGATATTCCAGAAAATCTATTGGTACTCCCACTGTTTTGTTCTGTTGGGAGTGGTGGGTTTTTGATTCTTCAATTTTCGTACACAATTTAGTAATTTTATCATCCAGTTTATTCCGCTCCAATAGAAGAATTTCTCTTTTGTCTCTAAACATCTTGAGAAAATACTCATTATTTCCAAAGTTAAAGCTTTCATTTATGACTTGATATAAAATGATACTCTTTATTTTTGCAAGCGAAAAATCTAGATCTTTGAGCAATTTTACATTCTCGAGGTTTTTGGAACACTCTTCGTCGAAGTCATATTGTTTGTTTTTCCTATTAGGCATTAATAATCCCTGTTTCATATAATACCTGACAGTTGATTCGGATACATTATGCTTTTTGGCAAAGCTACGTATCTTCATGTCATCCCTCCGTACGATTATGTTTATTTTATCATTTCCAGACATTATTAACAATACCCGAATTTGCATGTCACAGGGACGGAGTAATACAAGCAAAGCTAACTGCATTGGCAGTAAATTTAAAGAGGATAGCTAACCGGGCTTGTTGACAAATAGCACAAAAAAAGAGTGTTCTGGAGTTTTAAATACTCGGAACACTATGATTCAGCATGTACCTTTTTATTCAGTTTGTCAACAAGCCCAACCTGGTATCCTCTTGATGCATCCCCAGCTTGCCGATGAGGTTATCTTGACCGAAGAGCTCGGCGCGGATCTCTATCAGATACCGTGTGAAGTCGGTTAGGTTGTCGAACTGCACCGCATGTCCGGCATCATTCAACGTATACCAGCACTTCTTTGGCGCTTCGACGCGGTCGTAATACTCCCGTGCCAGCGGATAGGGCGTCTGCCAGTCGTTGTCGCCGTTAATCTGATAATAAGGGACGGCGAACTCCGTGCCGAGCTCGTCCAGCCTCCACTTATCAAACTCAGGGCTCTTGCAGAAATCGAGGAACAGATTGACGGTGTTCTTTTTGCCGAATCTGCGCTGCAGCACCTCACACACCGTGTTTTCCGGCGAGGTGAGCATGATGCGCAGAAACAAAAGCATAGCCTTTACGCGGTTGCGGAACTTGAACGAGGCAATGCCGTATTTCGTAATTGCGGAGATGTAGACCTTCTGAAACTCCTTGTCGTGGAAGGAGATCTTGCCCTCGCGTTCGAGTTGCTTGACCTTGATGAGATTCTTGTTCATCGCCTCATCACCGGCCGCCTCGGACATGGCCAGCGCGCGCTCATAGCCGAGCTGAAAATTCTTTGTGGTGTCGACGACCTGTCCGGTGCCGATAAACGCGGAGAAGAGCTCCGGGTATTTCAACACGAGCTGCGAGCCGAGCGCGCTGCCCCAGCTCTGGCCGAGGACAACGATGCGATCCTGCCCGATGCGCTTGCGAATGTATTTCGCGACCTCGCATGCGTCTTCGATCATGCGCTCCATCGTAATGGTCTTCTTCACTTCCTCCGCATCCGACTCGAACCGCGTTTTGCCGGAGGCGCGCTGGTCCCAGTTGACGACGGTGAAATGCTTTTCCCATTCCTTCTGGTAGAAATGTGTCAGATTGATCACCGCCCGGCCCGCCGTGGAGGAAGAACAGGATCGGATTGCCGCGGTCTTCGCCGCGGATCTGAATCCACTGCGGGATGCCACCGATCATGACCTTTTCGCTAATCTGGATGCCGTTCGGTGTGTCGATTTTCAGTTCGCGCTTGATCTTGTTACGGCTGACTTTGAGCACACCGGCGGCGACACCGGCTGTCACTGCGACGGCGGAGAGGACGTAAAGGGTGGTTTCGACTATCATGGGGGGAACCTCCTTGTATTTTTTATTGTTATATAGTTATTTTAAAAATGCTGTAACCGTTGAAATTAAAGGGTTCTTAATTAAAATATCAAACATTTATTAATCTCCCATTTACTTTGTATTTTTATCCACAACTCATAGCTTCCGCCTCTTCATTGGAAGCTGCACCTACATTAATAAACCTAGGAGCCTCCTGGTTCCCTACTTTACGGCCGTAGATGCCACCCAGATTATTCCAGTCCTCTTATTGAAAATCCTAACTATCCTTTTATAAAGTATAAATCATGAAGTTTGCTTTAAGTCAATTAGTAAAATTAAGATAATTATAAACATAAAACAAAAAACCTGAAGTTAACTTTCAGGTTTTTTGTTTTATGTTTACCTATTTTATGCCTTTTTTCCAAAATAGCTCCAAAGCCCAATCTTATCTCTTTTCTGTAAGAAAGACTCATTTTCTCCATTGTTCATGACTACACAGTCTCTTTTTATAGCGGGGGTCCATTGCACTCAAATTAATAAATAATTTCTCTTGTCTATGCAATGTATTCTCTCTAAACATAGCAAAAATAACCTCAAATCACAGTACTAGACCTTTTCGGTAGTATTGATTCATTTCTGCTTCCGGCACCATGTTGCCGCCAGTTGCCCATACAATATGGGAAGCATTCAGCATTTTGCCTTTTAAACCTTGATTTTCTAGATATCTTTGCCCTGCTTCCGTCATAAACAACTTAAATACCCCTGGGGCACCTGCCAGTGCTGAAGGTTCAACGTATATGTCTTCTGTATCTGCCAGAGCGCTTAACAGCCTATATAACGTATTGTCGTTTACAGTGTAAATGCCACTTAACAAATTTTCCATTGTTTTTCCAACAAATCTTGACGCTCTGCCCACGGCTAGTCCATCCGCAGCAGTGATGTTGTCAATTCCAAAATCCTGTACACTTACTTTATCGTGTTCCCCGATCATGCATCCAATCAACATACAAGGTGAATGAGTGGGCTCAGCAAAGAAGCAATGCACATGATCCTTATAAATTTGTTTTAGTCCAAACGCCACTCCGCCGGGTCCTCCTCCGACACCACAGGGCAGGTATACAAATAACGGGTGGTTTTCATCCACAGTAACATTTAACTCTTGAAGCTGATCTTTTAATCTAAGTGCTGCAACTGCATATCCTAGGAATAAATATTTAGAATTCTCGTCATCTACAAAATAGCTATTAGGGTCTTTCTTGGCCTGTTTTCTACCTTCTTCTACTGCTTTGCTGTAGTCCGACAGATATTCAATCACAGTGACCCCAATACTTCCGAGAAGGTCTTTTTTCCATTGCTTGGCATCTGCCGACATGTGTACAGTTACGTTGAACCCGAGTTTAGCACTCATTATGCCAATACTTAATCCCAAATTTCCTGTTGAACCAACTACAATCGAATAGTGAGAAAAGAGCTCTTTAAATTTATCGCTGTCTAAAATTGAATAATCATCTTCCCTGGTAAGCATTCCAAATTCGAAAGCTAAATCTTCCGCATGCTTAAGCACCTCATAAATTCCGCCTCTTGCCTTGATTGACCCAGAAATAGGGAGATGACTGTCACACTTTAGCAACAAGTTTTTACATATTATTTTTTGGTTAAACATTTCCTCCATATGCTCTTTCATTCGAGGAATTCTGATTGTAGGCGACTCTATAATCCCGTTTCTTTCGTTTGTTTCCGGAAATGCTTTTGCTATGTAAGGTGCAAATCTTTTTAGTCGTTCCTCCGCATCCAATAAATCCTCTTCAGTTAAAGGAATCTTTGAAATGGCATCGGTATATGCTTGATAGTTCGGATTTGTCCAGAATACTTCCTTAGTATTGATCATTTCAGTTAGCAATGGATACTCCTGCTGCCATAGTTCAATACTTTTTCCTAAAATCATATTGATCCCCTCACTATTCTATTTTTACTTTCTTTACGTTTGTGATAACACTACTACGGATTGCATTATTGTGTCAATTCTCCTTCTATGTAAACAGCAATCAAAAAGACACATAGAAAAAAATGAAACCAGTAGGTCAATTTTAATGCAATTGACCTACTGGTTTGTGCATCTTTCCACCGATATTACTCAGTGAACCATTGACCCTTTGGTGATCCCATTGGATTCCATGATGTTCATTGGCGATTAGCAGGGGATGATAAGTTAAACATTTTCAGCTTATACTGTAGAGTTTGACGGGGTATTAATTGGTTGATGCTTTATATCTGGCTCTTGATTCGTCAATGATTTTTCCTAAGCATAGTTCGTCATAAATGATTAACATGTTCCATAGCATAATCATCAAAGAACCCTATCGGATCAAGCCTCCTTTGATCCCCATAGCCAGCAAGGGTATTAGAATGAAGTTAAGCAAAGCTGCACTGGAGCACTGATGGTGTGAGCCTTGGCCCGTTGACAATAATTTCGTCCTCGCGCTTCTCTACGACCCTAAGAAACAGGTCGGGATCTGGCTGATGTCGTCAATAATTGAGGATAACAAGGCATGGGGATCTTTGATTTCCCCTTTTAAATAATCTTTTTCTAATATTGTCTTTACAAAACCGAATCCGAAGCTGGACAGTACTTCCTTAAGAATTTCATCCTTACTACTAAAATGGTTATATATAGAGCTTTCACGAATACCAACTTCCTGCGCAATCTGTCTGACGGAGGTAGCACTAAATCCATTTTGAGAAAATAGAGTTAAAGCAGCATAAATTATTCTATCTCGGGTCCCGATTATTTCTTCAGACTTTACCAATGTTATCCCACCATTTCTTCTTAATCCTGTGCCACCTTATGGCTATGTATATTTAAAACTGTTTTGTCAATGATGTCAAGGAAAGATGGGCGAGGAAAAGACATCGAGTGCATGATATGACGGCGTAAAAAAGTCTTGACAATTTCATGATTATATAGATGAACGTAAGCTCCTCTCGGCTTATCAACTTGGTCAGTGGTCCTCAGACCGGGGATTTGACGCTGCCTACCTTCAGATTCCACCTCGCGACGGATATCCTTGCTTTATGCTACAGTCTAATGCTACCTTTACCATCGAGGACTCTTACCTCATAAGACAACTCCCATGGCTGGCAATATAAAATAAAGTTGGTTTTGTCTTAAACCCACTTAAATGAAGTAGTTTATAATTTTTTTTAACAGAGCAGTCATTAATGGCTGATAGCTGTCAAGTAATCTCTCCTCTTCACGACAAACTCTTCCCTTTATCAAGATACATACCAAACTCAAGTGCGGGTAGTCTTTCCCGATCGAATAGAACTACTCCTTCCCTTGTATCGCAGTTATCTGCTGAGTTTATTTCCCATTTATAAGAAAAGAGGTTGAAGCATTTGCTCCAACCTCTTCTCTAGTTCGTATACTTGTTCTTGTTCCCGATTACTTCGTAACCAACTCTAACTCAACTGGGATACTCGCGTCGACTTTCTCCCCTTTAGCTACTTTCAGGGCGATCTCTAACGAAGTTTTACCAATCAGATCAGGTTTCTGAGCGACTGTGGCTGCCATTTTTCCGTCTTTAACAGCTTTCACAGCGTCATCAGTAGCATCGAAACCGACCATCATGATGTCACTTTTACCCGCTGCTTGAATGGCACTGAGAGCTCCTAGAGCCATTTCATCGTTATGGGCGAATACAGCTTGGATGTCTTTATTTCCTTGAAGGATGTTTTCCATAACTTTTAATCCTTTTGCACGATCGAAATCGGCAGGTTGAGAAGCTACGACTTTCACTCCAGCTTTGCCATCCACAACATTATGGAAACCTTGACCCCGGTCACGTGCTGCTGATGTTCCGGCAATCCCTTGTAACTCGACAAGGTTTCCTTTATCGCCTAAGGTTTTTAGGATATAATCAGCCGCCATGCTGCCACCTTTGACGTTATCAGAGGCGATATGGGAAACCACTTTGCCGCCATTGGAAGCTCGGTCAACCGTGATCACAGGGATGTTGGCTTTGTTAGCCGATTCGACGGCTGATACAACCGCTGCACTGTCGGTTGGGTTAATCAGAATCACACTGACTTTTTTCTGAATCAAATCTTCAATATCGCTGATTTGCTTAGCGGTATTATCACGAGCATCTAGAACTATCAGATCTGCGCCAGCGTCCTTAGCTGCTTTTTCAGCACCTTCTTTGAGGGTTACAAAGAAGGGGTTGTTCAACGTTGAGATCGAAAAACCAATCGTTACCTTATCTGCCGGTTTAGGTGCTTCTTTATTCTCTAATTTGGATTCAGTCGTTCCACAACCAATCAAACTAATGGACATAAGAACTACGAGGATCATCATCCATAGACTATTCTTTCGTTTCATTTTTTCCTCTTCCTTTCTATTAGGGTGGTCTAGCCACCATGTTTTAAAGAATGGTAACAATGATTCTAAACTATAGACTTCAAGGACCGTTTCTAAGCCTGTGCATCCTCCCCCTCTAAGAGAACCTATATTCCACAACTGACGAAACCGTCGCTCCATTCAGTTGGAAATCCGCAATTTTACCCTTCTGCTATTTCCCTTTCGACCGATCCAGCAGAACCGCCAGCAGAATGACCCCGCCTTTGACGACCTGTTGGTAAAAAGATGAGACATTCAAGAGATTTAAGCCGTTATCGAGAATCCCTATAATCATGGCCCCTATTAAGGTACCCACAATCCACCCTTTACCTCCCGTGAGACTCGTGCCCCCTAAGACTACGGCCGCAATCGCATCAAGTTCATACGATGCTCCTGCCGTCGGTTGAGCGGAATTCAAGCGCGAAGTCAGGATAATCCCACTCAAAGAAGCCATCAAACCGCTCATACTGTAAACAAGGATTTTGACTCGATTCGTATTAATTCCAGAAAGACGAGTTGCTTCCTCGTTTCCTCCCAAGGCGAAAACGTGGCGTCCAAAGGATGTGAATTTCAAAATGACATAGAGTACCCCAAAGGCAACTAACATCCAGATCACGGGCATCGGAATTTGGAAGAGGTACCCTCGTCCAATCATGCCAAAAGAGTCTGGGAGTCCGGTGATCGGTTTACCTTCTGTATAAACCAAGGTTAAGCCGCGGAAAATCGTCATGGTCGCCAGCGTGGCAATAAACGGTGCGACTTTTCCACGAGCAATGACAACCCCGTTTATGGTTCCCATCAAAGTCCCAGACAGTACGGCTACCCCAATGGCCAGCCAGGAGTTCCCGCCTGTAGCCATCATCCCTGCAGCAAAGGCACTGGAAAGGGCGATGATCGAACCGACAGAGAGGTCGATCCCTCCCGTCAGAATGACAAAGGTCATTCCGTAGGCAATCAAGGCATTAATCGAAACCTGCCGGAGTACATTGAAAATATTACCCACGGTCATAAAGTCTGAATTGATAATTGATAAGATGAAAACGATGAGAATCAAACCCACAAGGGGTCCCATACGCTGCAGAATTCCACTTTTATCCATGACTTTTCCCATGACTTTTCCCTCCTGTAGCCGCCATCATAATCGTTTCCTGAGTCGCGTTTTCGCGTGTGAATTCTCCAGTGATTCGTCCTTCATGACGAGTACTCGATCGCTCATTCCGAGGACCTCTGGAAGTTCTGAGGAAATCATGATGATGGCCACCCCTTTTTGAACGAGCTGATTCATTAAATCATAGATTTCACGTTTTGCCCCGATATCCACACCTCGAGTCGGTTCATCTAGGATTAAAACATTCGGCTGAGTGGCCAGCCACTTACCAATCACGACTTTCTGCTGATTACCCCCACTTAAAGAGCTCACCCCTTGTCCAGAATGATGGACTTTGACGTTCAATTTCTTAATGCTCTCGTCCACAAATTCCCGTTCAGACCGATGACTGATAAACCCAAAGCGCGACAGGGACCGTAAGTTAGGTAAGGCTAGATTTTCTCGAACCGAAAGATCAGTGACAAGGCCTTCCCCTTTCCGATCCTCCGTAATCAAGGCCAGACCGGCCTTAATTCCCTCAGCAGGGCTCGTAATCTTCACCGGTTTACCATTCACGAAGATCTTTCCTTGATACTTCCCTACGCCAAACAGCGCTTTGGCTAATTCTGATCGTCCAGCACCCATTAAACCTGCAATTCCCAGGATTTCTCCAGCTCGTACACTGAAGTTAATATCACAGAGTTTTCCTTCTTGAGCTAGCCCTTCCACACGAAGACGCTCTTCCCCAATTTTAGCGTCTACCTTAGGAAAACGCTCTTTGATCTCCCTGCCAACCATCATCTGCACTAGCTCATCCATCGTTGTCACGTTTGTATCTCGGGTACCTATATAACGCCCATCCCGTAACACAGTAATCCGATCACTGATTTGAAAAATTTCCTCCATACGATGGGAAATATAGATCATTCCCACCCCTTGGGTTTTCAAGGTCGCAATGAGCTGGAAGAGTTTCTCGATTTCTCGTTTGGTCAATGCCGCCGTCGGCTCGTCTAGAACCAGAATTTTGGCGTGCATGGAAAGCGCTTTGGCAATTTCCACCATTTGCTGCTGTCCAACTGAAAGTCCCCCCACTAGGCTATCTGAGTTCAAATCCATCCCAAGTTGCTGTAAATAGCTCTTCGCTTCTGAGCGCATTTTGGGCCAGTTAACAAAGCCCGTTCGACCCCATTTAAATTCACGTCCTAAAAACATATTTTCTTGGATGGATAGATCAGGGATCATGTTAAGTTCCTGATGGATGATCGCCACTCCCAGAGCTTGGGCAGTTCTAGGCGAAGAAGCCAAGGACTCGGTTCCGTGAATTCGAACTGATCCTGCATCCTTACTATAAATCCCAGAAAGGATTTTCATCAGGGTTGATTTACCCGCGCCATTCTCTCCCATCAAGGCATGGACTTCCCCTTGGCAGAGCGAAAATTGAACATTTTCTAACACCTTGACTCCACTGAAGCTCTTATTGATGCCCTCCATTGTCAAGAGTTCAGTCATACCTGAATCCCTCCTTTGAATTTTTAGAAGATGACGCCAGCCTCAAGGACGACATTGGCAAAGGGAGTAAACTCACCCGTGCGGATCACAGCCTTAGCATGAAGAGTTAAAGCTTTCAACTCTTCATGAGTAATGACCTTAATCTGAACACCGGGTAACACTGCGACCAGCTCTTCCTTTTTGGTAGCGCTTGCTGATCCCATTTCTTGCGCTACATAAGCCTTTTCCACACACATTTCCTGAAGAACGGTCTCCACCGTTTCAATGAACGATGGGACACCTGCTTTTAAAGCCAAGTCAATCCTTTTGACATGAGGAGGAATGGGTAAACCTGCATCCGCTATGACGATCCTATCCATATGCCCAAGCTCGCTAATTACTCGGGAAATTTCACTGTTTAAGATGCCGATCTTCTTCATTTTCGTCCCTCCTGAAATACGCTTCTACCTCAGCCAACGTTGGCATCCCGCCCTGAGCTCCAAATTTAGTCACGGCCAGGGCCGAAACCTGAACTGCAAATTCCGTGGCTTCTCGTATCGATTTCCTTTGGGCTAGAGCATACGCCAAGCCCGCATTAAAGGCATCTCCCGCTCCCGTAGTATCCACCACAGGAACCTTATGACCTGCAACTACCACCAAGCTGCCGTCTTTTTCCATGAGAGCAACTCCCTCAGCTCCCAGAGTCGTGACACAACACGAAACTCCAACCTCCAATAAGTTCTCAATTCCTTGAGCAATCGTAGACTCTTCGGACATCCTTGTCAGTAAGGCGAGTTCGGAACGATTGGGGGTTAAATAATCAACCTTGCTGAGCAGATCTCGTGAAAGGCTTTGGGCTGGGGCAGGATTGAGCATCACGAGCTTCCCGTGCTTTCGTGCCAAGTTGATTGCATGCTCCACGGTCACTAGCGGAATTTCTAATTGTAAGAGCACAAGATCTGTTTCGGCAATTATTTCCTCATACTGATCCAAATCCTCAGGTAAACACTGGGCATTCGCTCCTGGAACCACCACAATACTGTTATCCCCCTCTGCTAGGAGAATCGAGGCAACACCTGTCGCTTCTGAATCGAGGACCTTAATGCTCGAGGTATTTACGCCATCCTTTTGTATGGCCTTCATGAGTTCCACTCCAAACGCATCGGACCCAACCGCTCCAATCATGGTTGTCTCCGCACCTAAACGGGCTAAACTCACCGCTTGGTTTGCACCTTTGCCACCGGGAACGAAATGAATTTCTTCTCCGAGAACCGTTTCCCCGCGTTTAGGAGCACGCACGGCTTTGACGACCAAATCCATATTTAAACTACCAATAACGACAATCTTGGGTCGCTGATCCATTTAAGTCTCCTCCTATTGGGTCGATTTTCTGGGAATTAACGTGACGTCCAGCTCAATGAGCGTATTCTCATGGCTCCCACTCTCAATCTCGTCCAGCAAAATCCGGGCAGCTAATGCTCCCATTTCATAGACGGGCTGGGCAACTGTCGTTAATTCCGGTTCTGTAATCTCTGTCAAGCTAATTCCATCGAACCCACAGACTTTGACTTGTTCTGGGACTCGGATTCCTCGTTCATGCAAAGCTTTGAGAGCTCCTACCGCCATGAGATCATTTCCAGCAAAAATACCATCCAGATCAGGATGACGGGCTAGAAGCTGTTCTACAGCGTTCCGACCACTCTCGATATCAAAGTTCCCGGAAACCATCAGACTGGGCGAATATCCACTCATCCACGTACTTTTTCTTAAGGACTTTGATATAAGAACTTTCTTTTAAGCCTAGATCATCTGAGTTGCCTAAGATAACTGTCAGGCCTTTCTTATGGGCTACATCTTCGACACCGCGGGCCAAAGCAGGAAAAAACGGATTCAAAATATCCGGCAAGATTAAGGCAATGATCCCCATCTTCTTGCCCGCTAGGCCCCGAGCTACAGCATTGGGCTCATATTGCAGTTGCTCAATCGCCTTCAGGACTTGTCCTGCAGTTTCGGGATTTACAGAGTCCGTTTTGTTAATCACTCGGGAGACTGTAGCCACAGACACCCCCGCTAAACGAGCAACATCTCTAATCGTCGCCAATCGGCACACCCTCTATCCGTTCATTGTAATCGGTTACATTTTTTATATCCCTGTTTCTATATCCTGCTTGTATATATCTATAGTTCTGCTTCATACTCCCTCGGAGAAAGGCTTTATATTGGCCACTTTTGCTAACTTCATAAAGTTTTGGTACTTTACTATTGGGACATAAAACCCACATGTAAACGGTTACATTTCTAATATTATTTTAACTTTTACAGAACGCACTGTCAATCCCTATCCCCAATTTTCTGAATTTAGATTGCTCTACTACCTTCTGCCCCTTTTAAAGACTGGGCTATCGATTGGAATTAATAAAAACGTTTTAAAGCCCCGCGGTCCTTGTAAAGACCGTGGGGCTATGCTAATCGGCAATTCCTTATGTTTAAACGGAAGGCAACAGTATCTCCACCCGAACCCCACGCTTACTCCGATTTGTTGCGGATATCTTCCCTCCATGCTGGTCAAGGATGCGGTGCACGACGGATAACCCTAATCCAGTCCCTTTTTCCTTCGTCGTAAAAAACGGATCATAAATATAGGGCATGGCATCTGGAGAAATACCAGGTCCTTCGTCACTAACAGCGAAGCCTACCAAGCCATCCTGCTGAACTCCCTCTAGATGAATCACACCACCTTCCCCCTGAGCATCGATGGCATTAAGTAAAATATTAAGTATGACTTGCTTCATCTGATCCGGGTCCACCTCAACCTCTTGCCTGTCAATAGAATTTCGAGCTTGTTCTAATTCAATATTTTTTTGCCACAGAGTTGGTTGGATCAAGGAAACTTCTTCATCCAAGAGTTTCCCTACCGGAATTCTTTCTCGTACCAGTTCTTTAGGACGAGCAAAGGTCAGGAACTCGCTCATTAAGCGATTTAACCGTTCACACTCTTCCAGAAGTACCCGGCAGTATTCCGTAACGACCCCATCGTCGCTTTTTTCCTGGGCGAGCATTTGGATGCTCACTTTCATTATCCCTAAGGGGTTGCGTATTTCATGAGCTAAGCCGGCACTCATATGCCCCAGTGCAATTACTCGTTCCGTTTGCCGAATCTCACCCTCTAATCGTTCGCGTTCCTGCCCTTCTCGCTTTAACTTCTCTACCAACTCTTTTTGAACCGTTAAAGCTCGCTGGTATTTGCGTTTGGCCTTCCGCTCCTCTTCAGTCAAGAAGCCTGTTAACCAGCCGATGACGTTAATTAAGCCGACTTCTACCCATTGTGTATACTTAGCGGCTGGTGTCATAGTATGCTGAAAATGCGTCATGAGCGGTAGGAAAAGCAGCGTGATGACAAAACTAGATATGATCCCTCCTGCAGGTCCAAAACGCATAGCCGCATAAATCACCGGGAGATAATAGGCGAATTGCAGAAGAATGTGATAATCCACTTCGTAATGATAATTCGTATAGTGAATAATTGTCAGAATCGCCACGACAAGCCCTATAGCAATCAGGTCAAACAGAGTCCGGGCACGATTTTGGGCAGGGGGTTCGTTATTTAGCAATAATGCTCCTCCTTCTGTTATACCATACAGTAATTTGCTAAGTAGCACGGCGGTTCCTGAGACCGCCGCATTTTTCATCGCGGAAATGCCACTGTTTCACAAGCTACTTGTACTGCATCCATAGTGACTAAACATTCGTCTAGCTAGCTGAACAGTTACCCAGGAAGGGTAAGCGTACAATGAAACATATCCCACTAGGTGAAGCAACTTCGATTAGGTTCAGGAGATTGATGACTGCACCTGGGGGTATAGCAACGCGCAATAGTGTTCCTGGCAGTTGATCGCAATGTGGTGGACGGCAACACGCAGCCGTCTGTGCACCTAGGGTAGTTGTAAAATTTCTTTGGAAAAGCATAATTATTACCCCTCTCTTTCGTGTGACCGTTAACTCGGTCCATAAGATTAGAGATGAGAAGGACAGGAACGTAATAATACTACCTTACCTACTCCATTTTATGTTGTTTGTCCTAAAAGGTTACTTCCTTTCAAATCCCCCAGTGAGGATCAATCCCGTATTTCTCTAAACGGTATAAAAAGGCATGTCTAGAAAGCCCTAAACGTTTGGCAGCCTGACTTTGATTCCCTCCCGTTTGTTCCATGGCTTGCTGGAGAAAGGATTTCTCGATTTCTTCCAGTGAAACCCCCTCTCGAGGTAGCACAAAGAGTCCGGTGCTCTTTTCCTCTTTTGAGATGGTGTTATAAACGAGCAACCCGTCCACTCCGATTACTGCCTCCTGGGAAATAATAGCCATGCGTTCCACCACGTTTTCCAGCTCACGCACGTTTCCCGGCCAGTCATAAGCCATAAGTTGAGTAAGGACTCCTGGACCAAGAGTCTTGCCTTGCCCATACTTTAGTTTCTTTAAGAAATGTTCAGCAAGATAAGGGATATCCTCCCGACGTTCCCGTAAGGGAGGAATAGATATAGGAAAGACACTAAGACGATAGTACAGATCCTCCCGAAAACGCCCTTTCTGAGCTTCTTTTAGTAAATCCCGGTTCGTCGCCGCAATAATCCGCACGTCCACCTTGATCGTTTTCTCACCGCCGACTCGCTCAAACGTCCGCTCTTGAAGAACCCTTAACAACTTAGCTTGAACATTAAAGGACAGTTCGCCGATCTCATCGAGAAAGAGTGTGCCATCATCAGCTAACTCGAATCGACCCGACTTGCGAGCATGAGCTCCTGTAAAAGCTCCTTTTTCATGTCCAAACAGTTCGCTTTCCAGCAAGGTCTCTGTCAATGCAGCGCAATTCACTCGAATAAATGGCCCATTAACGCGTGGACTTAAGGTATGTATAGCATGGGCTACTAATTCCTTTCCCGTCCCCGATTCCCCTTGAATAAGCACCGTTGCAGGAGTATTGGCGACTCTCTCCACTAAGTGTTTAACTGCTTGCATCGCGTCACTGTTTCCCACTAGTTGCCACCCATCACTTTGGACCTCTCCCTTTAGGTAATCCACCTGCTCACGCAGGCTTTCCACTTCAAAGGCCTTAGCGACAGTAATGAGAAGTTCTTCAATATCAAAGGGTTTCATCAAATAATCGTGGGCTCCGGCCTTCATGGCCTCGACCGCCGTTGCGGTACTTCCGTGAGCAGTCATCATGACAATCATTAAATCCGGATAATGCTCTTTCAGCGTCTTAAGAAGACTTAGACCATCCATCTTCGGCATTTTCAAATCCAAAAGGACAAGATCCGGACGTTCTGCCAAGGCTCGTTCTAAGGCGAGTTGCCCGTCCTCCGCTGTCTCCACATCATAGCCGGCTTTACTTAATGCTCGTTCTAAAACCCAGCGCATATTCGCTTCATCATCTGCAATTAAAACCCTTCGCATAGTCACTCTCCTCAATTGCGGGATTTCCCACAGCATAGTGTGGGAAATCCCACAGTTTTTTAACCTAAAACCCTTTAAAAGTATATTTTTTCGGTCCCTTTAAGCCATTGATCACTATCGATTGTAAATTTTCTTTTTTAAACTTTAGCATCTTTTCACCATAGTGCTAATAACAGAATTTGCGTCTTTGGTAATAGTATTCGTTCTGGACGCTACTCTTAAAGCATTAAGTCGTCATACTCTCGATGTTCAGCTTAAGCTTAAACGAGCTTACTCGAATTTCAAGTAGTTTAAACTCGAATATAAATATCGAATATCGAACTTGGCACAGCTTTTGCATATATCCTAATCCAGGATAAATTTTTAGGAGTGTGCTCAATGAAAAAGAAATTATTGTCTTTTATAGTATTAGCCCTTTTCTCACTATTAGTTTTTACCCTTCCCGCATTAGCAGATTCAAAACCTGCCCCATCCAACAACATGTCTGATATGGACATGTCTGACAACCCTTCTTCTGAAGCTGCACACGGTGACTCTCCTTCATCCGAAGTGACCGTTGCCAAGGACGGCAAGTTCCAAGTGAGTGTACAGGTAGAACCTGAGCAACCCGCTCCGAATAAACCTGTTAACATCATGATTACCGTAAAAAACGAGGCTACTGGACAGCCTGTCCTCGATGCATCCGTGAATGTCGATTTGATGCTCATGGATAAAAGTTCACACAGTAACATGTCCGGAATGAGTGCGGACTCAGACACTACCCACAAAGGACAAGCAAAGCTCGACAGCATGGAACCAGGAATGTACTCAATCACTCTCACCCCAACGAAACAAGGGGAATGGAACCAAGATATTCATATCAGTTCTCCGACTCTTGGGGAAACCACCGTTACTATGCCACTTACCGTTACCAAGTCTGGTCCGAACTGGATCCTCATCGGAAGTGTTGGCGGAGCAGTCGTACTGGCAGGTATTTTTGCCCAAATCCTAAAACGTAAGCAAAATGCTTTGAAGGAGGTTCAAAAATGAGTCAATCAAAACAACCTAAATCCACACAAACTAGTAACTTTCTTAAGTTTAAACCTCTCAAAAGGTTTTTGCAAAGTTCACTGTATCCAGGTATTTTCCAATGGCTCGCTGTGCTTGTTTTCGCGGTCATCATGGTCGAAACTTTAGCGGGACCCACAAGCGCCCACGATAACTTCGGTACTGCCGCAACTTGGGTTCTTTGGTGGCCACTCTTACCTCTCTTCTTCTTTCTATTCGGACGGTTCTGGTGCGGCGTCTGCCCCTTTGGCTTGGTGAGTGATTTAACACAGAAGCTTTTTGGGGCCAACCGAAAAGTCCCGAATTTTCTAAGAAAATATGGACTATGGATCATTGATATCACCTTTATTTTTATAACTTGGTCTGACCACATCTGGGGGATAGTGGAATCTCCCCGAGGATCCGGCGCCCTCTTGTTACTCATCTTAGGCGGTGTAATGGTAACCGCAATGTTCTTTGAACGCCGTACCTGGTGCCGTTATTTATGTTTCCTCGGCAGTTTGTCCGGTAACTATTCCCGAGCCGGTATGCTAGAGCTTCGTGCCAACAGAGAAACCTGCAAAACTTGTACTACTAGAGATTGTTACAAGGGCAATACTAAAACACCGGGCTGTCCTATGTTTGAATTTCCGATGGCTATGGAAAACAATGCTAACTGTAATCTCTGTGGGAACTGTATCAAAAGCTGCCCACACGATTCTATCCGACTAACATCCCGCAAACCCACCAGTGAATTTTGGTCTATGACCAGGGCACATTTCGAAGAGTCTTTCTTAGCTATTGTTATCGTCGGGATTGTTTTTGTGCAGAATATTACCATGTTGGACTTTTACCAGTCCTACCTTAAGTGGGCCGAGCTGACATTGGGTATTAGTAAGGATATCGCCTTTACGATTATCTTTATAATTGCTATGACTACTCCGGTATTGCTACTTTTCGCAGCTACTGCAGTATCTAAGCGTTTCAATGGTGAAACTATGCGAACTGCCTTCGCACGTTTTGGATATGCTGTCATTCCGCTTGACCTCGCAGCTCACATGGCCCACAACTTGTTCCACCTATTGGCGGAAGGAAAATCAATCTACTACACGTTCATGGGGCTATTTGGAGTTCATCTTGAGGGGTCAACCGACTTTGTTTCTGACCCGATAATCCAAATAATGCAATACGTCTTAGTCATTGCCGGAACTCTTGGTTCTCTTTACACTGCCTATCGGATTGCTAAAAAGAACTATGGTACGAGTAAAGCCTTATCAGTTGCTATGCCGTATTTAGTTGTCATCTTGCTCTTCGGTATTCTGAATTTCCTTACGTTTACAGTGCGAATGGGAATGCGGATGTAGTACCAGAGAGCAGAGTTCGGAAGCCAGAGGTCAGATCGATTGCAAGATTGAAAAGACTCCAAGATTTTCATCTTTAAAAACTTAAAGAAAAACTCTATAATAATAAATTATCGCTTCCTTTTGAATCAAGTTCTTAGAAACATCAGGTGAAGCCTTAAGCTTCACCTGAACTATGGTTCCGATACTATCTATTGTTCCGAAATTAACTTTTATAAGGAGGAAATTCCATTGAATAACCGTGTGGAGAAAAACCAGAAATTTACCCAACCCAAAAAGAGCAACGCAGCGCTTTTCAGTATAGTTGGTCTAGTAACAGTAATAATAATGATAAGTGCCTATTTTGTATTTGCTAAAAGCGATAGTACTAGTTCCTCTGTCAAGGCAGCTGCGGACATCGGACAAACCATGAATTATAGCCAAAATGATAAACTTGAGCAAACGGTCGTCGAAAGCAAAGTTGAAAACGGAAAGGCAATCGTGACGACCCTAAGTGCAATTAAAGACAAAAAGTTTATTTGGACTGAGTATAAAGCGAATGGTAAGAGAATTCCATTGACAGCCTTTATCCAACCCGATGGAAAAGTCATGATGGCAGTCAGCTTTTGTGAACCTTGTAAGGGTGAAACCTTTCACATTACAGGTAACCAAATAGTTTGTAATGTCTGTGGAACGATCTGGGACCTTCAGACCCTCAAAGGAATAAGTGGTGGTTGTCAAACCTATCCCCCGGAAGCATTGACCTACACTTTAAACGGGGATAATCTAGAGATTCCGCAAACCGTATTAGATGCATGGGAACCTAGAGTTTAGTTTACGGAAAACTACCGATCATTGAATGAATAAGAATGAACGCACTCGTTTTACGGGTGCGTTCATTCTAACAAGTATGGGTACTCTATTCATTAATGACCATCCTTTGTAGGATAAACTTATGATTTAGGAGGAATATTGCTCTATGTCTTTAATAAAGGTTCACGAGGTCACTAAGACCTATAAAGGTGGGGACGGGGTTGTTGAAGCCCTAAAGAATATTAATTTAGATATTGCTGAAGGGGAATTCTTGGCCCTGATGGGTCCTTCCGGTTCCGGGAAAAGCACCTTGCTAAGTGTTCTAGGCGGGTTAAATCCGCCCACCTCTGGTAAACTCATGATCGATGATATTGATGTCTACGCCTTAGCACCTGAACAGTTAGCCGATTTTCGGCACGAGTACGTCGGCTTTGTTTTCCAACAATATCAATTAATTCCTTATCTTACAGCCCTGGAAAACGTCATGCTCCCTCTGGCTATAACCTCTCGCCCTGGTAAAGTACAACGAGATATGGCTCAAACTGTCCTCGATAAAGTTGGTTTAGGAGCCAAATCTCTACGATTACCGAATCAATTATCCGGCGGCGAACAAAATCGAGTCGCTATTGCTCGGGCGATCGTTAATGAGCCAGCTATTATCTTTGCTGATGAGCCTACAGGCAGTCTAGATTCGAAAACGGCAGTGGAGCTGTTGGAATTATTTCAATCCCTTAACCAAGGTGGTTTAACCATTATTATGGTGACTCATAACCAAGAAAACCTGGAATGGGTCTCCCGCGCAGTTTATATCCGTGATGGGGTTTTAGAGTCCTAAGGAGGGAAGATATATGCGTTTAACAGATATTGCGCTTCAAAACCTACGCCGCCGTAAAATGCGCTCTGCTTTATTGGTTCTCAGTGTCGTAATTGGGGTAGCTTCGATTATTTTCCTCTATACGACAACCCAAGCAATGAAAGAAGATGTCGCCAACAAACTCGATCAATTTGGTTCCAATATCCTCATCCTTCCTGACACCGGTGAAGCTATGACCTTTGGCGGGATAACGGTTGAAGCTCCAACTCAGGTCAAAGAACTAGACATGTCCCTTATTCCGCTTATGAAAACAATAAAAAATAAGGAAACGTTGGCTACAATAGCACCTAAACTTTTAGTCGATACTAAAATCAAGGGACAAACTATTTTGTTACTGGGAGTCGACTTCGAGCAAGAATTGCACCTTAAAAAATGGTGGAAGCTGAATGGTCTTGCCAAAAACCAAATCCCATCAGCCAACGAAGTCATCTTAGGGAGCGAGGTTGCTCAGTCCCTAGGCCTTAGCCCTAAGCAAACTATAACGATCAAAGAAAAGGATTTTACGGTGGCAGGGATCATCCAACCGACAGGGTCGACGGAAAATGACCAAGCTATTTTTATAGACTTAGCTGTACTCCAAAAACTGACTAATCGCCCTAATGCTATCAGCCTCATAGAAACTGCCGCTTTATGTTATACCTGTCCGATCGAAGAAGTAACTCAGCAGTTAAGTGCCAAACTACCTGGTACCAAAGTTACTGCTCTTAAGTCGACTTTAGAATCCCGAGATGATACAGTCAATAGGTTCAATTTATTTGCCAGAATTGTTTCTTTAATACTTTTCCTGGCCAGCAGTCTCGTCATAACTATGACTATGAAATCCTCTGTTGAGGAACGGACCCGGGAAATCGGTATCTTGAGAGCGATCGGTTTCCGAAAACGCCACATCATCCAAATCATTCTAACTGAGGCAGGCTTATTAGGGAGTTTGGGAGGGCTTTTAGGTTTCCTGCTTGGGATGGGTGCCGCGGTGCAGTATGGATCTATTTTAGTCAGGGCTCAAGTTCCGATTCCTTGGCAATCTAATTTGCTCGCCTATGCAATACTTGCCTCGCTTTTAATTAGTCTAATAGCAAGTCTTAATCCTGCTTGGAAAGCAGCTAGACTTGACCCAACTGAATCCTTACGCTACATGTGATACCAGAGGTCGGAGTTCAGAAGCCTGAGGCCAGATCGTGGTTTGATGTAAGGTTTTCGATGAGCGACCGTAGATCAGGTAGTGCTTCGAGCCCGATAAACAGAGGCCAGATGCGGTCGAATGTGTTTCGAAATACGATTCGCGGGACACATATGCGAAGTTCGGAGCGTGAAGTTTGAAGTCGAACATGGAACCTCAAGCTTCGACTTTCGACATTTATATAGGAGGGAAACATGACTTTAACAGATATTGCTATCCAAAACCTGCGCCGGCGTAAAGGTAAAACGACCTTTTTATTTCTAACATTTCTCTTGGTAATTGGCATAACCGTCACGCTGAATACGCTGGCTAAAAGCATGCAAGACGATTTACAAAAAAGTTTAACCGAATATGGTGCTAACGTCGTAATTACCCCCAAATCTGAACATTTTACCCTCAGCTATGGAGGACTCTCTGTTCCTGGAGTTGATTACGAAATCAAACATTTGGATTACGACGTATTCACTACGATTCAAACTAGTCAAGATCTTAATATCCGAGAAATTGCGCCCAAAATAATTGGTTCTGTCGCTGGAATTAATAAACGTTATCTTATCATCGGAGTCGACTTTCCCAGCGAACTAAAAATTAAACCATGGTGGCGTATTGAAGGACTTCCGCCTGGTGACCGAGAAGTTATTATCGGTTCTGATCTGGCACGCCAAGAAAATCTGGTGGTTGGGAGTACTCTAGAACTTAATTACCAGAAATACCCTGTTGTCGGAGTGATGCAGGAAACAGGTGGCTCAGAAGACAATGGAGTGTTCACGAATTTTACGACGTCACGAATAATTACCGGACTAGACTCCTGGTCCATGATCGAACTCAATACGGCTGAACCGGATAAAACTGCAGCCCGCATGAATGAACTTTTACCTGAGGCCAAAGTCGCTGAAATATCCCAACTGGTTCAGGGTACCAAAGAAAGTGTCGATCGTTTTTCAAGTTTCTCTCTAATAGCTTCCACTCTCTTAGGCGTTATTGGCGTGTTGATTGTATTCGTTACGACAATGGGTAACATTAACGATCGCGTTGCCGAAATCGGTGTCTTCCGAGCTATTGGTTTTCGACGTCGCCATATTCTATCTATTCTAATTCGAGAAATTGCCTTGGTTAGCCTTGCTGGAGGGGTTCTCGGGTATCTCTTAGGTGAAATCGCTCCCACTCTACTCGGTCCAATCGCTTTCCAAAAAGCCGTTTCATTTCAATTTCATCCCTTGATGGCTCTGGTTGCAGTAAGCGCCTCTGTCTTAATCGGGATTGTCTGTATTATTTTCCCGGCTAGGCGGGCTGTTCAGTTAGATCCCTTAGATGCACTTTCCTATATCTAGTGAAGAGGTGAAGTATGAAGAAAAACACAAAAATGCTTATGATACTAACGGTTGTAGTCCTATCCATTATGGCTTTGGCTATCCCTAGATTTACAGGCCCCTCCGAATTCCAGGTAACCAATCAATCGTTAGTTGCATTCGAAGAAGCGCAGAAATCTGGCAAACCAATTTTCTTGGAGTTTTATGCAAAATGGTGACCCAGCTGTAGGAGCATGGAGCCCGTGGTGCTGGCTCTAGAGAAAAAATATAGCGATAATATAAACTTTATTATAGTAGATGTTGATGACCCGCAAGGACAGGTTCTTGCTCAGCAATTTGACATCAACTATATCCCTGCCTTTTTTGTGATTGATCAACAAGGGCAAATCACATACAACGATACTGGTCCTCAAAGTAAAGCTACTTTAGAAAACGCCATAAATTCCGGAAGTCCAAACAATAGCTGGTACGAATCCTTCTTCAAAGAAACAATTCCGAATGCTTTGGATGAAGGCGGGTTGTTAATCTTGGCTCTTGTTTTCTTAGGGGGATTAATGACCAGTCTGAGTCCCTGTATCTTGTCGATGTTACCCGTCATGTTGGGATATATCGGTGGCTTGGAAAAGCCTACTAAAACAAAAGGTTTTATCACGTCCGTTTCCTTTGTCCTAGGTTTGGCCGTTACCTTTGCTATTTTAGGTATAGTAGCATCGTTATTAGGTAAAGTATTCGGCCAAATTGGCTCGACATGGCTTTATATTATTGGTCTATTTGCGATTTTGATGGGATTACAGCTAATAGGGGTTATCAATATCAATTTACCGGGTTTAAAGGCTATGCCAGAGAAAAAGGGTGGAGTTTTAGGATCGTTTGGAGTAGGTTTATTATTCGGTCTGGTTGCTTCGCCCTGTGCTACTCCTGTTTTAGCAGTTTTGATGACTTATGTAGCGGGGCAAGGTGTCCTTTGGTATGGGGCTTTGTTGCTCTTCATCTATGGGCTTGGCCACGGGCTACCGTTAATTATTGCGGGCACCTTTACAGCCGTTTTAAAAAGTTTACCCCGCTTACAAAAATGGGGCCACACTATTACGTATCTAAGCGGCGCCCTACTCATCATTTTGGGTTTATACTTCCTTGTACGCACTGGTTTAGCATAAATACAAGGATACAGCTGATTGACAGAATTGCCCAGGTCAGTTGTTTCCTCATATAATGATCTTAGATAAGTTTTGGGACTGAGAGGAGTTTATTTGTCTATGAGGATATTACTAGTTGATGATGAAAAAAAAATTACGACCGTTCTCAAAGCCTATCTTCAACAGGAAGGCTTTCAGGTAAGCACGGCCATTAACGGGCTAATCGCTTTAACCATGTTTAAAGAAAATCCTTTTGATCTGGTTATCCTTGATTTAATGCTCCCTGGTATGTCTGGGACAGAAATTTGCCGCGAAATCCGCAAAATATCCTCCGTCCCTATTATCATGCTCACCGCTAAAGTCGAAGAAGAGGACCGCATCCAAGGATTAAGTATCGGTGCAGATGATTACATTACAAAACCTTTTAGCCCTCGTGAAGTGGTTGCCCGCGTCAGAGCTGTTTTACGTCGGACCAATAACGAAACTGCACCCCTTGCCGACGTAATTTCCTATGATAATGGCCTCACCATCGATAACATCCAGCATGAAATCCGGCTTAACGATCAGGAAATCTTGCTAACTCCAACCGAATTTAAGATCCTTGGAGCCTTAGCGAAAAACCCTGGACGGGTGTTATCTCGAGGTCAATTGGTAGAAATTGTTCAAGGGCACGACTTTGACGGAGATGACCGTGTGATTGATGCCCATATTAAGAAGATTCGGCAAAAGATCGAAACGACTCCCAGCAACCCACAAATTATTATGACCGTTTACGGTATCGGCTACAAGTTCAATCCAAGTGCGGGGGGATAAGAATGCGCACAAAATTGTTTCTTTCCACCCTGATCATCGCGATAATTACTCTAACCTTCAGCATGCTTTCCGTGAAACTTGTCTTCAACCAACAGTTTAGTGTTTATTTAACCCAGGCGAATGAAACAACCTTAGAGCAGTTACCCTTGCGTCTGAGTGCCCTTTATCAGACCAAGGGTACTTGGAATCCTACGTCTTTGAATGAAGTTGCTCACTCCCTCCCAATGGGGACCGTTGTTACTTTGACAGATCCAAACGGTAAGCTTATAGCCACGTTAAGCAACACCATGGAAGATATGATGCATGGACAAAGCGGAATGGGCATGGGTATGGGTATGGGTATGTCCTCCTATTCCACTACAAATTGGAAAACTAAAGACCTTACGGTGACAGGACCCCTCGGGACTTTAGCCATCGCCCATGTCCGCTATCCAGCGACCGCCCAGATTCTCAATCCCCAAGATGTCCGCTTCCAATCCGCAGTCTTTCGCTCTCTACTCTTCGCTGGAGGATTGGCGCTTCTATTTGGGATTATTCTCAGTTACTTTACAAGCCGTCAACTCGTCGCTCCTCTCAAACGATTAACGAAAGCTGCTGATCGTATTGGCCATGGGCACCTTGACGAACGAGTTGACCTTCGCTCCAAAGACGAGGTAGGGCAACTCGCGAACGCTTTTAATATGATGGCCGACAATTTGGATCGACAAGAAACCCTCCGCAAACAGTTTACCGCCGATATCGCCCACGAACTGCGTACTCCCTTAACCTCGATCAAAAGCTATATTGAAGCCTTCCAAGATAACGTCCTTCCAGCTAATCAAGAAAATCTCTCCTCCATTCATGAGGAGATTGACCGATTAGTAGACTTGTCCAGCGATCTAAAAGACTTAAATGTAGCAGAAATCGGTGGGTTACAGCTAAACCTTGAACCTGTGGACTTAAAGCATCTTCTTGAAAAAATCATTCGCAGCCTCAATCCCCTCATCCAGGAAAAGGAATTAACTCTCAATTGGAACGCCCCGGAAGAATCCGTGACTACGTCCGGGGACGAGCGCCTTCTGACCCGGCTTTTCTACAATCTGGTGCATAATGCCTATCGGTACTCAAACTCAGGCGGTCAGATTACAGTCGTGCTTACAAAAATACCGGATTTTGCTGAAATTAAGATTAGAAACACAGGTATTGGAATTTCGGAAGACGACCTCCCTTTAATATTCGAGCGTTTTTACCGTACCGACAAATCCCGGACCCGTGAGACAGGGGGAACCGGAATTGGTCTGGCGCTGGTCCGCCAGATTACGGACCTCCATCAAGGTACGATCACCGTACAGAGTAAAGTCGGCCATGAGACTGAATTCATCGTCCGGCTTCCAAAAGAGATAAAAGTGGCTGAGGAATGAATCCTCGGCCACTTTTATTTAGAACATTTACGATATCAGATTCATATGTAAGCCCATTTGATTTGATCTCTGCATATCCCCAGAATCATTATTTTTCACTAAGTGCTTCCTTTACAAGGGATTGCAGAGCCGGATCCTTTAGCATAGCGGAAAAGGTCGTTTTCATTCATGGATCTGACATTATCTGTACCATTGGCTTATACATGGGGGATATAAAGTATAGATATACGAACCTGTTTCGTATATAATCCAAATATGGCATATAATGCGAACTAATTTCGGATAATCATCGTTACCCGAAATATCCGTACCCACGCATTCCTTTTGGGTCTTTGAACTTCTGTATTCTTATCATGCTTCATAATTGATTGTTAGTCTTTGTAGTTTCGTAAATGAATGTGAAATGAATGTTTCGGAAGGAATGGAGAAAATGAGAAAAAACCTCTATTAGGGAGGTCTTTCTAAATCTTATAATGAATCAAAATCAAAATGACTAAAATCTTAGTTCTTTTTTTATATTTTTTGCCCAATACCTAGCATCGTAATGACAAACATTTTCAGGGTCTTCTCTTAACAATTCTGGTCACAAGGTCTATCCATTCTCCATAGCTGCGTTCAATGGATTGGAAACGATAGAGTTTAACAGCAACGTGACATTTTTCGTTGGCGAGAATGGCTCGGGAAAATCAACACTCCTTGAAGCCATTGCCTATAAAAGTGATTTCAACACAGCTGGTGGAGGAAGGAATAACTATTATGAAGTCCCTTCCTCTGAATCAGCGTTAGGTGATTTTATAAGGCTTTCCTGGGCCCCGAAAATTACGAATGGTTTTTTTCTAAGGGCGGAAAGCCTCTACAATTTTGCATCTCATATTGATAGTCTTGGTCCAGAAGCTTATAAGTCTTATGGAGGAAAATCACTACATAAACAATCTCATGGAGAATCATTTCTGTCACTATTCACCAATAGGTTTGGAAAACAAGGAATTTACCTTTTAGATGAACCCGAGGCGGCTCTTTCACCAGCTCGCCAACTCACCTTGTTGAGGATCCTAAGGGAATTAGAACAAGAGGGTCAATCCCAGTTTATTATTGCAACTCATTCTCCAATTATTCTGGCTTATCCAGATGCACAGATTCTTGATTTCGATACTTCACCGGTTTCTCAAACAACATACGAAGATACCTCTCATTATCAGATTACCAAAGGATTTTTAGAAAATAGAGGTCGTTATTTACTGAAACTCTTCGAAGAGTAGAGTCCACATATCCACATATCGGAGTATGATTTTTAGATAAATGTTTTTAGGGGTTGTACTCTACTCAGAGGAAGAAACATTTGAGTCCAGAAGATATATTTAATTTCATATTTTAAAGGGAGGAAGTTTTGATCTTGATTATAAGGTCGTTAGATGAATCGGACTTCATACCAATAATTTCTGTAGTCGACGAATGGTGGGCTGGTCGTCAAATGACGGATATGCTCCCCAAATTGTTTTTTACACACTTCAAGGATACAAGTTTCATTATCGAGACAGATGGTAAGATAGTTGCTTTCCTAATTGGTTTTGTATCTCAAAGCTACTCGAATGAAGCCTATATTCATTTTGTTGGGGTTCATCCGGATTATAGAAAACAGGGGCTGGGGCGGAAATTGTACGAGTCTTTCTTTGACAAAGTGGCAACAAAAGGCTGTAGTATCGTTCGAAGTATTACCTCTCCTGTTAACAAGGGTTCGATATGTTTTCACACTAGTATGGGATTCCAAATTGCAGAAGGTGGTTCCCTAGTTAATGGGATTTTGATAAACACAAATTACGACGGACCCGGTAAGGATAGAGTGCTATTTTCTCGACAATTATATAGTTTAATCTAATTCCGCATTTGGGGAGTGCGGATACATCATATAAACAGAGCGTTTGGTTTAAATCAGGGTCATCTTTAAGATAAAAATAGAATTGAATCTTAAAGATTGAGGGAGTGGAGATATGGAAATTACATATAAAAATACGAAAGAATTTACCGCAGTACAACTAAGAACCTGTTTCTTTTAGTGGAATGGAGTTCGAGCAATTATCCTGATAAGCTCCAAATGGCTATGAAAAACTCGCATACAGCAAAAGTTAGAGGAGTAGGCTCTACCTTGATAAAGGAGATGGTAATAGAATTTGCTGAATCCTATGGGGGTTAACCCCGGGCTGTTGCAATTTACTTACTGCCCGGCACATTAATACCGGAGGTTATACCTAACTGATTTTGAATATTTGTTTCTGGAAGTTGATCTAATAAAGAAGAACTGCCGGAAGGACCGGATTCTCGCGAACTACCGGAAGCGGTACCTGATGATAAGTTCGATTCTACGTTTGAAGGTTGCCCGTGCTCATCTATAGGACTGGTTTTACTTGGGGCATTTTCACTATAAGAATCCGAATAGTTCCCTTGTCGGTTTTGTATTACCTCTAAGTTTTCTTCAGGAAAGAGGCTGGGGACACTAATTTTCGCATCATTGAGAGCTTTTTGCACATCATTACGAAGTGTATCCGGTTGGATATCCACACCTTTTTGCTGAGAGCGTTCGTAAATCAAATAACTGTTAATGGTCATCCCATGTTTCCGGGCTTCCAGTTGGATTTCCTCGTCGGCTTTACCCACAACCACAATTCCGTAAAGGTTTCGGCGAAGCAATTCATCCCGGATGGTGTTCCGGAGTTTTTCGGTATCGATAATTTGGTCACCCCGGCTGTTGAGTGGAACCACTCTGGCTAAAACCAGGTTTTGTGTTTTGTTCAGAGTTCCTTTGTTATGGACATTTTCCAGGATTAAATCAACCGCTTGATAGACATCCATTCCTTTAACAGACAATCCTTCTAAAATAGTTGAAGCACCATTTACATTTTGTGCATTAATAACTTTGCCTTCTCTGTTTATTAATAATTCTATTCCTTGATTAATATCTAGAGCGACTGCGGCTACCGCCATATTAGGAATGTATAATAAATAAAAAACGCTTATACTCAGAACTAGTAATAAAACCGCTGCGGCTGATGCATATTTTAAGGCGAAATTTTTGAATTGGGATAAACTATTGGGCTTGAGATTAACTTCAATCTTCTGTCCTACTAGAGGTAATTCTTTTGGAGTAGGAATCTCGAAAAAGTCGCCTTTTTCTGTGTAAATGACAGTGATTTTTTTTGAGGTTCGCATTACGATGCCTTTGGTTTGTTCCATTGTCCTACACCTACTCCCTAAGTTGTGCTGGAATCTTGGTGAAAGTTCTTAACGGATAAAATTCTGGTTCAGATAGGATGAGTGCCAAGGCAATCAGATATTTCCGGCCCTTCTCCAATACTTTGCGTTTTACTCCGGTCAATAATCCCAGTTCTTTAATCGGTAATAGTTTGAGTTTTTTAAGATGGGTCATCAGACTGGGGTTATCACTTAAGGATAAAGTTACCCTTATTAGGGTTTCCCTGCTATCCCTATGTTTGGGAGACACTTTGACCAAATCATCTAAGGTAACCCCATACTCACCTAGCATACGGACATAATTTTCCACCACTTCCGCCAAGACCTCTATGTTCTCTTTTGCTTGATATTGTTCTTGGGAAACGTCAAGATCATAACGGCTCATTTCCTCACCCTCCGGATCCATTGGGGAGAGGGATAAATGTTGATGTTTTCCTTCTTTGCGAAAGTAATCAATTAACCTTCTGCGGATTACCATTTGCACGAAACTGTGAAAAGAAGACCCTTCCTGAGGGTTAAAGTTATCTATTGCTTCATTAAAAGCTATAAGTGCAATGCTTAGCTCATCATCGTTATCCCAGGTCAAGAACCTGTTACATACTTTAGAGCTTACCTTAACTATAAATTGTTTGTGAGATCTTATGAGTTCCTCACGAGCTTGCCTATTACCACTTTTAGCTGATATTAAAGTATCTTTTAAAACCTTTTCTTGCACTTTTATCACTCCGCTTATCAGTTCATTCGTAAAATCAAGAACTTTTCGAGGGGTAGAATAAAAAATTATATAACTATTTTTAGACATCATGTTACAACGAATTAATATATTATTGGATTTAAATGAAGTGCCTACCCCTCAAAAAGTACTTAACCTAAACGAACAACTGGATGAATATGGGGGTGGTGAAAAATTTATAGACAAAATCCAAAAAACGTTATTTTTTGTTTCAATTTTTATCAAAAGCTGTATTTATAATTTAAGAGAGGATGATTTTTGTGAAAATAATTAAGAACACTCTTTTGGTTAGTTCATTATCACTTGGCTTAATAGTTGGGACAGTAGGTATTATAAGTGCTGCCACTTCAACAGACTTCCAAGAAAAAGTTGCTGCATCGCTCAAACCTGATACGATGGCTGTAGAGATGAATGCCGACTCTCAAACTGCAGTTACACATACTGGTGCTAATGGAAACTCAGCTGCTATGGAGATGAATGTCGGTCAAAACATTCATAGCCAACCATTGGACACCAATATCCAACAATTGGCTCCTCAACAACTGGAATCCAGTCAAAGCGCTCCTCAGCAACCAACACCCCAAAAACCTTCCAGCCCAAAACCATCTCTCCAAAATGTTCTCCAACTACAGCAAAATGTTCTAATACCTGTTAATGTTAATACTAACGGGTACTTCAAAAATACCTTGGGTGGAAGCCAGATATCCGGTCAATGGTCTCTTAACATGGGCATGTGAAAAAGATTTCTCCATTTTTGAGAAAGAAGTTCTTGCTAGCTATTCACACAAAAAGAGGGCTGGTCAATTTCGACCAGTCCATTCTCATTCTCAATTTTTAACCGTGGGTATGGAAGCTAAAATTAGTATCAGCACCAGCGAAACAACCTGAAAAGGAAAAGTGTAAACAGGAACAGCTAAAGCAACCGATATCCAGGTATCCCTTCCCGCTGCTGTCAGGTTTTGCATAATTATGCTGCTACCGGACAAAAAAGCGGCTGATGATTGTTATATTTTCTTGGAGCTTGCCCAGCAGCTTGTGATCTTTGAATTGTTCCGGGTGGACCGGCTTTTTGTTTTTTGGCCTTAAATAACGGTAATAAAAATTTCTGAATATTTTCATGGTTTCTCAAGCATTATCTGTTTTCCTCTCTTCATAAAGGTGTCTGCTACCCTCTTATTTGTTACGCCTAAAGACTTCTATTAACTCAACAATTCCCCAGGCAATCACCGCGAAAACCATCATCCCTACAATCGACGCCGGCTCTAAAATGCCCTTTATGTTATCCATTCTAACTGTCTCGGTTCTGAATATACCCAAGAAAGGATCTAAAAAGGCATTAGTGATAGAATATATCAGCGATACAAACCCGTTCTGCGGATTCGCAGCTAAGAGCTTAAACATGAATCTAAATGCCAATAAGACTTCTAAAACACCAAGAATGTAATAAACGGCGCTTTTTACCTGAAGACAGCCCTTATCATGTGACATGAATTCACATCCGTTTCTTCAAAATGATATGCTTACTTTTCCTTATATTTCCCATAATACGTATAGAATATTATCTTTTCTTACCCTTTCCTTTCGATGGAAATTTATCCGTTTCTCCAGGGTTAAGCCAACTATTAAAAAAGTTAGGGTCAATACCAAAATTGTTTAAAGATTCATTGTTTCTATCCGGTTTTTTATCGTCCTTTTCATCAGTGAAAGATGGATACATTTTTCCAGAGTTAAGCCAGTAATTTGAGGGTATTTTAAATGGAACGACGGGTTTGTTACTCAAAGCCCGGGAGAGGACTTCCCGGAACACAACAGCCGGCCCTGATCCTCCAGAGATCGTAAGATAGTGCTCCCGGTCAGTTTTGTCATATCCCATCCAAATAGCAGCGGTAAGCTCTGGAGTGTAACCGACGAACCAGACATCTTTAACCCCTTTGATACCGGCAAATTCTTTTGTATGTGGAAGCTCTACGGAGCCGGTTTTCCCGGCTGTTGGGCGACCGAAAGCAGCATTTTTGCCGGTCCCGTTGTCAACGACATTTTTTAACAGAAATGTCATGGTATAGGCGGTGCTTTGATCTGTGATTTTAACCGCTTCCGGTTTCGCCTGGGTCAGAACATATCCGTCAAATGTTGTAATCTTCGTAATCGCATAAGCTTTGTTCATCACGCCCAAATTCGCAAAGCCGCTGTAGGCTTGAGCCATTTGCAAGGGAGATACCCCGGTAGAAAGTCCCCCAAGGGCCAGGCTCAAAGTTCGGTCCTCTTTAGTGAGAGGAACCCCGGCCCGCTGGGCAAATGCCATACCGGTATCCAGACCGATTTCATTCAGGAGCCAGACTGCAGGGATATTCCAAGAATTCTGAAGGGCTTCCTGCATTGTGACATAGCCCCGGGTTTGGTAATCCCAGTCCGTAGGTTTATAGCCGTTTAAATTAAGCGGGCCGTCATATAGAATTGAATAAGGGATATATCCTTTTTCCAGAGCCGGACCATAGACTGACAAGGGTTTAAAGGAGGAACCCGGCTGACGTTTAAGTTGGGTGGCATGGTCAAACCCCCGGAACAAACTTTCTCCCCGGTAACCGACAAGCCCCCGAATTCCACCGTTATGTTGATCGATGATCGCAATACCGCTTTGCACGATCTGATCAGACTTACCGGGAGGGAAAAAACGGTTGTCATGATACACATCTTCAGCAGCTTTTTGAACAGCTTGGTCCATCTGAGTATAAATTTGCAGTCCGCTACCCAGGATTTGATCTTCCGTAAAACCATAGCGGGAGATAGCCTCTTCGATGACGTAATCCACATAGGGAGCATACTTGCCGGAGAGTTCCCCGTCCGGGCCCTTTTTCAAGTTAATCGGTTGGGCCTTAGCCTTTAGGTATTCAGACTCTGAGATATAAGTTTGTTCTTTCATTAAGGATAGTACTAAATTGCGGCGCTCCAAAGCCTTATCTTTGCTTTTCAAAGGAGAGTAAATGCTGGGAGCTTTCGGAAGGCTGGCGAGCAGGGCTGCTTCTTCCAGGCTGAGGTCTTGAACGTTTTTGCCAAAATAAAAACGGGCGGCATTTTGAATTCCCCAACGACCTTCGCCAAAGTAAATATGATTCAGATAAGACTCAAGAATCTGATTCTTGGTTAAGGTCAATTCGATCTTTAAGGCATAAGCCGCTTCCTTAAATTTTCGCCTAAGTGTCTTATCAGAAGGCAGAAAGAGATTTTTAGCTAATTGTTGGGTTATTGTGCTTCCCCCCTCTGAAAAATCCCCTGATTTGAGGTCATGGGCCAAGGCCCGCAGGATTGACCAGACATCAACACCTTTATGTTCATAGAAACGACGGTCTTCGACAGCGATTATTGCCTCACGCATTTGGAGCGGTACCTTATCAATGGAAACTGGCTCAATTTTGGAAGAGGAAAGCTGGGAAACCTTATTCCCTTTTTGGTCATAGATGAAGGTTGGATGAGCAAGTGGGCTCTCCAGTTTGCTTACGTCCAGGGAAGCAACCCAGAAAGCGATTCCTCCGGTGGCTAACAGAAATCCGAGCAGTGCAGTAAGGGCAAACCGTCGCCTAAATTTAGGGTTTTGCCAAAACTTTGAAGTCTTGAGGCGGTCTAGTCTTTTATGTACTGAAGAACGTAAACTTATGAATAAAGATTTTAACTTATCAAGCATAGCTTCCTCCTCTTTCACCTGTGATAGTCAGATGTCATTTGAAACCGGGCTCAAAGAAAAAGACCATCTGTCTGAGACGGATTGGTCTTGAGCAAAGCTATATATTAAATACGTGAGTAAGCCAAAGTTTAAGGGGGTTAAATTGGTGGCAAGTGAACAGCCGGCTGGCCAGAGTTGGCAAAGAACTGGGATTAACCAGGAGTAATCACATTATGAATTGCTTCCATTAAGGCGCTCAAATCCAAAGGTTTCTTCAACACCACATGGGCACCGTGACTCTTGGCGATGTCTTCAATGTTTTCTTTGCCACTGAGCATAATGACCGGGATTTCCCAGGTAGCACTATACTTTTTAAGCATTGTTAACATTTCAATTCCTGTCATCTCGGGCAGCTGGTAATCCAACAGGATTAGAGAAGGTTTTTCCGCAAATCCGGCAATCTTTAAGCATTCCCGCCCGTCGGCTGCACTTTTAGTTCTGTAGCCCGATTCACCTAAAAATTCTTGTAACATATTCCTGATGGTACATTCGTCATTCACAATTAGGATGTATTCAGCCACTAAAAGACCGCCTCCATTACTTCAGTGCACTTTTCTGCCTAGGTCGAAGCTTAAGTAACACTGTTTATATCAATACCTAACTAAAACATGTAATCGCAACTGTCATTCCCAATAGGATTACCGATAAAGATAAAACTTGTCATTAATCTTTTCCTACATCAACCCCATTTAAACTATAATCCTTTGAATCTCGAAGTATGGCCAGAAAGCAATTAAAGTTGCCACCAAACCGGGAACATCGACGACAGACCATCCTTCCTTTCGAAGCTAATAATACCTGAGAAATATTAAGCAGCTTTTACCAAACCTTGAAAATTTATTTCGTAAATGTTAATGAATGTTACAACAAAGCGATCCTGAGACAGACAGAGACATAAAAACACCAACGGCTTTCGAACAATAGTCGATAACCGTTGGCATAGTTCACAAATAAACGAATCTTAACCTCTGACTATGGCGAACCGCAGTTTCAAGAACCTGATCGCCTTTCAGCTGGCAAACTGTCCCGTCTGGATCAATGCGATAAATTTTCAGCTCACCACTGTCCTTTGTCCATTCGAGACAGCACTCGTGACAATAGTAACGTTTGCGGCCGATCCGGCCAGTGTCGTGCGCACCGCACAAGGGACAAGTCAATGCTATCAACTCCCTAATAACTTGTGTTTAGTCCGATAGGATATATCAAAAGATGGAAAGCTTATGTAAAAAGTTGTCCCCTTCCCTAACTGGCTTGCCACATCTATGTTGCCGCCTTGTAACTGAACCAGTTTTTTCACAATTACCAGCCCCAGACCACTCCCTTTTTCCTGCATGTGATCAGCACGTTGATTCTTGATCCGGTAAAACCTTTTCCAAATGTGCGGCAAATCCTCGGGCGATATGCCAATACCATTATCCTCAATGCACAGTTCCACTTTACCTTGTCGGGTCTCTACGCCAACCTTGATGGTGCCGTTCTCAGTAGCCCTGGTCGCATTCTTCAGTAGATTCCTGATAACCTGTTCCATCCGGTCAGCGTCCCCGAGCACGATGGCTTTTTCTGTTTTTTGGTCCAACAGGATCGAGGTATTCGTGCGCTTGGCCAGAGGCTCCATGGACATGGCCACACCGTGGGCCAAGGCGTTCAAGTCTACAGGTAGTTTTTCAACCGTTAGATTGCCGCTTTCCAGACGGCTTAATTCCAAGATGTCATCTATCAGCCTGCTGATATGAACCGTTTGCGTGTAAATCGTGTCTAAATACCTCTCCTGTATTGCCTCATCTTGCACAATACCATCGCGGATGGCCTCGACAAAGCCTTGCACAGCAGTCAGCGGGGTACGTAACTCATGCGATATCTCCGCAAATAAACGGGCTCTTTCTTCTTCCATCCTGCGACTTTCGGTCTGTACCTTCTGCAGTCTTTCCGCCAATTTGTTAAGCTGGCCGCCGAGGTCGTTGATTTCATCCAGAGGCTGGTCCTTATCGCTCAACACATAACTCCCTCTGCTGATCTCTGCCACTGTGGTAGTCAAACGGGAAATTGGCCTGGAAATGTACATAGCCAGGTAAACGGAAATGAAAATAATAATCAGCAGGATGACCATTCCCCCGATAATCATGTACAAACGCATTTTGCTTAAAGCAAGGTCGAGATTAAATGATTTCTTTTCCAGCAGGATACCGTTTTTAATGGCATCCTTGTTGTTCCCCATGGGCACAACTGCAGCAAAGATGGGCTGATCGGTATCAGTATCCACTGTCTGGGTCGTCGCAATTGGACTTTTTTTGAGTATATCGATGTATTTTTCTTCTATCTTGCTACCGGGCACCATTTCCTGCTCTGCCGAGGTGGCCGTAATCTTTCCTTCCATGTCAAAGATCGTAATCTTAGCGTCAAAGATATCAGCCAGATATTTCAAGAAGTCCTGTTGTGCCTGGACCTGAGTGCTTGTTCGCTTGTCAGGTGGAATACTCCACGCGCTGTCCGTCTGCTGGAGTAAGGCAAAGTTTACTCGTTTGGCCTCACGTAACAATTCCTGTTGGACCTGATCATAGCTTACCTGCTTTACCACAAAGCTGGAAAATATCATCAGGCCAATCAGAGCGATAACAAAGGCCGTTATATTGGTAAACAAAATCCTTGTGTAAAGATTTTTGTTGAATTGTTCCTGTAGTAAGCGTTTACTAATAAGCCAGAACCGACGTAGGGCACGGATTACCAACTGAAGTTTTTCCCTGCCCTGCTGTAGATAAGTATTCACGGCGTGGTCTCTCCCCCTTTGGCAGGAGGTGTAAATTGGTATCCCACACCCCATACAGTTGTCAAGTATTCAAACGGCAAAGGTGCCAGCTTGGTCCTCAGCCTGCGAATGTGGACATCTATCGTACGCTCATCACCGAAGAAATCATATCCCCAGACAGCCGCCAGCAGCTCCTCTCTGCTGAAAACCCGGCGAGGATTCTGGGCCAGGTAATAGAGCAAATCGTATTCTCTGGGAGTGACTTCTATTTCTTGACTATCAATCAAAACTGTCCTGGAATCGGCGAAGATTTCCAGCCCGGGATATTTCAATTTCCAATTCGTCGCTGCATCCACAGGTTGGGTACGGCGCAGTAGCGCTTTGATTCTGGCTACCAGTTCCCGGGGACTGAAAGGTTTGGAAACGTAGTCATCGGCTCCCATTTCCAGTCCTAAAACACGATCTGCTTCCTCTCCCTTGGCTGTAAGCATGATTATGGGAACCATGCGTACCGCCCTTAAATTGCGACATAGAGTAAGCCCGTCCTGACCCGGAAGCATGATATCCAGTATTACCACATCAGGATTTTCCCGATCGAATGCGGCTAGAACCAAGTCACCGTTGCTTACCCCGATGACTTTAAAACCTTCCCTTTCACCATATAACGTGACCAGTTCCAATACGTTTTGGTCGTCGTCAACTATCAAAACTTTACCACAATACGCCATTTCTCCCTCCCTCAGCGGTATCCTTTTCCATCTATGTATTTGATGGGATGGTACCGATCTTTCCTCTGAATTGTACTAATTGCCTATAATTCTGGTTATATTGGCATTTACTATCACGGAGCTATTACCGGAGGAGATCAGCATTTTGATACTGATTTCCTACTATATCACCAATCCCAACATCACTGATATTTCGATTTAAAGAGCTTCCTGGTTCAACAAGGTCGAAACTCGCTGTTGATTTATTCCAAATCACTTTGTAAATTGCAGATGAAATTTTAATAAAATCACCTTCATAGACATCAGTTCCATTGGCATCATGCAAACCGGTCCACTGTAGCAATTCAAATTTTCCGGCTGGTTCCCACGAACGACCGGGCACACTTACGGCAAATGGAACCAGAGTTTGTGTATCAAATGTTATAGCTTGTGGCTTAAATATTTTCTGCCTAACCTTGTCCCAAACTCTAAATTTAATTTCCTTCAATTTTTGTTACCTCCTTTGTAACTTCCATAATATCTCCAATTAGTTGTACGAAAGGATAATTGACGTTTAAGGGGTTCATCTCAAAAGAGTCAGGCGAGGTTGGTAAGTCGTCACTAGACCGTTCCGGAGGTTTATAGTTTGTCCTTCTCTCAATAATGCGTAAAGGGTCCCACGTTGAACTAGACGTAGGACCCTTTACAGAAGATTTTTTCTCTCTGGGAAGCGCTTCCGAAGTTAGCTGACAGATTCGGGCTAAAGAGACAGCCCTACCGGCAAAAGCCGGATTCACCCCAAAATGATGGGTCCCCCGTTTCCACTTGTGCTGAACTCAGCGCGTCTTTAACTATTTAGTCGGAACGACTGACAACCTCTATCATTATTATAAGTTGTTAGTTAAGAATATGTCAACCCTTTGGCACTAGGAATATACTTCCTGTGCTAGCTAGGTGTTAAGAATTGGTAGATCGTTATTATGGTAATCCGATTAGTGGGTGAAAGCTGTTCCAAAAATACTTAACAGATGGTCGTAAATGCTCAGCAATTTATCGTAAGAGGTGAGGAGCTTAGCGTACATTCTATTCACCGTTTGTCCTTCGTCCGTAGGAGCAGCAGCTTCATTTTCTACCGCTTCCTCTTCCTCCACTGGCGCAGCGGTTTCATTTTCTACCGCTTCCTCTTCGTCCACTGGAGTGGTAGTTCCGCAATTTATCACCTGGCCATGGTCCGTTGTGGTAGTAGCAGTTTCGCTGTTTGCCACTTGTTCATCGCCGTCAGATATGGCGACTTGTCCACCCATCAGGGGGATAATCTGCGCTGCAGCTTTATCCAGAATACCTAAGTTGGATAAGGGTAATAGGCCCTCCTGAACTCCCCTTTGCATGGACATACTGGCATTCCTGTCTGCATTGGGCTGTAATTCATGAGCACTGACAGGCATTAATGTCGCGAAAGTCATAACTGATGTCATCATAGAACCTAAGGCAATCTTTGCTAATTTATCTTTTGTTATAAACATAAATCTTTCCTCCTTGGCTTAATAAGATTTAGGAACACTCTCGTTGTTTCAGCGCAAGAAAACACAATTCTACCTTCGTAAATTTCTAACATTAAATCATTTTATAGAATTTGCATAGATTATCGCCTCCTCCCTGGAGATTTGAACTACTCCTCCTCTCGAAGCCAATTATACTGGAGGCATATTAAATGGCATTTACCAAACTATGAAATTGTTTTGCGAAAATGTGAATAAATGTTACAAGACAAAGATCATCCCAGAGACAGACATTTGAAGGCATAAGAATGCCAACGGTTTCCGAAGTAATAGCCGATGCTTACAAAAACACCGGATTTTGCCGTAATTAAGATTAGAAACACAGGTATAGTCATCTCAGAAGACGACCTGCCTTTAATATTCGAGCGTTTTTACCGTGCTGACAAATCTCGGACCCGTGAGACAGGGGGAACCGGAATTGGTCTGGCGCTGGTCCGCCAGATTACGGACCTCCATCAAGGCACGATCGGCGTACAGAGTAAAGTCGGACAAGAGACTGAATTCATCGTCCAGCTTCCTATAGAGATAAAAGTAGTGGTTGAGGATTAGATTTCCTCAGCCACTACTTTTCTTTTTCCATTTATGCCACTTCTTAGGACTTATCTTCCCATGGATCCCATCATATTGTTGCCGCTTGATTTTTGGGCTGGCTGTTGAGAAGCGTTAGAATTGTTCGGTTTGTTCGGTTTATTCGTTCCAGTCATTCCTTGCGTGTGTTGGGAACTATTCATCTGGTCATTCATTTGAGTGTTCATAGGCATATTTTGCATCTGAGTATTTATCGGCATGTTTTGCATTTGATCATTCATGGACGCGTCGGAACTCCTCATTTGATCGTAGACATCGGTCTTGGATGGAACTGTTTGATCAGGCTGAGTGGTTTCTACCTGCTCAACTTCGGTGCTTGTGACATCATTGTTGTTCATATAGGCCTGTGTAGTCGAAGCTTTTGGCTGCATGTCCGTGGTATTTTTGCCAATTGTAGTGGCATTCACGATCCCTGCCAATCCAAGTACCATAACCATTGATAATGAAACCATTAAAACTCTCTTCTTCATAATTCATTCAAATCCTTTCATAATTCGTTACTTGAAGTTTGCTTTGTAACTCTAATACTTGAAGCAATTTGTGATCTTCAGTCTGGCGGTCACCTCCTGTAGTCGCTAAAATATTCGTACACCTGTTTAATTATCGAGGGGTAGGTTAAAAAAAAATTTTAACAGTCAGGCATGAGACTGAATTCATCATCCAGCTTCCAAAGAGATAAAAGTGGCTGAGGGAAAGCTCCTCAGCCACTTTTATGAGAACATTTGCGATATCAGATTCGCCAACTCATGGACAAAAATCTGTCGTTCAGTTGATTCTGCCTTAGAATATATATATGGACCCAGCATATTGTTATCTCTTGATGTTTGGTCTTATTGACTGTTTATGACTTTATAACCAGCATCTTCTACAGCCTTAACAAGTAATGAACGTTCAGTTGTTCCTAATACCACTGCTTGTTTACGAGCTAAATCGACTTCTGCTTGAGTAACACCTGGTACATTTGATAACGCTTTCTCGACTGAACTCTTGCAGTGACCACAAGTCATTCCCTCAATCTTTAATACAATACCATCTTGTGGATTCAACGCATTTCCTCCAGAATGGCCTTTATTCGAATCTCCACAGCAACCACCCATTTTACATCTCTCCTTTTGTGCGCACGTTGTGCGCTTCATATATATTTCCTAGAAATCATCGCTCCTGCATTGCGATGTAAGACAACCGACTAACTTTATGCGAAAGCCTCTGGGGGACAACAGCATGTCGGTAAAGTCAGGATT
>Ga0209643_1000733_pt1 | contig 44438 bp, 34 predicted proteins | sample AutmiccBRH37_all_FD_187383 | JGI IMG/M metagenome (GOLD analysis project Ga0209643, IMG submission 187383) | Deep subsurface microbial communities from Mt. Terri, Switzerland - Autotrophic microbial communities BRH/37_all (SPAdes) (version 2) | ecosystem: Environmental > Aquatic > Deep...
GTGTATCAAGATGTCCAGTATCTGCCATTAAAGAAGATACTACTGAAGGAATACAGATTGACTTAGAGGTTTGTTTAGAGTGTGGAGTATGTAAGCGCTGGAATATCTGCCCAACAGAATCTTTTTACCAGCAGGAATTAGTATATCCTCGGACAGTTCGTCATTTAATGAGTGATGTTTTAACAATAGCTCCAGAATCGGGTATTTCAGGTCGCGGTACAGAGGAAATGAAGACAAATGAGGTTACCGGCCGTTTTAAGCCTGGATTTATTGGTATTGCTATAGAAATGGGTCGTCCTGGTATTGGTACCCGTTTAGGAGATGTGGAAAAAATAGCTCAAGCAGTCATTAGTGAGGGTGTTGAATTTGAGAAGGATAACCCCATTACTACTATGATGGCTGATACTAAAACAGGAAAGTTTAAGGATGAATTATTAAATGAACGGTGCCTGTCGGCAATCATTGAGTTTGGTATTGTTGAAGAAAAAGCACCTAATGTTTTAAAGATAATACAGGATGTTTCTACTCAAATTGAGACTGTTTTCAGTTTGTGTATCGCTTCTAAAGCTAGACCTGATGGAACTATCCCCCATGTAAAAGTAGTAGAGGATATGGGATTATGGATATCTCCTAATGGGAAACACAATCTTGGCTTAGGCAAACCTGTTTATAAATTTGACTAAAGGAGGAAATAAAAATGACACATACACTGCATAGAGTAGGCAATCTTGAAAATCTAGATGGAGATTATGTTTTTCTCTGTATGCCCAGTAAAGATATTAACCACGTTGGCTCAGGACCAAAACTGCGCCGCTTCTTTGAGATAGCTTTAAAACATAATCCGGTAAAAATTGGTGATGCCCGTTTAGGTAATGAATATCACCAAGGCGGAATAGATAAAATTTTGGAAAATGTTGAAGATAGGGCAGTTATCCAAGCTGTTTTCAACAACAAAGAAGCAGTAGTAGCTATGATGAAGGATTTAAAAGAAGAAGACTTGGGACTTTCCGTAGTTCTTTCGGGCTTAGGTGATCATGTACGGGAGTGCTGTTCCAAAGCAGATCTTAAAGTTCACACTGTCAATCAGTCCTTGGGAAGATGGGGTAAAACAGAATTACTGCCACCACAGCATCTTTTAGAAATTGCTACTATGTGTGGTCATGCTATGGTTGCAGTTAACTTTATTCAGGAAATGATTGATGATGTAAAAAAAGGTAGAAAAACAGCTGAACAGGCTGCTGAGGAAATGTTTAAGCCATGTATGTGCGGTATTTTCAATACAGACCGGGCAGCAAAATTAATTACTGCTATTGTTGATTCTGAAAAGTAATTAATATTCTAGTGATAAGCTGCTGAGGAAGTGGCTTATCACTAGAGATATATTAAGCAATCACATTAATTTTATCCTTCTAATACTGGCGGTCATAATTATCTGAGCAATGGTCGATATATGGGAGGAGGGGGTTGACAAACTAATAGTTTCAAATTTTAGAATCTTATAATATTTTAAAAGGGGTGTATTTTAGTGAAAAAGAGTTTATTGATTGGATTAATCTTAATTCTTGCTTTCAGTTTAGTGGCAGTAGGTTGCGGTCAAAAACAAGAGGCTCCAAAAGAAGAGCCTAAAGCTAGTGAAGCACCAAAAGACTGGAAACCCGACAAGCCTGTAGAATTTGTAGTTCCTTACAGTGCCGGTGGCGGTAGTGACATTTATGCTCGGGTTACTGCAGATATTATCCAGAAAAAAGGCTGGTCTGATCAGCCATTTATGGTTGTGAACAAGCCTGGCGGTTCCGGTGCAGTAGGTAATAACCATATTTATGCTAAAAAGGGCGATAATAATGCTATCATGACCTTTGTTACTGGTCAGATTGCCAGTGCCCGCGCATCTAAAGCCGAAGTTACACCTGATAAATTAACTATCATTGCCGTCATGGCTCTTGATGAGTATATTATAGGTGTAAATCCAAATAAATATAAAACTCTAGAGGATTTTGTAAATGCCGCAAAAGCTAAACCAGGTACTATTACTGTTGGTGGCTCTGGTACAGCTAATGAAGACCATATGTCCTTCGGTTTAATGAATAAGCATATGGGTATTGATTTGAAATATGTATCCTTTAACGGCTCTGGTGATGTTATGACTGCTGTTTTAGGCGGACACCTTGATGCTGGTATCTTTAATCCAAACGAATGTTTAGGTCAGATTAAATCAGGAGATATCGCTGCCCTTGCAACTTGGTCAACAAAGAGATTAACTGGCGATCTTAAAGATGTAAAAACATTTACTGAATTAGGTTATCCAGAAGTTGTCTTCCAACAATTCCGTGGTATTGCCGGTCCACCTGATATGCCTGCGGATGTACTAAAGTATTATCAGGAAACTATTAAAAAAGTTGTTGAATCTGAAGAATTTAAAACAAGTTATTGGGAACCAAATATGCTTACACCTAATTATCTAGCTGGGGAAGAATTACAGAAATTCATCAATGCTGAAGATAAAAAATATGTAGATTTACTAACTGACCTTGGATTAATGAAATAAATTTCCCCTTCAATAAATGCATACAGAAGGTTTCTAGTTTACTAGAAACCTTCTATTATGCTAAACCATTAATTTCATTAATTAATTAATTTTATTATTTTTGTGGTGGGAAGGTAGTGAAAAAAAATGAAACCTATCTTAGGAATTTTATTAGGAGATGCAACAGGGATTGGACCTGAACTAATTGCTAAAATGTGTGCAGAGGATAAATTTTCCCCATACTGCCGGCCCATAATTATTGGTGACAAAAGAGTATTGGAGATGGGGAAAAGGATTGCTAATGTTGATTTCCCTATTCAATTAATAGATGATATTTCCATGGCGGATTGGGATGGCTCGATAGCAATATTGGATCAAAATAATTTAGATCCACAAAGTATAACTCGCGGCAAAGTGGATGCAAACTCCGGCCGTGTAACCGGTGCTGATTGTATAACAGCAATGGAATTATGTAAAAAAGGTCAAATTAAAGGGATAATGTATGCTCCGTTTAATAAAGCGGCGTTAATACTTGGGGGGCACAATTTTGAATGCGAACATCATTTGTTCGCCCATTATTTCGAAACACAAGGAACTTTTGGTGAAATGAATGTTTTAAATAACTTATGGACATCAAGGGTAACTAGCCATATTCCCTTAAAAGATGTAGTCCAAAACCTGAATAGTGAAAGGGTTTTAGCCGCTATTAAGCTGGCTTACAATACCTTAACAAAAGCTGGATTTGAGTCACCCCGGATCGCAGTAGCTGCAATAAATCCCCATGGCGGGGAAAGCGGCTTGTGTGGAAGGGAAGAAATTGACATTATTGCTCCCGGTGTGCAGATGGCTAAGGATGAAAATATTAATGCCATGGGGCCGTTCCCATCAGATACACTTTTTATTAATGCCTTCAAAGGTGATTATGATGCTGTTGTCACTATGTATCATGACCAGGGGCAGATTGCTATTAAACTAATGGGCTTTCAGTTTGGTGTTACCGTTGCAGCGGGTCAGCCTTATCCTGTTGCTACTCCTGCCCATGGAACAGCTTTTGATATTGTTGGCAAAGGAATAGCTAAAACAAGTGCCACAGAAAATGCTTTAATTTTAACCGCCAAAATGGCTGGTTGGACACAGAATTAAAGGGGGGCTGATAATGAAAAAGATTAGAATTGTTCCAATACTATCCATATTAGTTGGAATTTACTGGCTCTTTTTTGCTGTTACTAAGTACGGTCTTTGGGGAAACACTTCGCCTGGTGCCGGTTTCATGCCAGCCGTAGTTGGTATTTTGTTAATAGTTTTCAGTATATTTATACTTAGAACTCCTGTTGTCTATAAAACTGGAGCACTGCAAAAAAGGGCCTTCTATCCTTTGATAGCTGCTGTATTAGCATTAGCTTCAGTCTCTCTACTGGGTATGATAATTTCCATGGGTTTGTTTGTCTTATTATGGTTATTAATCCTGGAAAGGTTTTCTTTTATAAAATCAGCAGTTATTGGGGTCAGTGCCACAGTTTTCGTTTATTTTGTATTTAGAGTTTGGCTAATGGTACCTTTCCCCAAAGGTCTACTGGGCATACTTTAGCAGAGGAAGGGGGATAAAAATTAATGGAAAATATTCAATCATTAATTTATGGTTTTCACGTTGCGCTGACCGTTCAGAATTTAATAGCAGCCGTTTTCGGAGGGGTAATGGGGCTTATTGTTGGTGCGATGCCTGGCTTAGGTTCTTTGACAGGGGTTGCTCTGTTATTACCGCTAACCTTTAAAATGGAGCCTACCACAGGTATTATCATGCTGGCCGCAATTTATTATGCTAATATGTATGGTGGTTCATTTAGTGCAATATTATTGAACATTCCCGGTGATTCCCCTGCTGTTATGACAGCCTTGGATGGGTATCCACTTTCTAAAAATGGTAAAGCAGGTAAAGCTCTATTTGCCGCCAACATATCCTCTTTTATTGGTGGAACAATTGGGATAATTATATTGACAATGGTTGGTCCGGCCTTAGCTAAGGTAGGTTTAGCTTTTGGTCCGGCAGAGCAAGCAGCATTGATTCTTTTTGCTCTGACCTCTATCGGCTGGCTTTTAGGGGATGCCCCTCTAAAAGGTTTGTTGACAACTTCCTTTGGTCTTTTACTGGCTACCATAGGTGTTGACCTGCAACTGGGTTCTATAAGGTATACCTTTGGCTCAATAAATCTTTTAAGTGGAGTAACATTCATTCCCTTGGTTATAGGTATGTTTGGGTTTAGTCAGGTTATGGATATGATGATCAATAGAAAGAATTTTAATGAAATAGCCACTACAAAATTAACTATAAAAGAGAGTATGCTTACTTTTTCTGAACTGAAGGGTATACTGCCTACTATATTTCGATCAGGATTTTTAGGAAACTTTGTAGGCTTACTGCCTGGCGCAGGGGCGACAACAGGTTCCTTCTTGTCCTACATTCTTGAGAAGAAAGTAGGAAGAGATAGAGCGAATCTTGGAACAGGCTCACTTTCTGGTGTGGCCGCCGCTGAGTCTGCAAACAATGCTGCCGCAGCTGGAGCCTTTGCACCTCTTTTAGCATTAGGTATCCCAGGGTCAGGTACTGCTGCTGTATTGCTTGGTGGTTTAATGATGTGGGGATTAAGGCCAGGTCCGCTGCTCTTTAAAGAAGCACCTGATTTTGTCTGGGGTTTAATTGCATCTATGTATGTAGGTAACATAATTGTTGTTATCCTTGCCCTAGCCATCATACCTTTTGTTGTGAACATCTTACGGGTACCCCTTTCTATTATGGCTCCTTTAGTTGCTGTGGTTTGTATAGTAGGCTCTTATAGTGTAAATAACAGCATGTTTGATGTCTGGTTTATGATTGGCTCCGGGGTTATTGCCTATTTGTTCAATGTCTATGATTATCCAGTTGCACCACTATTATTAGCCTTCGTTTTAGCACCACGCTTTGAACAATCAATTAGACAGGCTTTTGAGATTTCCAATGGGAGTGCAATCATTTTCTTTAAAAGTCCAATAGCTTTAACCTTTATCATATTAATCGTAGTCTTTGTCCTTTCTCCAATTATCATGAAGATGTTTAAGAAGAATGGTAAGGAAGCATAAAGAAATAATAATTTTAAAACGCCCTGGTCTCTCAAGACAAGGGCGTTTTAAAATTATATGGACTATTAAGCTAACCCTAAAGGTAGCTTTTTTCGAAAATTTGTATTTTTAAGCTTTTAATAATAAAATAAAGAAGAATGATTACTGTTCTTATTTAAGGGAGGGTTTTTTTTGAAGACGCGATTGACTGAACTCTTGGGGATAAAATACCCTATAATCCAGGGTGGGATGGCTTGGGTTTCAGAGGCTAACTTAACTAGTGCTGTATCTAATGCTGGTGGAGCAGGAATAATAGCTTCTGGCGGCAGAGATGTTGAATGGGTACGAAATGAAATAAGAAAAACAAAGAAGTTAACAGATAAGCCTTTTGGTGTAAATATTGTCCTCTTGGATAAAGATAAGGATGAAAAAATAGCGATGCTTTGTGAGGAAAAGGTTGATTTTGTGGCTTTGGGAGCAGGGAATCCTGTTCCTTATTTTCAAAAGTTAAAAGATGCTGGCATCAAAGTTATCCCGGTAGTGCCTAGTCTTAAGCTGGCTAAGAGGGTAGAAGAAAGTGGTGCCGATGCTCTAGTAATTGAAGGGATGGAAGCGGGTGGTCATATTGGGACACTAACTACTATGGCTTTATTAACTAATGTTATTCCCGATATTAAAATTCCTGTTATTGCAGCTGGGGGTATAGCTGACGGCAGGGGAATGGCTGCCGCATTATTAATGGGTGCTCAAGGTGTGCAGATTGGTTCTAGATTTTTATTAGCTAGTGAATGTATGCTCCACCCTAAAGCTAAGGAAATGATTATCCAAGCTGTTGATACAGATTCAGTTGTTACTGGTTATTCTAGAGGACATGGGGTACGGGGATTAAGAAATGTTTTTACAGATAAGTATTTAGAACTGGAGAGGTCTGGGGCACCGGAGGAAGAATTAAATAATCTGGCAACAGGAACTGCACGATTAGGTTTAGTCGACGGTGATGTAGAAAATGGCCTAGTTCACGTCGGTCAAAGCCTTGTCCCTTTAAAGGAAATTAAAAGCGTAGCAGAGATTATAGACGAGCTTATCGGGGTAGCACAGGAAACATTAAGAAATGCAGGAAATTTGGGAAGAGGATAGGGTAAAAAGAACGCAGTTAACTGCGTTCTAAGGGAGTTCTACTTCAAATTGACCGTTTTGATTAAACACTTTAACAGAATCAGGGTCAACATTTAAGTATTCGAGGTAGTCCCACAGAACTTCCTGAGCTTCCTCTTGGGTTGATGCGCTGTTATTAATAAGTTCTAGTAAATATTCAACAAATGAATCCTCTGTTGCCTCAGGGTATTCTTCGGCTTTTCGAAAACGTTCTAAAACATATTTAGTATTATGCATAGAGGGTCCTCCAATTCATGTATGGTATCTCATACATAGAGTGAAACTAAAAGGACAAAATTATGCATTTATATCTTAAGAGTCTATAGTCTATGGTTTATAAACAATTTTACATTATCTCATAGAACTTGTTACAATTAGCTAGCCACTAGCCACTAGCCACTAGCCACTAGCCACTAGCCACTAGCCACTAGCCACTAGCCACTAGCCACTAGCCACTAGCCACTAGCCACTAGCCACTAGCCATATTGCCCAAATAATAGGATTGGAATGATATTTATGTTAAAAGAAAAGTTAATTGCTTATTTTAAAAGTGGAGAGAAAGAACATGAAAAGTTTACTATAGGGGCTGAATTTGAACATATCATAGTAAATAAAACCGATTTTAAAGGGGTGCCTTTCTCAGGCAATGAGGGTGTCGAGAGCTTATTAAAAAAGCTTTCTACAAAGGGTTGGCATACTGTAGACGAAGGCAATCATCTGGTTGCCCTAGAAAAGGCGGGTACAACCATTACTATAGAGCCAGGATCCCAATTTGAGTTAAGTATTAAAAGTACTAATCTCATTAAAGAAATTGATAAATCTTATTTGGATTTTTTAAAAGATGTTTTCCCATTATTGGAAGAAAGACACCAGTTAATGTTAGCTATTGGCTACCAGCCGGCAAGTAAAATAACTGAAATAGATTTTAACCCCAAAGAAAGATACCAGTATATGGCAAGATACTTTAAGGAAAAAGGCAAATATGCCATTAACATGATGAAGGGTACAGCTGCAACTCAATTGACAGTAGATTATGCTCACCAAGACGATTTTCGGAAGAAATTTCAAGTAGCATATGTACTCTCCCCTTTAATATCGGCTTTGTTTGATAATTCTCCTATCTTTGAAGGGGAAATATTTAAAGACCATTGTCTGCGTCGTTTGATGTGGAATAATTGTGATGACAGAAGGTGCCAAATTCCTAACATAATGAAAAGGGATTTTGGCTATGCTGACTATGCCCAGTTTTTGCTAAATACGCCGCCAATTTTTATTAAAGATGGAGAGGAATATATCTATACCGGGGAGAAAACCTTAGCAGAGGTTTATAGTGATAGACCGTTAGACCTATCAGAAATAGAACATGCAGCTACTATGGTCTTTCCCGATGTCAGGCTTAAGAAATTTCTGGAAATCAGGACAGCAGATGCTTTACCATACCCATTAAATTTAGCTTATATAACATTCTGGAAGGCATTATTATACAGCCAAGAAAATTTAAATGCCTTATATGAATTTACAATGAATATTACCGGAGAGGATGTAGAGAAAGCAAATAAAGATGTTATTCAAAAAGGATTAAATACCCAACTCGGAGAGGGTACTCTTCGAGAATTAGCTAAAGACTTATTTTTCATGGCCGGTAATAATATTACCCCCCATGACGCTCATTATCTGCAGCCACTAGAAGTTTTGATTTTTAAAGAAATAGAACCAAGAGAAATTACTTTAAGGCATTTGAAAGAAAGAAAAGATTAAATTAATGGGTCTTACCGTTCTAAAAAGAGGTCTCAGCCTGACAGCTGAGACCTCTTTATTTTTCTTTAAAATTACTCATTTCAGGAGGAGCTGTTTCATCGGTTAATTCCAAAGAAAGCTCAGAATCTTCATGAAGAAAAGGGATGCAGGCATCAAAGACATTGGTAAAAATATCATTATTAGTATTTTCGCCCTTTAGGTCTTTTTTAAAACTATCTTTTTTCATAGGGTCTACTCCATGGAAGGAGTAACTCTTCTAAACATATTCTGCAATTCATCTAAGAAACCGGATATAGGTCTACCATCTTCTATATCCCTACCAATTCTCTGCAATCTGGTATAAGTATCTGCATCCTCTGTTACATATACAGTTTCAATATCAGGGTCATCTTCTTTGACTATACGTGCTACTTGTTTTTTTACGTTTTTAGCTTCATTTCCTGTGTAATCTGCATGCAGGTCAATTCCTACATAAGCAATCTCTTCAGCAAAAACTACTGTTGCAGAATTGATGCCTTGGACCTCATCGACTATTTTTTCTGCCATTCTTTCGGCTTTTCTTTGTGCCTCAGCATTATCCTCAGCTCTGCGTTCGTTCACACCTCTATCTTCCATTCTTGTGTCTCCTACCCCAGGGTCATTGGTTCTGGGAGCAGGTGAAGGTGCAGGTCGGCGTTGGGGGGTACAAGCAAGTCCTAGAGTCATGGTAAGTAATAGTAGCACAACCAATAAAAGAATAAGATTCTTATTTTTAAACATTTAAGTCCCTCCTTTGGTATTTCTAGTATTTGAAATTACGAAATGTTTATGCTGGAAAAAGAATACAGTGGTTATTAAGGAACTTTCTAAAAAATACTGCGTCAATAATATAAAGAAAAAGCTAAGAAAGGATTTTGCCCGGTATGCAACTAACTAGACTAGACGAAATATGTATTGCTTTAATGATTATTACTGTCCTTATTTTCCCGTTTTTAATGTAAAAGGTGGTTGCTTTAACAAGTCTTTATCTTGCGCGGCCAAATAGATAATATTTTAATCGCCCAAATATAGGGCGGTTTTTTATTATTCTTCCTCAAATGGAGGATTTTATCAAAAAAAGTAGTATTATAACATAATAAGAATAATTTTAAATTGGCAATCTCTCAAATCATAGATTATGATTGCCAGGCTGCCGATAATTAGTTATTGAGCAATTCATTAATGGAGCTACTTTTATTTTTTGATTTTTCAATAGGTGGTGGAGAATAAGTGAAATTAAAATTTAAAATACCTCTTTTATTGGTAGGGTTGATTTTACTAAGTAATATTGTACTGGGAGTAATGAGTTATCGGGAAAGTTCTCAAATGGTCATAGATCGAGAGGGGGAGCTTTTTGGAAGGATAGTTAAAGATTATCAGAAATCCATAGATCTGGTGGTAGAAATTGAAAAGCAAGTTGTAAAAGGATTAGCTAACAGGATAGACATTATTCAAATGGTAAAGCTAGGTACAGAATTGGGCTCCTTTGTGAATGTAAAAAATGAACACGAGGATGCTTTAAATAGTGTTCGCGATGAAATGGAGAAGGTCGCGGAAAGCAGGGATAACCTAGAGCAAATATATCTAATTAATAAAGATGGTAAGGTAATCGTTGATAGTATAGGTAATACTATTGATAAGGACTTTTCTACACAAACATATTATTCTGGTGTTTTGAATCAAAAGGAATTAAGGGTATCCAAAAGTATACCTTCAATGAATACTCTTAACAGTGTTGTCCACTTTGCTGCCCCAGTAATAGACCCTGAGACAGGGGATAGTATTGGAATGATCGTCAATGCTGTACATACCAGCTCCTTTTTTAATGATATTAGGGCTGAGAAATTAGGTGGGACAGGGTTTATTTATGTAGTAGATAATAATGCTCAAGTATTGACTCACGAAGACGGTAATTTAGTTGGTAAAGTTATAGAAAATGAGGCAATTCAAAATATTGTCTTTAATATGCAGGCTGATCAGAATATTGACGAGCCTAGCATAGACACATATGATGATGGAAAAGTTACTATTGGCTATATTGTCATACCAGGTTTAGACTGGGTTATTTTTGCCCAGGAAAATACCCATGAATTTATGCAACATGTTGATAACTTAAGAAATAAGATGGGCAGCATGGTAGTTGTAATTATTATTGGTGCAATGTTTGTTAGCTTCTGGCAAAGTCGTTTAATTACTAAGCCACTAAGCATGCTGGAGGCAACTATTGGTCAAGTAGCACAAGGACACTTAGTTACAACAAATATTAACAGGAAAGATGAAATTGGGGAATTAGCCACCTCATTTAACGAAATGGTTTCTAAACAGAAGGAACTATTAACCCATATAGGTAAAACATCTTCAGAACTTAATACCGCTTCATTAGCTTTAAGTACTGTCAGTGAAGAGGTTCTAGCTAGTGCGGAGCAGGTCGCTACCAGTATAGATCAGGTGGCTTCCGGCATCGGTGATAATGCTAAAGATGTGGAATTGACTAGTGGGGCCCTTTATGATGTTGGGGAAAAGGTTGATGTTGCTTTAGGTATTATAAAACAGATGCAGAATGAAAGTATGGTTATAGTGAACTTGAACAGTGATGGATTGGTAATAGTAGAAGAACTTGAAAAAACTAATGAACACAGCACTAAAGCCACTAAAGAGATAGCCGACGATATTAGTAAACTAAGTAATAAGTCAGCACAAATTGGTAAGGTTGTCGTCACTATTGATGCAATTTCCGAACAGACAAATCTCCTTGCCCTAAATGCAGCAATTGAGGCCGCAAGGGCAGGAGAAGCTGGCAGAGGGTTTGCTGTAGTAGCAGAGGAAATAAGAAAGCTAGCAGAACAAAGCACTTCTAGTACGGGCGAAATTAATAAAATAATCAAAGAAATCCAAATGGAAGTTGAAAAAGTTGTCGTAAAGATGCAGGAAGTAGGGACAGCAATAGGAAAAGAAACCCAAGCTGTAAAGGAAGCTAAAGAAATATTTGCAAAGATTCATGGGTCTGTTGTTAGAGTAACCCAGGAAATAAATTTAGTTTCTCAAGCTGTGGAAAAAGTGGTAACTAGTAAAGAAGATGTACAAGGTTACATGAATAATGTAAGTGCTGTTACCGAGCAGGTGGCGGCTAGTGCGGAAGAAATTGCCGCAACTGCACAAGAGCAAACAGCTTCAATTAATGAAGTAGCACAAGCCGTTAATGCTCTGACTCAGTTGTCAGAAGATCTGGATGCATTGCTTCAATTTTTTCAAGGTGCAGACAAAATAGAAACAGATGAAGATATAGAACAGATAAACACCGATTAAAACTAAATAGCTTAGATCACAAATTTATATTCCTCAAATGGAGGATTTTATAAAAAAATGTAGTATTATAACAAAAAAAGAAATATTTTAGTACAAGGCAAACCTCTCGAAAGAAAGGGACGCAAAGCTATGGGTCTAAGATCAAATGATTATGACTGCCAGGCTGCAGATAATTATTATCGGGCAGTTCTTTATGGAGGCTGCTTTTATTTTTTATTAAGGTGGTGGAGGAAAAGTGAAATTAAAGTTAAAATTACCCATTTTATTGGTTGGATTGATTTTGCTCAGTAATATTGTGCTGGGAGTAATGAGTTATAGGGAGAGCTCGGAGTTAGTTCTAAAAGGTGAAGGTGATAACCTAAAAAGAATAGCTGATGGTTACCGTAATTCAACTAGTCTAGTGGTGGAAATCGAAAAACAGGTAGTAAATGGTTTGAGTAACAGAGTTGACTTTATAGAACTAGTAAAAATAGCTAATCAATATGAAACATATGGTGACTTGAAAAATAATCATGATGACATTTTAAGTAGTGTTCGCAAGGAATTAGAAAAAATTGATAAAGAACGGGTAAACTTAGAACAGATCTATCTGATAAATAAAGATGGTAAGGTTATCGTGGATAGTATCGGTAATGCCATTGAAAATGATTTTAGTTCAGAACCCTATTATTTTGATGTGCTTTATAAGCAATTATTACAAGTTTCGAAAAACATGACATCACTTAATACTGGTAATAATGTAGTTCACTTTATTGCACCTATAATTGACACTGACACCGGTGAAAGTATAGGAATTATTGTTAACGCTGTTTATACAAATTCCTTTTTTAAAGACATGCGGGAAGAAAAGATGGGAAATACAGGTTTTATTTATGTTTTAGATAAATATTCTCAAGTCTTAAGCCACAAGGAAGCTAATTTGATTGGCAAACCTTTAGAAAATGAAACTATTAAAGATATTATAATTAATATTAGATTAGGTCAGGAAATTACCGAACCTGTATTAGATACCTATGATGATGGACATATAACTTTTGCATATATATTTATACCAGGGTTAGAATGGATTGTTGTTGCCGAACAAGAAACCCATGAATTTCTGTTTGGTGTAAATAACTTAAGGAAGGCTATGGGTATTTTTGGAATCGGAATCGCAGTATTTGCCGTAATTATCGGTATCTGGCAAAGCCGTTTAATTACCAAATCTTTAGATATACTGCAGAGAACCATTAACCAAGTAGCACAAGGTTATTTAGTTACTACAAATTTAAAAAGAAAAGATGAAATTGGCTTATTGGCGCTTTCGTTTAATGAAATGGTTTCTAAGCAAAAGGAACTTTTAATACATATCGCCAAAACATCATCAGAGCTTAATACGGCATCATTAGCTTTAAGTACTGTCAGCGAAGAGGTCTTAGCTAGTGCAGAGCAGGTCGCTACCAGTATAGATCAGGTGGCTTCCGGTATCGGTGATAATGCCAAGGATGTGGAATTGACTAGTGGTGCCCTTTATGATGTTGGGGAAAAGGTGAATGATGTCTTAGATATTATTCGACAGATGCAAAATGAAAGTATGACTATTGTAAACTTGAACAATGATGGAGTTGTAATAGTAGGGGAACTGGAAAAAACAAATAAGCACAGCACTATAGCAACCCAGGAAATTGCCGAAGATATCAGTAAATTAAGTAATAAGTCAGCTCAGATTGGTAATATTGTCGTTACTATTGATACAATTTCTGAGCAGACAAATCTTCTTGCTCTAAATGCAGCAATTGAGGCCGCAAGGGCAGGGGAAGCAGGCAGGGGATTTGCTGTAGTAGCTGATGAAATAAGAAAACTAGCAGAACAAAGTAGTACTAGTACGAGAGAAATAAATAATATTATTAAAGAGATCCAGCAGGAAGTTGCACAAGTTGTCGTAAAAATGCAAGAAGTAGGGGCAGCGGTAGGAAAAGAAAGCCAAGTAGTATTACAAGCTAAAGAAATATTTGAAAATATTCATGGGGCCGTAGGTAGTATAACCCGAGAAATAACTTTAGTATCACAAGCTATGGAAAAAGTAGTAACTAGTAAAGAAGATGTTCAAGGTTACATGAACAATGTAAGCGCTGTTACCCAAGAAGTATCAGCTAGTGCCGAAGAAATTGCCGCAACTGCACAAGAGCAAACTGCTTCCATTAATGAAGTAGCACAAGCTGTAAATGCTCTGACTCAGCTGTCAGAAGAACTCGATGCCTTGCTTAAATTCTTTCAAAATGCAGATGAGATTACAGCAGGTGAAGAAGCTGACCCAGAAACTCTAAATTATTTATCTGAGGAAGAGCAAAACGTTGATGAAAATATAAATTTTGATACTGATGACGAGAAAGAAAAAGAGGAATAGTAATAAAAATACCGCTGCTAAAGCAGCGGTATTTTATAGCTATTTACTAGCCTCATGCCCTAATAGCTAACTATATTTAGAGGAAAGGAGAAAATATATGAAGAAAATTATTTTATTAGCAACTGGCGGAACTATTTCTACTCTAGAGGATAAAGAGAGTGGAGGCTTGAAGGCCAAGCTGGGCGGAGAACATTTACTTAAGAACATCACTAGTCAGGTTGAGGTGGAAGTGAAGAACTTCAGCACCGTAAACAGTACTTATCTTACTCCTAAAGATATGTTTGAAATGGCTAAAACCATTGAAGATTTGTTAAAGGGGGATGAAGTTTTAGGTCTTGTAATTACACATGGTACTTCAACAATGGAAGAAAGTGCATTTTTTCTGGATTTGCTCATTCAATCTACAAAGCCTGTTGTAATAACAGGTGCCCAGAGGCAAGCAGGAGATATGTGGCCTGATGGACCCCATAATTTGGAAATGGCTATACGGGTTGCTGCTTCTACTGCGGGAGTAGGAAAAGGGGTATGTGTAGTTTTTTCTAATAGGATTTTCCGGGGTAGGGATATAGAAAAAGTCCATACCACTGCACTCGATGCCTTTAGCTCAGGTGATAGGGGTCTTTTAGGTTTTATTTATGCTGATGAGGTAAAGTTTTATCAAGATAATTATCGTAAAACTATCCTCCTCGAGGAATATCAAGATGTGTCTGTTGATATTATTAAGTTTTATGCTGGTGCCGATGGGAAGTTTTTTGAAACCGCAATAAATGCTCAAGTTCAAGGAATTGTGGTAGAAGGAGTAGGACTAGGTAATGTCAATCAGTTTTTTTATGAAGGTATAAAAAAAGCTCGAGCTCATGGGATTGAGGTGGTTATTGCATCTCGTAGTCCCTTAGGTCGAGTAATGCCCCAATATGGATATTTGGGTGGAGGCCATTCCCTTGAAAAGCTGGGTGTAATTTTTGCTGAGGATTTATCTAGCCCCAAAGCAAGACTGCTGCTAATCCTCGCCTTAAACATGAGCAAAAATACCGAAGAAATAAAGGAGTTATTTAAAATGGTTTAGTAAAGAAGATTTCACTTCGTTAGATTAAGATTTTACTCCATTTCATTCCGTGAGATTTTCTCTAGTCTTTAAATCTAGCGAAGCGGAATCTTAATCTTAATCCCAATCTCAATCTTAATCTCAATCGCAAAACTATGTTTTTACTCCAAATGTTTCTTTAAAAAGTCTGCCTCAAACATATCGTTCCAGCGTTTTTGGGGGAAATGCTTTAAGGCCAATTTAGTATTTTTCTTTTCCGGAATGTATTGAGTTTCAAAGTAAGTATGCCAGTACTGGGTATAAATATCGTTTTCAAGCATAATAGTAGATGCTTTTTCTAGGTTATCAGGTCTGGCAATAGAGAACTGTTCCAAATCGAAAAAAAAGGCCAGGTTTTTTCTTTTATCTATTAGAGCTATTTTGTGCTTAGGAAAGCGTTGGATAAAATATCTAAGAATTAAGTCGCCGGTATTGTGCTCAGTATTGATTTTCCCGATTAATAAATCGGATTCCATTGGCTGTAAACGGCAAAAGCCTTTATTAGCATGAACATCACTTGCAACGCTGTTGTAATAATTATAAAATTTTCTGCCAAAATCAGTGGCCTTAGCCAAGACAAACTGTAGACTATTGTCTAGACTTTCCTTGAGTACACTTTCGATAAGGATGTATTTATCGGGCTTGCTATGGCGAAAGGCCATATTTATTTGCTGTTTAAAAAAAGAAAAGTTAGTATCCTTAAGCCATTGTATTTCCCCAAATTGCTGGCGATATTTATGGTAGATATCTTTAGAAGAAATACTATCTGCATCAATTTGGGGGAAGCTAAACAAAATATCGTCTTCTTGAGCTTTATTTTTTAATTGGGTATCATCGATTAGACGTGCTAAAAGAACTGCTTTAATTACTGATGATGCATAGGAAGAATAAAGAATCTGCTGCATTATATTTATCTCCTCCGATCAATTAAAGATTTAGAATAGGGTAAGCTGTTTATAATGTTTTCTTTCCCTTTCAAGTTCAATTTTAGAAATAAGGAAGGTAATGTTACCCTGGAGACGACCATTAATAGTCAAAAAGAATTGGGCGTTTTTTATCTGAGCCCCAATTTTTTTTAACTGTGCGAGAGATTCAATTTTTATATTATTTCTGCGTAAGGTTACTATTCTCTGTGCTGTCAGGGGGCCGATGCCAGGAATTTTCAGAAGTTCACTGTAGGAACAGGTATTAACCTCCTTGGGAAAGTTCTGAAGATTATTTAGGGAAACTGCCAATTTTACATCAATGTCAGATGGGAGGTTGCCATTGGTGTTGAAAACAAAATCCGATGCTTTAAATTTATAAATCCGCAGAAGGAAATCGGCTTGATAGAGCTTACCTTCTCTTGTAGGCTCAGCAGCCGGTTGATTTTCTAAAGGGGTATCCTTTATAGGTACAAAGGTGCTGAAATAAGTTCGGGTCAGGCTGTATGTTTTGTAGAGCCGATTCATTGATTGGATAATGCTGCTATCGTTTTCACTGGCAGCACCAACAATAAACTGGGTACTTTGACTGATATTTTTACTATCTTTTTTATCAGATAAATTCTTAATCCAGTCCATTCTTTGCAGGATATCTTTTTCCCAATGTTTGGATTTGCTTATTTTACCCATGTGTTCCTGGGAGGGAACCTCGGCATTGATACTGACTCTATTTGCCAACTGGCAGGCTCTTTCTACATAGCTATACGGAGAGTTGGGCAGGATCTTCATATGGATATAGCCGTTATATTGATATCTATACCGGATGATCTCACAAGCTTTGAGCATGTCCTCCATGGTCTGAGAGGTATTGAACTTAATCCCTGAAGATAGGAAAAGCCCCTCTACAAAGTTCCTTTTATAAAACTCAATAAACAATTTACTTAATTCCTCTGGGGTAAAGGATGTTCTAGGAATGTCCATTGTGCTACGGCTGGGGCAATAGAAACAGTCACCCTGACATTCGTTGCTCATTAATACCTTTAGAAGGTTGACACAGCGGCCATCTGGAGTAAAACTATGGCAAATAGTATGCTGAAATGTATTGCCAATCCCCCCGGAAATATGATGCTTTTTATTAGTTGCAGTCGAGGCACAGATATCATATTTAGCTGCATTGCCTAGGATTTTCAACTTTTCAGTAATCTCCATATAATCACCTTTAAAACATAATATATTTAATATAATTCTAATACTAATAGCTTACATTTACAAGAACATATGTTCGTGGCAAGAAAATAAATTTATATTTATTTTCTTAAGAAGGATTTTCTTCAAAAACAAAAGAAATAGTTATAAGTCAAAAATATGGAGGAGGAGTAAAGATGGATATTAGAAATTGGCATGCGGAAACTTTAGGTGAGAAAGTTGTTAACGCTTTGGAGAAAAATGGGTTTAAAGCCGTATATTTTTCAGATAAAGATGCTGCAGCACAATATGTTTTAGAATTTATTAATGACGGCATGAAGGTTGGAATAGGCGGCTCAACTACCTTAGATGAGTTGGAATTACCAGCAAAAGCAGCTGAAAAAGGGGCCGTTGTTTTAAACCATAATGTTGCTCATTTAACTCCTGAGGAAAAATTAGAAATAAGAAGGCAGCAGTTATTAAGTGATGTTTTCTTATGCAGTGCTAACGGGATAACCCTAGACGGATACTTGGTAAATATTGACGCTACAGGCAATAGAATAGGTGCGATGACCTTTGGCCCTGAGAAGGTAATTATAGTGGCTGGTGTTAATAAGATTTGTAAGGATGTAGACTCTGCCTTTAACAGGATTGAAACAGTAGCTGCACCCCAAAACAATAAGCGTTTAAATAGACCAAACCCCTGTGTAGCAACAGGTTATTGTATGGATTGCAAAGGAGCAACCCGTATATGTAAAATTTATTCGGTCATTAAGAGAAAGCCCACAGAAACAGATGTGGAGGTTGTTATAGTCGGCCAATCCCTGGGTTATTAAATGTAGGCTTTAAATATCTTAATTCCAAAAAGGATAATTAAATTTTTTTCCGAATATTTTAATCTAGATAATATAATGTGAGGAGGTACTATGGATACCAAAATTTACGATTTAATAGAAAAGGTCTATACTGAATTAGTTTCTTTCAAAAAAGAAACTAATCAGAAATTTGATTCAATAGATCAAAGGTTTGATTTGGTAGACCAAAAGTTTGGTTCAATAGATCAAAGGTTTGATTCAATAGACCAAAAGTTTGATTCGATGGATCAAAAGTTTGATAAATTACAAAATGAAGTTGAAATAAACAGGGAACATATAGTTAAGCTAGAAAACAAACTTTCGGATAAAGTTGGGGCTTTATTTGATCATAGAGAAATTGTTAATGAAAAACTTGATATAATTGATAAAAAAATAGATCAACTAGATGAAAAACTTGATAAGGCACAGTTTGATATAAATAATTTAACAATGAAGGTAGCCCAAAGCGATAACAAAATAATTGAACTTAAGCAAAACTTAAAAACAGTAAAGTAATCTAAAATGCGATAGGAAAATCTCCTATCGCATTTTTTGTTAAAATTGAGCACTTTTATTTTGGGGACATTCCTCTTACTCAAAATGAATCTCAAATTGAGGTGTGTCCCCTTTCCTTAGCTGCACTGTAGCACGTAGAATAAAAGGCTCTGCCTTTTATTCTACATAATTTAACTCATAATCCTTAGAGCCTAAGCCGATTTTTTCGGCGTGGCTGATTTGCACATTATAATCATTTCCCGGCCATAGATGACCTAAGATATCACTGCCAGCCTTTTCATTTAATAAATCAATAGAAGCTTGGTCTAAAGCTACTGGGTCATAGGAAGCAAGTATACCTATATCCTGAATGATTTTATCCTGGGCTTTACCCATACAGTCACATTCTTTGGAGATATGGGTTAAGAAATTAAAATAACATACTTTGCCTTTTTTATCTTTAACAGCTCCTAGGGCGTATTCAGCCATTTTTTCCTGCAGGGGTATGCTAGCATTACTAAAGGAGTGTTTAATGGCCTGATAGCGGCAGGTGGCAATACATTCGGCACAGCCATAACATATTTCTGAATTAATTCTAGCAACACCATCATAAATTTCAATAGCGTCTACCGGGCACCACTTTATGCAAAGACCGCAGGCCTTACATTTCTCCGAAGTAACCTCAGGTTTAACATCAGCGTGTTGGACCTGCTTACCGCTGCGGGGGGCGCAGCCCATGGCCAAATTTTTAATAGTTGCACCTAAACCCGATAGAACATGGCCAGTCATGTGACTTAAGACCACCAAAGAGTGGGCGTGTAAAATATCATTGGCAATTTTTACGGAAGAGAAATATTTTCCTTTAATTTCAATTTCCGAAAAGTTCTTTGATAATAGGCCATCAGCAATAATTACGGGAACCCCCAGGTTATTAATGCTAAAGCCATGTTCATGGGCTTGAAGGAGATGGTCTATTGAGTTAAAACGCTGTCCGCGGTATAAAGTATTGGTATCAGTCAGGAATGGTTGAGTTCTTAGGCCCTTAATCTTATCTAAAAAGGGCTTGAGCCAAGCTGGTTTAATATAACCAGTATTATTCTTCTCTCCAAAATGAATTTTTATGGCAGTATATTCATTTGGCCCAAAAATCCGTTGGAAGTTGGCGACATCATATAAGGCAACAACCTTTTGGCTGACTAGAGCTGCCTCATATCCTTCTTTAAGTGGTGCAAACCATACAATACTCATTTAGTACCTCCAAAATTTAAGTTCTAAAAGAAATAATATACCATAATTAGTATTTTTAAAAGTAATTACTGCAAAATATATCTTATCAAGTATTTTGGAATACTAAAAATATTATTAAAATTTATGCTTAAAATAAGTTGAAAATATATAAAAACCATAGAAATGAGTTTAATTAGAACCATTAGGAATGAAACAATTTACCTTATAAAATTCTATAATTTTACATTTCAGAAGATTGTAAATATAATAAAATTAAGAAAATAAAACATGAAAAGGGGGTTTGAAAAATGAAATGTACCTGCTGCTCATGTAAATACTACTTACAAAGAAAAAACTTCTGTATGGCAAACCAACATGAAACTTCCTGTTCTCATAGCTGCTGTTCTGAATTCACAAATAAATAAGCATAAATAAATGGCCTCCATACGGGGGCCATTTTTAGTATAAAGACCCGCTTCAAAAGGCAGGTCTTTATACTAAAAGGGTGTAAAAATATCAATTTCATTTATTAGGGCACTTTCTTCTAAGCTTAGTATGACATTTGACTGCAATGAGCTCATTAAATTTATAAGTTGTTTCTTGCGGATGGGGTCTCGTTCGATATCAGCCAGTACAGAAACTGCACCTGCCATTTTGGATCTTTCGAACTTATCCAAGTAAAATCCCCCTATAAATGGTATTTACTTATAGTCTACCCAAATAATGTATATTATAATTTAAATTTCATAGATTTTTTATCCCTTCCACATTTTAAAAGCAGTTAGTAACATAAAGACTACGAAAATTTTTCTTAGGGTATCTTCAGGTAAAAAGTTAGATCCCCAAGCTCCTATATAGGCGCCCACAACTGAACCTACAACAATTAAGAGGACATTAGTCCATTCAATATTACCATGGAGATTGTGGCGGTAGACACCCATTAAGGCAGTAGGAATGATGATAGCTAAGGAAGTTCCAATAGCCTTATGCAATTCCATGCCCAATAGAAAGACCATGCCGGGGACAAGTATTACTCCACCTCCAACTCCTAATAACGCGCTAAAAATGCCGGCGGACAATCCTAAAATAAGTACTAATGCTGTGCTCATATTTTTCACCTCTGTAATTAGTTAATGTATTTTATATTTTAATGAAAAAAATGTTACCACTAGGAGGTCTTAGTCATCTAGATTACACGATATTTTACTTGGAAGATGAACAGTAAAAATTGAACCATTTTGATTTGAAACTAGCTCAATTGTACCTTCATAGGTTTGGACCCGTTTTTTTACATTCATTAAACCCAAGCCCCGTCCTGGTACACCTTTTGTTGAAAAACCCTCTTGAAAGATTTGGTCCCGAATTTCCGCCGGGATACCTATTCCCAAGTCTTTTACTTGGATCAAAATATTTTTTTCATCCTGTTGAATACTGACCTTTACCTTCTTGTGCATAGGCTCAAGTCCCTCTACAGCCTCAAAGGCATTGTCTATAAGGTTCCCTAGAATTACCACTAGTACATTTTCATCAAAATCTTCGGGAAGATAAAAAAGACTGCTGTTATCATCTATTTCAAAACTAATTTGCTTTTCATCGGCTTCACTGGCCTTACCTATTAGTAAAGCAGAGATAGTTGTATTGTTAATATGCTCTGTTAGGAATGCGATATATGATTGCTCTTTATTTGAAATACTAGTAATATATTTTATGGCCTCATCATAGGACTCTAGTTGAATTAAGCCGGAGATGACATGTAACTTATTTTGAAATTCATGGGTTCTTGCCCTCAGGGCAGCTACAATTTTTTTTACACCAGTTAACTCCTCTGCCAGTCGATTTAGCTCTGTCAGAGGGCGAAAGGTAGCGATGGCACCAACTACCTCGTTTTTTATTTTTAAGGGAATACGGTTAGTAAGAATAGGGCTATTATTTAAAATCTGCAAATCATCATATTCCACTTTCCCTGTTTTTAGAGTTTCAGGCAATCTACTAGTTGGTATTACTTCTTCAATGTGTCGCCCAATGAATTCTGTATCAGTAGGGAAAAGGTTTTTGGCTGCCTGGTTAATTACTGTTATTCTTTTATTTCGATCAATAGCTATAATACCCTCTTTAACTGACTGGAGCATAGTCTCCCTTTCTTTCAAAAGGGTAGCAATTTCACTAGGCTCCATACCAAACAGTAAATTTTTTATATGACTTGATAAAATTAAAGATAATAATATTACTAGGAGTATACTAATAGGAATTACCTTATAAAAAATTTGGTATATTTTAGACATGTATAGAGAAATTTCTGGTTGAGAAAAACCAACTGCTACTGCACCGACCTGCTGTTCATCAAAGTTATAAATGGGTGCAAAGGCACGTATTGAGGGGCCTGAAGGGCCAAGAGCCTTTGAGCTGTAGGTCTCTCCCTGAAGGGCCCTAGTTTCATCACCACCGACAATCCTTTTCCCGATTAGACTGGAATCGGGGTGAGTAAAACGATTACCGTGCATATCCATAAAAACTACAAAAGCGCTGTTGGTTATACGGGTAACTTGGTCAGCAATCCTTTTGAGCTCTTTAGAGGGGTCAGGGGCAGTATAGGAATGCCTGGCATCTATTCGGGCAGCTGTTAAGGCAGCAATATTTAAGGCTTGTACTTCTATTTCCTCTTCAATATTATTTTGTAAAGAAAAAAGAAATATTGAAAGGGCAACAAGTAAGGTAATTAATCCGCTAAAGGCAATGGCTAAAAAAGCTTTGGTTCTAAAAGGCATCGATTTCCAAGCCAATAGACTCAACTCCTATTAAAGAGGTATATTATAAAGATACATAAGTTTCGCAGGTTAAACAATGCAAAGATTATGAAATAAATGAAACAATATATAAATTAATACTAATAAAGTAGGAGATACTCTTTATTATTAGAATTAAAATGATATAATAGAAAACGGTTATGTTCAGCTGATAGAACTAGGGGGGCACATTTTTGCGTAATAATTTAAAAAAATTCTTTCTAGCACTTTCTATATTAGGTATGGTTTCCCTTTTAAGTGGATGTATTACAGCAAAACCCGATAGCAAGGCTAATGAAGATAATAATTTTCCTAAAGGACCGATTAATGTTATCGTAGGATGGGGTCAAGGGGGGGGCTCTGACATATTTGCCCGTGCTATCAGTAAACCTGTTGCTGATAAATTCGATATCCCAGTAAATGTAAAGAATATGCCTGGTGCTGGTGAAACACTAGCTGGTGAATATTTGCTGCAGCAGCCTGCTGATGGTCATAATATCTGGGCGTTAACCACTACTTATACCATAAATTCTTTGATGGGTATAAATCAACGCAGCTTAGATGAATATATCCCTTTAGCCAGGATTCAGCATGATACACATTCAATTCAGGTTAGTAAAGATAGCCCTTTTAAAAGCATTGATGAACTGGTCCAATTTGCCCAGGAAAACCCAGGAAAACTTAAGATTGGAGGAAGTGGATACTTGGATTTCCAGCCAGGCTTTGATGAGGTAGCTATTGCTTTATTTGAAGAAGAGGTTGGTATTGAATTTTCTTATTTTCCATTTGAAAAAGCCGAGGATATGCATGAAGCACTACTTGAGGGTGAGATTGATGTAATGATTGAAGAATTTGGGCCAACTATACAATATATTAATGAAGGCACAATTGTGCCGTTAGTGGCTTTTAGTGATAAAAAGATTGAGCAGTTTCCTAAGCTGCCTATAACTGTAGAAAAAGGCTGGGATGTCACCATTGGCATCTGGCGTGGTTTGATGATAAAAGCTGATACACCAGCTGAAATAGGGGAAATCTTAGAAGATGCTTTCCGGGAAGCCTATGAAGATCCCGGGTACAAAGAAACAGAGCGTTTGAGGTTTTGGAATCTGCGCTCCGAGTTTTTAGGAACAGAGGAGTTCAAAAAAGCTTTACAGGAAGAAATTCAAGTATATGAAAAGATTTTAAAGAAATTAGGGTATATAAAATAAAATAGCCGGGGGGTAATCTCCGGCTATTTTTTATAGCAGGTTAAGGTTAAGGTTAAGGTTAAGGTTAAGGTTAAGGTTAAGGTTAAGGTTAAGGTTAAGGCTAAGGTTAAAGATTTTTTTATTTAATTTATCTCAACCTTAGCCTAGCGTAAGCGAAACCTTAGCCTTAATAATGCCTAAGCATTATTACCCAACCTTAGCCTAGCGTAAGCGAAACCTTAACCTAGCGAACGTAGAGAGCGAAACCTTAACTTCCTGGCTTGCCAGGAAGTTACCCCCCGCCAATAAAGGGGTAAAGTTCAATGACATCATTATCTTGGATTAAGATATCAAAATCCCTACTAAGAAGATTTAGCATTTGGTTATTAAGAAGAACAAAGCCAATTTCCGCACCCGTCAAACCAACTTCCCCCAAAATATCCCTTAAGGGCCGGGGATGGTTACAAGGTAAAGCAATTGTAGCTTTTTTATCAGGAGTATAGACATACATATCGGAAGCAAATTTAATAGTGATCATCTACAAAGTCTCTTCCGCAATCCAATCTAAGCCCAGTTCATAGAGCTTAGCCGCCTTAGGGTTGCCTGTACTAACATCCCAGCCTAACATCTCATATAATAAATCCATATCCTGCCTGAATTTTTCCTCATCTAGTTTAAGTCCCTCTAGTCTGCCATTTTCCATGCCTTGAAAGAATCTAGCGGGCAGATTATCCTGCTCCCGATTGAAGCCTTCTCGAGCATTAAAAGACCTTGCCATATTAACAGTTCTTTCCCCGGCTTTTAAGAGCTCCCATAAGCTAGTTTGCCAACCAGTTACACCCTCAACCAACTCAACTAATTTTCCCAGAGGCATTATACCACGGGGAGCTACTCCAAAATTACAAATACAGAGGGTATTTAGTAGGCTAAAAACATTCATAAGATAATAAAATTGGCGGATTTTTTTGGGGCCATATTCCATTTTGTCTAAAGGTTCTAAAATTCCTAAACAGGAAATGTTTTTAAAGGGCATGCCCTCTTTGTTTTCCACTAGGGTTTCTTGTACAGAGACCAAGTGATCAGCCCCTATCGGAGAAAATGCGTAGGCATATGCTAAAGATACTCTGCCCCGAACATCATGCATGGGTGCTTCCTGGCCTTTTACCTCCATGGCGAACTCCTTAGTCTCAGGCCCTAGCTTTTCTGAAACTTTTTTTACGCCTTCAGCTAGAAGGTCACCTAAACCCTGACGGTTAGCAATCATCTCAATTAATTTAAGAATAAGGGAAGCATCACCATATTTCAATTCCAAGCCATCTGTCTCAGAAGATGTTAAGAAGCCTTTTTCATAACATTCTATGGCAAAAGCAATAGTTACACCGGTAGAAATAGTATCAAGGCTATATTTGTTGCAGAGTTCATGGGCTTTCGCAATACTTATTAAGTCACCGTTTAATAACAGTGAGCCAAAGGAAGCCAGGGTTTCGTATTCAGGGCCACCATAACGGGAGTCAACCAGGATTTCCGGGGTGTCTACCTCTACAACCATTTTGCAGCGGATAGGGCAGGCCCAACAGCCTTTATTGCCTTTACCTATTTTATTCATCATAGTTAAGCCCGATATTTTTTCGAAGTCTTCAAAAGCACCTTCTTTAAAGTTACTAGTTGGCAGCATGCCTGATTTCTGCTTACCAGGAATACTTCCGGCAGTGCCAAGCTCGTTAAGTGACTTGCTCAGTGGGTTTGTTTTAGCTTCAGCTGCCATAAACCGGGCAATTTCTTGTACTTTTTCTTTCTGGGCAAAAGCAATTCGGTCATTACCCTTAACAACTATAGCCTTTAAATTTTTGGAGCCCATCACGGCTCCCATTCCCGTTCTGCCGTTAGCATGGCCTAATTCATTAAGGAGACAGGCATAACGAACAAGGTTTTCTGCACCGGGCCCAATTGTTAAGACTCGGGCATTCTTAAGATCAAGTTCTTGTCTGATAATATCCTGAGTTTCTCCTGTTATTTTCCCCCAGATATGGCTTGCTTCACGAATTTCTACTTTTTTGTTAATTATTGCTAGATATACTGGTCTATCCGATTTTCCCGTTATTACAATTGCATCAAAACCTGCTAATTTCATTTCTGGGCCAAAAAATCCTCCTGCTTCTGATTCACCATAGGCTCCTGTCAAGGGTGACTTAGCTGCAACAGTATAACGGCAAACAGTTCCAACGGGAGTACCAGTCAAGACACTAGTGGCCACTACCAAAACGTTTTGCGGGCTTAGAGGGTCAATGCCTGGTTCTAATTCTTTTAAAAGATAATAAAGGGCAATTCCTTTACCACCCAGGTATGTTCGATAAAAGAGCTCATCTTTTTCTTCAATAACAATTTTTCTCTCAGTTAAATCTACTTTTAAAATTCTTTTATTAACAAATCCATCCATTTGCACCTCTCCTTTGTTGTACAAAAATTTGTGATCATCGGTTATTCGCTGATAAAGGTAATGACCTTTTATTTATTTATTCTTGCTTCCTGCTTCTAGTTAATTACTAATTTTAACAGGTGTGCCCGCTATCATTCATTGGGGACATTCCTGCCCTAATTAAATTACTAATTCTGCAGGTGTGTCCCCTTTCATTCGTTGGGGACATTCCTGCCCCTTTAAATAACTATTTTCTAGCAGGTGTGTCCCCTATCATTTGTTGGGGACATTCCTGCCCTAATTAAATTACTAATTCTGCAGGTGTGTCCCCTTTCCTTTTGGTTATTATTTATTTCATTGATTTCTTTGTTTTATATTTTTTATAAATATTTAAAAATATTGATATGGTAGTGACTTATTTGATATTCTAATAAAAAGGATTGACGAGTCCAAATTAAGGGGGGGGTAGATTGAAACCAGTAAGAATTCTAATTGTTGAAGATGATCCTATGGTAGCTAGTATTAATAAAAAGTTAACAGAAAAGGTAGAAAACTTTGAAGTAGTTGATATTGCATCTACAGAAAATGAAGCTCTAAAGAAGATTGAAGAAAGTGCACCAGATTTGATTTTATTGGATATTTATCTGTCAACGGGGAATGGTCTAAACCTTTTGCAGAAAATCAGACATATGAATATTCCCACAGATGTTATTTTAGTGACTGCAGCTAAAGATAGTAAAACTATATCTCAAAGTATGCGTTATGGTGCAATAGATTATATTATCAAGCCCTTTGATTTGGAACGTTTGGAGAAGTCCTTGAAAAACTACCTAAAGCTCAGGTTGCTTTTAGATAAACATAAGGATATTCAACAAAGTGACTTGGATAAATTAAACCTTCAGGCAAGGAGTGAGATGCCCATTATCCAAAGTGACTTACCCAAGGGTGTGCATGCTTTAACCCTTGATCAGATTATGGTTTTTCTCTTAAAACAGGATATGCCCCTTTCCTGTGAACAAGTTTCCGCAGAGCTAGCAATGTCAAAAATAACCGTGTGGCGTTATTTAGAGTACTTAGTTGAACAGGGAAAAGTCAAGGTAGAATTAGCATATGGTGCTGTTGGACGACCTAGTAAAAGATACTATGTTCTTAACAAATGAGGAGGAGCTTAAATGGTAATTAAAACTAGGGCTGCACTACTGCAAGGCCCATATAACATTGAACTGGTTGAGAAAGAGCTAGTATGTGGAGAAGATGAAGTAATTGTAAAAAACCACCTAATGGGCATTTGTGGTTCTGATAAAAGCTTTTATCGGGGCTATCTGCCTCCTAAAACTGCTGAATTTCGCCAGGACCCAAAATTCCCTTTTTATTTAGGACATGAAAGCGGTGGTATAGTAGTAGAGGTAGGCTCTAAGGTACGGGAATATAAGGTTGGTGATAAAGTAATTGCCTTTGGCTGGAATAATAATTTCGGGGAGTATTTTAAAGCCAATGTTTGGGAGGTGCAGCCTGTTCCTGAAGGCCTAGATATGGATATTGCAAGCCTCGGTGAACCTATTGGCTGTGCTATGTACTCCGGCTTAAACTCCGGTGTGCAATTAGGTGATACTGTAGTTGTTATGGGTGGTGGCTTTGCTGGACAGGTTGTTGCCCAAGTTGCAAAAAAGAAGGGTGCCCTTAATGTGGTAGTTGTTGATGTATTAGAAGGGAAACTTGCTTTAGCTAAAAAATTGGGTGCAGATATGGTAATAAATGCTATGAAAGAAGATCCCATTGAAGTTGTAAAAGAATTAACTAAGGGTAAGGGTGCCGATGTTGTGGTAGAGGCTGCAGGTAGTGAGCAGTCAATCAATCAGGCTACGGAAATGGTTAAGCATAATGGAAAATTCGTCTGGTACAGCTGGGTGACTACGCCTGTTAACCTCAACATTAGTCGCTGGCATGATGATGGTATAGAATTTGTTAATACCTGTCTAGTCCATCATACTAAATATGAGCGTTATGTTTGGGCTTTTGATTCTCTAAGACCGGTAGTACAGGGTCTAATAGATATTAAATCTCTGATAACTAATGAATTTAAGCTAGATCAGCTAAAAGAAGCTTTTGATTTGGTAGATAAAGATGATACAGCTATTAAAGTAATATTAAGACCGTAGAAAAAAACAGGGGGTTTCCTCCTGTTTTTTTTAGTGATAGGGTGAAACAGTGAAACAGTGAAAGAGTACAACAAGAAATGTCATCGAGATTAAGCCGATTAAATACTCGATTTTTCGGCTTCTAATAAAAATTTGACTAGAAATGCTAATAGTTTTCAACAATATAGGAGGAAAGAGAGCTTAAATGTATAATCATATAGAAGTAGAATTGATACATATTAGAGCTTAATCGGGAGGACGTTCTATGCAGAAAGTAAACATCTATACTGATGGAGCCTGTAAAGGAAACCCAGATGGGCCGGGAGGATATGGTGTTGTCATGTTATATACTGATACAAATAATCAAATCCACCGCAAAGAGTTATTAGGAGGGTATGCTAGTACTACCAATAATCGCATGGAAATATTGGCGGCCGTTATTGGCATTGAAGCTTTGAAAAACCCTTGTGAAGTAACAATTTATTCTGATTCCCAGTACCTTGTTAAGGCTATTGAAGAGAAATGGATTGACCGCTGGCAGAGAAATAACTGGATGAGGGATCCTAAGAAGGGAATTAAGGCTAAGAATATCGACCTGTGGCAAAGGCTCCTAAAAGCAATGGAAATCCATAAGGTTAATTTTCAATGGGTAAGGGGCCACAGCGGACACCCGGAAAATGAGCGTTGTGACCAGTTGGCAACAGAGGCAGCCTCCCAGCCCAATTTGCCAGTTGACCAAAGGGAATAGTCCCCGTAGGGGACCCGCCAATACGTGGGCTCGTGAGCGTGTGGGCGCGTTCGAAAAATTTACCAGTTATTCGTAGGGGCGGACCCATGTGTCCGCAATAGACCATAGATACTAATGTAGAATGTAGAATGGAGAAAACACGAAACCCTTAGGGACATATGGATAAAAAGGAATAAGATTAGCTATAGACTATAGTCCATAGACTATAGACTATAGACTATAGACTATAGACTATAGACCATAGACAATAAACCAGTCACCAGTCACCAGTCACCAGTCACCAGTCACCAGTCACCAGTCACCAGTCACCAGTCACCAGTCACCAGTCACCAGTCACTTGTTATTAGATGATATTTTCCTTAAACGGTAACAATTGCGGGCTGTTTCTCCTAAACCATCAATTAAACCGTAGTTAGCCCATGCCCCGATGATAGCTCCAAAGCCTGGAATTATTTGCAGCATTTTTTTAAATTCTACTTTTTCTTTATACTCATGATAAAGCTCCTGCCAGTCTATTTCTGGGGCCTTAGCGGAATTCATGGTTTTTTTGAACTTAAGTATTTCGAGATAAGTTCTCTTCCTACAGCAGTCTGCAGAAAAGGCTAGGATAAATATTTTCAAAAGATAAATACGTTCGTTTTGCTCCCGGATATCGTAGCCAAAGGCACGGGCAATTTCCTGAAGCATTTTTAGTTCCAGAGATATTAATGCGGGATACTCCACCGCCAAGCTGAGAATTCCCCCTAATCCTGTACCTGCACCGGTGGCAGCCGCTAGCTTTTTATAGCGGCTAATGATTCCATCTATTTCTCTGTCTAGTTGAGGTAAGGTTTTTAAGCGGGCTTTAACCAGCATATTCTTATTTACAGGTATTAAATTTATGCCACCTAAAACAGACTTGATGGCAACCTCCATTGTTTTACTAATGCTTGTGTGAATCCTTTGGGGAATATATGCATCAATTTTTTTCTGCATATCCCTGGAAAATCCTTCGATTACTCCAATATCTTTGAGTATCTTCCTCTCCCATTGGTCCAATTCTTTTTTCACTTGAGTTTCATAGTCCACTTTTATCCCCCGCAATTTATACTAGTTTACTAGTGGGCTTAGTGAGTGAAAATATCACTTTCACTCACACAAGATTATAGCCTTTTCTGGTGTTAATTATAGTTTATTATTTAAGAGAAAAATGGTATATAGAATAATAAGCTATCTTAACAGATAACGGAATATATTTTAATATTTATAAAGAGGATGGAAATTATACTTGGGTTAGAATATAATAAAGTTAGAAAGTTAAACCTTATTATATAAAGGGGCTGATAAAAGTGCTGGTGGAATTAAAACAAAAATCTCAAGTAACTATTCCAAGTGAACTGGTGAAAAAACTCAACCTTAAGCCTGGAGATAAATTGGAAGTTGAAGAAAGGGAAGGGTGCTTGATTATTACTCCTGTTGCAATTATTCCCCGGGATCAGGTCTGGTTTTATTCTAAAGAATGGCAAGCTGATGAGCAGAAGGTGGAGCAACAAATTCGAGAAGGACAGGTGAAATCGGCAAAAAGCAAAGAGGAGTTATTAAAAGATTTAGGGCTGGATGAAATATGAATATTTTCTATTCAAAGCCTTTTATAGATAAAGTCAATCAACTTCCAATCGAAGCAAAGCGTGTTTTGAAAAAGAAACTAGAGCTTTTGATGGAAAACCCCAGGCATCCTTCATTGCGCACGAGGAAGATTCAAGGACAAGCTGGTATCTTTGAGGCAAGTATTACCATGGACATTCGTATTACCTGGCAATACACTGAAGATGGTATTTTACTTAGAAATATCGAAGAGCATGATAAGACTCTAAAAACCCCTTGAAAATTTATAACTCCATTATTATGAATTTAAAAGATGGCTACCAGAAAAAGGTAGCCTTTATAGTACTATTAAACTTTGTCAAGATAGATTAATTATTTGCAGGAACATACGTTCTTTAAGGAGAAATATATATTGTAAGTGCGTAAGTAAAAATAAAAGGTTAAGGTTAAGGTTAAGGTTAAGGTTAAGTAATGTTTTAAAGTATTTTCCTCAACCTTAACCTAGCGAATGAAATGAGCGAAACCTTAACCTATTCATCGAGGTGAACCAAATGTCTCTTCGTTTTATATTAGGCAGGGCAGGTAGTGGTAAAACTACCTTTTGCTTGGATGCCATCCGAACAGAATTACAGGTACCCCTAGCAGATAAAAATCTGATCTTACTAGTTCCGGAGCAGGCTACCTTTCAGAATGAATTGGAATTGTGTATAACTCCCTCTTTAGGTGGGATAATTGATGCTCAGGTTTTGAGCTTCCGGCGCTTAGCTTGGCGGGTTCTTCAGGAGGTAGGGGGCGGTGGCCGGGTACATATAGGTGACCTAGGGAAGAACATGGTTATCCGCCAGTTTATTGAAAACCGGAAAGAAGAGCTGCAGGTGTTTTCCCGTGCCAGCAGGCAGCCCGGTTTTGTAGAGAGCCTGGCTGGTGCTATATCAGAATTTAAGCTGTACAGGATTACTGTGGAGGATATATCAAAGGTATTGATAGAGAAAACCGCTGAGGATTCCCTGCTAGTTTCTAAATTGGCAGATCTTAAGCTTATCTATGAGGACCTTGAGGAATATTTAGAGGGACGTTTTTTAGATCCTGATGATTATCTAACCCTCTTAGCCCAAAAGATACCTTCTGCTCCTTTTATTGCCGGCTCAGAAATCTGGATTGATGGTTTTACCGGCTTTACCCCTCAGGAGCTAGAAGTAATGGCAGCTTTATTGGGTTCTGCCCGCAGGGTAAATATTACTTTAACACTTGATGATACAGGTGAGTTTTTTGCCCTCACCCGTTCTACATATCACAAAATTACGGAAATTGCTCTGCAAACCGGTGCTCCTATTGAAAAGCCTCTTATCTTAGATGGAAAACCCCTGCACCGTTTTCAGAGCTCTGAGGCTTTAAGCTTTCTAGAGAAGTCCTACTTTGACATTAGACAAAAGCCCTATTCCCACGGGGTTTCAGATATAAAAATTATCAGCGGACAAAACCACAGGGCAGAGGTTGAGGCCATTGCCCGGGAGATCAGAAGGCTTTGCCGGGAAGAAGGCTACAGATATAAAGATATTGCAGTAATACTTAGGGATTTTGCTAATTATGATCTGCTGATTGAAACCGTATTTTATGATTATGGGATTCCTTTTTTTATGGATAGAAAGCGTACTGTTCTTCATCATCCTTTAGTAGAGTTAATTCGTTCTGCCCTGGAAATTGCAGCTGAGGATTGGTCTTATCAAGCAGTTTTCCGTTTTCTAAAAACTGACCTTGCAGGGATAAGTCGAGGGGAAGTAGATATTTTAGAAAACTATGTCTTGGCTCATGGTATCAAAGGTAGGAAATGGTATGATGAAAAAGACTGGCAGTATAGAAAAAAGGATGAAGTTAATATTAATAGAATTCGTCGTCTAGCCATTAAGGAGCTCTTTCCTTTTTCAAAACAAATTAAGGAGGGGGCCCAGGCTCTTGATATTGCCCGGGCTGTCTTTGAACTTCTAAGGGACCTGAATGTACCACAGAAATTAGAAGCATGGGCAGAAGGAGCAAATCAAGAAGGTAGACTGGAAACCGCCCGAGAACACAGTCAAATCTGGGATGGAGTGATAGATATCCTAGATCAGCTTGTAGAGACGATGGGTGAAGAAAAAATAGAGCTGGAAATTTTTATTAAAATAATTAATGCAGGCTTAGAAAGCTTGCGTTTAGGGTTAATACCACCGGGCTTAGACCATGTTGTTGTAGGGTCTTTGGAGCGTTCCCGCAACCCTAATATCAAAGGGGCCTTTGTTTTAGGGGTAAGTGATGGAGTGCTACCCAAAAGACCAATAAGTGAAGGCTTGTTTAATGATTGGGAGCGGGATTTTTTAAAGGATGTAGGGTTAGAGCTTGCACCTGGCAGCAAAGGAAAAATATCTGATGAGGAGTTTTTGATCTATATCGCTTTAACTAGGGCCGGTAAAAATTTAACCTTGAGTTACCCTTTGGCTGACAGTGAAGGGAGGGCTTTAAGACCATCCCTTGTAATCAAGCGAATTAAAGAACTTTTCCCAGCTATCGGAGAAGTACATGTTGGTATAGAACCGCCAGGGGATGTTTCGGGGGATTTAGACTTTATTAGCCACCCTCAAAAAGCCCTAGCCTACCTAGGTGCAAGATTGCGGCAGGCCAAGGAAGGTCAGGCTGTAGATCCTATCTGGTGGGATGTTTACCATTGGCTGCTTACAAATGCAGGGGAGAAAAAGGATTTATTAAGGGTGGTTAATGGCCTTTTCCATACCAACCAGCCTGCACCTATTGATGGAAAATTGGCTCGTAAACTCTTTGCCAACCCCTTTAGGGTCAGTGTTTCCCGCTTAGAAAAATTTCAAGCCTGTCCCTTCTCCCATTTTAGTAACTATGGGTTGGCCTTAAAGGAACGGCGGGTATTTAAACTAACCCAGCCTGATTTAGGGCAGTTTTTCCATGCTGCCCTAGAGCAGTTCGCTCGGAGATTAGAAGAGAAGAATCTGGATTGGGCAGAGGTAGATAAGGGGCAGGTTTTAACTCTTAGTAATGAAATCGTGGAAAACCTTATTCCCCAAATCCAGAGTGAAATACTATTAAGCTCAGCTCGCTATCGCTATTTGACTAAAAAGTTCAAAAAAACCGTGCAGCGGGCTGCTTTGGTGCTGATGGAGCATGCCCGCCGGGGAAAATTCCGTCCGGTAGGCTTAGAAATTGCCTTTGGTCCCCAGGGTCAGCTGCCTGGATTGAAGCTCACCTTAGAGGATAACACAGAAATGGAATTGGTAGGTCGGATTGACCGAGTGGATGCAGCTTTAAGGGAAGACAAATATGTTTTAAGGGTAATAGATTATAAATCTGGTAACGCCGGTCTTGGTCTTTTAGAGGTCTATTATGGCTTTAAGCTGCAGCTTTTAACCTATCTGGATATAGTTCTGACATATGCTGAGCATTTGGTAAATTCCCAAGAGGTACTTCCGGCAGGGGTCTTATACTTTTTCTTAAAGGACCCCATGATAAACAGCTCAGGACCCTTAAGTGATGAAGATATCGAGGCCAATATTTTAAAGGAATTAAAAATGCAGGGCTTAGTTTTAGCAGATGTTGAAGTTTTTAATTTATTAGATAGTGAAATAAAGGAAGGCTGGTCCCCAATCATCCCGGCAGGGATAAATAAAGAAGGGGGCTTCCATAAGGCTTCCAAAGTAGCAACTTTGGAACAGCTGGAAAATTTACGGGAGCATATCCGAGAGACCTTAACGAAATGCGGAGAGGGAATATTAGAAGGTGATGTTAGCATCTCCCCATACCAGCTACAGGGTTTTAAAGCTTGCCAGCACTGCTCCTTCCAAATAGTGTGTCAATTTGATACCCAGATAGAGGGCAATTGCTACCGTAATATTAAGAATATGGATAATGAGGAAATTTGGAAAACAATAAAATCCCGTCATCCGTGGGCGAGTGAGCGCGTGGGCGCGAAAAACATTAAAAGCTTAATTCTAAACCACGGGCCCTTCGGGGCGCACGGATAAACACGGTAAATCATAGACTAAACGTATTCCTAGCCACACAACTATCCAATTAAGATTTAGACGCGCTCACGCGCCCACTCGCCCACGTATCAACGACTCGGAGGTGAAAGGAATGTCCCAATGGACAAAGGAACAAAATGAAGCTATCTACAGTCGGGGTAGTAATCTTTTAGTAGCTGCTGCGGCGGGCTCAGGGAAAACCGCCGTTTTGGTAGAGCGAATTATTACCCGTATTTGTGATGAAAAAAATCCGGTAGATATAGATAATTTGCTGGTTGTTACTTTTACCAATGCAGCTGCCCAGGAAATGAAGGAGCGAATTGGAATAGCTATTAATCAGGCTTTAAAAGAAAATCCTTTGTCCAGACATTTATACCGGCAAAGTACCCTGTTGAATAAAGCCTCGATAATGACCCTTCACTCCTTTTGTTTAGATATTATTAAAGAAAACTTTTACCTTTTAAATATCGATCCTCATTTTCGAATTGCTGATCAAACTGAAGCTGAGCTCTTACGGTTAGATGTTTTAGAGGATTTACTGGAACAGTATTATGAAAAATGTCAGGAAGGGGACTCCTTTAGCAGTTTAATTGATGCTTATGGAGGACAGCAGGATGATATTCTTATCCAGGACCTGATTATTAAGCTTTACTTATTTTCCCGCAGTAACCCCCGGCCTTTTGAATGGTTAGAGCAGGTGGTTACCAATTTTACCACAACCGATTGGTTTAAATGGCTTGTGCCTAGTATTCGGATGGATTTAGAGGGAGCTAGAGAACTCTTAGCAGAAGGCTTTAGGCTTTCTGAAATTAAACAGGGTCCTAGTCCTTACCTGCCCCTTTTAACTCAGGAGCTGGCAGTGCTTGATGATCTACTGGGTAAAACCCAGATATCCTGGGAAGAACTGTATCAAGGCTTTTCACAAATAGGCTTTGGTAGGCTGCCTCGGGTAAAAAAGGACGAAATTGACGAGGCTTTGCAGGAGCGGGTTAAAGATTGTCGGGATGGAGCCAAGGATACTATCAAGAGTCTTGAAGAAAAATATTTCCAAAGGTCTCCTGAGGAACTAAAAGAAGATTTAAATAGGATCAAGCCCCATCTAGAGATACTTTGTAAATTAGTGGAGGAATTTAGTAATAATTACCAGATGGCTAAAGCAAAGAGGAATTTACTGGATTTTAGCGATTTGGAGCATTATTGTCTAAAGCTTCTTTTAGCGCAAGGTTCAGCACATGATAACCTTATCCCTTCAGAATTAAGTCACAAGCTCAAGCTCAAGTTTGTGGAAGTATTTGTTGATGAATATCAGGATATTAATGATGTACAGGAAACCATTCTGAGCTTGGTGACTAAAGGGGATAATCTCTTTATGGTGGGTGATGTCAAGCAGAGTATTTACCGCTTCCGCTTAGCTAAGCCTGAGCTTTTTCAAGCTAAATATCAGAATTTTTCCCCCCGAGAAGAAAGTATAAACCGACGGATAGATTTGTCAAGGAATTTTCGCTGTCGAGAGGAAATAGTTGATGGCGTTAACTATATTTTTGAACAGATTATGGATAAGGATTTAGGTGAAATTCCCTACAATGAGGAGGCCAAGCTGGTTTGTGGAGCAGTTTATCCTGACTATGCAGAAGGGAAAAGTATCCGGGGACCCATAGAGTTTCATCTTTTAGAAAAGGATATCCCAGAGGAGCTAGAAGAGGAATGGACCCCGTTAGAAAGGGAAGCATTAATTATTGGTCAGAGGATAAAAAAGCTCTTTAATAAAAACTATCTGGTTTTCGACAATAAGCTTAATCAATACCGGCCGCTGGCCTTTTCCGATATCGTAATTCTCTTGCGTTCACCTAAAGGTACGGCGGAAACCTTTTTAGAGCAGTTCCGGCTTTTAGGTATTCCTGTCTATGCTGAATTAGGGAGCGGGTACTTTAAAGCCACCGAGATACAGGTCATTCTTTCACTCCTGAAAGTAATTGATAACCCTAGGCAGGATATCCCTTTAGCGGCATTACTACGGTCACCTGTCCAGGGCTTAAGTGTGGATGATTTAGTTACCATCCGTTTAAACAGCCCCCAGGGGGATTTTTACGATGGAGTTATAAGTACTGCCGAGGAAGAAAGTAGTTTAGGGGTAAAACTTAAAGGACTTTTGGAGAATTTAGACCGCTGGCGAACTATCGCTCGCCAGAATGATTTAGCCCATCTGGTCTGGACCCTATTTAAAGAAACCGGCTATTATGATTATGTGGGAGCAATGCCGGGAGGCAGTCAGCGCCAGGCTAATCTACGGGCCCTTCATGATCGTGCCCGACAGTATGAAGCAACTAGCTTTCGAGGTCTTTTTGCCTTTTTAAGGTTTTTAAATAGACTAGAAGAAAATCAAAGTGATCTCGAAGGTGCTAAAGCCTTAAGTGAAAATGAAAATGTTGTGCGCATTATGAGCATTCATAAGAGTAAAGGTCTTGAGTTTCCCGTTGTTATTGCAGCGGGCTTGGGTAAGGAATTTAATTTTTTAGATACGAGACAGGATGTGACTTTACATAAAGACCTAGGCTTAGGACCTGTATATATTGACGGGGAAAAAAGAAATAAATATCCTACCATTGCCAAGCTTGCTATCGATAATAAAATTAAGCTAGAGACCTTGGCGGAGGAAATGCGGATTCTTTATGTTGCTTTGACCAGGGCCCGGGAAAAACTGATACTGGTAGGTTCGGTTAGAAAAATTCAGAAAAAAGCTGCCGATTGGAAGCAGGCTGCCAATTCTATGGGCAGGATACCTGATAGTTACCTAGTTAAGGCTAAAAACTTTCTGGATTGGATTGGGCCCCCCTTAATGAAGCATGGGGATTCTGAGACATTACAGCTTCTAGCAGGTGGAGAGGAATTACCTGTAATAATGGATAATAGCTCTAAGTGGCAGGTCGAGGTTTATCAAGAGGAGTTATTTATTGAGCAGGATACAGAGGCTTGCGCTACCCGGGATATGCTGGAGTATATTAAGGAATTAGAGCCTATTCAGGTTAATCCCTACATCTATGAAAAAATAGACCAAAGGCTTAAGTGGCATTATTCCTTAGAAAAGCTGGTTAATAAAGGAGCTAAGGTTACAGTTACGGAGATTAAGCATAAGTTTAGGGAGCTTGATTTAGAAGCTGAAGAAAGTAAGCCTTACCAAGGCTTTAGCCGGCGACCTGTTTTTATGCAAAAAGAGCGGGGGCTATCAGCTGCTGAAAAAGGCTCTGCCTACCACGCTGTACTGCAGCATATTGATTTAAGCTGGGAAATTAACGGGGAAAATATTGAGAAATTACTGAATGATTTAAAGAGGAAGGAAATTTTATCAGAGGAACAAGCTGATATAGTAGATAAAAAGGTGATTCAGGACTTTTTTGCAAGACCTTTAGGACAGCGGCTCCTAAAAGCTGCTAATATTAAAAGGGAAATACCCTTTAGTCTAGTCCTGCCGGCCTATGAAGTCTATGATGACTTAGACGACTGGGGAGAAAAGGTGCTCCTCCAAGGTGTTATTGACTGTCTATGGTATGAGGACGACGGCTGGATTTTACTGGATTATAAAAGTGACTATATAAAGCCTGGGGAAATTGATGAGTTTGTCAAACGTTATCAAGGACAGATTAATCTCTACGCCCGAGCAGTAGAAAGTATCTGGAAACAGCCAGTGAAGGAGAAGTATTTGTATTTGCTGAGCTTGGGACAAACGGTGAAGATATAGAGGCCCGTCAAAATACGTGAGCACGTGGGCGAGTGGGCGCGAAGAACCTGCGAAAGTGGGTAAAATCGTGCTCAGTGTCCGGTGACCAGAGATGCTTATACTTTTGGGTTAAGATTTTGCGTCTGACAATGGCTTTTAGGTTAAATTATTGCGTCTGACAGTACTCCAGGGTGAATATTGTGCGTCTGACACAATCATTGCACGCTATATTAGACCATAGACTTATACTAGCCACTAATAATTTAGTATTTTAACCGTGTATATCCGTGTGCCCCGGAGGGGCCCGTGGTTAAATAAACCTTAGGCGCGCCCACTCGCCCACGGGCCCACGTAAAGACGCTAAGAAGGAGTTGATACTATTGCGGATTCTCCATACCTCTGACTGGCATTTAGGTCGGTCCCTAGAAGGCAGAGACCGGATTGAGGAACAAGAGGAATTTATTGCAGAAATGTGTGAAATAGCCGATCAAGAAAAGGTAGATCTTGTGCTGATTGCTGGGGATGTTTTTGATACCCCAAATCCCTCTGCCAGGGCGGAACAGCTTTTTTATCAGGGGCTTTATGACCTGGCCGCAGGAGGTAGACGGGGTGTAATTGCCATTGCAGGCAACCATGATAATCCTGATCGTATAAAAGCCTCGGATCCCTTAGCGGAACAGCTGGGGATAACCCTGTTAGGATTACCTAAGGACCAGGCTCTTGTTTCTAGGACAAGGGAGGATCGGGTGCAAAGGTTAGCGGCAGGACCAGGCTGGCTTGAAGTAAAGGTCCCCGGCTGTGACCATTCGGCAGTTGTAATTGCCCTGCCTTATCCATCAGAACAAAGGCTGAGAGAGATATTGGTAGAGAAGCTATCAGAAGAAGATATGCAAAGCTCCTATTCCGAAAGAGTTGGAGCTATTTTTCAAAGCTTGAGCAGTAATTTTCGCTCTGATACAGTTAACCTGTGCATGAGCCACTTGTTTGTTCGGGGTGGAAAAGAAAGTGAATCAGAACGGCCTATTCAGCTAGGGGGATCCCCTACTGTTGATGTAGAAATGCTTCCTTGGCAAAAAGCCCAGTACATAGCTTTAGGTCACCTGCACCGACCCCAAAGGGTAGGTGGCATGGAATATGCCCGTTATTCAGGGTCCCCCCTAAGCTACAGTTTTTCCGAAGCAGGACAAGCCAAAGCAGTTTATTTAGTGGATTGCCTACCTAGTCAAGAGGCCCGAGTTCAGGAAATCCCACTTACTAAAGGTAACCCTTTGGTTCGGTGGGAAGCCCATAACGGGTTTTCGGAAGTATTAAAATGGTGTGAGGAAAGCAGGGACACTAAGGCTTGGATAGACCTGACCCTTTATGTTGATGTACCCTTAAGTATTAGTCAAATTAAAGAACTTAAGGATATTCGGCCTAATATTATTAATATCAGGCCTGTTTTGAAAAATGGGGTAGAGCTAAACTATAATCCGGTAAACAGAATTAATCTTCCGGTAGAGGAGCTTTTTCGGGATTTTTACAGGAAAGGTTATCAGACAGAGCCAGGCTCAGAGCTGACAAGGCTTTTCTTGGAGCTATTGGATGAGGATAAAGAGGGGGAAGCAATATGAAACCCTTACACTTAAAAATTGCCGGCTTAAATAGTTTTCGAGAGGAACAGGAAGTGGATTTTTCCGACCTTGGTCAAACAGGTGTCTTTGGTATTTTTGGGCCTACCGGCAGTGGGAAGTCAACGGTTTTGGATGCTGTCACTCTGGCTCTTTATGGCAAGGTAGAAAGGGCTAAAGGAGGCACCCAAGGGATTATTAACCAAAATGAGGATCGGCTCTATGTTCACTTTTCCTTTCAGGTAGGAGGTAAAAAGTATATTGCGGAGCGGACCTATAAAAGGGGAAATGATGGCAGCATAAATCAGTATAGCTGCCGTCTCCGAGAATCTGATGACCTAGGGAATGAAAGTGTAATTGCTGAGAAGAAAAGGGAAATGGATGAAAAGGTTCAGGAAGTTTTAGGCTTAACAGTCGATGATTTCACTCGGGCAGTTGTTTTACCACAGGGAAAATTTCAAGAGTTTTTGACCCTGCAGGGTGCAGACAGAAGAAAAATGCTCCAGAGAATATTTGCTCTGGAAAAGTACGGTGAACAGCTAGTGAAAAAAATCCGAGACAAGGTTAATCTTAGCCAGCACCAGCTAGAAGTTGCCAATCAGAAAAAAGAAGTACTAGGAGATGCTTCACTGGCAGTAATTCAGAAAGCTCAAAAGGCCCTAAAGGAAAAAGAAAAAAGGCTTTTATTAGTTGAAGGTCAAGTTGCTTCCCTTAACAGGCAGTGGGAGGAGTATAAAGAGATTCGCCAGCTGACCAGGGAATTAAATGATTTCACTACAAATCTGTCCAAATTGGCTATCCGAGAGCCCTTAATAAAAGAAAAGGAAGAAAAACTGGAGTTAGCTCATAAAGCTGAATACTTAAGGCCATATCTCAAACAGGTAACCAGTGGGGAGCTAGCTCTAGAAAATAAAGGCTCAGAGTTAACTAAGCAACAAGCTGAGCTAGAGACCATAAAGAATCATTGTGACCAAGTTCAGAGTGAGTATCAGTCCTGGGAAAATAAGTACTCAGCAGAGGGAAAGGCTTTAGAAAACAGGTTAATAAAGCTAGAAGCTCTTGTAGAAGATGAAGAAAAAAGGGATGAGTATCTTAGGAAACTGGGTGAGCTAAGAAACAGCTACCGTCAAATAGATGAGGAAGTAAAAGTAATAAAAGCTGAGAAGATTAGGCTAGAAGCTTTAAAGCAGCATAAAGAAGCTGAGAAAAACGACCTAGAGCAGAAAATTAAAGAAAAAGATGAGATAATAATTAACGGTGAAGAGATAGAAAAACAGAAAGAGGCCTTACAGGAACTATTAGAAGCTAAGAAACGCTTCCAAGAAGTAGAAATAGAACTTAAGGAGCTAGACAAGAAGGCTCAAAAAGCAAAAGAACAAAAAACGGAATTGTTAGAACAGCTTTTAGGCTGTGAGAAAAACCTGAAATATACTAAGGAACAACTACCGAGCCTGCCTGAAGCTGACTTAACTCTTCAAGAAATATATCAAAAACAGACACAGCTCCAGTCCTTTGTTAATGCTATTGATAATATAACTGAAGGTGAAGAAAATCTTCTTACTAAAGAAAAAGATGTACAGGAAAATCGCCTTCTTCTATTAGAACAGGAAAAGCTTTTAAAAGAGCAGATTCAAGTACTAGATAATTTGACTTTTACAAAAAAGGAGATAATGGAGGTTATAGCTCTCTTAGAGGAAGAAGAGCGGCAATTGGATAAAAAGAGCTATGCTTTTAGCTTAAGGGAGTCCTTAGTCCAGGGAGAGCCATGTCCGGTTTGCGGCTCTCTGGAACACTCTGTCCCTGCGTCCCACGAGTTAATAAGCGGGGAGGTCTTGAAAAATATTTCAGCCGACCTCCTGGTTAAGAAACAGAAATTAATGATGCTTGAGGAAGAACAGCAAAAAGAGAGCAAGAAGCAGGCAGATATCCAGGCTTATGCAAATATGCTAGGAGTTAAAGATGGAGAGTTGGCAATCGCACTTGAATCCCTAAGGATAAAAAGTGATGAGCTAAGGTCTAAATTGCCGGAAGAGTGGAGGCTTTTAGAAACAAAAGCACTTGCTTCACTAATAGAAATGGAAGTAAAAAGGCTACAGGAAAGACAAGCTTTACTAGAAGATCGAGAAAAGGCTAAAGAAAAATTAACTCAGGAGATCCAAGGGCATGAGGCAGAGCTGAATGATTTACGTCAGAAGCTAAGTGGTATTGAAGCAGAAGTGAGAGTAGTCATTGCTGGGCAGGAGAATATGCAGGCAAAGCTAGACAATTTCCAGGAGTTATTGAAGCTAAAGGAAGACCACTTTAAAACTTTGGCTGGGACTAAGACAGGTGAGGAAGTGGACAGGCTTTTCGCTGTGCTCAAAAGCTCTAGGATTGAGATGCAAAAGCTGCAGCAGGGGAAAAATAGTATATTAAAGGAACTAGAATTATTGACTTCATCTTTAGGGTCTGAAGAGAAAAAAGACTTGGTCCAAGAACAGAAATTGAAGCTTTTAGAGAATGATGGGAAGACTTATCGCCATTTGGTTGATGAATTGACTCTAAGAATTAATCAAGTAACCGGTGGTGAAAAGGTCCAAGAAGTAAAGACCAAATCCGAGGCCGAGCTAAATAAAATCATCACTAGTCTCAATAATTCCAAGGAAGTGCTAGAGAGGGCCAAAAATACCCTGGAAGAAAAAAGCAAAAAAGTTCATTTTATCTTTCAGGAAATACTTAACCTCAAAAACGATTTGGTAAAATATCAAGAGGGGCTCCAAGAGAAAATGGCGGAATGCCAGTTTATTTCCTTAGGACAGCTAGCAGATGCTTTATGTACAGAAAAAGAAAAGCAGGAATTAGCTGAAGAAATAAAGGTGCATCGTGATGAAAAGCTCCTAGCTCAGGAACAGAAGAATGGGTTAGTTAAGAGACTAGCGAACCGCAGCCTCTCAGAAGAAGAGTGGACTGGTTTTCAGGAGCAGAAAGCCCAGGTTGAAGAGGAACAAAAAAAGGAGCAGGAAGAGTTATTTAGCCTAAAACATCAATTGGCTAACCTAGAGGAAAAGCATCAGCACTGGGGGCAATTGGAAAAGGAAGTCAAAGTTTTAACGAACCTATTGGACCAATTATCAAGGCTAGACAAGCTCTTTAAGGGCAATACCTTTGTAGAGTTTATTGCTGAAGAGCAGTTGATGAATGTAGCCATTGATGCATCCCACAGGCTTGGTGAGCTCACCAGCTACCGCTATGCCCTAGAAGTGGACTCTGAAGGGGGTTTCATTATCAGGGATGATGCTAATGGCGGCTTACGGCGTCCTGTTGCCACCCTCTCCGGTGGGGAAACCTTTTTGACCTCCTTAGCCTTAGCTCTAGCCTTATCAAGCCAAATTCAATTGCGGGGCAAATACCCCTTGGAATTTTTCTTTTTAGATGAAGGTTTCGGGACCCTAGATAACCATCTCTTAGAAACTGTTATGAATTCTTTGGAGCGATTGCACATAGAGAAAATGACCATCGGCATAATTAGCCATGTCCCCGAATTAAAAGCCCGAATCCCCCGCAGTCTTATCGTCGAACCCGCAGAAAAAGGAGGCAGGGGGACAAGGTTGAGGTTGGAAGTGCAATAGCTACCGCGTCTATACGTGGGTACGTGAGCGAGTGGGCGCGAAAAACAATTATAAGCCACAGATGAACACTGATAAACACGGATAAATTAACAGTTCCGGTCATTGCGAGCGGAGCGAAGCAATCTCAGACCCAAGATTAAAACCATAGATTGCCACGCCCTCACAGGCTTGTAATTATCACGCGTTGCCCGCGCCACGATAAACGAAAGCATTCCCGTCATCCTGAGCGATAGCGAAGGATCTTACGTAATGAAGAATCTTAAGATCCTTCGGTCGTTCCTCTCTCAGGATGACACAGCAACAATCAGTAGCTTTCATAGCAATGACAAATTAATAATAGACCATAGACGATAGACTATAGTCGCATTTACCAGCCACTAGTCACCAGTCACCAATTACTAAAAGAACTATAAAATATTGTTTTATTCTTTTCTGAGCACTGGTCACTGGTCACTGGTCACGAAGCTCTGTAAAATGCCCTAAAGTAGAAACAAGTCCAGCGGTTAAATGTCAACAATGAATTGGAAAAAAATATTGAATAATTGCGGTTTTTTTGGCTAAAAAGAGACAAAAAAGGAACACCCTAATAAACCTACCAAAATTAATTGGAAAAAATGGT
>Ga0209643_1000735_pt1 | contig 44306 bp, 40 predicted proteins | sample AutmiccBRH37_all_FD_187383 | JGI IMG/M metagenome (GOLD analysis project Ga0209643, IMG submission 187383) | Deep subsurface microbial communities from Mt. Terri, Switzerland - Autotrophic microbial communities BRH/37_all (SPAdes) (version 2) | ecosystem: Environmental > Aquatic > Deep...
GCAGCGCGCCAGGGGTATTCCCATTTTCTTTGGAGACGCCAGCCAGCCGTATGTGCTGGACCATCTTGGAATCGAACATGCGGCTGCCTTCACCACCACCATGGATGCTCCGGAATCCGCAGAGCCGGTTATTCGGGCCATTCACGAGACTTCGCCGCATGTGCCGATTTTTGCCCGGGCCCGCGATGTCGACCACGCTCGCCTGCTGAGAGCATCGGGAGCGGCAAGCGCCGTACCGGAGGCGATGGAGGCGAGTCTGGAACTGTGCGAGCAGTTGCTGGTCGGCATCGGCTTCCCGGAGGATGTGGCCCGGACGATAGTCGACAAGCGGCGCGTGTGGCAGATGGAAACAATCGAAAAGAAATAACGGATTCTTTGCGCCCCGCATCGGGATTCCCTGTCAACAGACGCCGCCGGTCATGATCGGCCAGGGGGAATCATCGGCAGAAGCAGGCTGACCGGGATCCTTGCCGCGTTACAAAAACTTGCCCGTTCCCTTACTATCCGTCAAAAGGCCCGCGGATCGCATTTCGCCGATATTCTGGAGCAGCCATGACCACGACCATCAAGACCGCCGACCTGATCGAGAGCGTCGCCGACGCATTGCAGTTCATTTCCTATTATCATCCGATGGATTATATCCGGGCGCTGGGCAAAGCCTATGAGGCGGAGAAATCGCCGGCGGCCAAGGACGCGATCGCGCAGATCCTGACCAACAGCCGGATGTGCGCCGAGGGCCACCGGCCGATCTGCCAGGATACGGGCATCGTCAATGTCTTCGTCAAATGGGGCATGGACTGCCGGCTCGATGACACGTCGCAGTCGATGCAGGAGATTGTCGACGAGGGCGTGCGGCGCGCCTATCTGCACCCCGAGAACAAGCTGCGCGCCTCGATCCTCGCCGACCCCGCCTTCACCCGCCGCAACACCAAGGACAATACCCCGTCGGTGCTGCATGTCGAGATGGTGCCGGGTGACAAGGTCTCGGTCGATGTCGCGGCCAAGGGCGGCGGGTCGGAGAATAAGTCGAAGTTCAAGATGATGAACCCGAGCGACAATATTGTCGACTGGGTGCTGGAGATGGTACCGCTGATGGGCGCCGGCTGGTGCCCTCCCGGCATGCTCGGCATCGGCATTGGCGGCACCGCGGAGCGCGCAGTCCTGCTCGCCAAGCAGTCGCTGATGGATCCGATCGATATGGGCCAGTTGAAAGAACGCGGGCCGCAGAGCGATATCGAGGAAATGCGGATCGAGATTTTCGACAAGGTCAATGCGCTGGGCATTGGCGCGCAGGGACTGGGCGGACTGTCGACGATTCTCGACGTCAAGATCAACGACTGGCCCTGCCATGCGGCGGGCAAGCCGGTGGCGATGATCCCCAATTGCGCCGCCACCCGCCACGCGCATTTCACCCTCGACGGCAGCGGCCCGGCCTATCTCGAGCCGCCCAAGCTGGACGAATGGCCGGATGTCCACTGGACGCCGTCGGCGGAAGCCAGGCGGGTGCAGCTGGACGGGCTGACCCCGGAAGAGGTGCAGAGCTGGAAACATGGCGACCGGCTGCTGCTCAACGGCAAGATGCTGACCGGTCGCGACGCGGCCCACAAGAAGATCAAGGATATGCTGGACGCCGGCGAGGAGTTGCCGGTCGAGTTCCGCGGACGGGTGATCTATTATGTCGGCCCGGTCGATCCGGTCGGCGAGGAAGTGGTGGGGCCGGCCGGTCCGACCACGGCGACGCGGATGGACAAGTTCACCGACATGATGCTGGAACAGGGGCTGCTGGCGATGGTCGGCAAGGCCGAGCGCGGGCTCGACACCGTGGCCTCGATCAAGAAGCACAGAAGCGCCTATCTGATGGCGGTCGGCGGCAGCGCCTATCTGGTGTCGCGGGCGATCAAGGGGTCGAAGGTTGTCGGATTCGAGGATCTGGGCATGGAGGCGATCTACGAGTTCGAGGTGCAGGACATGCCGGTGACCGTGGCGGTCGATGCCGAGGGGCAGAGCGTGCACCATCTGGCACCGCTGGTCTGGCAGGAGAAGATCCGCAAGGAAGGGTTGCTCGAAAACGCCTGAAACCACTGAATCGAGACAGCGAAGTCACTTATATCGTTTGCCGGTCCCCGAAAGCAGGGGGCGCGAATGGGCCGCCCGCCGGAGCCGGATCGCCCCGCAGGCCCCGAGCGGGTCCGGTGGGCCGACCTGGCACCGTCAACAATGGTTCAAATATCGTGCCGGGTTGTCGTGGTCGTCGTCTCGCCGACAGCGCCATCGGGCGATACATCGCGGGTGCGGGTGCGGTTGGTCGCGGACATCAGCCCGATTCCGACCAGGATGACGGCTCCGACCGCGATATAGGTCGGCGGTGCGCCCAGCAGGAATGCGCCATAGGCCAAGCCGCCAACGAAGACGAAAAAGCCGATCATATAAAGTGAGAAAGACGACATCGGTGATACTCCTGTTACACCAGGCATGCGCCCGGTATCAGACATACGTACAGCGCAGCCCAAGGTTGCACTAGGCGCGAATCCTTAACAGGCCGTGTAACGGTTGCCGGCGGAAGGTCCGGAGGGAGCATGTCTTGCATCCGTGCAACCTTTTGGCGGGTCATCGATTGATGAAGGACTCCGCCAAGGAGGTTGTCTGTAAAGGAATTCAAGGTGTTCACGCAGCTCAATCCGCCCATTCCGCTCAAGCTGATCGACAAGGGTGACGGCATGGCCATTGGCGTCATCGACTATGGCGCAGAGCATGACCTGCTCTGGGTAACGGCGGTCGATGCAACCGGTGAGATATGGTGCGCACCCAATCCCCGGGTGCGCATGCAGAAAAACTGGAGCCTGGGCCGGGGAGCGCCGGAGATAGCTGCTGGCGACGCCAAGATGCCAGCGGATTTGCAGGCTATCTAGAAGCCGGCAGCGGGCGGCGGGACTATCGAGCCGGCTGATGCGCCGTGGTCACAGGATCGCCTATTTGGCCGCGCGGCGGCACCGTTCCGAACAATAGATCACCTGATCCCAGTCGCGGGCCCATTTCTTGCGCCACTTGAACGGGCGGGCGCAGACCGGACAGGTTTTTTCGGGCAAGCTGATCTTGTGATGCGCCACTATGGTTTTTTCGCGGCCCGGGCCCTGGCGAAATATGTCTGCACGTCATATTCGTCATCGCCTTCATAGCGCGGCGCATATCTGGCATAGGCGGCCTTCAGTTCGTCATAGCGCTCGTCAAAGCGCACCATATTATAGGCATGGCTGACCAGATAATATTCCCCCGCCTGCATCTGCCTGAAGATCAGGGCGGCAAATTCGTCCGCGTCCATGCCCATGTTGCGGGTCAGCGGCGTCGCCACCCAGCCGGGCATGATGACGCCGAGTTGAATGTTCCCGTGGGCCTCGCGGCGCAGCACTTCCATCAGTCCGAACAGCGCATGCTTGCCGGAAACATAGGCCGCGCCACCCGAGGGAAGCGCGTTGAACAAGGCGTTTTCCGAGGCGGTGGCGTAGATGGCGGAAGGCTTGCCGTCCGCGCGGAAGCGCTTGCCAAATGTCCTGATGCCATTCCACACGCCGAAGAAATTGACATCATAGAGTCGCGAAATTTCGTCCGGATCGGCGTCGAACAGCGAAGCGCGGGAGCTGCCGATCCCGGCATTGTTGATGATGACATCGCCGCGTCCGTTTTCTGCCCAGGCGAAGTCGGCCAGCGCCTCGACCTGCTCGGCGCTGCTGACATCGCCGACAAAATATTTGGCGTCGATATCCTCGCCGGCCAGGGCGGCGACGGCTTCCTGCAGCTGTTCTTCGCGCGGTTCGAACAGGATGATCCGCGCGCCCGCCCCGCCCAATCGCCTGGCCAGCGCAAAGCCGATGCCGGTCGCTCCGCCGGTGATGACCACCGTCTTGCCTGCAAAATCCATATGCCGCTCCTTCGCCTCTGACGGGCAGATTATTTTTCTGATCATATGACAATGGCAGCAAATAGGCTTATGTCAAAGCCATGTATATTTTCATCATCTTCCTGTGCGGTATCGGCAATTTCGCGATGCACAAGGCCATGCTCGAGAGCAAACATCCGATCATCACCGAGGCGCGTGGCAATTTCCGCAGGATGCTGGGTCCCTATGGGAGCTATATACTGGAATTTTTCATGCTCGTCGCGGCGATGATCTTCGCCAACATGGGGATGCTCACCGCGGTGATTTTCTATTTCGTCTACACGCTCGCCAATTGCGCGGCCGCCTGGGTGCTGTTTTCAAACAAGCATTAGGAACCAAATAGTTAGAGCCCAGGCCGAAATGCAGTTCGTCCGTTTACAAATGTAGTTTATCGAAAGCCGGTATCGCCTGAAACCATTGCGCCATAGCGCCCCGGCCAGAAACCGGATGGGGAGTGAGGGATTGTTTTACAAAAGGGCGCGAACGGCAGGCCTGACAGCCAGCCTGATAACGGCGCTGCAATTCTGCCCGGCTCCCCTGCTTGCCCAGGATGCCCAAGTCTCCAGCCTTCAGCCGCGCACGGAAAACGGGCGACAGATCTATACGGCGGAACAGTTCGTCCGGTTCAATCCCCGCACCGCGCTGGACATAGTCCGCCAGGTTCCGGGCTTTACCATCGACACCGGCAAAGACGACCAGCGTGGCCTGGGTCAGGCCGACGAGAATGTCCTGATCAACGGCGCGCGCATCTCGGGCAAGAATATCGATGCCATCACTTTTCTTGGCCGGATTTCCGCGACCAATGTCGTCCGCATCGAGATTGTCGATGGCGCAACGCTCAGCATTTCCGGCCTTTCCGGCCAGGTTCTCAATCTGGTGACCAACGGCGATGCGGCAAATGGATTGAACGGCAATTTCAGATGGGATCCCCGATGGCGGCGCTCTGGCAGCAACTGGCTTGCCGGCGAGATATCGGTCAGCGGCAAGCTGGGCAAGAGCGATTTCACGCTATCGGTCGAGAATGATGCAGCGCGCAATGGCGTGGAGGGTCGCGAACAGATCACCGACCGTTTCGGCAACCTGCTGTTCGAACGCGACGAGGTCGCCCGCTATCGCCAGGATCGACCAAAATTGAGCGGCTCCTACGGCCGCACCAGCGAAGCCAGTTCGGTGTTCAATGCCAATGCAGCCTATCAGATTTCCCGGATCCGGGAAACGGTCGCAACGGATCGCACGCAGCTTGGCCAGCCGGACATCTACGAATTCTATTCCAGCCGCGAGAAGGAATGGAATGCGGAGTTCAGCACGGATTACGAATTTGGTCTTGGCGGTGGGCGATTGAAGCTGATCGGCCTGCAGCGCTTCGAACATAGTCCGGTCAGCCAATTTTTCGGGCAGACATTTTTTGACGGTATCACATTGCCCAGCGGCAGCCGATTTGACCGGGTCACCGATGAAGGCGAGTCGATCCTGCGCGCGGAATATGGCTGGAAGACTGCCGGGGGCAGCGACTGGGGGATCAGCGTCGAGGGCGCCTATAATTTCCTCGACAATCAAGGCGCGCTCGCCGTGCTCGACAACCAGGGCATATTCCAGCCGGTCGCGCTGACCAATGCCAACAGCAAGGTCACCGAATATCGGGGCGAGTTGATCTCGGCCTACGGCCGACCGCTGTCGGACGATCTTGCGCTGCAGGCGACACTGGGCGGTGAATATAGCAAGATCAGCCAGACCGGGGCGAAAGGCGACAACCGGGCTTTCGTGCGGCCCAAAGGTTCCGTCTCATTGGCCTGGCGACCTCGGCCCGATCTTGATCTGAGCCTGAAGGTCGAGCGCTCGGTCAGCCAGCTCAATTTCTTTGACTTCGTGGAATCGGTCGATGTCTCGCAAAATAACGGCAATGCCGGCAATCCCGGCCTGGTGCCGCCGCAAAGCTGGCGGGCAGAACTGGAAACGACACAAAAGCTGGGGCCGTGGGGTTCGCTGACCGTCAATATATACGGCGAGAAGTTCAGCGATATCGTCGATTCGATCCCGATCACCGCAACCACCGAGGCCCGTGGCAATCTGGACAGCGCGACCAGCTATGGCGTGGAGCTGGTGACGAGCATATTGTTCGATCCGATCGGCTGGCGCGGTGCAAAATTCGATTTTGCAGGCGAATTGCGTAAAAGTGCGCTTCGTGATCCCCTCACCGACATCTTCCGGCGGATTAGTGACGACAGGATATTCAACTACGAAGCGACCTTGCGCCATGATATTCCGGGCAGCCACTGGGCCTGGGGCGCCGGGGTCGAGGATTTTCGCAATTCCAAATTCCTGCGTCTCGACCAGACCACCCGCTTCCGCACCGGCGCGCCCTACAGCTGGATCTTTGTCGAGCACAAGGACGTGATGGGACTGACCGTGCAGGCCAATCTGGGCAATCTGTTCGGACGCAGCGAGAATTTCACGCGCACCGTCCATGCCAACCGCCGGGACGGCCCGGTCGCATTTGTCGAGGATCGCAGCCGGCAGTTCGGGCTGATCTACAGGCTCACCGTCAGCGGCAGTTTCTAGGCGCGCCGGTCGGTTGCGCGATCAAGCCGGATAGACTTTCGCCTTCGGCATCCCTACATCCGCAGCCATGCCACCCGATTATGCCACCGAGGGTCAGATCGATCCTCCAATGATCCCCACGCTCAAGCGGTTCCTGCCCTATCTGTGGCCCAAGGGCGAGCCGGGCTTGCGGATGCGAATCATCGTCGCCGGATTGCTGGTGCTTTGCGCCAAGGCGGCGATCCTGACGATGCCGTTCCTCTACAAGGCGGTGATCGACGGCATGGCGGATGATGCGCTGGGCACCGAGTTGACCGTCTTGCTGGCGCTGGTCGCGGCTTACGGGGTGGCCCGGTTCGGCCAGGTGATGTTCGACAATATGCGCAATATCGTGTTCGAGAAGGTCGGCCAGGAAGCGGCGCGGCGGCTGGCGACCAATGTATTCACCCATTTGCACAGCCTGTCGCTGCGCTTTCATCTCGGCCGGCGCACCGGCGAGGTGACCAAGGTGATCGAACGCGGGACCAAGAGTATCGACGTGATGCTCTATTTCCTGCTGTTCAATATTGCGCCGACGGTGGTCGAGCTGGCCGCGGTGCTGATCATCTTCCAGGTCAAGTTCGGCTTTGGCCTGGTCGCGGCGACATCGGCGATGGTCGCCATCTACATCATCTTCACCCGCAAGGTGACCGACTGGCGCAATGCGCTCAGGGCGCGGATGAACGATATGGACACGCGGGTGATCGGCCGGTCGGTCGATGCGCTGCTGAACTACGAGACGGTCAAATATTTTACCGCGGAACGGCGCGAAAGCGACCGCTATGACCAGGCGATGCGCGACTGGGCCAATGCTGCGGTCAAGTCGGAAAACTCGCTCGGCCTGCTGAATATCGGCCAGTCGATCATCACCAACCTGACGATGATCGGGGCGATGGCGTTCAGCGTCTATGGCTGGAGCCAGGGCGACCTGACGGTCGGCGATCTGGTGCTGGTCAACGCGCTGCTGATGCAGCTGTTCCGACCGCTCGACATGCTCGGCATGGTCTATCGCACGATCCGCCAGGGACTGGTCGACATGGACGCGATGTTCAAGCTGATCGACACCAAGCAAGAAGTTGTCGACAAGCCGGGGGCGAAGCCGCTGCAGGTGTCCGATGGCACGGTGCGGTTCGAGAATGTCGTGTTCGACTATGACGATGATCGCCGGATCCTGCACGGGCTGGATTTCGAAGTGCCGCCCGACGGGACGCTGGCAATTGTCGGTCCGTCCGGTGCCGGCAAGTCGACGATCGCGCGGCTGTTGTTCCGTTTCTACGATCCGCAGGCGGGGCGCATCCTGATCGACGGGCAGGACATAGCCGAAGTCACCCAGCACAGCCTGCGCGGTGCCATCGGCATCGTGCCGCAGGACAGCGTCCTGTTCAACGACAGCATCGGCTATAATATCGGCTATGGCCGCGAAGGCGCGAGCCAGGCGGAAATCGAGGAAGCGGCCCGCGGCGCGGCGCTGGACGGCTTTATCGCCAAGCTGCCCGACGGCTATGACACGCAGGTCGGCGAGCGCGGGCTGAAACTGTCCGGCGGCGAGAAGCAGCGCGTGGCGATTGCCCGCACCCTGCTGAAGAACCCGCCGATCCTGATCCTGGACGAAGCGACCTCGGCGCTGGACAGCCGCACCGAGGATGAAATCCAGGCGACGCTGGCGAAGATTTCGGAACGCCGCACCACGCTGATCATCGCCCACCGGCTGTCGACGATCACCCATGCCGACGAGATTATCGTGCTCAGCGACGGGCGCATCGCCGAACGCGGCAGCCACCGGCAGCTGCTGGTCAAGCGCGGGCTCTATGCCGACATGTGGAAGCGGCAGGCGGAGGACCAGCGGGAGATGGTGTGATCGCCTGCGGGGATTACAATTTCGGTCATTGCGGTTTTACCGGTTTCGCTGGCGGCCATGTCTGGCTAGGGAAAGGGGCATGACCGCAGCCCTGCTTCCCCTGCTCAAATCGACCTTCGGCTTCAGCGCATTTCGCGGCATGCAGGACGCGGTGCTCGAGCGAGTGATGGCCGGGCAGAACACGCTGGCGGTGATGCCGACCGGGTCGGGCAAGTCGCTCTGCTACCAGCTGCCTGCCCTTGCCAACAAGGGCACGACGATCGTGATATCACCGCTGATCGCGCTGATGCACGACCAGCTGCGCAGCGCCGAGGCGGTCGGGATAAGGGCGGCCACCCTCACCTCCGCCGACGACAATCGCGCCGAAACCATCGCCAGGCTGAAGGCGGGCGAGCTGGACCTGCTCTATGCCGCGCCGGAACGCGCATCGCAGCCGCATTTCCGGGAACTACTGGCACAGGCCGATATCTCGCTGTTCGCCATCGACGAGGCGCATTGCGTGTCCGAATGGGGTCATGATTTCCGGCCCGACTATCGGCTGCTGCGGCCGCTGCTCGACCATTTCGGGTCGGTGCCGCGGCTGGCGCTGACGGCCACCGCCGACGCGCATACGCGCGACGACATTTTGGTGCAGCTGGGCATCCCGGCGGAGGGCATGATCCTTGCCGGCTTCGACCGGCCCAATATCCGCTATGGCATCAGTCCCCGCGCCGGGCTGGCGCGGCAGATCGGCGATCTGGTCGCGCGCACGCCGGGGCCGGGCATCATCTATGCCCAGACACGGGCGGCGACCGAGAAAATGGCCAGCCAGATCGCCGCCACCGGGCGCTGCGCCCGCGCCTATCATGCCGGTCTGCCGCCGGAAGTGCGGCAAAGGAACCAGCATGATTTTGTCGCCTCCGAGGACATGGTGATGGTCGCCACCATCGCCTTCGGCATGGGCATCGACAAGCCGGACGTGCGCTTTGTCGCCCATGCCGGGCTGCCCAAGTCGATCGAGGCCTATTATCAGGAAACCGGCCGCGCCGGTCGCGACGGCGATCCTGCCGAGGCGCATATGTTCTGGGGCGCGGAGGATTTCGCAAAGGCGCGGCAGCGGCTGGGCGAGGTCGACCAGAGCCGGCTGGAAAGCGAGCGGACCCGGCTGGCCGCGCTGGGCGGGCTGGTCGAAACCGCCGGATGCCGCAGGGCGGTACTGCTGCGCCATTTTGGCGAACGTCCCCCGGAAACCTGCGGCAATTGCGACAATTGCCTGAACGCCCCGGCCACCCGCAATGTCACCGAACTGGCGCGCAAGTTCCTGTCGGCCGTCTATCGCACCGGCCAGAGTTTCGGGGTGACCCATCTCGAGGCGGTGCTGACCGGGCGGCAGGAGGAGAAGATCCTGTCGCGCGGCCATGACAAGCTGTCGGTGTTCGACATTGTCGGGGAAGAGGAAGCGCCGCTGATCAAGGCAGTGTCACGGTCGCTGCTGCTGCGCGACGCGCTGCGCAACACCGAACATGGCGGGCTGATGTTCGGTCCGGAGGCGCGCAGGATCCTGAAGGGGGAACAGGAAATCGCCATCGTCGAACCGCCGAAGCGGGTAGCCCGCAAGGGGCGCGGCGGAGGCGCTTCGCTCAATCCCTTCGGCGATCCCCTGTTCGAGGCATTGCGCAAGAAACGCATGGAAATCGCCAAGGAACTCGGCGTCCCGCCCTATGTGATCTTCCACGACAGCGTCCTGCGTGATATGACCGGCCTGAAACCCACCAACCTTTCGGCGCTGAGCGAATTGCCCGGAGTCGGGACGGCGAAGCTGGAAAAGCATGGCGACGCGTTTCTCGCCGTCATCCGGGAAGTGACCGAAGCGGAGCAGATGAATATATGAAATTTCCATACGCCCTGTTGCCGATTTTCCTGCTGGGCTGCAGCGCGGCCACGGCAACTGACACAGACGTTCCGACAGAGGAGATCACGAGCATGTTCCGGAAAATCAACGACACGATCAGCGTAGCCCCCCAGATAGACCTGGATGATATCGCCGCGGCGAAGGCGGAAGGGGTGACGCTGATCATCAACAACCGCCCCGACGGGGAAGATCCGGCGGCACCGCAAAGCGCCGATATCGAAGCGGCGGCGCGCGACGCGGGGATGAAATATATCGCGATTCCGATCACCCACAGCGGCTTTTCCGGACCCCAGGTCGACGCGATGATCGCGGCGCTGGCCGATGGCGACAAGACGCTGGCCTATTGCCGTTCCGGCACCCGCTCGACCCTGCTCTGGTCGCTGGCGCAGGCGAAACAGGGGGTCGATCCCGACGAGATCGCGCGGCTCGCGGGCAATGCCGGCTATGACATCACACCGGTGCGCGCGATGGTGGATGCGCTCGCTGCCCGGAATTGATCGGAGCATCTGGACAGCCACTAACATTCGTGTAAATAGTCGGTCGCTATGGAAAGCCTGCCATCCCCGACCGACTGGGCGGTCCCGTTCTTCATCATCACCGTCGCCATGGAATGGTGGTGGAGCCGCAAGAACAGGAAGATCCGCTATGAGACCAGGGATGCACTGACCTCGCTGGCGCTGGGGACGGGGAGCGTGGTCGCCGGGATATTGACCGGCGGGGCCGTATTGGCGCTCAGCCTGTGGGTCTACCAGTTTCGGCTGATCGATATAGCGATCGCCTGGCCGAGCGCGCTGTGGATCGTGCCGCTGGCCTTCGTGCTCGATGATCTCGCCTATTACTGGTTTCACCGCACCGCGCATCGGGTCCGCTGGTTCTGGGCCGCGCATGTCATCCATCACAGCAGCCAGCATTATAATCTGACCACGGCGCTCCGGCAGACCTGGACCGGCTTTTTCGCGCTCAGCTTCCTGTTCCGCCTGCCGCTGTTCCTGATCGGCTTTCCGCCGGCGCTGATCTTCTTCCTCGCCGGACTGAACCTGATCTATCAGTACTGGATCCATACCGAGGCGATCGACCGGATGCCGCGCTGGTTCGAGGCGGTGATGAACACGCCGTCGCACCACCGGGTCCACCATGCCACCAATCCCCGCTATCTCGACCGCAATTATGCCGGCGTCTTCATCGTCTGGGACAAGATTTTCGGTACCTATGAGCCGGAAACGGATGAAGAGGATATCCGCTATGGCATCATCAAGAATCTGGAGAGCTACAATCTGTTCTGGGCTGCGTTTCACGAATGGATTGGCATTGCGCGGGACCTGTGGAGCGCGCCGTGGCGGCACAAGTGGAACTATCTCGTCAAGCCGCCCGGCTGGAGCCATGACGGCAGCCGCGAGAGCAGCGAGATGATCAAGGAGCGCTGGAAACAGGGACTATGAGATCGGGCATATCGGGGGACAGATATCCCTGGCTTTGATTTCCCGAATAACAGGAACAAGTGCAACATAGAGCGCCGGGCGGGTTGCCCGAATTGCCGGCACCGCGACAATGGAGAGAGAGAATATATATGGCAGAATTTGACATCATCGTCATCGGCGGCGGTTCCGCCGGCAGTGCGGTCGCGGGACGGTTGAGCGAGGACGGCAAGCGCACAGTCTGCCTGATCGAGGCGGGCGGCCGCAATGACAATTTCCTGGTCAAGACACCGGGGATGATGCCGTTCCTGCTGAAAAATGCCAACTGGAAATTCGACACCGTCCCGCAGAAGGGCCTGAATGGCCGTACCGGCTACCAGCCGCGGGGCCGCGGTCTCGGCGGGTCGAGCGCGATCAACGCGATGGTCTATATTCGCGGCAACCGGTGGGATTATGACAATTGGGCGGCGATGGGCTGCACCGGCTGGTCCTATGACGATGTCCTGCCCTATTTCAGGAAGTCGGAGGGCAATGAACGGGGCGGCGACGCCTATCACGGCGGCGACGGCCCGCTGTCGGTGTCCGACCAGAAATGGCCCAATCCGGGCAGCCTGGCCTTTGTCGAGGCGGCGCGCAACCTGCAGCTGCCGATCCTCGATGATTTCAATGGCGAGAAGCAGGAGGGCATGGGCATCTATCAGGTGACCCAGAAGGACGGCGAGCGCTGGTCGGCGGCGCGGGCCTATGTCGAGCCGGCCCGTTCGCGCCCGAATCTGACGATCCGGACCAAATCGCTGGTCGAGAAGCTGATCGTCAAGGACGGCCGGGTCACCGGCGTCCAGATCAAGCGCGGGTCCGGCCGCGAAACCATCTCTGCGCGCGGCGCGGTGGTGCTGTCCGCCGGTGCCTTCGGGTCGCCGCATATCCTGCAGCTTTCCGGCATCGGGCCGGCGGCGCATCTCAAGGACAAGGGCGTTGACGTGCTGCTGGACAAGCCGCAAGTGGGCGAAAATCTGAAGGACCATATCGACTTTGTGTCGGGCTATCAGACCGAGTCGAAGGAACTGATCGGCGATTCACTGCAAGGCACGGTGCGGATGGCCAAGGCGATCCTGCAGCACCGGATCAAGCGGACCGGAATCATGACCACGCCTTATGCCGAGGCGGGCGGCTTCTGGAGCAGCGGGCCCGAGGTGCCGGCGCCCGACATCCAGTATCATTTCGTCCCGGCGATGCTGGAGGATCATGGCCGCGAGGCGGTCAAGGGCCATGGCTTCAGCTGTCACGCCTGCGTGCTGCGGCCGCACAGCAAGGGCACGGTCAGGCTCAACAGCGCCGATCCGGTGGCACCGCCTACCATCGACCCCAATTTCCTCGATGACGACCGGGATATCGCGACCCTGCGCAAGGGGGTTCGCCATATGAAGCGGATCCTGGAAACGCCGCCGCTGACCGAATTTTCGCCGACCGACCGGCATCCGATCGACATCAACAGCGATGCCGAACTGGACGCGTTGATCCGGCAGCGCGCCGATACCGTCTATCACCCGGTCGGCACCTGCCGGATGGGTTCGGACGAGGCGGCGGTGGTCGATCCGAGGCTGAAATTCCGGGGGCTGGAAGGGCTGTATATCGCCGATGCGTCGATCATGCCGGAGATCATCAGCGGCAACACCAATGCGCCGAGCATCATGATCGGCGAGCGGGCGGCGGAATTCATCCGGGCGGATCTGGCGGGCTGACCGGAATCCCCTGCCCCCGGCTGGACGGCGCAGAGCCTGATTCCGTTACGTTGAAGCATCGCCTTGGGGTGTCGACAGGCTCCGGGTCAACGTTCCCCCTACTAAATCCCGCGAACGAAATCCTCCCCGCTTGCGGGGATGTGGCAGCCCGCAGGGCTGACGGAGGGGGGTCTCACCAAGGCGCTGCGCTCAGACGAAAACCCCCTCCACCACGCTGCGCGCGGTCCCCCTCCCCGTACCGGGGAGGATTTATTGCTGCTCGAACCGCGCCTTTTGGCGAGAGAGCCCGACCCATCCCGCTGAGAAGCAGGGGCTAAAAGCGTTCTATCGATACAGACACCAGGATGATCGCCAGAGTGAACAGCGTCAGGCCAGCCGTCACCAGAACGACATAGGAAGGCGCCACCTTGCGGGTCTGCAGGGCACCGGTCCCGCCCGCCAGCGGCATTTTGCGGGACAGAAGCGATAGCGCGACAGCGACGGTCAGGGTGACCAGCAAGCCGATCAGGTTCCACCACATCCAGAACAGGCCCGGCTGGAACTGCCAGAACCAGAGGTTGAGACCCAGGCCAGCGAGAAAGCCGATATTGGTGCTCAGCACGGTGCGACGACGCCACAAAATGGCGATCAGGAACACGCCCAGAACCGGGCCGTAGAGGGCGGAGCCGACCTTGTTGATCGCCTCGATCACCGTCGCCGATATATCGCCGGAATAGAGCGAGAAGAACAGGATCAGCCCGCCCCACAGCAGCGCTAGCAGGCGTGCCAGAACCAGTTCCCGTCTTTCGTCCCGGGCGTGGAAGCCGAAGCTTTTCAGATCCTCGATCGTCACCGCCGAGAGCGAATTGACCGCGGAACTGAGCGTCGACATCGCCGCCGACATGATCGCCACCAGGAGCAGGCCGATCACGCCATTGGGCAGATATTCGATGATGAAATAGGGCATCAGATAGTCGGGGCTGTCCTGCGGGATGAGCGCGAGAAAGTCGATGTTGGTCGCGGCGATCACGCCCACCGCCAGACCGGTGATGCAGTAGAGCAAGGTCACCGGAAAGCGCAGCAGGGCATTGGCGGCGAGCAGCTTGCGGATGTCGGCGAGGCTCCTGGCCGACAGCGACCGCTGGGCCTGGGTCTGGTCGCAGGCATAATAGGACACATAGAGCACGAAGCCGCCGAACAGCATCGGCAGCAGCGCGAATTCGTCGGTGACCAGCCCGGCATAGCTCCATTCGACGACCTGCAGGCGCGCCGGGTCGATGCTCGACCAGAACAGCTCCCATCCGCCGATGACCGAGATGGCAGAGGCCAGACAGAGCAGCAGGCCGAGGACGATCAGCACCATCTGGATCGCGTCGGCATAGACCACGGCGCGGATGCCGCCGAGAAAGGAATAGAGGATGGTGATCAGGCTGATCGCCAGGATCGACTGGAGGAACGGGATGCCCAGCGCCGCCTCGATGATCAGGCCAGTCGCGTAGACCATGATGCCGGTACCGAAGGCGCGGACGATCTGGAAGGAAAAGCTGATCATGAACCGCGTCGACCGGCCAATCCGCTGTTGCAGAAAATCGAAGATGCTGATCACCCCGGAGCGATAGAGCGGCGGCATGATCACGAACATCACCAGCAGCATCGCCAGCGGCAGCGCAAATTCGAAGGTAAGCCATTTCAGCCCGCCGCCTTCGCGCAAACCGACAAAGGCCGGCGCGGAGATGAAACTGATCGCGGACAGCTGGGTGGCCATGGCGGAAAGGCCCAGCGGAAACCAGCCGATCGCCTTGTTGCCGAGAAAATAATCGCCTTCGTCGCTCTGCTTGCTGAGAAACATGCCGAAGCCGAGCATCGCGGCGAGATAGGCAATGATCACGAAATAGTCGAAGCCGTTCATGCAGGTGCTTTATAACCCGAGACTGGACAAAAAAAAGGCCGGGATGCTTTCACATCACCGGCCATGAGTTGTTTGTTCGCAGGAGGAACAAGGTGTGGCGCCGACCAGATTTGGGAGGAGAAGGCCGGCGCCAAACTCGGAATATCAGTAGTTATAGGCGCGTTCTCCATGTTCTCCGAGATCGAGGCCTTCGCGCTCGACTTCCTCGGCGACACGCAGGCCGGTAACCAGCTTGGTGATGAACATCGCGATGGCAGTACCGATGCCGGCCCAGCCGATGGTGACCAGCACGCCGATGATCTGGGTGATCACCTGGGCGCCCATGGCGGTGGAGCCATCACCGGGTCCGCCGAACATCGGCTGGTAGACAATGCCAGTGCCGATCGCACCGACCATGCCGCCGACGCCGTGGATGCCGAAGGCGTCCAGCGAGTCATCATATCCCAGCCGTGGTTTCAGGAAGGAGACCGCATAGTAGCAGACCAGCGAGGCGACCGCGCCAAGGATGATGGCACCGAACGGTCCGCTGTTGCCGGCAGCGGGCGTTACCGCAACCAGACCGGCAATCACGCCCGAACAGAAGCCCAGGGCCGAACCCTTGCGGCCGCTCAGCTTTTCAGCCAGCATCCAGAACAGAGCGCCGGAAGCGGTGGCAACAAAGGTGTTGATCATCGCCAGACCTGCCGTTCCGTCTGCTTCCAGTTCGGAGCCGGCGTTGAAGCCGAACCAGCCGACCCAGAGCATGCCAGTGCCGACCATGGTCAGCGTCAGGCTGTGCGGCGCCATCGGCTCTTTCGGATAGCCGGTGCGCTTGCCGAGGATGAGGGCGGCAACCAGCGCCGAGACACCGGCATTGATATGCACGACGGTACCACCGGCAAAGTCGAGAGCACCCATTTCAAACAGCAGTCCGCCGCCGGCCCAGACCATGTGAGCGATCGGGAAATAGACGATCGTCAGCCAGATAGCGCCGAACACCATGACCGCGGAAAATTTCATCCGCTCGACAACCGACCCGAGCACCAGCGCGAGAGTGATCGCCGCGAAGGTCATCTGGAAGGAAATGAACACATATTCCGAAATCACTTCGTCGGAGAAGGTCGCCGCGGTGGTCGAACTGTCGACGCCGGCGAGGAAGAATTTGCCCCAGCTGATGAAGGCATTGCCTTCGGGACCGAAGGCGAGGCCATAGCCGTACATGACCCAGATCAGCATCGCGAGACAGGCCGCGGCGCCGATTTGCGTCATCGTCGAGAGCATGTTCTTGGTCCGGGTCAGGCCGCCGTAGAACAGGGCGAGGCCGGGCAGGATCATCAGCAGGACCAAAATGGTTGCCGTCATCATCCAGGCATTATTCCCCGGATTGGGTACGGCCGCGGCCGCCTCGACGGCCTCTTGCGCAAAGGCTGGGACGGACATGCTGGCGAGCGCCGCCATCCCCGTCACTTTTGTCAAAATTTTTCTCATGAGTATCTGCTTCCCCGATTATATTGCTGTGTCGCCGGTTTCGCCGGTGCGGATGCGGACGGCGTCTTCGAGACCAAGGGTGAATATCTTGCCGTCACCGATCGATTCGGTGCCCGCGGCGGCCTGGATTGCCTCGACCGCCTGGGCCGCGACATCGCTGCTGCAGGCCACCTCGATCTTCAGCTTCGGCACCATGTTGGTGGTATATTCCGCGCCGCGATAGACTTCCGTCTGGCCCTTTTGCCGACCGAAGCCCTTGACCTCGGTTACGGTCATGCCGGTGACCCCGACACCGGTCAGCGCTTCACGAACATCGTCAAGCTTGAACGGTTTGATTATGGCTATGATAAATTTCATTACGCCCCCTATTGTTGTTACCAGGGGCATCCTCGCAAGGCGCGTGCCAGAATCGCAAGTCGCTGGATTCAAGAGGTTTTGGGAAAATCGGAGCGCTTAAGAAAGTGTAAATTTTGTGCATTGCAGCACGAGTGCACAATAATTAGGCAATAGTATACATGACAAAGCAAATGATTCGTGATATACCCGCTGTGCGTGACAGGCCGGTGCTTAAGACTACTCTGCGTAAATTTCTTTTATCAGACGGTTGTCTGCGGGAAGGTTTGGGGACTTGGGAAGTCGATCTATTAGTTGAAGGCCTTCTTCAAGAGATATTCCCCCAGGAATATCAGCGATCAGGATTACCCATTGGAGCGCATCAAAGTGGGTTGTCGCGTTAATTAGGTCGTTCAAATCTATTGAAGGCATATGTTCGGCCCGACCGGAGGTGTCGTTGCCCTCTCTGAGATACATGCCGTCTTTTGGGTTACCATATCCACTGGTTTCAACTGTAACTCTATGTGCTAGTTTTGCTCTGAATGTATTATAATCCGAGGCGCGTTTGATTGATTTTCTGATAAAAGTCCTTTGATCCGGGGAAATATTCGTGGAATCCGCTGCTGCTTTCAACATATCAGCCCTTCCGTTAAAGCTTCTAGCAGAATAGAATATCCCTTCGGCATTGGTCCCCTTGTGGTTATCTGGTTCAATCGCGCGTCGAAACCAGTCGCAAAGTGCCATTTCTAAATCGGCCCAAGCGGACATAGCTTTGCCATAATTGAGATAAAATAGGTCGCTATCGGATTTTGACATGACAGACACCAATCAAGAAAAAGAAGATGAGGTTCTAAAGCGGATGCTGAAAACGCCGCCTAAGCCTCATAAGAAGGGACGGCCCGAAGACCGCCCCCACCGTTCACGCCAGAAGGATCGTGAGCCAGACTAGTGCCGAAAGGCATTTCGAGAGGTTCACGTTCACATCTATTGTTACTTGCTTACGGATTTTCATTTTCATGATCCTCCGGACAGCAACGCGTCGCTAGCCCGTAAGGGTTTACGATAAACGTTCCGCGTTACGGTTTAACCGCCGTTCGCAGGCTATCGGCCCCGCATCGCCAAAGCGCTTTGGTTTTGCAGGCATCAGTTGTCTACGGCTCCAATCCCCTCGGGAGTTGGTTGGCCGCCCCGATGATTCCCGGTTATCCCTCTACTGGGCCTTTGACAGAGGCTGCTTCAGGGCCGGCATGCCGATAGTTCAGTATACCTGCGCAAGAGTCGAGTCTATTTGTAGTATCGCTTCCGTTTTTCGCCGATCTGGCGGGTGGTAAGCGTGTATTTAGGCTGCTGCTGCAACAGGCCGCCGATAGGTCAGGCGCTTGCCACGAGCACCCTTGAGGGCTTCTGTGGAGCGTTCAAAGTCATTCAGCTTGCGGGTGTTATAGCGGAAGTCAAATTCAGCCGTGTAGCGTTGCAGATGCGCTTCGCTGACATGGTGATAAACGCCGATGATACCGCGCTTGAAAATGGAGAAAAAGCCTTCAATCGTGTTGGTGTGGAAAACACCGCTGCGGCCATATTCGCCAAGGCTGTGCTTAACGACACCGTGACCGACATATTCTTTACCCGCTGCTTTGTAGCCGTTGTGATCGTCGGTCATCAACCAGCTACCACGATGGGCATTGGTAACGAGAACTTGGCGCAACAATGGGCCGGTGACTTTGGCAACATGGAAGCTACGGACCTTGCCGCCGCGCTCGACTAGGGAGATAACGGGCTGCTTCTGGTGAAACGGGCTTTTGTTTTCGCCATGACGTTTGCCTTTGTGACGATTTTTGACTTTACCGCCTACATAGGTTTCATCGGCTTCAATGGTCTTACCATAGCCGCCCATAGGGCCTTGGTCAGTGTCTTTCATGGCTTCACGGATGCGGTGCATCATGAACCAAGCAGTTTTGTAGGTAACGCCGATCATACGGGCAATCTGATGCGCGCTCATGCCTTTCTTGGATGAGCAAAGCAGATGATTGACCAGCAACCATTTATTCAAAGGAACCTTGGAACGTTCGAAAACCGTTCCGACAGTCACGGTATATTGCTGGCGGCAGTCATTGCACTGGACAACACCCTTGCGGACGGTGCCGCCTGGATGCGCCTTTGTAGGCTTACGCTTCTGGGGTGGCAGCCGTGTAGCATTGAAAGAGCCACAGTGAGGGCAGACAGGACCATCTGACCAGTGAAGGGCTTCCAGATGCTCACGGGCAGCGTCTTCGTTGCTGAAGCGAGGGGCGAAAATGTCGATTGCGTTTTCCATATGATTGTAATGCAGCAATGGGGCTGCTTTGTCAAGTATACAATTGCCAATAATTAGGCAGCGCGCTCCGCCAGCCGGTCCAAAATCTGCGGGATCACCTTTTCGGTCTCGCGGCGGCCGATTTCGATCAGTTCCGCGGCGCGGGTGAAATTCTGGATGTCGATATGGCCGACCGGGGGCGACATCGCGAAATCGGGCGGGTCGAGCGCCAGCGAATAGCGGCCGAGATTGCGCAGCGACAGGCCGATCGAGGCCTTGACGATCGCCAGGCTGTTCGGCTCCCGGTTGCCATGTTCCGCGATTCCCGCGGCGATTGACCGGTTGAGAAAATCATCCTGCAGGTTGACCGACAGGCACAGCGCCTCCGGAGCCAGTTCCCGTGCGGGCGATACCGGCACCGGCAGGGCCGCACCGCCGTCGACCAGCAGGCGCCCTTCATGCTGCACCGGCTTGAACAGGCCGGGCAGCGACATCGAGGCGCGGATCGCCGGCACCAGCTTGCCCGATTTCATCACGATCGTGTCGCCGGTGCGCAGGTCGGCGGCGACCGCCGCGACCGGAATGGCCAGGTCTTCGAAACAGATGTCGCCGAATTCGGTCTCCAGTTCCTTCTCGATATTGCGCGCGCCCATGACCGCGCCGCGCTTGAAATGCGGGTCCATGAAACGCAGCATGTTGCGGAAATTGATGTTGCGGGCCATGTCCTCGAGATAGTCGAGCTTGCCGACCGCGTAGCTGGCGCCGGTGATCGCGCCGATCGAGGTGCCGGCGATCGCGGCGATTTCCAGCGGCGAATCGTCAATCGCGCGGAGCACGCCGATATGGGTCCAGCCGAGACCGGCGCCGCCGCCGAGCGCGAGGGAAATCTTTCCCGCGCCGGTCACAGCGATACGTCCTCCGCCAATATGGCTTTCGCTTCGGCCAGATCCTCTGCCAGCACCATCACCCGGGCGGGCAGCGCGATGCCGGCGCCCTCGACGATATTGACATTGCTGTCGAAACAGACCGCGCCGATTCCGGCCGCTTCCAGCCGGCCGCGGATGATTTCGGCCTCGACGCCGTGCATGTGCCGCGACAGTTCGACCAGGCTCATGAGCGCCTATCCGCCAAAATAGCGGTCCGTCGCGCGGGTCGGCAGGCCGTCGATGCTTTGCACCCGGCCGGCGGTTTTTTTCATCCAGGCTTCCGGATCGGCCTGGCGGTGATATTTGACCAGGGTCTCGCGTTCGGCCTGCATTTCCATCCGCGGCACGCCCCAGCCGCAGCTGGTCTGGACATTGTCGACGCGGATATCGAAAATCTGGCGGGTACCGGGCAGGATTTCGAAATGGGCCGCGAGATCGTCCCAGCCGGCATCCTGCGGCAGGACCGGCCTGCCGGTGCCGTAGAGCCGCATGATCAGCGCCGGATTGGCGAAATTGTTGAACATGATGGTGATCCGGCCGTCGGCGACCAGATGGGCGTGGGTCTCGTTGCCGGAGCCGCCGAGATCGAGATAGGCGACATGATCGGGCCCGAGCACCCGGAACGAGTCATAGCCCTTCGGCGACAGGTTTATCCGTCCGTCCGCTGCCGCAGTGGCGACGAAGAACATCGGCTGCCCGGCAATGAAGGCGATATGGTCATCGTTCAGCGCATCAAAAAAATCCGCCATATTTCACCCCTCTCAGTAAAATGGTCCGCCCAGCAGCAGCTTCCAGCAAAGGACGAGCAGCCAGTGGATCAGGATCACCGGCCACAGCGACTGCGAGGCGATCCTGATATGGGTCAATACTATGGCCAGGATGAACGTGGCAAACAGAAACGAGGGTTGCAGGAAAATCGCCGACCAGGGCGGGCCGATCGTGATGGCCTGGACCGGGTGCCAGAGCACGAACAGGATTATCGAGAGCCAGTTGCCGAGGCGCTGGGAAAAACCTGCGAACCAGGACAGCAGGACACCGCGAAAGACCAGCTCTTCGGCCAGCGCCGGCAGGAAGAACAGGATGAGCGCGGCGATCAGGGCCGAGGAAAGGTCGGTGACGGGATCGGGATGCAGCCAGCCGCCCAGATATCCGGCCAGGGCGATTATCGCGACGGCCGGCAGCATGACGGTCAGCGCGGCTTTCCAGCGACCCGTATCCGGCCAGACGTGCAGCGCGCGCCAGGTCTGTCTCGCGGCGCCGGCCAGCACCGGGCCTACCAGCTCGCTCCCTCCTCGACCGCGGCCTCTTCCCCGGGCCGGGACTGCCGCCCCAGCACCGCATTGCGGTGGGGAAAGCGGCCGAACCGGGCGATGACGTCGCGATGTTCATTGGCGAATTTCTGGTTACTGCCGAGCCTGGTGAACAAGGTCACGGACCGGTTCTGCAACTGCATATCCTCCGCGTGCATGAACGGCATGTAGAGAAAGACGCGCTGATCCTCGGGCAATTGCTGGTCGAGTTCCAGATCCACCGCTTGTTCGGCAATCTGCTGCGCCAGATGATCGGTCGCATAGGCGTCGGCGCTGTCGCGGAACATGTTGCGCGGGAATTGGTCGAAGAGAATGGTGGCGGCGAGCGCGGTTTCCGGCGAGTCCAGAAACTGGTCGGCGGTTTTCGACTTCTGCTCCTGCCACAGGTCGAGAAAGCGCTCCTCGATCCGGCTGTCGATGGCGTCGTTATTGGCCCACCAGTCATCGGAGCTCAGTTCACCGAACCAGTAGGATATGATCTCGTCGGGCCAGTTGCTCACCGATTCTGTCATGCCGGAATCAGACTCAAGCCGTCCCGCCGACGGTCAGCGCACTGACCAGCAGGGTCGGCTGGCCAACGCCGGCGGGGACGGACTGCCCGCCCTTGCCGCACATGCCGATGCCTTCGTCGAGCGCCATGTCGTTGCCAATCCCGGTCACCTTGGTCAGCACGGTCGGGCCGTCGCCGATCAGGGTCGCGCCCTTGATCGGGGCGCCGAGCTTGCCGTTCTCGATCTTGTAGGCCTCGGTGCAGGAGAAGACGAACTTGCCGGAGACAATGTCGACCTGGCCGCCGCCGAAGCTTTTGGCGTAGATGCCGTTCTTGACCCGGCTCATCAGTTCCGCCGGATCATCATTGCCGCCGCGCATGAAGGTGTTGGTCATCCGCGGCATCGGCGCGTGGGCATAGCTTTCGCGGCGGCCGTTGCCGGTTGCCGGCACGCCCATCAGCCGCGCGTTGAGCCGGTCCTGCATGTAGCATTTCAGGATGCCGTCCTCGATCAGGACATTTTCCTGGGTCGGTGTGCCCTCGTCGTCGATGCTGAGCGAGCCGCGCCGTTCGCGGATCGAGCCGTCGTCGACGACGGTGACGCCCGGCGCGGCGACGCGCTGGCCGATCTTGCCGGAAAAGGCGCTGGTGCCCTTGCGGTTGAAATCGCCCTCGAGGCCGTGGCCGATGGCTTCGTGCAGGATGATGCCGGGCCAGCCGGGGCCGAGCAATACGGTCTGCTCGCCTGCCGGGGCGTCGACGCTTTCGAGATTGACCAGCGCCTGCGCAAGCGCCTCGTCAACGGCGCGGTTCCAGCGGGCTTCCTCGAAAAGATCGTCGTAGAGATAGCGACCGCCCATGCCGAAACTGCCGGTTTCGCGGCGGCCGTTCTGCTCGGCGACGATCGATACGTTGAGCCGGACCAGCGGGCGGACGTCGGTGGCGACAAAGCCGTCGGGCCGGACGACCTCGACCACGCTCCAGCTGCCGGACAGGCCGACCGAGACCTGCGCCACGCGGGGGTCGCGGGCACGGGCCGCCGCATCGATCTGCTGGCAGAGAGCAACCTTTTTCGCGAACGGAATCGCCTCGAGCGGATTGGCTTCGCCATAGAGATGCCGGTTGTTGCCGCGCGGCGGCGGGGCTTTTTCGCCCTTGGCCGGATCAAGCAATTGCAGGGTCTGTGCGGCGCGGCGGATCGCCGCCTCGCTGATTTCGTTGCTGTGGGAGAAGCCGGTCATCTCGCCGGAGACGCCGCGCAGGCCAAAGCCGCTGTCGGTGCTATAGTCGGCGGTTTTCAACCGGCCGTCGTCAAAGCCGAAACTTTCCACCGCGCTATATTGGAGATAGAGTTCGCCGTCGTCGCAGGCGGACAGGCTGTTGGCGACCAGCGCCTTGGCCCGTTCCGGGTCGAGGCCATCGGGGCGGTAGAGAAACGAGCGGGGGTCAAGAGTGTCTATCATCCCATCCATATAGAAATGAATCGGGGGCCTTGCACCCCCTATGTCGGATTATTCTTCCGTCTCGGCCTGGGCAATGTCGGCGGGACCACCGATCAGAACGAATCGCCGGTCGCAATAGCCGCAGTCGACATAGCCCTTTTCGTCAATCTCGAGCCATACGCGCGGGTGACCAAGCGCTACGCCGCCCGGAATATCGGTGGCGCCATCGCAGGAATTGCGTTTCTTGGCCGTTCGGAAGATTTCGGGAGCGTCAATCATGCCAGAGCGATTAGCAACGGATCGGGTGCCGCGCAATCCTGCAAATATCAGTAATAGTTCATCGTGATCGGAAAGCTGGCCGCATAGACCCCCGCCTGCTGGTTCGCCCCGATATCCAGCGTCCCGCCGATGCGCAGGGTAATCACATTGGTCGAAGCAATGCGGAACAGTCCGGGAAAGTTCAACGGAGTCAGATTGTCGGCTTGCAGGGTCAGGGAACGGAGCGTCATATTGGCCCCGCCGCCGACACGGTCGAGCCGGTAGCTGGACGAAGCCGTGCTGATATAGATGAAGCGGTTGCGCGAGCCATAGCCCTGAAACTCGGCGTTGCTGGCCGGTCCTCCTGCCGCGACCACCGATCCGGACACGGTCCGGCTGCCTGCGGGACTGATGACCGCGGTGCCGCCCGTCGCGCCGGGAATGAGATTGCCGAAATTGAGATCCCTGACCGGTACCAGAGAAAGCCGGCTGACCAGTACCGCCTCCGTGTCCCCGCTGGCCGGTTGCGCAAAGGCAGCCGGAGCCCCCGTCAGCACGGCCAGGACAAACAGAAGGAAGGCGATCAGCCGTGGATAGATCTGGTTTCTGGTCATTGCAAAACCATCCCCTTATTGATAATCCATATTGATATTGAAGCTGCCGACATAGGCCCCACCCGCCTGGGCAGGATTGATCGTCAATCGGCCACCAAGCTTGTAGGTGACCGAGCCGCTGGCATCGAGCGTCCGGTTTCGTGTGCCATGTCCTCCGTCAAAACTGAACTGATCGACCCGCATTTTTTCCGTTCCGTTGACCCGGGTCAGATCGATCTGGTTCTGGCTGACGGTCATCCGCACGGTTTCACGCGGAGTGCCGAATGCGGTGAAGGATGCCGCGGTCCGGGTTCCGCCCAGCGACACCGCATTGCCGGTCAGCTGGACCATGGTGCCGCTATCCGGGTCCATCCTGAACCGGCTCTGGGTGGTACCGGCGGCAAAATCGCCAAATTGCAGGTTGGCATCCTTGCTGATATTCACACCCTGGTTGACGATGATCTGCGTTTGACCGCTACCCGTTCCAGCATGGGCGACCGACAGCGGAAAACAGACGGCCACGGTCAGTGACAGCAAAAACGCACACCGCATTCCGAACCCATTGCCCTGCATCGAAGAATCCCCGTATTTCCGGTTCGAAGCGATAGGGATCAAAGCGCTACATATGGTTGAATATCAGGGTTAACAGGCGGTTTACCATTTGCCCGACCCTGGCCAGGTCATGGTTCGCGCATTTCAAAAATAGTCGAGCGATATCTCGAAGGAGCCGCGATAGGTGCCGGCTTTCTGGTTCGCGCCGACCTGCAATTGTCCGCCAATATCGAACGATTGCTCGCCATCGGCATTCAGTGTTTTCCGGCGGCGGTCAAAGCGGAACCGGTCGATCCGCATCTTTTCCGTTCCGCCGTCCCGCCGAATCCAGATGCTGCGCTGGCCGGTCGAAAGCTGGACCCGCATCAGCGCCGTCCCGGATATTTCAATCGATGCCCGCGATGTCGTTCCGCCAAGCGACCGGGCATTGCCGCTGCGCTTGCTGAGCTGCCCCGAACGGGCATTGAGGCGAAAGATGCTGTCGGTCGTGCCGGTCGCAAAATCACCAAATATCAGATCGGCGGTTTTGGTCATTGTCACCGGCTGCCGGATGGAAACCCGCGCTTCCGAGGATTTCGAGGCAGCTGCAACCGGACCGGCCGAGCAAAGCGCCGCGGCCAGCATGACCTTCGCCCATGCCTTCGTTCGTTGCCCATTCCTGCTTTTCGGATCGCCCATGCACCCACCATTGGCGCAAACATGAGAAGCCTTTGCCTAGTTACAGGGTTAACGGGTGATTAGGCTTGATCGAACCCGATGCAGCAAAGCCTTTGATTGTCCACGACAAGATGTTTATGCGGAGCGCATGACCAATGCAGCAATCTCGATCCAGAATCTCTCGAAAGTCTATGCGGGCGGAAAGCAGGCTCTGGACGATGTCAGTTTTGAGGTACCGCGCGGCTCGATTTTCGGGCTATTGGGTCCCAATGGTGCCGGCAAGTCGACGCTGATCAACATATTGTCCGGCATGGTGCGCAAGACCGGCGGCAGCGCCAGCATCTGGGGCTTTGATATCGACGACAGCCCGCGCAACGCCAAGGCCTCGATCGGGATCGTCCCGCAGGAAATTATCTTCGATCCCTTTTTCACGCCGTTCGAAGCGCTTGAGGTGCAGGCAGGCCTCTACGGGGTCCCCAAGGCCAAGCGCCGGACGATGGAATTGCTGCGCGCAGTGCATCTGGAGGACAAGGCCAATGCCTATGCCCGCACCCTGTCCGGCGGGATGAAACGCCGGCTGCTGGTCGCCAAGGCGATGGTCCATTCGCCCCCGATCCTCGTGCTCGACGAGCCGACCGCTGGCGTCGATATCGATCTCAGGCAGCAGCTCTGGGAATATGTCGTCGAGTTGAACAAGGCCGGCGTCACCATCGTGCTGACGACCCATTATCTCGAGGAAGCGGAAAATCTCTGCGACCGCATCGCGATCATCAATCACGGCAAGCTGATCGCCAACAAGCCGACTCCGGAACTGGTCGACATGGCGCGCGAGAAGCTGGTCGAGCTGACGCTGGACCGGGACATCAGCGAGGCGCAGGATGCGGTGTCCTTTGCCAATGACCTGTTCGAGAAAGCCGAGATCATCGGGCCGCGCACGGTGGCCGTGACCTATAACAAGGACCGCACCAACGCTGGCGGGGTGATGGCGGCCATTCAGGAACGCGGCTTTGCCATTGTCGATGTGACGACAAGGGAAGCGGATCTCGAGGATGTGTTTCTCAACCTGACCCGCGCCAAGGCGGCGTGAACCACGACGTCATCATTGTCGGGTCCGGCGCGGCCGGACTGAGTGCCGCAATCACGCTGGCCCGCACCCACAAGGTTCTGGTGCTCGCCAAGGGCGAACTGACCGGCGGCTCGACCTCCTGGGCACAGGGCGGGATCGCCGCGGTGCTCGACGCCGGTGATACATTTGACAATCATATCAACGACACGATGGTGGCCGGTGCGGGGCTGAATCGCCGCGAGACCGTCGAATTTGTGGTCGAAAATGCTCCCGCTGCCATTGCCCGGCTGGAGGATATGGGCGTGCCCTTCAACAAGGAGGCGGAAGTCCTCCACCTGACCCGGGAAGGCGGACACAGCCACCGGCGGATTGTCCATGTCGACGATGCAACCGGCTGGGCGGTGCAGGAAGCGCTGCAGAACACGGCGGCGGCCCACCCGAATATCACGCTCCGTCCGCATATGGTGGCGATTGACCTGATTATCGACCGCAATGCGGAGACACCGACCGGCGCCAGCAATGTCTGGGGGGTCTATGCGCTGGACAATGAAACCGGCCATGTCGAGACGCTGACCGCGCGCGCCACGATCATCGCCAGCGGCGGGGCCGGACGCACCTATCTGTTTTCCACCGCGCCGCGCGGCGCGACCGGCGACGGCATCGCCATGGCATGGCGGGCGGGCGCGCGGGTTTCCAACATGGAAATGATGCAGTTTCACCCGACCTGCCTCTACAATCTCGAGGTCAAGAATTTCCTGATCACCGAGGCGATGCGCGGCGAAGGCGGGCATCTGAAACTGCCCGAAGATGCGGGCGATGAAGCCGGCGACCGGTTCATGGATCGCTTCGACCCCCAGCGCATGGAGCTGGCACCGCGCGACATCGTCGCGCGGGCGATTGATCATGAAATCAAGCGGCTCGGGCTCGACTATGTTCATCTCGACATCTCGCACCGCGATGCGGAATTCGTGAAGGGTCATTTCCCGAACATCTATGAAAAGCTGTTCGGGCTGGGCATCGACATGACCCGGGAGCCGATCCCGGTGGTGCCGGCGCAGCATTATACCTGCGGCGGGATCCTGATCGATCTGGCCGGCCGGACCGACCTGCCCGGCCTCTATGCAGCCGGCGAGGCCAGCGAAAGCGGGTTGCACGGGGCCAACCGGCTGGCCTCCAACAGCCTGCTCGAATGTTTCGTCTTTGGCGACGCGGCCGCGCGCGACATTGCCGCGCACTGGGACGAGCTGCCGGAACCGCCCGCCATTCGTCCATGGGATGAAAGCCGCGTCACCGACAGCGACGAGGAAGTGGTGATCAAGCAGACCTGGACCGAAATCCGCCGCTTCATGTGGAATTATGTCGGCATTGTCCGCACCACCAAGCGCCTCGAACGCGCCCAGCACCGCATCGACCTGCTGCGCGAGGAGGTCGAGGAATATTACAGCAATTTCCGGGTGACGCAGGATCTGATCGAGCTCAGGAACCTGATCGAGGTAGCGGATCTGATCGTCAAGTCAGCGCTGGCACGGAAGGAGAGCCGGGGATTGCATTATATTACCGACTATCCGGATTTGCTGCCGGAGGCAGTGGATACGGTTCTGGTGCCGTGAATTTGATAAGGGCGCGAATTGAGGACGCAATCGCCGATTTTCTAGCGATTTTTGAAAAGTTGCCAGGAGAAGTCAGCCTTAGAGAATTGGCGCAATCACTTGATAATCTTACATTAGTCTATTTTGCCACACCGGACGTCGAACCTATAACCGATGAGCCGACAAATGCTCCGTCGATTGATGAGGCTTATTACGCCTCTAGAGCGGCTCGCCTGTTCCCTGAGCTACAGATATATTGGACCGTCGATCCTGAAGGCAAGGAAAATCAGGAAATCGGAGCCGCATTTCCGGAATCCGATCTTGCGGAAATAGCCAACGATTTGTCTCAGGTCATATGGGAATTCAAAAACGGTAGCGAAGCAGATGCAATCTGGGAGTTTCGATTCGGCTATCAGCACCACTGGGGCGACCACCTTCACGATCTAAGGCATTACATCCATCGACGCGGTGCTTGGTAAACCTTAGCATTGTTTCTTGACGGCCACAGCTCCGCATCAAGTGCGGAGCACATTGCGAGCGACGTTGTACTCCGCGCTTGACGCGGAGCTCTGCGGGCTAGGCGATGTCGTCGAATAAGTCACGCCACTCCGGATTATGCTCCTCGATCAACGCTATTTTCCATTCCCGACGCCATTTTTTGAGTTTCCACTCTCTCGCCCGCGCGTCCTGAATATCATCATGCGCTTCAAACCAGACCAGCAGCGTGCAGTCATGTTCCTTTGAATATCCTTCAATCAGCTTGTTGCGATGCTGATAGGCGCGCTGGACGAGATTGCTGGTGACACCGAGGTAGGTTTTTCCGCGGGGCCGGTTTGCCATGAGATAGACGTAGCCGGGTTTGGTCATGAAATTGCCATGCCGCTTGCCTCCAAGGCTCCGCGTCAGGCGCGGAGCACATGTACCTCCTCACACGCTGTGCTCCGCGCTTGACGCGGAGCTCTATCGGTTAGCGCTTGCTCTTCACCACCTTGTCACTCGTCTTGTGCTTCTCCAGATCCTTGGGATCGAACCATACCGGCTTGAGCTTCTTGTCGACAAACAACTGCATCTGGTCCGTATAATGCGGCGAGTCCGGGCGAGTCGTCGCGGACCCGAAGGGCTGGATCGAGCGGGAGCTGACCTGCCCGTCTCTGGTCCATTCGATGAACATGATGTAGCTGTCGCCGTGCCGTACCGACAACCGCCCGTCGTCATCGACATCCCACAGGGTCGAGGCCCGGATCGTGTCATTGCCGCCATCGACGGGCAGATCAACCTTGCCTTGGCGCATCCGCAGAACATCCGACATCGGCGGGTCGATCCTGCCGAAAAATTCGCTCAGATGGTCGACTGTTTCTTCCAGTATCTGGCGGGGGTCGGGCATGGTGCCGCGATTGTAATGCGACTTGTTGGCGGGGCGCAGCACCATCAGAGCGAGCGCGTCGGCGGCACCCTTGCCATCAAGATTCCAGTCCCACCCGGCAAGCAACATCTGCGCTTTCTGCAATTTGGCGCTATCCTTGAGGTCAAGCGCGGTGATCTTGTCGAGCCAGTTTTGCGCATAGCCGGCCTTTTCGTAGCCGGTGTCATATTTGATCGCCCACAGTTCCGCGTCGCTGATCTTGCCGTCGCTGTTGGCCTTTTCCAGCAAGGCAATAGCCCGGCGGGAGCGGTTGGTCTGGTCATCCTCGACACCCAGGAGCGGAGAGAAATTGTCCGGCTTGAGCTCGTTGCCCGGTCCCGCTGCTATATAGGGGGTGTTGTTGGCGTTCATGACATAGCCCGAGGCGGGATTGACCAGAGCGGGGACGCGGGTGAACGGCAGGGTTTTCTGCCACAGTGCCTTCGCCGTATCACCGGGCAGGATCGTCCGCCAGTCATAGCCCTCGGGCCGGTCGGGGAACATCGCGTTATAATAAAGCCCGATATTGCCCTGCGCATCGGCATAGATGAAGTTGGTCGCTGGAACGCCCTGCCCCGCCATCGCTGCCTGCCATTCGTCGAAATTTTTCGCCTTGTTGATCCGGTAATATTGGGTCAGCATATCGAGCTCGTCGATACCGGCATAGCGCAGCGCATAGGCACCGCTGTCATTCATGATCACCGGCCCGTGGATCGAGCGATAGGCGATCTGCGGATAGGGAATGACGAACGGACCGAACTTGATTTTTAGCCAGACGCGCTTCTTTTCGAGCGGCTTCCATTGGCCGTCGAAGCGGTAGGCGTCTTTCTTGTCATTCAGCGTCAGCTTGTAAATATCGACCAGATCGGGGCGGTTGACCGTGTTGGTCCAGCCGAGATATTTGTTATGCCCGAGAAAGGGGAAGGGCGATCCGGGGAAATTGGCGCCGGCGAAGTCCCATCCTTCATCGCTGTGCACGACCAGTTCGTACCAGGCGACATTGCCGCGCAAGGGCTGATGCGAATTGGAGATCAGGCGGGTCTTGCCTTCGGGGGAAAGTTGCGGGGCAATGGCAAAGGCATTGGAACCATTTTCATCCGGATCGGGACCGACCGGCGTTGTCGCCTGGTCGTCGATCAGCTTGTCGGGACTGAGCGGATGGATGGACTTTTTTTCCGGTTCATCCAACAGGCGCGGGCCGCCCTCGCGCGGCAGGGGCTTGTTCTGGACCAAGGCTTCGACCGGATTGTTCAGCCCGAAGAAAAAGGGCGAACGCAGCACGAAGCCCGCGGCAATATCCTGGCCATTGACGGGAAATAATCGGGCCAGTCTCACCTCGTCCGGATGGTCCGCGGCATAGGCATTGAGACCCGACGCATAGCCGTCCAGCACGGCGCGGACGTCTGCTGGCAGGCCGTCATATTTCCGGTTCACGGTGCCGCGTACATCAAGCAGAGCGGCGATATAGTCGATCGGCGCGCTGTCCGCTCCGTTGAGCGTCGCCATCCGGCCGCGGGTCATCGCGGTCACTTCCTGCAGGGTGGAAAAATCATCCTCGGAATGGGCATAGGCCACGCCATAGGCGACATCGGCATCGGTCCTGCCGAAAATATGCGGAACGCCGAATTCGTCCCTGACGATGCGGGCCTCGTAGGAGCGGTCCGGAGGAGCCGCGGATTCGTCGACGCTCAATGGTTCCCACAGCGCCAGGCCGATCGCCGCCAGCGCGATAAAAATCAGCAGCCCCAGCCCCGTGCGCTTAAGTATTTTCACCTATATGTTCCTCTCCGGCAGCATCATAAGCTGTCGTTTATTTTCCGCAGTGGCAAGCGCTTACCACATATAATCGATGGAAAAAGTCATCAATATGGTTGTGTTGCACGGGTACAACACCATATTCGAGACAAGATAGTAAGACTGAACAGGATGAACCGATGAACCTAGAAAAATTCACCGACCGCGCCAAAGGGTTTTTGCAATCCGCCCAGACCGTTGCCATCCGGATGAGCCATCAGCAAATAACCCCTGCGCATCTCGCCAAGGCCCTGCTCGAGGACGATCAGGGCATGGCAGCGGGCCTGATCACCAAGGCAGGCGGTGATGCCAAAAAGGCGCATCAGGAAATTGACGCGGTGCTGGCCAAGATTCCGGCGGTTTCCGGTGGCGGCGCCCAACAGACACCGGGACTGAACAATGACGCGGTCCGGGTGCTCGACCAGGCCGAGCAGATCGCGGAAAAGGCGGGGGACAGCTATGTCACCGTGGAACGCCTGCTGCTCGCATTGCTGCTCGCCAAGGAGACGGCGACCGGCAAGGCGCTGGAATCCTCCGGCGTGACCGCCGAAGCCCTGAACAGCGCGATCAACGAGTTGCGCGGTGGCCGCTCGGCCGACAGCCCCTCGGCCGAGGAAAGCTATGAAGCGATGAAAAAATATACCCGCGACCTGACCCAGGCCGCGCGCGACGGCAAGCTCGATCCGGTGATCGGCCGCGACGAGGAAATCCGTCGCACCATCCAGATCCTGGCGCGCCGGACCAAGAACAATCCCGTGCTGATCGGTGAACCCGGCGTCGGCAAGACTGCGATCGCCGAAGGCATGGCGCTGCGCATCGCCAACGGCGATGTCCCCGACAGTCTGAAGGACCGCCGGCTGATGGCGCTCGACATGGGCGCGCTGATCGCAGGTGCTAAATATCGCGGCGAGTTCGAGGAACGGCTGAAGAGCGTACTCGACGAAGTGCGCGGTGCCGAGGGCGAAATCATCCTGTTCATCGACGAGATGCACACGCTGATCGGCGCTGGCGCATCGGAGGGATCGATGGATGCCTCCAACCTGCTCAAGCCGGCCCTGGCGCGCGGCGAGCTGCATTGCATCGGCGCGACCACGCTGAACGAATATCAGAAATATGTGGAGAAGGATGCCGCCCTGCAGCGCCGGTTCCAGCCGGTGTTCATCGGCGAACCGACGGTCGAGGACACGATCTCGATCCTGCGCGGGCTGAAGGAAAAATACGAACTGCACCATGGAGTGCGGATCACCGACGGTGCCATTGTCGCCGCTGCAACCCTGTCCAACCGCTATATTTCCGACCGCTTTCTCCCCGACAAGGCGATCGACCTGATGGACGAGGCGGCATCGCGCATCCGGATGGAAGTGGAATCCAAGCCGGAGGAAATCGAAACGCTTGATCGCCGGATCATCCAGCTCAAGATCGAACGCGAGGCGCTGTCCAAGGAAAGCGATGACGCGTCCAGGGGAAGGCTCGAAGCGCTCGAGAAGGAACTGGCCGAGCTTGAACAGCATAGCGCCGAACTGACCACCCGCTGGCAGGGCGAGAAGGACAAGATCCACGCCGAGGCCCGGCTCAAGGAACAGCTCGACCACGCCCGGCTCGAACTGGAGCAGGCCGAACGGGCCGGTGATCTCGCCAAGGCCGGCGAGCTGAGCTACGGCACCATTCCCAATCTGGTCAAGGCGCTCGAGGAAGCCGCCGGCGCCACCGAAGGGGCGATGCTGCGCGAGGAAGTGATGCCGGAGGATATTGCCGCCGTCGTCTCCAAATGGACGGGCATCCCGATCGACAAGATGCTCGAAGGCGAGCGCGAAAAGCTGCTGGCGATGGAAGAGCTGATCGGCAAGCGCGTGATCGGCCAGAAGGACGCGGTCGCGGCCGTATCCGCTGCGGTTCGCCGCAGCCGGGCCGGCCTGCAGGATCCGAACAGGCCGCTCGGCAGCTTCCTGTTCCTCGGTCCCACCGGCGTCGGCAAGACCGAACTGACCAAGGCGCTGGCCGGGTTCCTGTTCGACGACGACCAGGCGATGGTCCGCATCGACATGTCCGAGTTCATGGAAAAGCACAGCGTATCCCGCCTGATCGGCGCCCCTCCGGGCTATGTCGGCTATGACGAAGGCGGCGTGCTGACCGAAGCGGTCCGCAGGCGGCCCTATCAGGTGATCCTGTTCGACGAGGTCGAGAAGGCGCATGGCGACGTGTTCAACGTGCTGCTGCAGGTGCTCGATGACGGCCGCCTGACCGACGGTCACGGCCGGGTCGTGGACTTCTCCAACACGCTGATCATCCTGACCTCCAACCTTGGCAGCCAGTATATGGCGAACATGAAGGATGGGGAGACGGTGAAGGATGTCGAGCCGCAGGTGATGGAAGTCGTCCGCGCGCATTTCCGCCCGGAATTCATCAACCGGCTGGACGAGATCATCCTGTTCCACCGTCTTGGCGAGGAACATATGGCCCCGATTGTCGACCTGCAGGTGCTGCGGGTGCAGAAATTGCTCAAGGACCGGAAGATCGAACTGGAACTGACCGATGCGGCGCGGCGCTGGCTCGGGCGGGTTGGCTATGACCCGGTCTATGGCGCACGACCGCTGAAACGGGCGATCCAGAAATATCTGCAGGACCCGCTGGCAGACCTGATTCTGCGCGGCGAAGTGCCGGACAACAGCACGGTCAGGATCGACGAAGGCGATGGCGCGCTGGAAATGGAGCCGGTGGCATCAGCGCCAGCTTAGGCTTGCACAATCGCTGCCTGGCGGGCAGATAGCGACTATGAACCTAGCCGCAAGACAGGCCGACATCATCGGCGATGCCGACTATCTGGCGCATCGCTATGACGAAGTCGCCGACGGGTTTCGCTTTGTCCATGTGCCGCGGGACGTGCATCGCAACTGCACGTTCATCACCGACGAACATCTGCCCGACGTGGATCGCTACGAGCTGATCAACCGGGCGAATCTGACACAGATGAAGGTCCGGACGGCACCGATCCACTTCATATTCCACTCTGCCTATTGCTGCTCAACGATGATGGCGCGCGCATTCGATATTCCGGGTGTTTCCATGGGACTGAAAGAACCCGTTATTCTGAACGACATGATTGGCTGGCGGAGGCGCGGGGCGGACAAGGAAAAGCTGGCGGCTGTTCTCGACAAATCGCTCGATCTGCTCGCGCGACCGATGGGCGATGACCGGTCGGTGATCGTGAAACCGTCAAACATCTGTACCCCGCTGGCCATAGCCGCCCTTAAATTGCGTCCGGAAGCCAAGGCGTTACTGCTATATGCGCCGCTGGAATCCTATCTCCAGTCGATCGCGAAAAAGGAAATGTGGGGCCGCATCTGGGTCCGCGACGTCCTGATCGGGACATTGAAAGATGGCTATGCGGTCGGTGGCTTTTCTCCCGAGGAGCTGTTGCAGCTTACCGACCTGCAGGTCGCGGCGGTCGGCTGGCTTTCACAGCATGCCGCCTTTGCCAGGATTATCGAGGCGATAGGCCGGGACCGGGTAGCAACGCTTGACAGCGACAGTTTCCTGGCGAACCAGCAAATGACCCTGACCGCGCTCAACCGGTTTTTCGGTCTCGGCATGAGTGACGGGAAAATAGCAGAAACGCTCAGCGGGCCGGCATTCAACAGCCATTCCAAACTGGATCAGGCCAAGCGGGGTGCCGTTTTTGATGCTGACGCCCGCAGGGCGGAACAGAGCGAAATGGCGGCGCTACATGGATCGGAAATCAACATGGTCAGCCAATGGGCAAAAGCGGTTGCCGAGAGCCAGCAACTCAGACTGAAAATCGGCAGCAGACTTTTCGACTGACCGCCAGCGGCGGAGTCAATTGCTGGTCTGCAGGCCTGTCTGCATATCCTCGACAAACTGATTGGCGTCCCGCGATCCGGTGCGAATATAATGTGTCCATTCCGCATTGGTCATGCAGACGCGATTCTTTTTGGTGAGCGAGCCGATCACGGGTTCGGACCGGCAACGCACATAATCCGGGTGACGGCGGTCGGTGATTTTCTTGGGCTTCTTGGACTGGGTTTCAGCCTTGTTCGAATCGGCGGCCATGGCAGCGGGGGCATTCAGCGCGGTCGCCGAGAAAGCGCCGATGATGAGGGCTTGAACGAGAATTTTCATAATTACTCCACTATATCAAGATGACAGAATATCAGCAAAAGCGATACGGGCAATAGGCTTATTGCGGCTGCAACATAAAGCCGGGCTGGTTGTCGGCGACAAATTCCTTGGCATTGCGCGATCCGGTCCGGACATATTCGGTCCATTCGGAATTGGTCATGCAAATGCGTCTTTTCTTGGAAAGCGAACCGATTACCGATTCGGAGCGGCAACGGACATAATCAGGATGACGCCGGTCGGTGATTTTCTTCGGCTGCTCTGACTGCGCTTCGCTTTTGCCCGTATCAGCGGCGCTGACGGGCGAAGCAACCAATGCCGTTGCAGCAAACGTGCCGGCGATAAGAAATTGCATCAAATTTTTCATAAATATTCCCGTCTTTTCGTCTGTATTTGCTCCGGTGGAAGCCGGTCAAAAGACCAGCGAGCAAGCCATCCTGTCTGATTTGGCGGCAAAAAGTTCGCGCGCAATCCTGTAATCCAAAGGCCTGCCTTTTTCGATTCATCGCTGGCCATGCTGATGTTCCGTTTTCCAGAACAAAGACGGCCACGGATGCGTCCCGGACCATACAATTTCCGCCAGCCATTCGGTCGCGTCAAAAACTCCAGGTGTTTTTTGCTGCGGCTGGCACCTCATGTTCGCACATGCAGTGTGATAGCATATCGACGATCGAAGCTCAACATCACAACAAAAAAGGGCGGACCAACGGCCCGCCCTCTTTTTCAGTCATTTTCTAAAGATCTAGAATTTGAACTTCACGGCAGCTGCATAACGACGACCCTGTGCGTCATAAGACGAAGGATAAATGTTGCCGCTGTTGAACGAGGTCGAACCGATGGTCGAACCAACAATTGTTGGCTTGTTGTCGAACAGGTTCTGCGCCGTCAGCGTCAGCAGAACATTTTCACTGACATCCCACTGGAACGAAAGATCGAAATAATGTTCGGCCGGGATCTTGGTGAAGTCAACATCGCCGAACAAAGGCGAATTGCCGATGAATGCCGAACCATTATTGGCGATGTCCAGAGGCTCCTGCTCAACACCACCAAGGTAGCGCCAGCGCAGGGACAAGGTGTAATCCTCGTCAAAGGTGACCGACGTACGCTGCGAGAATGCAAATTCGGACTGTGGATTACAGTTGACCGAGTAGAAGCCTACGCATTCGCGGTTGACTGCGGTTGGCGTGGCCTGGAACAGGTTCTTGTTGGTCCAGGTTCCGTCAAACGACAGGGCAAGACCGATATTGTCGGTCAGCTCAGCGTTGTAGCGAAGGCTGACGTCGATACCGTCGGTTGCGATCGTGCCCAGGTTGCTTTGTGCCAGGACCAGACCAGGTGTGTTCGAAGGATCACCGTCGAGTCCGCCCGTATTCGGGTTACGCGCGATGAAGGCCGAACCACAGAATGGATTGGCTGCACTCGGCGCATCGAAGCAAGCCGCGATCGCATCACCGACGGTTGGCGAGGATACAGCACCTTCCACCTTGATGTTCCAGTAGTCGACCGTAACCGACAATCCGGGAATAGCTTCCGGCTGGAATGCCACACCGACAGTCCAAGTCGTTGCTTCTTCCGTTTCGAGATTCGGGTTACCGCCAGCCGTAATGTTGATCTGTCCAGCAGCAGGTGGAAGTACCGTACCATTTTGAACGGCAGCAGCACCAGGCGATCCAGCAGGAACCTGCGCCAAGCAGGCAGCGAGCAGGTTACCGGTTGGAGCAACCGGACCCTGGCAAGGATCGTTCGCAAGGTTGCTGAGACCCGTTGAAACCGGCGCAAACAGTTCACCGATATTCGGTGCACGTGAAGAGCGCTGATAGTTTCCGCGGAAGGTCAGACCAGGAATGACTTCCCAGCTACCGCCAGCTTTCCAGGTGAACTTGGTACCTGCAGTGGAATAGTCCGAATAACGAGCACCCAAATCGATGGTCAGGCTTTCAGCGAAAGCTTCGCCTTCGAATACCGGAATGCTCAATTCGCCGAACGCATCATAGACGTCATAGCTACCGAAGATGTCCGGAGCGGCACCGCCGGCACCAACAACGGCACCTGGCGTTTTCGATGCGTCATCGGAGGTGCGGGTTGCAGTAAATGTGCGATATTCACCACCGACAGCAAACTGGATTGGTGTTTCCGACAGACCGAAGCCCAGATCACCCGTGATCGTTCCGTTCACCGTTGCAATCTTGGTGGACGTGATAACCTGCTGGGTCAGACCACTGACATAGTCGATGGCAGCCTGCGAACCAAGGTTGCCTTCAAGGCCGAACAGATTGATCGGTTCACAGCCCGCATTGCCCGAAATACAGGTTCCATCGGGAAGTACGTACAAAGCATCGTCCAGGCGGCTACGACGGAAGAAACCGGTCTGAGTCTGGATGCGCTCGCTTTCGCCATAGGTTCCCGAAACATCATAGTTGATATTATCGGTGATAGCACCGCGGGCACCAACAACCAAGTTGAACAGGGTCGATACGAAGATAGAGTCACGCGTACCTGCTTCAACCGAACGACGACGAACCTGAGCATTGACATTCACAAAGTCAGGGTTCGTTGCGCCACCTGGCAATGTTGGACCGAATGGCGTGGTTCTGCCAGCGGCACACTCAGCCGCAGTCAGACCGAGACCCGCACAGAACTGGTTGGCAATGCCGGTCGGAATGGTCGGATTGTTCAGGTTGATGTTGTAGTTGTTGAAGAACGATCCGCCTGGAGCAATAATCGTCCTAACGGTATTTTTCGAAAATACTGCCTGGGAATAAATCTCGACATTTTCATTGATTTCATAACGACCCGAACCGTAGATGTTGAACCGTTCGAATGGCGTCAGGAAGATATTGGTTGGGTTGAAGTTATAAGGACGATCAAAAACACCGCTCAGGACAGTCTGGCCATCTGGAGCGATCTGACCGAAGCCGCCCGGGATGGGGCCAACAATCACGGCCGGAATGGCGTTGGAAGAACCGCCAGCCTGACCGGTGAACGAGTCAACGTTAAATTCGCTGAAAGAACGGTCGCCCTGATAGATAGGGTCCTGATCCTGATAGCCAATGCTCAGAACAACATTACCGCGTCCATCATCGAAATTGGCGCCGATGGTGACGTCAGTACGGAAAACATTGCCGTCGCCTTGCTCGGTGATCTGCTCGGAAGCATTGATTTCAACGCCGGCAAAGTCCCGCTTGGTGATGAAGTTGACCACGCCGGAGATTGCGTCCGCACCATAAGTGGTCGTTGCACCGCCGGTCAGAACATCGGTACGTTCGATTACCGCCAATGGGATGGCGTTAAGGTCGACGCGGCCGGTTGTGTCAGCAGGAACGAAGCGACGTCCGTCCAGCAGAACAAGGTTACGCTGCGAGCCGATGCCGCGAAGGTTGACGAAAGACGAACCGCCGTTGCCGTTGTTCACTGCGGAACCGGTTGATGGGATCGCCGAAGGCAGTTCACGGAGGAACTGTTCAGCCGTGTTGGTCTGGCGCAGTTCGAGTTCTTCGGAGGTGACAACGCCAACCGGGCTGGAAAGCTCCAGATTAGGGTTGCTGATGCGCGAACCCGTAACGACGATAACGCCTTCCGATGCCGTGTCAGCTTCCTGAACGTCCTGGTCCTGCGCGAAGGCAGGCGTAGAAACCATAGCGAGTCCGAGCACCATGGGTGCAACAGATGCTTTCAGGTTTGAAAATTTTCTCATGTTATTCCAGTCCCTTATTCTGGAGAGGCGGCCACCATGACCTGTCCCCGATTGTTGACCGGTGGCAATCTGCGCGCCCCAAACGCGCGGATTCGACCACCGAGTTGGGCGTCAATTGCAACAAGGCCGGTTGCCTGTAAAGCTTCTGTTCAGAAAAACCGGCGGATTTTGTAGAGATTGTAACTATTTTGTCACAGTGAGCGGCCTGAGAAAATCGGTGGCCTGGCAGCTGCGGCGTCGGCGAATCCGGTTCCGTCCCGATGACCACCGCCCGCCGAACAATCAATTGCCTCTGATGGCGCTATTGCTTAATGTCACCCCCACATAAGGAATGACATGACAGGAAAAACGGCAATGGTTAGTTCAAAATGGTTCTTCACCGGCATGCTTTCGGCAACCGCCGCGGTGGCAGCCGGCCTAGGCAGTCCGGCGGGTGCCCAGGAAATTGACCGCAGAAAAATGCTGACCGCGCCGCCGGCAATCTATACCGATCTGATAGCCTGCCGGGATATTGCCGATGCGACCGCGCGACTGGCCTGTTTTGATGAAAAGGTCACCGCGCTGCAAACTGCCCAGTCCACCAATGAAGTGGTCATTGCCGACCGCGAGCAGGTGCGCGAAGCGCGGCGCGGCCTGTTCGGGCTGACCCTGCCCCGGATCAAGCTGTTCGGCGGCGAGGGCGACGAGGGCGACGAAATCCAGGCGATCGACGGAATTATCCAGTCCGCCCGAACGATTCGCAGCGGCAAGTGGCTGATCCAGCTGGAAGACGGCGGCGTTTGGCAACAGACCGAACCGCCCCGCAGCACGATGCGGCGCCCCAAGCCGGGTGACAAGATCACCATCGAACGCGCCGCGCTGGGCAGTTTTCTGGCAAAGGTGAATGACGGTCGCGGCTTCAAGGTCCAGCGCGTCGCCAACTGAATCGAGGGAGAGTCGCCCGCTAGACCCTATTTCATCGAACCGGTCAGCAGGATCGGGTCGATGCGGGCGTCATTCCATTTCATTGACCAGTGCAGGTGCGGGCCGGTGGCGCTGCCAGTGGCACCGATCCGGCCGATCGGCTCGCCGCGCTTCACCTGTTGGCCTTCCTTGACCAGGATTTCCGAGCTGTGCAGAAAGGCGCTGTTCAGGCCCATGCCATGGTCGATCATCAGCAGATTGCCCTCCAGCGTGAACGGGCTGGACGCGGCCAGCGTCACCACGCCGTCGGCGGGCGCGACATAATAGGTGCCGGTCGGGGCGGCGATATCGACGCCGCTGTGATAGCTGCCGGGATCGCCATTATAGATGCGCTGCGATCCGAACATGCCGGAAATCCGGCCTGTGGCGGGCCAGATGAACGACTGGCGCCAGCCCTTGCTGTCGCTCTGGACCGAACGGGCAGCGCCGATCTGTTCCAATTCGGGGCCGCGGCGCGCCAGAAAGGCGGCGCTGCGCGTAGTGGCGCGGCGGTTGATGTTGACATGCTCGATCTTCCAGTTGCGCGGCGCGATGTTGATGAACTTGCGGATCGTCTGGCCATTGTCGAGCGTGGCGACCAGATTGGCCGCCTGGCCGGCATCGCGGTTGAAGGCGATGATGAACTTGCCGTCCTCGTCGACCGGCACGGGAAGGCCCTCAAAAGTAAGACTGCGGGTTCCGACCGGCGCGTCGCCAATCATCACGCCGCCCTGGATCGCTTCGCCGGTGAAGCCGAATTTGACCGCTTCGCGAAAGGCCGACTGTTCGGCGTCATCGGTTTCGGCAGAGACGATGGTCGCAGGAACCATTGCTGCCGACATCGTCAGCAGGGAAAGAGCAAATTTGAATGATCCGTTCACTTTTCGCTTTCGGGCAGATGGGCGTGTGCCGAAATCTGGGCGGTGGCATAAGGTTCCTGCCGCTCGACGCTCCAGTAGCGCAGCTCGTCCAGCGGGATCGCCTCGCCGGTCACCGCGCACAGCACATGATCGCCGGCGGTCAGCGGCCGGAAGCCGTTTGGCATATAGTGCAGTTTTGCCACCTTGTTGCGATTGGACATTAACATGGGACGCTTTTACTCCTTCAAGCCTTTACCTGCGATTTACCGGGCCGTGAAATCTCTGGCTGATCCAATATATCGCGGATTTCCCTAGAATAAATCCCGCTGCCTGTCATCCGCCGGTTTTTTGTTGCGGTTCGACGGGCTTTTCGGCGCGGCCTTGGCGACCGTCCGCGATTCGGAGACCTGGGCGCCGATGGTGCCGTCGGCAAAATGGAGGTTGAGGCTGCCGGCCGCGGCCGCCGCCTTGCGGCTGCCGACCAGCGCGCCGTCGGCGGCGGAGACCCTGGCATAGCCGCGCTTCAGCGGGCCGTCGGGCGACACCTGCTGTGCCAGTCGCCACAGCGCGTCGAGCCGTTGCTGCGCTTCGGTCAGCGGGCGCCGGACCAGCGAGACCGGCAGATCGAGCCGCCGGAACTGTTCCTGCGACCGCGCCAGCCGGTGCGTCAGGATCGAGGGCCGCAGGGCGCCTGCGCTACTGGCAAAGCGGCTGCGGGCGTGGCCAATATTCTGGCTCATGCCATATTTCATCCGCTCGGAGATTTCATCGACTCGCTGCTGGTGCGGGCGCAGCAGATCGGCCAGCGCCGGCATCACCCGCCGCTGCGTCTCGAGCCGTTCCTGCGCCGTCAGCAGGCCGCGCTGCACCGCGCGGGCCATGCGCGATCTGGTCTCGCCGAGCGAAACCAGCCAGTCGGTCCGCACCGGCACCGCCATTTCGGCTGCCGCGGTCGGCGTCGGCGCGCGCAGGTCGGCGGCAAAGTCGGCCAGGCTGGTGTCGGTTTCATGGCCGACCGCCGAGATGATCGGGATCGTGCAGTCGGCCACAGCCCGGACCACGATCTCCTCGTTGAAGCTCCACAGGTCCTCGACCGAGCCGCCGCCGCGGGCGACGATCACCAGGTCGGGCCGCGGCACCGGTCCGCCCGGCTGGATGTCGGAGAAGCCGCGAATGGCATGCGCAATCTGTTTCGCCGCGCCCTCGCCCTGGACCAGCACCGGCCAGACGATGACATGGCTGGGGAAGCGGTCGGCGAGCCGGTGGAGGATGTCGCGGATCACCGACCCGGTGGGCGAGGTGACCACGCCGATTGTCTTCGGCAGGAACGGAATCGGCTTCTTGCGGTCCTGGTCGAACAGGCCTTCGGCGAGCAGCTTGGCCTTGAGCTTCTCGAACAGGGCCATCAGCGCGCCCTCGCCGGCCAGCTCCATCTTGTCGATCACCACCTGATATTTCGAGCGGCCGGGATAGGTGGTCAGCTTGCCCGAGACGACGACCTCGATGCCATCGTCGGGCTGAAACGGCAGCCGTCCGGCATTGCCCTTCCACATCACCCCGTCGATCACCGCCTTGTCATCCTTCAGCGCCAGATAGACATGGCCGGAGGCGGCGCGCTTGAAGCCCGAGATTTCGCCGCGAATCCGGACATAGCCGAAGCGGTCCTCGACCACCCGCTTGAGCGCGCCGGAAATTTCCGAAACGGTCAGCGGCGGGGCGTTGTCACCCTGCCCGCTCTCGGCTAGGAGCTTCGCGTCCAGTGAAAGGGAATCGTCCATGAATATCCTGTTGATCGGTTCGGGTGGCCGCGAACATGCCTTGGCGTGGAAGCTGGCGCAATCCCCTTCGCTCGAGAAACTCTATGCGACGCCGGGCAATCCCGGCATCGCCCAGCATGCCGAGCTGGTCCCGCTCGACATCACCGACCATGGCGAAGTGATCCTGTTCTGCGGCGAGCATGACATCGACCTGGTCGTCGTCGGGCCGGAAGCGCCGCTGGTCGACGGGCTGGCCGAGAGCCTGCGCATCGCCGAGATTTTCGTCTTTGGCCCCGACAAGGCGGCAGCGCAGCTGGAAGGCTCGAAAGGCTTTACCAAGGACATGTGTGCTCGCGCCAATATCCCCACGGCGGGTTACGTCCGTGCCACCAGCGCCGCCGATGCGTTGGCTGCGCTCGACCGCTTTGCCATTCCGGTGGTGATCAAGGCCGATGGCCTGGCCGCCGGCAAGGGCGTGATCATCGCCGAAACCCGCGCCGAAGCCGAGGCGGCGATCCGCGACATGTTCGATGGCAGCTTTGGCGAGGCCGGCGCCGAAGTGGTGATCGAGGAATTTCTGACCGGCGAGGAAGCGAGCTTCTTCGCGATCACCGACGGCGAGAATGTCGTCCCCTTCGGCACCGCGCAGGACCACAAAAGGGTCGGCGACGGCGATGTCGGCCCGAATACCGGCGGCATGGGGGCCTACAGCCCTGCCCCTGTCCTAACCGACGCGCTGCAGCAGCAGGTGATGGACACAATCATCCGCCCGACCGTCAAGACCATGGCCGCCGAGGGCACGCCCTATAGCGGCGTGCTGTTTGCCGGGCTGATGCTGACCGAGACGGGCCCGCAGCTAATCGAGTATAATGCGCGCTTCGGCGATCCCGAATGCCAGGTGCTGATGATGCGGCTGGAGGACGATCTCGCCAAGCTGATGATGCGCACCGCCCGCGGCGACCTCGCCCAGACCAGCGCCCCGGTCTTTGCCCCCGAAACCGCGCTGACCGTGGTGATGGCGGCGAAGGGCTATCCGGCGACCCCGGAAAAGGGCGGCCGGATCCGCAATCTGGCGCGGGCCGAGCGCGAGGGCGCCAAGATCTTCCATGCAGGCACTGCCGAGGTCGACGGTTCGCTGGTCGCCAGCGGCGGGCGGGTGTTGAATGTTACCGCGCTGGGTGCCAGTGCGACCGAGGCGCAGGCGAAGGCCTATGCGGCGGTCGACCAGATCGAGTTCGAGAGCGGTTTTTGCCGGCGCGATATCGGCTGGCGCGAGGTGGCGCGGGAAGCGGGGGAGTAGGTTTTTCCGAAGCACGGCTTTCCAAAGTTTGTCAAAGTCGGGGCCTGTGAGCGGTTTGGCGGATGCCGTTTGCGGGGCCTGCCTTGGGGACTCGCACCAAGACACGAAGACACGAAGCGGAAGACGCAAAGCGATTATATGC
>Ga0209643_1000742_pt1 | contig 43716 bp, 38 predicted proteins | sample AutmiccBRH37_all_FD_187383 | JGI IMG/M metagenome (GOLD analysis project Ga0209643, IMG submission 187383) | Deep subsurface microbial communities from Mt. Terri, Switzerland - Autotrophic microbial communities BRH/37_all (SPAdes) (version 2) | ecosystem: Environmental > Aquatic > Deep...
CTGAGAACGTTTCCCAATGCTTATGTTTATCGAAAAATATTTCTCTTAAAATGTTCTCTTTCATACTTCTATAATACCAAATTCGCAAGTAAAGGGGGGACCCTAAACTTATACTTTCTGATACGTTAAGAAAACTTGGCTGGCGCCAAGCCTTAGCGAAGGCGGCTGCCTTAGTTGCACTTATGCTTAGAAAGTATATAATGTAAGTTTATACTTTCTGATAGTACTGAAAAAAGGAACTTTGGGTAAGCTGGTAAACTAAGGATAAAGAAGGGAACAACAAACTTGGGCCAAGAGGTGTTTGGCCTTTAAAATTAATGAGCTCAAATAGTTCAATACGACAGTCCCTCGCGGGAATGTCGCTTGATTACGAATCCCTTTAGGATTCTTATGATAATCGGTGTTTTTGAATTACATCTTCATTAATTTCCAAACCTAAACCAGGCTTATCTTCTAATTCTATGAAACCTTCTTTAAAGGATTTAATTGGGAGCGATGTTAAGTCCCAACGCAAGGGATTTTTTTGGTCTTTAGACCAATCGCTTTGCATGTCCTCAAAGATAAAGCAATCTGGTAAAGCAGCAGCTAGGTGTAATGAAGCAGCAATACATACCGCAGATGAACTTCCAGTATGAGTTAAGTACGGTACATTAAAGGAACTACTCAAACCATGAATTTTTAAGCATTCTGTAAATCCACCCGCTCTACAGACATTGGGTTGAATTATGTCAACTTTGCCTTTTACAATCAAATCCTTGAGACCATATCTTAGGAAGTGGGCCTCTCCGGCAGCGATGGGAATATTCAGGGATTCCGACAATCTTCTGTATCCCTCATAGTCATCAGGAGAAATTGGTTCTTCATACCATCTAATATTGTATTTTTCTAATTCTTTACCAACTTGGAGCGCAGTTTTAACATCATACCCGCAGTTTGCATCAACCATTAAGGTGATATCTTTGCCAACGTGTTCGCGAACTGCAGCCACAGCCATAACGTCAGTCTCACTACCTTGACCGATTTTCATTTTCATGGCAGTAAAACCTTGATCCACAAAATTTTGTGCTGTTGCTAACATGGTTTCCATACCCCTGAAACGAATAGAGGATGCATAAGCCCAAATTTTGGGGTGACTATTGCCACCAAGGAGTTTATAGACGGGTACATTTAAAGCCTTCCCTTTAATATCCCAGAGCGCTACATCAATACCGCTAATTGCTTCAATATAAAATCCCTGGTAATGCCCCCTGTTCATCATGGCCCCAAAAAGAAGTTCCCAGATATATTCAGTATCTGTAGGGTCTTTACCAATAAGTATCGGTTTCATATAATTGACAATATCCCTGGTTGCTGTCGGAGCTAGACGGACCATACATTCACCATAGCCCGTTATTCCTTCGTCTGTTTCAATTTTCACTAAAGTAGTACGGTATTCCTGAAAAACAACTTTTTCCAATTCGCTTGCGTGGGGAATGCTGATAGGTGCTTTAATCGCGTTTTTAATAGGTACAGCTAGGCTGATTCCTTCTACATTTGTGATTTTCAAGGTAAACCTCCTTCAAATAACTATGAAATAATTAGAAACAGATTATTGAATAAACTGAATATCCTACGGTTTTGACCAGGCTACATTCCTAGATATCTCCTCAGCCGCCCTGCAAAGTATTATTCCCCACTCCCTGGCCATATCCATGGTAAAGCGACTGGCTGGCCCGTGAAGGCCAATAGAACCTATTAGCTCTCCGTCCCTTGAAAAGAGAGGGGCTGCGACAGTCATCGCTTCTTGCACACGTTCCCCAGCACTGATGGCGAAGCCTTCCTCCTTTATTTTTTTGAGCTGATCCAGGAGTTTCTCGCGGTTTGTAATGGTAGAAGGTGTGATGCTGTACAGGCCGATTTCGGAAATGGTCTGCTCAATCTCGTTCGGTGACATATGGGCCAGGATGACCTTGCCGTTTGCCCCGGCATGAAGTGGAAGCATCTTCCCCAACTCTACCGACATCCGGACCTCGCTGGAGCTTTCAAACATAAATACGTAAGTACGCATTAGCCCCACACGCATCGAAAGGGTGGCTGTTTCGCCGGACTGGTTCCTGAACGACTCTAGGAACGGGTGGGCAATGTCATCAAGGCGCAGGCGATGAAACATGGTGGCGCTCCACCCTCGGAAGGTCTTACCAAGGGTATACTGCTGCCTTTCCTTGTCGTGCAACAGAACATCCTTGTGGGTCAGCGAGACAAGTATCCTGTGAAGCGAGCTTTTAGGTATGTCCAGCATGGAGTCTAACTCAGTCAGACTCAGGGTTGACTTCAAGCCGGTGAAACAATTCACTACGTTTATGGCCTGCTCCAGGACCATTATTCTCTTGGTGACCATTTAATAAAAGCCTCCTGTCCCCATGTTTTAACCCCTGTCGGGAAAAGTGAATCCGTTTTCTCTTGCCTGGGTCTGAAAAGGATTCACACTTTTTCATAAACTTCAGATGGGCGACACTCTTCTAAATTCTATGAAATCCACTCTAGGCTCTGTAATTATTTCCTTGAACACTACGATAGAGCAAACCTCATCTTTTAAAGTTTGATAAGCTTATTTTAAATAAAGGAATGTGTCAATCCTATAATTTACCAAGTTTGATAAAGCAGACAGGCAACAATTTGTGCTTCAGCACTGGAAACATATATATAACATATCACATTATAACATCACGATAGCCAAACTGGATACCCCTTGTTGGGCCAGTATAAAATCGAGATCAAGATCATCACTGCCAGCATCACCCAAAAAACCCTGATCCCGACTCGCCCCACATCATAAAGCCTAAGGTCGGTTTTCTGAAATGCGTATACCAGGGACGGGGACTGGTTCGGAAAGATTATCAACAAGCTTCCCGCTTGAAATGCAAGCATTCCAAACCAGACAGGATTTAGCCCGATGCTTTTGGCGACGGTGAAGGCCATGGGCAAAAGTATCCCGACAAACAAGGTGGCAGCGGGCAGAGGGATGCGCAGAAATATTATAAATACCAACATCAAAACCACAATGACCTCAATATTAAGGTCGGTTGACTGGCAGAGTAGTAAAAGAGACTTGCCCATGGACCCCATAAGGCCCGACCGCAGAACCGCGTCCCCCAGCGACAGTATGGTTCCGAAAAAATAAATTGTGCTCCACTCCACCGAAAACATCAGCTCGCGCATGTCCTTAGCTCCTAGAGGGGGTATTATCATTAGTAATGCTCCCACCAACGAACTACTTACCGGCGTTATTCCCAAGGCTCCACCGAAAGCTGTGGCCCCGATGGTTCCCATTATTACCAGCAGGGCCTTCCATTCCCTTTTCGAAACGACCCCCAGTCCCTCCCACTGAACTTTCAGTGAGTCTCTGACCTGTCCGACATCACACGTTTCTGGCGGTATCACCCTCAAAACCGTTACATAGAGCGTCAGCGTGTAAAGAACAACCGCCGGGAAAAAGGCCGCCAGCCAATCAATGTAGTCCCACTGAATCCCTGCGAACTTCCCGAATAGGTCTACTGCCAAAATGGTGGACGTTGCCCCTGTCATGATCCCTGTGCTGCAATAGGTTGATAGCATTCCCGTCCCGAGCATCAGGCTCTTCATCAAGTTGCTGTCATCCTTCAGTTCCAGAGAGGATACAAGCCTTGAAAAAATGGGGTAAAACATTACCACCCGGGCAAGACCTATGGGTATCAGGAGCACAGAAAGCACCACGGCAACAAATGATGCCAGCATTACCAGTCTTATTTTGCCGTTGGCCAGCCTCAGAAGAAAAAACACAATCCTCCGCGGAAGCCCAGACTCTGCCATGCCGTAGGCTATGATGCTATAGGCAAAAAACATCAAGACCGAATTGCTGGAGAGCCCTTCCAGAGCTTCTTTGGTACTGCCGAGGCCCAGCATGGAAATGCAGACCAGTACGTAGATGGAGGTGGCGATGTTGGGAATATATCCCGCGATCCAGAGCGCAGTGGACGACAGCAGCAGAGTACCGGCAACCACCTGTTTTGCCCCCGGGTTACTTACTGCGCCCGAGGCGCTGTAAAAAAAATATACGGCTAGGGGCAGCAGTAGCAGCATATATGACAGCACAATTCCCCAGGGAAATTCAAATTTTTCTTTTCCAAATGGTGCAATTAAATTTGCCATTTTTCATCAAACCTGCATCTGATTCGGGAGCGGCCATCCTTTTGGCAGGGAAACTCCCAAACGGTCAGCCAGGTCATTCAGGGAGCGAAAGGTCCTTTCCGCCAGCGGCACCCCGCCTTGCAGGGCCGCTGAGCGCTTTTCGTGTCCCCTGTCTCCCGGGACGTAAACTGCCGAAATCCCTTCGGCGGGTGGACACTTCCTGATTTCGATCGCAATCCGGTTGACCTGCTCCTTAAACTCCTCCGCTGGCATAAAGTCACTGATGCGGACCGCGACCAGAAGATGGGAAACCTGCTGCGACCGGCCTGTTTCGTCTACAGGGGTCACCTGGCTGTCCCAAACTCCTCCGGTCAGCACGCCGGTTAGGATTCCCGCCACCAGCGTGATCCCGTACCCCTTGTGGGCGCCAAACGGAAGCAGCACTCCGCTAAGGGCCTCGAGGGGATCGGTGGTCTCCCTTCCCTCCGAGTCCAGCGCCCATCCCTCCGGTATCGTACTTCCGGCCTGGGCAGCCCTGCGGATTTTACCTGCCGAGGCGATACTGTTCGCCATGTCAAGCACTATAGGTTCGCCTCCTGTAGGTATAGCGGCAGACCAGGGATTGTTTCCCAGCATCTTTTCCCTGCCGCCCCACGGGGCAAGCCTCGGTGAAGCGTTCGAGAAGCAAAATCCGATCATGTCATGCCCTGCTATCCATTCGGCGAAATAGCCGGCCCGACCGAAATGGCTGCTGTTCCTGACCCCTATAAAGGCTGCGCCGCTCTGTCCGGCCTTTTCTACAGCCAGTTGTGCTGCACGGTATGCGGCGATCTGGCCAAAGCCGTTGTCCGCGTCCAGAACAGCCATAGTGGACGCTTCTCGTACCACGCTTATTTTTGCCCGGGGGTTGAGGCCTCCGGCAATTATCCTTTCGGCATAGGTCTTCAGCCTGAATACCCCGTGTGTGCTTACCCCCCTGAGGTCGGCGTCAACCAAGGTGCCGGCAATTATCTTCGCCTCTTCTCCGTGCAACCCCAGTGCCTTGAGCAGGACTGTCACAGCCTCCTCAAGCAGCTCGGCCGGTATACTTACGTGGTCCTCCACTCCGTCACTTCCCTTCGCCAAAACAAGTCAGCTTGACCTGCGACCTCCAGGTCCGCAGTTCAGACCGTAGGCTGAATTCTATTCAAAGCTATATCTTCATTGCCCAGGATTTCGGCACGGGTCTTCCGACCGTTACAGATCCTTACGACAAGGTCCCGAAGTGGGTCGGCACCCTCCTCAGCACTAATATTTCCGTAGAATACGTCACATACATCCAAATCAATGTTAGGGGCCATTCTCTTAGCAGTTACCGGGTTAGCGGTTATTTTAGCAGTGGGGCAGATGGGGCATCCCACTATATTCCCCTTTCCGGTGCTGAAAAGAATCACTTGGACCCCTCCGGCGGCAAGGCCAGTCATCGACTCCAGAGCCGGGGCCGGGGTGTCCATGAGGTATAGGCCAGTGCCCCGAGGCGGCTCAGCGTACTCGAGCACGCCCTGAATCGGCTTGCTCCCACCCTTAATGATGGCCCCTAGGGATTTTTCCTCGATGGTGGTCAGCCCTCCGGCAATGTTGTCAGGCACTGGGTTGGCCCCCAGAATGCTGACTCCGCGGGCTGTGGCTTGTGCTTCGACGTTGTTCACTATAGACATAATCTTCTGACGCACCTCTTCGTCCACGGCTCGTCCGGACAGTATGTGCTCGGCCCCCAGGAACTCCGAGGTTTCCGACAGCACAACCGTGCCGCCGTTATCGATCACCCAGTCGGCAACCTTCCCAAGGACAGGATTGGACCCGATCCCAGAGGTGGTGTCGGACCCCCCGCACTCTACCGCCAGAACCAGCTTGTCGAAGCCTACCAATTCCCTCTGTTGCTCGCTTGCCTGGGTCACCATGTCCAAAGCAATCTCCACCCCGGCAGCCGTGGCGTTTATGCTATTACCACATTCCTGCACCGTAACGATTTCAACCCGCTTCCCACTCAACTCCCTAATAGCCTTGGCCAGTTTTTTGGCGGAAACGGGCTCCAGACTGATTATCAGAACGCTGTGTAGATTGGGGTTGGCGCCCATCCCTGCAAGAGTCCGGAAGGTAAGCTCCTCGTCAGCCCCGTACTGTCCGCGCCCGTACCATATCGTCAGAGGCATCACATCCTTGACCTGGGTCGCAATATTCCTGACAATATTATTAACATTGTCCATGGCCGCTATCACAGCCACATGATTTCGAATCCCGACACGGCCGTCGGGCCTTTTATAACCCATAAAGTTCAAAATTTCGCCCTCCTTCAGTTGCTTGTATTTAAGTCGCCGCGTCCACGAATGCTTTCAAGGTTGTTTACATGGACAAGGTCCCCCACCTTAATATCCTTCTTTGCACATCCAATAACGGCATCATACTTTATAACTTTGATGCCCTCCCGTATTTCTGATAAGGCCACTTTATGCCCGAGAGGTATGCTCTCGGTGGCCGTAACCTTTTTGACCGCCCCGCCTTTTTCGTAGCAAACCTCTTCCCCGGCAGTGATATCCCGGATGACGGTCACAACATTATCGTTTTCATGTAGTAATACTGAGTTCTTAATAACGATCAACCCCTCGTGTTTAATTCAAAGCGCCAAATACTTGCCGATAACGTGGCAGCATTAATGCGGCACTAGCCAACGACTTTTGCCTGCTTTTTCTTGTCCTTAATCATTCCCTTAACCATGAATAATATCATGATAGCCATCAGCCCCAGAAGAATCGCCGAAACCGGCCTGGTCACAAATATACCGTAGCCGACATTGGACATGATAAGACTTCGGCGGAAGTTGATCTCGATAAAACCGCCCAGGATAAACGCCAAGATGAAACAAGGCAGCGAATAGTTTAACTTCCTCATGAAGAACCCCACTATGCCCATTGCTACCGCAAGATACACATCAAAAACCAGCATCCTGCTTGTGAACGCACCGAGTAAGGACAGAACCAGGATCGAAATAATCAGGATATAATTAGGTACCGCTAGCGCTCTGGCCCAAATGGGCGTTGTCAGCCGACCAAAGACGTACATGGCCAGCACGGATAATATGAAACCGATAAACAGTCCGTAAACCAGCTCAGGGTTCTGACCGAAGACCTGGGGACCGGGCTGTATACCATGGATGACAAAGGCACCGAGAATGATGCCGGTGGTAGGTGATCCCGGTATTCCGAGAGCCAGAAGGGGTACCAGTGCTCCGCCCACCGTAGCGTTGTTGCTGGCCTCGGGGGCTGCAATCCCTTCCGGGTTTCCCTTACCGAAGCTGTCAGGGTCCTTTGAGAAGCGTTTGGCTAGACTGTAGCTAAACCAAGAAGCGGGGCCCGCACCCAGCCCCGGGATGACGCCCACGAGGCTTCCAATTATCGACCCTATTAGCATGGGCTTGCCAACAGCCGCTACCTCCTTGAGCTTGAGACCCGAATTCAGGCCTAGGGTCTGGCCTTCGTAGCGTTTGTTAACGCCGTCAGAAATCATCTGAATCACCTCAGACACTGCAAAGAGACCTATCAATATGGGCACCATGGGTAACCCTTCTACCAATTCCATGCGGCTAAACACAAAACGGGTTTGGCCGGTAAGGGCATCCATTCCTACAGCACTGAGCAGGAGGCCCAAGAACACCGAAATCACGCTACGGTAAACGTCCTTGGTGGCGAGGGTGGCCACGGCGACCAGACCCAGCAATCCGATAAGAGCATATTCTGGTGCTCCTAGCTTAACTGCGGCGTTAGCCAAAGGTCCGGAAAAGCCGATAAGCACAGCCCCTCCAAAGAGGCCTCCGATGGTACTGGCCAAGAGGGAATACCCTATGGCCTTGGCCGGGAATCCTTTCTGAGCAAGGCTGTGGCCATCTAACACGGTTGCCACGGCAGCCGGCGTCCCAGGTATACCTAAGGTGATGGAAGAGATAGAACCGCCGTATTCAGACCCTAAGTAGAGTGAAACCAGAAGGAGTAAAGCCGGAAGTGTATCCATAGAATAGGTAAAAGGTAGCATCAGTGCCACCCCAATAGCGGCACCCAGGCCAGGCAACGCCCCTACGAACAATCCCACCAGCGTACCTATGGATATTATTATCAGGTTACTCAAAGAGAAGACATCAGCGAATGCAACTAAGACCATTCACTCACCTCCAAAATTTTTGGAAGATCCTACAATATTAAAAATTAAGATTTATCAACACGCCAAACACAATATACACGAAAAGGGTTATCCCTGAGGCAATTCCCAGGCCGGTTGAAAGCACCTTGATATCTCTAACTTTCCATCCCTGGAACCCCCAGAACAGCCCACTGGCCAGAAGAAATACCCACAACAGAAACAGATCGTGGAAAGTTCCCCATAAGATTAGAAAAAGAACCGTAATTATTAAAGATCTGGCTTCGATCAGCTTGTTGTTAAATTCCACTTTTTCCGACTTCGCTCGGAAACTCCTTAGAAGTACGATTCCGCAAAAGGCTAACATCAGGACAGAGATTACAATCGGGAAAAAAGCTGGTCCCAGATTTTCGCCCGAAGGAAACTGTAAGGCCAAGTATATAAGCATAACTCCCGTCAAGGAAAAAACCGACGTTAAAACTATTGACCCAACTTTGTAATTCAAATCCCTACCTCCTTTTTGGGGGGCGGTGTTCCGCCCCCGTTAAAATTTTTCGCAGGCTTCAGGATAAGGTACTATTTTTTGGGTGTGCTAGTTGCTTTTTCAGCGAAGGAATGTTCGGTTTTTACAGCCTCCGTAAATTCTTTCGAGGGCAGGTAGGCTTCGACCTGCTTCTCCTGATCCATATATTTGAGCCAATCAGGATCCGTCATGGCCTTATCAAAGGCCTCTTCCAGTTTCTTAACCCGAGCCTCGGGCATTCCGGGTATAGCTATGATTCCACGCCAGAGTATCATTTCTATGTCAAATCCTTTTTCTTTTAGCGCGGGCACGCCTTTTAAGCTGGGGTCTTGGTCCTTGGTGGCGATGGCTAGCAAGCGTACCTTTCCGCTCTCCAGGTAGTTACGCACATTGCTACTTGTATACCAGCCTGCATCAACGTTGCTGCCCAGGATAGCTACCGCGGCCTCGTTGCCCCCCTGGTAGGGGACGTAGTCATACTGAATGGCGGCCTTGGCTTTCAAGAGATCTGAAACCGCGCTGGCTGTAGAGAAAGCACCCACTCCAGCTACCTTCAGTTTTCCGGGGTTAGCCTTAGCATAGGTGATAAAGTCTTCTAGGGTCTTGAACGGGCTGTTACCGGGAACCGCGAGTACCTCGGGGTCTGCATTGATTCTCGCAAGATAGGAAACGTCATCAATCTTGTAAGGAATGCTTTTAGAGGCGATCGAATACATCAAGGTGGAAGAGTGGCTTCCGATTGTGTAGCCGTCAGTGGGCTGGGATTTCAAATATGAAAGAGCGATGCCGCCGCTCCCGCCCGGCTTGTTCATGTACACGAAATTCTGTCCGAGATTCTTTTCTACCGATTTTCCGAGGGTGCGGGCAAAAATGTCCGCGCCGGAACCCGGGTCGAAGGGTATCACCCATGTAATGGGCTTGTTCGGGTAGTCATCAGTCACCTTTTGGGGATCATTGCCCGTGGGCGCACTTTTGGACGAGCAGCCGGCTATTCCGGAGACGAGGAGAAGGGCCAGAAGGATAATCCCGGACTTCTTAAAATATTGTTTTGTCCCGTTTAGCATACCTAATTCCTCCTTTTTCTATTTTTTGAAAGTTCTAGATACCTTGCCATGTATTCCTGGTTGATACCCCCCCTCCATCACCCCTCTTTCTAACTGATTATTATCCTGCAGTCTACTACACTGACCCCCGACCCATCCTTCATAACCATTACCGGGTTGAGGTCCATTTCGGCGATCTCCGGAAGGTTTTGGCCCATCTCCGCAACGCGCTCGATTAGGTCCTCTAGGGCAGCGAGGTCAGCCACGGGCCTGCCACGGTATCCGGTTAGCAGTGTTGACCCTGCAAGTTCCCTCCACATCAGACCCTCTTCCCCCTTAGCAAGGGGAAGAACGCGCATGGAGGCATCTTTTAGTACTTCTACCAGTACTCCACCGATACCCAGGACTAGCACCCCGCCGAAAACGGGGTCCCTTTTAAGCCCGCAGATCATCTCTTGTACCGATCCCGAGGACATCCCCTGAATCAGTATCCCGTTGATAAAGGCGTCCGGCTTGTACTGCCTGGCGGATGCGCATATGCCTTCAAAAGCTTCTACCACCTCAGCAGCGCTCTTCAGCCCAACCCGGACACCCCCGGCTTCGGTTTTGTGGACTATGTCGGGAGAGTCAATTTTCATGACCACCGGAAAACCTATTTCTGCTGCGGCATGAGCAGCTTCCTCCGGACTCCGGGCCATCCTTAACTCAGGATGAGGGATTCCGAAAAGGTCAAGGAGGCAGAAGGCGCTCTCCTGGGACAGGTATTTTACTCCTTTTTCCTGTAACCGAGTAATAATATTTCTTGCCTCATCAACCGACTGACTAGACACCCCGGAAAATTTACTCCCAAGTACCGGAAGCGGGCGCTGGGACCACTTGTAAACCCCGGCCATGGTGCTTACGGCCTCGTACGCGGAGTGGAAGCAAGGAAGTTGGGCCTCGCGGGCGGCATCTAGAATCTCCAGTCTCAAACTTTCTACGGCCTGATCAGGCACTGCCCGGAGGCCCACGTAAACAGGCTTTTGGGTCCCGTCCACTGATAAAAGGGTGGCAGATATCCCCTCGGCCATGGTACCCGGGTTGTCGTAATTTATAAAAGGAAGTAGATTAAAATGGACTATGGCCCCGCCTACGGCCGGATCTTCGAGCAGACGGTTGATCACTGTTCCCAGTGCCTCGCCGCCCTTTTTATGAAGCGCGCTGGCGGGGGTGTCAGTAGGGTTTCCCACTGAAGACCCGGCAGGCATCTCTATTTCCATAATGGCAGCCTTTGTCCTGCCGTCAAGGGTCGCCAAAGTCAGCCCGCGCTCGGCCAGCAGGTCAGTGGCTAGGACTGTCGCCCCGCCTCCGTTTCCCACTAGAGCCAACCCTTTTCCGGATGGTCGAGGAACAAAGCCCTGAAGGGCAGTAAGCATTGCCAAGAAGTCATCAATGCCTTCCACCGCAATGGCACCAGCTTGCATAACTGCAGCCTTCCAGGTATCGTACTGGCCCGCCAGAGAATTAGTGTGCGATGCTACCGACTTGGCTCCGAGGTCAGTGCGCCCACCCTTGAGTATCACAACGGGTTTAACAGCGGCTACCCTCGTCAAAGCCTCAAGAAATTCCCTGCCCCGCCGGAGCCCCTCTAGGTAAAACCCAATGACCTCGGTTCCCGAATCCTGCCCCAGGAAGTTAAGAAAATCCACCGGGTCCAAATCCAAGCAGTTTCCCATGGAAACCAGCTTGCCAAGACTCATTCCCCGGGCCTTAGCCTGGAGGACCATCTCTATGCTCAGTCCGCCGCTCTGGGAGCAGATTGAAATATTTCCTACGGTACTGTCGGCGGATGTTATAAACGTGAGTCTTCCGGCGGAGGAATAGACGCCCATGCAGTTGGGGCCAATGATCCTGGTCTTTCCCCGGGCCAGATCAATTATTTTCCTCTCGGCCTCTCGGCCCTCGGTTCCGGCCTCACCGAACCCGCTGGTTAGTATCTGAGCCACCGGAACACCCTTCTCCGCACAGTCGGCCACCACTTCAGGCACGATGACCGCCGGGACGGCAATAATGCACAGGTCAACTTCTTCTGGTATATCAACCACCCGCTGAAAGCCCGGTACGCCACAGCAGGATTCACTCCTTGGATTGACTGCATAAAGGCCTCCGGTAAATCCGAACTCTTTAATCAGCCTTAATGTACGCGACCCCATTTTCTTGGGGCTGCTCCCGGCACCCACCACCGCCACTGATCTGGGGTTAAAAAACTTATCAAGGGAAAAGTTAACTTCGGTTTGAATGGTAAATCCCCCCTTATGCCTAATCTCGCCGCTAGGGCTGACAGCTAAAAGTCTATCTGCCCTTCTTCTTCATCGCCTTCAGAAGGTCGGCGATTAGACCAGTACTGTAATTCCCCCTGATAAACTGATCATTGTGGACCACATTCAGCAACAGCGGTATATTGTTCTTGATCCCCTCTATTTGAGTCTGTGACAACGCCCTGTTCATTGCCCCTATAGTTTCCTGTCGGTCTTCACCCCGAACAACCAACTTGGCAATCATCGGGTCATAATATTGTGAAACCACTGTACCTTCCTCCACCGCAGCGTCAATCCTGACGCCATCCATCGGCCAGGACAACCTTGAAATTGTCCCCGGGGATGGAATAAGCCTGACCGGGTCCTCGGCGTAAATCCTGCACTCCATGGCATGGCCTTGGGAGTTTATCCGTTCTTGGGACAGCGGCAGCTGCTCGCCCTGGGCGATCCTGATCTGCCACTCGACAAGGTCGAGCCCGGTTACAGCCTCTGTCACGGGGTGTTCCACCTGAAGCCTGGTATTCATTTCAAGAAAATAGAACTCCCCGTTCTGTCCGAAAATAAATTCCATGGTCCCCAGATTCCTGTACCCGATACCCTTGACACCCTGGATCGCTGAGGCCAGCAGCCGGTCGCGCAGATCCTCACTAAGAAAGGGAGATGGGCTTTCCTCCAGGACCTTCTGGTGGCGCCTCTGCACCGAGCACTCCCTTTCAAAGAGATGTACGACATTGCCGAACTGGTCGGCAGCAATCTGTACTTCTATGTGCCTTGGGCTCTCGATGAACTTTTCCAAGAGCACGGTGGGGTTGCCAAAGTAGAGGCGAGAGCGGTCACGGATGTTCTGAAAGCCCTTCTCCAGCTCTTCGGGACTACTGAGAATGGATATCCCGACCCCGCCGCCGCCCGCACTTGCCTTAAGCATTACCGGGTAGCCAATTTCTTGGGCCAACTCTAGGGCTTCCTCCAGCGTATCGACTGCTTCTTCACTACCTGGCACGACGGGAACGCCTAGTGCCATCATTTTCCGTCGGGCCTCAATCTTGCTGCCCATGTCGGATATAACCTGACTAGGGGGCCCGATAAAGATAATGCCACTTTTTTTACATTCAGCCGCAAAGTCACCGTTTTCGGAAAGTAGACCGTACCCCGGATGAATCGCGTCGGCCCCAGTTTCTCTGGCCGCGGAAATAATGGCCCCCGAATTGAGGTAGCTCTGGGCCACCGGTGCAGGTCCGATGAGAACTGACTCATCAGCCTCCCGCACGTGCAACGCCCCCTGGTCAGCCTCGGAGTATACGGCCACGGTTTTGATCCCCATTTTCCGGCAGGTGCTTATAACCCGCCTGGCTATCTCTCCCCTGTTGGCAATTAAAATTTTCTTAAATTCCATTTAAACACCCCGATTTTTATCTACTTTTTCCAAGGATATTACACTTCGAGAATGATAGCGACATCACCCTCGGAGATTGGGTCCTCTTCTTTAACTAATATTTCCTTAACTGTCCCGTCCTCGGGGGCTAGCAAAGGAACTTCCATTTTCATCGACTCCATGGTGATCATAGTGTCGTCCTCGGAAACACGGTCCCCTAGCTTTACACCAATTTTCCAGACCATCCCCGTAGTCTCCGCCTTTACCTCGATCAAAGCCATATTTCATTCCTCCAGATTATTTTGTTTGAATTGAGAAAATCCCGGTTAGTAGCTAGTCGGCCAGTTTCGCATAAGATGCTTGCCCACGCCGTTATTCATACCTTTTCTGTAAATCTCCATCAGCCTGATTAGGGTAGCCCTAGTCTGACGCGGGTCGATGACCATGTGGCCCTCGTAAAGACCGGCAAGGTCCCAAGCCGAGGTGTCCCGAGCCAGTTCGTCTTGCAGCTGCTTGAAGCGGATCGGGTCGTCCTTCTCCGTTACCTTGTAGAGGACGTTAACTCCCACCGACGGGTCCATGAACCCTAGTTCGGCCATAGGCCACAGAATAACCTCGTCAGAGTTCTGCCCGCCACCCATGTTAAGGTAGGCTTGGCCATAATCCTTCCTCATAATCACTAACATTTTTGGTACGGTGCAAAGGGTGAGGGCGTTCAACCAGTTAATGATCCTTCCTGGCGCTCCCTGTTTTTCCCCGGTCACCCCGACCAGGAACCCAGGTTGGTCAGCCAAAAACACCAGTGGGATATTATACGAGTCGCACAATACAAGAAAACTAGTGGCCTTGCGCATAGCGTCTACGTCGATGGCCCCACCTTTGAACTTGGGATTGTTGGCAATAATGCCCACACTCTTCCCGTCAAGGCGTGCGAAGCTCGTCACTATGGATTTTCCGAAACGCTGCTTGAGTTCGAAGAAGCTGTCCTGGTCCACGATGCACTTTATGATATCCCTTACATCGTACACTTGGTTCTTCTGCTCGGGAAAAATCTCCAGTATTTTTTCGGACCTATCGTTTGTCTCAAGCGGTACTGGATATTTTGGGGGAGCCTCATTGTAGTTTCCTGGCAGGTAGCTGAGGAAGTCCTTGATTACTTTCATCGCCTCCTCGTCGGTATTAACAGCGACATCAACAAAGCCGGTAATCTCGGTGTGCAACTTCCAGCCACCCAGTTCCTCAGGGTCAACTGGCTGGTTTATGGCTATAGAGGTCACCCGGCTGCTGGCCACGGCCATGGTGGCGCCTTTGCGCATTACAGTGAAGTCCGACATGCAGGTGTACCAAGTGGAAGACCCGTAGCAGTCTCCCAGGAGAGCCGAAACCATTGGAGCTTCCCGCATGCGCATGTATTCGGTGGGGTCCTGACCCATGGTGGCACGCCCCGCCGCCCCCATGCGATCCGGCATTCTGGCTCCTGAGGATTCCCCAAGAAGTATAAGCGGAATCCCCCTCTGAATGGAGATCTTTTTCATGTGCCTTATTTTCTTCATATTGATGGAGCTGCTCGACGCACCGAGCACCGTGAAGTCATTGGATACAACGGCCACCTCGCGATTGTTTATCCTCCCAAGCCCAGCGATTTTCCCGTCGGCCGGCGACTTATGGCGAACTTCGGGCCGGATTGCCTTGGCAAGAAGGCCGGACTCGATAAAACTACCGTCATCAATAAGGTAGTCAAGCCGCTCCCTTGCATTGAGCACTCCTTCAGCCTTCCGCTTAGCCAGTTTTTCCGGCCCGCCCATCCCTAGCGCCTTGGTCTTCCTCTCCTCTAGGTCCTTCATTAACTCTTCGAATCCCATTCTGCATACCCCCGTTTAGATGAATTTAAATAAAAAATGTTGCAACTCAATCCCTTGATTTTATCCACCAGCACCCAGAAATAAAGATTTTTTGCGCTGGTGGATGAAGAATTACCATAGTTAATCCATACCCCTTTTTTCAGATAACCGGTTATATAGAACTTTTGGGCAGTAATGTTTATTGAAAATTGTTAAATAGTAAGACGTCGTCTCATTAAAGTATAAGACGGCGTCTTACACTTGTCAATGCTATTAACAGAATTCTTTGTTAATTTTACAGCGATTTACTGTTACCGTTGTAAAATTGAATGGCGGCCCAATCTGAACAGCTTTTCACCTTTCCTGTCACATCAATAGAGCAATCAAGGATACTTCATTTTCGTAGTCAATCTCAGCACTGACTATACTATCACTGACATCTGGCTATGCGAATAAAATCTAAGAAGCGAGCCCTAAGTTTCCTTAGAGCTCGCTCCTTAATGTTGTTATCCGACAGTGAATCAGTGGTGAATGAGTTTACTCTGTTTTCTGAGCATTAGAGGTTTTACGACCGCAGCCTTTTTTGTGCCCAAAACCATGAAATTCGCCTTTGTCGATATCCTGTTCAATTCTTTGTTGACGCTCTTGCATGGCGTTCTTGATTTTTTCGGCTTTTGTTTGATCCAGTATGCCGGCCTCGACTTCCTTATCAATAATCTGAGTTTTGATGCTGTTCATTTCTTGTGTGAGAGCTTTAATCTCCTTCAATTTACCTTGATCAACAGCCCCGAAGGCAGGCACAGCGCTTAGAACCAACAAAGCCAAAGCCAAAATGCTTGCAGCCAGTTTTCTCATTAGCCAGTCCTCCTCATTCATTTTTTTGCCGGTAACATTCTTAGAATGTCCAATTAACGTGTGGGTTATTATTATGATTAACATTTTTCAGTTTCTTCTTTAGGTCAGTTTCTTTACCTGCTCGATTCGTTCATCTTCGTCAGCGTAATTCTGTCCCCATTTACACATGGCATCTAAAATAGGCAGGAGGCTCTTACCGACTTGAGTCAATGAATACTCGACTTTAGGCGGAATTTGTGTGTAAATGAATCGCTTGACCAATCCACTGTCTTCCAGCTCTCTGAGTTGTTGAGTTAACATTTTCGGTGTGACAGTGGGAAGTGTTTTTCTCAGTTCACTGTATCTTAAGGTTTTATCCGCCAAATGCCAAAGAATAAGTGCTTTCCACTTTCCACCGATAATGGCCAACGTTAATTCCATTGAACATTGATATTCGTTATTTTTGAACTTGATCATTTCGGCTCACTCCTTAGCATACAGGTAATAAATCAAACTTTGAGTTTCACATTCTAAATTATAATTCTGGTTCACAGAGCGGTTCTCAATATATCATTACATTACTATAACCATTTTAACTTATAGTATACAAATAGATACTATAGTACAAAGAGGTACGTACTTGTTAATTACTATTATATCGTTTATTATTATATTTACAATTACTTATGCCAAAAATAAGGAGTGTTCGAATATGAAAGTTGTAGCATTTAATGGTAGTCCGCGGGTTAATGGCAATACCGCACAAAGCCTCAAAATTGTCTTGGCGGAATTAGCAAACGAAGGAATCGAGACAGAAATCGTTCAATTGGGTGGGCGTAAAGTCTTTGGCTGCTTGGCCTGCGGCAAATGTCGTGAAAATAAAGATAACCGGTGTGTGCGCAAGGACGATGAGATGAATAGTTTCATTCAGAAAATGGAAGAAGCCGATGGCATCATTATCGGTTCACCCACCTACTTCAGTAATGTGAGCACGGAAGTAAAGGCCCTTATCGACCGTTGCGGCTATGTAAATAGGTCCAACGGAGGTGCAATGTTGAAGGGAAAAGTAGGCGCTTCGGTCGTTTCTGCTCGTAGAGCCGGATCAACGTTTACCTACGCTGCCATCAACTTTTTCTTTGGCATAGCCGAAATGACCATTTGCAGTTCAAATTATTGGAATCTGACCTTATCCCGTGATCCAGGCGATGTGCAAAATGATGCCGAAGGCGTCCTAACCTTCCAAACTCTTGGTAAAAACATGGCTAAGCTCTTAAAGCAGGTTCGCTAAGTTTAAAGTTAAGCACTGTATCGAATCCATGGGAATCTCAAGCTAATAGTGTAAAATGCCATTTGACGTGCGCCAGTAGGGCTCATTGCTTATGAAGAGGATTTCATTCAAGTGATGCAACTAGGGAGAAAACAAAAATTAGAGACAGAATTTGATGGTTGGCTTCAAGAACGCTTAGCAGAGTATAATATCGAAAACTATCTGACAAAGAATTAACGATATCACAAAGAAGAGACGTTTTTACTCGTCTCTTCTTTGTGATATCGTTAAACAGTCAATATTTGCACGTCTTCCTTATCTTTTCTAAAAGCTGATTTTTCTGGGTGGTTGACCAGAGAAATCCGAGATAATTATCTCTCCATGTTCCACATAAAAAATCTCAAAAATAGGATTATCCGCTGATTTGTAAAGCCCTTTTACCATTGGATTACTTTCCAGAATTATTTCTTTCAAACCTAAATCATAACTGAAAATAACTTCACCGGACAATCTAATTGTTACCATATCTTTTGATGTTGATGTAAATTCAATAAAAGGAATTTCTTTTATTTGTTTATATACATCTTTAGTGTTTGCTGTACAAAAATAAAACTTGCCATCTTCCGCCATCATAAATCCCCATGGCCTAACTTTTGGTTTTCCATTTGCAATTGTCGCCAATGAACCCATGCGGTTTTCTTTTAGAAATCCCAGTACTTCTTCCATTTTTAAACCTCCAAATAATTTTATGAGTTGATTAATCAACCTAGTATGATAATATTGTATAAAGCAACATCATTCAAGTACGCTAATTTTTTGTACATAGTACATAAAATCGTACTATGGAGGGAGCATTTCAATTGCAGTTAAGGCAAGAGTTGTTAGAAATTAAATGCCCAGTGGGTATCACACAAAACATAATTGCAGGAAAATGGAAGTTGGTAATAATATGGACATTGAAAGATGGAGTTAAGCGATTCAATGAATTACTGAGAGCTTTACCCGAAATACGGCAAGGTTATTTAACGCAACAACTGCGGGAGCTTGAACGAGACGGGCTAGTTCATCGGGAAGTTTATAGGGAGGTTCCTCCAAAAGTGGAATACTCCTTAACTGAAATGGGTAATAAATTTTTGAAAGTTATGGATAAGATGTTTGAATGGGGAACGGAGTATCTTGAATTTATGAAAAGTGATGGTTATATTTAATGGACTTTAACCTTTTCAACAGAATAAATTCCGTCAAGTTCATTAATGTCCTCAATAATTTTATCGGTATTTATTATATAAAAGGGAGTTCTCAATGTATATTCAAACGTTGTTTTGTTTTGTTCTTCTTGTAATAATTTCATAGAAATATTGCGAGCCATTATTTTGTGTGATTCTAAAATACGATTGATGTCCTGGATCGCACAAGTTCTATTGACAGTAACGACTCTTAAAATTTGCTTACCTCTGAAAAAATAGGTTTCAATGGAACGCTCTAATGTAATGAAAACTAGAACCGTAACAAGGAACGATGAATAGTAAAATCCTGCTCCTGCGGCCAATCCAATCGCTGAAACAACCCAAAGAGAAGCGGCCGTTGTTAATCCTTTTACGGATACTCCATCTCTTAAAATGGTTCCTGCTCCTAAAAAACCGATACCTGAAACGACTTGAGCGGCTAAGCGAGCAGGGTCTCCCGTTGAGGAAAAATCAGAAAATCCATACATCGATAAAACCATAATTAAAGCGGAACCTAAGGATACTAGAATATAAGTTCTAAAGCCTGCTGGACTATCATGTCGTTCTCGTTGAAAGCCAACTATGCCTCCAAAAACACAGGCTAAAAATAATCTTAAAGCAATCTCGTAATCAGTAATATACACTATTTTCACATCTTTCTCTGTCTTCTTGCCATCTTTTTTAATACCCTTTTTTAGCCCAAATTCGTTTCTCAATTTTGGGGAATATAGGTACTCCATTCCATCTTTCACCCAATCTTATAAAATAATGCATTATAATTAAGAAGTCAGTCTAAAATCTCTAACACGATGAACTCATTGAACTCGATGGGTCGTGATGATGACAATCAGCCCATCTGTTGTTACAATATAGATAAACTTTAAGGGATCTTCAATTCCCCCTTCCCAGCAGTACCCTGACTGTGAAGAAGAAATGATGGGTTACACGAAAGGAAGAAAGCCCGAAGTGGTCGGACTTTCTTCCTTAAATTAGTTTCTATTCATAATTAAACGAATAAGGTAGAAGGCGAGTGGTATCCTTTTCATGTCTATTCTTAAAAAATTTATCAAGTATTATAAACCCTACAAATTCCTTTTTTATGCTGATATGGTTTGTGCAGTAGTTGTTTCCATCGTGGATCTGGCCTTTCCTCAAATCCTGAATTATCTTGCTAAAAATTTATTTACCCAAGATAAAGCGATCATAATGCATGCTATAGGATTTGTGGGCTTAGCCTTGCTGTCTATGTACGTGATTAAGTATTTCTGCCAGTATTTCATCATCTCCTGGGGACACATTATGGGCGCGAGAATGGAAGCAGATATGAGGAAAGATCTGTTCAACCATTTTCAGAGGTTATCCTTTTCATATTATGATAGAAACAATACTGGGGAAATGATGTCTAAATTAGTCGTAGACTTATTTGATATATCCGAGCTTGCTCATCACGGGCCGGAAAATGTCTTCATCTCCGCTCTGAAGATCATCGGCTCCTTTAGTATCTTAATGATGATCAATGTCCAAATGACCTTGATTTTGTTAATGGTCACGATGATCATGGTGGTCTTCACCATTTATAAAAATATTAAAATGGCACCCATCTTTGCCGATAATAGGGTAAAAATTGCTGCCGTAAATTCCAGCGTTCAAGATAGTCTGTCTGGAATCAGAGTTGTGAAGTCATTTGCCAATGAACGCGTGGAACGAGAAAAGTTCCATAAAAGTAACCATGAATTTTTATTCTCTAAGGTCAAGAGTTACAGATTAATGGGCAATTTTCACGCCTGGAATTCCTTTTTCGAAGGACTGCTTTATGTTGTGATTATTGTTTCCGGAGGTGTGTTTATAGCCCAGGGCTCACTGAAAATTTCTGATTTGGCTATTTATGTTCTTTACGTTAACCTCTTCATCCACCCGATTGATGTGCTGATTAACTATACAGAATCGTTTCAAAAAGGCTTCGCTGGGTTCAAGCGATTTATTGAGGTTATGGAGACTCAGCCAGATATTTTAGACAAAGCAGGGGCCCAACCCCTTAAAGACGTTAAAGGAGAGATTGAATACAAGAATGTCTCCTTCCGCTATAACGATGATTCCAATGTTTTGGACAATGTAAGCTTAAGGATCTGTGCAGGAAAAAACATTGCCCTCGTCGGACCATCCGGTGGAGGAAAAACAACCTTATGTTCTTTGTTGCCGAGATTTTATGAGGTAGCTGCGGGTTCGATAACTATCGATGGAAAGGATATTAAGGATGTTACGTTAGAGTCTTTGCGAAACACGATCGGCATTGTTCAGCAGGATGTCTACATGTTTGACGGCTCAATCAAAGCTAATATTGCTTATGGTAAATCTGGAGCTACTGATGCCGAAATTATGGAGGCCGCCCAAAAGGCCAATATTCATGAGTATATCTTGACCCTTGACGAAGGGTATGACACCTATGTCGGGGAACGGGGGGTCAGGCTCTCCGGCGGTCAAAAACAACGACTCTCGATAGCCAGAGTGTTTTTAAAGAACCCTCCAATTTTAATCTTGGACGAGGCTACTTCGTCCCTTGATAATGACAGTGAAAAATACATCCAAAACTCCCTAGAAAAGCTCTCTAAAAACAGAACCACTATCGTGATTGCCCACAGGCTGAGTACGATCAAAAATTCAGACGAAATCGTCGTGGTCACCGATGAAGGCATCCAAGAAAAAGGCAATCACAAACAGCTGCTCGAACAGGACGGAATCTATGCTCATTACTACAATATGCAATTCGAAGGCTTAGAATAGATTGATTATCTACGATTCTCCATGACGTTGATAAACAATGTTCTGGGTAATCATTCATCATACCCTTAGAAAACACTCTTTTTTTGCTTGAAAGTCGCGAAACCCGTGAGAATTCAGGAAAGAGTTACAAAAAGATTACTCAGCTTAAAAATAAGCTGAGTAATCTTAGCTCTATGATGTATCTTGTCATGCCTTTATCCGCGCCCTTAATCTAACTTACCCTCGGTTCTCTCGCTTTGCGATAGCTAATTAAATCATCAACTGTAAGTACGGGCATCTCGTTTTTTTCGGCAAAGGCTACAATTTCTGGCAAACGCGCCATAGTACCATCGGGATTTGTAAGTTCACACAATATGCCATAAGGTTGTAGTCCAGCAAGTCGCATTAAGTCGACATTCGCTTCTGTATGCCCGGGACGCTCCAGCACACCCAAAGGCTTGGCCCTTAACGGGAAAACATGTCCTGGGCGGCGGAGATTATCTGGACGTGCATGATCAGCAATCGCGGCTTTCACGGTTGTGACGCGGTCGGCAGCTGAAACGCCTGTAGTAACACCGCTTGCAGCTTCGATCGATACCGTAAAAGGAGTTTGAAAACTACTCGTGTTGTTTTCCACCATCATAGGTAACCCTAAAGCTTGCACCTTTTCCTCTGGAAGGCACAAGCAGACAATGCCACTACCTTCTCGAATTAGCATGGCCATTTGATCATTCGTCAAGGACTCAGCAGCAAAGAAAATATCTCCTTCGTTTTCCCTTTGTTCATCATCCATAACCAAGACTCCTTGACCGCGACGCAACGCGTCAAGGGCCCTTTCCACTCTCTCAACTGAGTTTCCGAAACAGGTTAATAAAGTCTGACTCAAAGTAATACGCCTCCTACATTATAGTCGACTTACTCGAATCAGGGCATTAAGACAGACAGCAAGCAAAAACCAAATAAACTTCACCTCAAATTTACTGAAGTGAATTAGATTATGCAGACTACCTTATCCTCTTTCATCCGGACTATACCGTCGGCACTGGCCTTGCACCAGTTCTGCTGACCTCTTCAAAAAAGAAGAGCGCTCGCGGGCTCCCTAGAATAACTAGGATACCGCCGGTGGGGACTCTAACCCCGCCCTGAGAATAAGTCACTTACCTATTAGTATACTCTTGAGCTAACGTTTGTCTACATTTATTAATCTTTAAGCTATACTTTTTTACACCGATGTCCAAAATGATGCTGAAGGCAGGCAGACCTTCCAAACACTTGGTAAAAACATGGCTCAGCTCTTAAATCTCTATCTCCTTAATATGAGATTAAAGTCCTTAGACAATCTCGTCCAAAGTTTTCTTAATTTCCAAAAGAAAGCCTTCGGTGTTAACCTCTTTCTTATCGGCGAGTTCGGATATATGTGCTAAATCCTTCGGCATGACTCCGTTTTCAATAGTTTTAAGAGAGGCTTTTTCTAATTTATTAGCAAAAGCCACGAGCTCTTGGATTCCATCCATTTCTCCACGTTTTCTTAAGGCTCCGGTCCAAGCAAAGAGGGTTGCCATAGAATTTGTCGAGGTTTCTTCCCCTTGAAGATGTTTATAATAATGCCGTGTGACGGTGCCGTGTGCAGCCTCAAATTCGTAGCAACCATTGGGAGAAACCAACACGGAGGTCATCATAGCTAGGCTACCAAAGGCAGTTGCCACCATGTCAGACATCACATCACCGTCATAGTTTTTACAAGCCCAGATCATTCCACCTTCGGAGCGCATAACGCGAGCCACTGCGTCATCAATTAATGTGTAAAAGTACTCAATCTGAGCCGCTTCAAATTTTCCTCTGTACTCTTTTTCATAAATGTCTTGGAAAATATCCTTGAAAGTATGGTCATATATTTTTGAGATTGTATCCTTGGTGGAAAACCATAAATCTTGTTTCAGATCTAGTGCGTAGTTGAAGCAAGAGCTGGCGAAGCTTTGAATCGATCCATCGAGATTATGCATCCCCATGATAACGCCCTTATCTTGAAAATCGTGGATGGTTTGGTGTGATTGGGACCCGTTTTTGCTGGTGAAAACAAGTTCAGCAGTTCCAGGACCTTTAACTTGATACTCAACATTCTTATAAATATCTCCGTACGCATGACGGGCAATGGTAATCGGCTTTTGCCATGGGATTACTAAAGGTTTTATACCTTTAACTATAATAGGAGTGCGAAATACTGTCCCATCGAGAAGGGCGCGGATGGTTCCATTCGGACTTTTCCACATTTGCTTTAAGTTATATTCTTTAACCCTCTGGGCATTTGGAGTAATCGTAGCGCATTTTACAGCGACACCATATTTTTTCGTGGCCATGGCAGCTTCCATTGTAATTTTGTCTTCCGTCTCATCCCTTTTTGCTAATCCCAGATCGTAATATTCGGTTTTTAAATCAATATAAGGTTTCAATAATATATCTTTAATTGACTGCCAAATGATCCTAGTCATTTCGTCTCCGTCCATTTCAACTAATGGAACGTTCATTTGGATTTTTCTCATCATTAGTTCCTCCTCGGAATTATACCTTCTTCGATTTAATTATGAATGGTAAGTACACTAATATATTAACTCTGCTGTTTCGTCCAATTTAAGGTTCCACCCGCTAAAAGAATGCTTCTTTGTCGTTCTGACAGCTTAAGAGATACTGGGTAATCCTTACCGTTATCCATGTTCTCTACGTTTAAGGTTTCTGCGTCACTCTCTACGGCTTGCTTGAGATTATTGATTTTCAGACGTTCTCCTTGGGAAATCTCGTCATAATCTTGGGGGTTTTTAAAGACAAAAGGGACAATTCCGAAGTTCACTAGATTATCATGATGAATTCGAGCAATCGACTTGGCTAAGACCGCTTTAACTTTAAGGTACATAGGGGCTAGGGCGGCGTGTTCTCGGCTGGAACCCTGTCCATAATTGTCCCCACCGAGGATTAATCCGCCGTCTTTCTCTTGGGCACGCTTGGGGAATTCTGGGTCAATGGGTTCAAAAACATGCTCTGCCATAGCCGGAATATTGGAACGTAAGGGGAGTATTTTTGCCCCTGCAGGCATGATATGATCTGTCGTAATATTGTCACCGACTTTAATCAGTACCTCACCTTCGAGGGAATTTGGTAGTTCGGCTTGTGTTGGAAGGGCTTGGATATTGGGTCCGCGTCGAACTTCGCCTTGCTCATCCTCCGATTTAGGCACGATGATCATACTATCATCGACAGCAAATTCTTTAGGCTGTTTGACGAAAAAAGTTTCTCCTAGACTGCGTGGATCGACAAGTTTTCCTGCAATGGCGCTTGCTGCTGCAGTTTCTGGGCTAACCAAATAGACTTCAGCGTCTTTTGTACCTGAACGCCCCTTAAAGTTGCGGTTCACAGTTCTTAAAGAAATACCTTTAGATTGCGGCGACTGTCCCATTCCAATGCACGGACCACAGGCACATTCTAAGACACGGGCACCTGCTTCGATTATGTCGGTAAGGCTCCCTTCCTGGGCTAGCATTTTAAACACTTGTCTCGATCCACAGGCGAGGACAAGGTTAACGTCTGGATGAACCTTCTTGCCTTTAAGTATTTGGGCAACTTTAGTAAGATCTATATACGATGAATTTGTACAACTGCCAATCATTACTTGATCAACTTTCATCCCCGCTATTTCCTCGACAGGCATTATATTATCCGGACTGTGCGGGCAGGCAACCATGGGTTGCAATTCATTGAGTTTTATTTCCATAACTTCGTCATATTCAGCATCAAGGTCGGCCGCTAAAGGACGCCATACCTCGGCTCTTGCTTGGGCTTGAAAAAACGCCTTGGTTATTTCATCACTGGGGAAAATTGAAGATGTCGCACCGGTTTCTGCCCCCATGTTGGTAATAGTTGCTCTTTCCGGGACGCTCAAATATTGTAGTCCTTCCCCGGAGTACTCTAGGATAGACTTTATCCCTCCTTTCACAGAAAGGCGCTTCAGAACTTCTAAGACGATATCTTTAGCGGTGACCCAAGGAGCAGGTGCCCCTATTAACTGCACGTTAATGATCCGGGGCATTGTGAGATTAAACGGACCACCACCCATAGCTACGGCGATATCAAGTCCCCCGGCTCCAATCGCCAATGACCCTAACCCACCACTCGTAGGAGTATGGCTATCTGCTCCTAAGAGTATTTTACCAGGGACTGAAAAACGTTCTAATTGCAACTGGTGACAGATCCCGTTACCAGGTTTTGAGAAATAGACCCCGATATTTGAGGCCATATCTTGCAAAAATCGGTGATCATCAGGGCTTTCAAATCCCGTTTGTAACGTATTGTGGTCCACATACACGACACTGCACTCAGTCTTAACCCGAGGGATTCCAATGGCCTCGAATTGTAGAAAAGCCATGGTTCCCGTTGCATCTTGTACGAGAGTCTGATCAATTTTTAAGCCAATTTCTTCTCCGGCTGTCATGACTCCATCCACTAGGTGATCTTTAATGATTTTCGCAGCTAAACTCAGTCCCATATGCTTTCCTCCCATATTTTAGGTTTTTTGTTCTTAACTTTTTAGTACCATGGTTGTCTTTTGCAAGGAAGCTGGAGTGCCTTCTCGTTGATCCTGCCTTGTTTGCTCGTCTAAAATGAGTGAATCTCTAAAGATCTGTCTAAATTTCTTGACAGAACGTGTTAAGAGTTTACGACCAAAGTGATACACGAAGCTAATGTCTATCGTATAAGCAGCCAAGACGTGAATCCAAATGATCAGATTCAAGGTAGTTGTGCTTAGACTATCTGCCCAAATCCAACGCACCATTCCTGATACTCCTAAGACAAGCATTGTGCCTAATACAACGAGGTACCAGGTTTTTTGCCCGCTGTTATACTCTCCTTGAAATGGCCGTTTTCCTTTACTAAATAAGGCTTTGATTGTCTCTTTCCACCAAGTAAAGTCATGCGTACCAAGGGAAAGAATTCCTTTCATAGTTCGCTTAAAGTGGTACTTGTCAAAGAAATAAAAAAGAACCGGAGCGAGGAGCCACATGATTGCCCCAATTTTGTGGGCGGTACTATCGAGATTGATTAAGAAGTCTGATGAATCCCCTCGAAAGTGGTTAAGAAAGATTCCCGTTCCAGCAGTGAGAAGATAAACAACAGCTATCCAAGCATGAACGAGTTTTTCTGTAATTCGATGCTTCGCAGCCAATAATTTTAAGGGACGATCTACTTGCGGGCAAACTTTGATACAGGAGTAACATCTTAAACAACTTTCTTCTACTATTATTTCAAGATGAAGAGATGTCCGGTGAACTTGCAAGTCGATTTTATCCTCCTCTCTCAGTACAACGGGGCAGGCATCCACGCAGTTTCCGCAGGCTAAGCAAGCCTTTTGACCCACAATTAGTTCTGAGTTTTCTAATAAATTATTGGGAGACACCCCACCTGATAGAAGCCGGAACATCGCTACAGGTGATGAAGGAGTATCCAATATTTTGGTGATCATCTCCCGATTTTGAGGTAAAGGATTTAATCTAGGCATGTTTTCACCCCTCTTAGTTATAACGTCGCTGCTTCACTTCGTCCCGAATGTAGTCGGGGAGTAGTAAAGGTGACTGCATATTATTAGCGATCCCAACAAAATCGAGTTGATGATGGTATTCCCTTACATGTTGAAGGGTTAAGGTCCCGACTTTGGCCGTTTGGAGATAATCCACTGCGTTCTTGCCACTTCGGCGGCCAAAGACAAAAATATCTAATAAGGAATTTCCTCCTAGACGATTACGCCCTTGGACTCCCCCCGAACATTCTCCAGCTGCGTATAGTCCTGGCACACTGGTTCTGCCTTGTGGATCGATTTCGACGCCACCGTTTTGGTAGTGTTGGGTTGGGAAAACTAAAATGGGCTCCTTTCGAACATCGATCCCGTATTGATGGAAACGATGGATGATTCCGGCAAACATGCGATCGAGTTTTCCTACATCTCCGCGAATATTGATCAAAGGAGTGTCCAGCCATACTCCTTCTCCTTTAGCAGGGGGCTTTACGCCATTTCCACGATCTAGAACTTCCCTTAAGATGGCAGAAGAGACAGTATCTCTTGTTTCTAACTCATTGATAAAACGATCACCATTTTTATTGACCAAATGTGCTCCGTTTCCGCGGCAGGCCTCGGTGATTAATTGACCGAGCATTTGATCTGGCCACATTGCTCCAGTCGGGTGAAATTGAATGGTATCCATGTGGAGAAGATTTGCTCCAGCACGGTAAGCCATGACCAGTCCGTCGGCGGTTGCACCATAGTGATTAGTCGTCGGGAAGCCATTGGGGTGGAGACGTCCGATCCCTCCTGTAGCAAGAATGACAGCCTTAGCACGGACGATGATATAGGTCTCTGTCTCTAAGTTAAACAACACTGCCCCGGCACACTGCCCTTTTTCATCAAGAAGGATCTCAACCGCAGGGCTAAACTCAAGTATTGGTATTTCTTTGTTGTATAATTCATCTCTCACAACACGTAGGAATTCCATACCACTTAAATCTTTACAAGAATGAACTCGTTTACGCTGATGTCCTCCAGCGAAAGATACGACGAGGTCCCCATTGGCATGTGTATCGAACATACAACCCAAATCTTTCAGCCATTCAACTGTAAAGGGGGCGTCATGAACTAAAACTTCAACCAGATCACGTTTGTTTTGGAAACGTCCACCACCGATGGTATCCATAAAGTGTCGTTCCAGTGTGTCATTGGCCTGTGTTGCAGCGGCTATCCCACCTTCAGCCATGATGGTATTGGAATCTCCAAGACGCAACTTGGTAACGAGCAGTACTTTGGCATTATTCTCATGGGCTACAAGTGCTGCACTAATTCCTCCTCCGCCGCCGCCAATCACGAGCACATCAACATCAAAATCGATTTGAGTTAAGTCAACTCGATCTGGATCAATACGGCTTTTAGCCTCTAATAAGTCAACTAAATTATTGGTTAACTTTTCCCCTTGATTTGCTCCAACGCGCACTTCTTTGATGCTATCTACCCTATAATCTGGATGGCAGGCCTTCAACAGTTGTTCTCTTTCAGCAAAGCTAAGACGGGGAATTTCCTGAGTTAAACGCAACGTACGAGTACGTTCTAATTTCTTGATGGATTCTTGTATACTTGCTGGATAGCCTGACATAATTACCCCTCCTAGATTTTTTCAAAGTCTCGTTCATCGTACATTTTTCGTAACTTTGCCTCATCTAATTTCGCAAAATCACTCAATGAGGTATCAAATTTTCCTTCCCTGATTTCTTGGTTGCGGTTTAGTAATTGTTGGGGTTTTGGGCGAACGACCTTCGAATAATACCTGCGCACAAAAAGCGCGATGTTGTGGGGGACTAACTCTCCTGTACATCTTGAGGCACATAACCCACACATGATGCAATCAAAAGACAATTCAGCGGCCTTTTCCCAATCCCCTCTAAGGGCCGCAGCCACATAATCAATCGGGCGAAGATTGTTAGGACAGGCTTTGGCGCAAGCACCGCATCCTACACATTTTGTAATTTCCGGAAAAATGTCCAACAGAGCTTGAACAGGATTTTCCACTTTTTCCAGGTCATAAATCTTTTTGGGATTTGGAAAGAACGGAATTTGCATGAGATGCATAGTAGGAGTAATCGTTGTTTGACAGGCCAAACCGACCATTAATTTATGTTGACCGGGTAAACGATAGACCGTGGAACAGGCCCCGCAAAATCCACCCCGGCAACCACACCCCCGGACATATTTATAACCAACCCATTCCATAGCCGTCATAATGGTAAGTCCTTCAGGAACTTGATAGTGTTTTCCCATAACGTAAATAGGCACCAACTGTTCATCCATTGTTTCTGCCTCCTATTTAAATAGCTCAATGATATGGCCAGTAAATTTCCCTAGGAATATAGATATACCCTTCCATAATTCGGCGAGCCGTTCGGTTGACAGCTGCCTTTTCTAACTCTGGTGAACCATCCTCCGTTTTTCTGAATGTGATCTCGAAATCCAACGTTCCTGAGGGATGACCCAGTCGAACGGTACTTCTTTGACTTGCTTCTGTACTGAGAATTTGGCTTACTACAGTTCCTTCCAGTTTGGCTGCGGTCGCAGTACAGATACCCCCGGTGACGGCGAACGCTTTATGCATCTTTTGCATGGACATCGTACGAGCGACAAGATCTATGGATTCCTTGCCAACGTGTCGACCATCACTGGTCTTGTAATCCGTTGGAGGGGAGAAGAATACGATCTTCGGAACCGCAGGGCTTTTATCTGTAGCTTCTTGCTTCGGTGCTAAACCTAACATTTCTGCTGCAATACTGCGAATTTCTTCAATTCTTTGGAGCAAACTAGGATTTGAGTTCACTGCATCAGGTAGTTCTGTTCCCGTCAGTCCAAGATCTGAAGCTTTAAAAAAGACCGCTGGATTCGCTGCATCGACTAAGGAGACGGTGAGCTGAGTTCCGTCTGCTAATGTGATTTCATCCTTGAGATTCCCAGTGGGTAGAAGTTTTCCAGTCACTGCTCCGCCCGAGTCCAGGAAGTTCAAGATGATTTTAGCACCTGTGCCTGGAACTCCATTTATGGCATATTCTCCTTTATTGAGGGCTTTTCCATCACGTACCGGGACTTCAGCCACTATGATCTTTTTGGTATTGGTATTATAAATACGAACATAGGTTATAGGTTCAACCGCTTTGACCAGTCCTTCGTCCACGGCAAAAGGTCCAACCCCAGAAGAAATGTTGCCGCAATTCCCAACATAGTCAATCAAAGGCTTTGTGATACTTACTTGGCCAAAGGTGTAATCAACGTCGGCATCCTCCCGCTCCGAAGGACCAATGATGGCAACCTTACTCGTAAGAGAATCTGCACCACCTAAGCCGTTGATTTGACGAGCATCAGGACTACCATAAATCGATAAAATGACTTGGTCTCTTATGTGTGGCTCCTTAGGTAAGTCATTTTCCAAGAGATAGACACCCCTGCTGGTTCCTCCACGGTAAATGACTCCGCGAACCTTCTCACTTTCCCACAACTTAGAATCCCTCCTCTTAAACTGAATTATCTGAAAATAAGATAAAGCAGCCACTGTATTCGTCAATACAACTGGCTGCTTTATCTACTGGCACTCATCCAGTCTTCCCAGATGGGTGTAGATAAACAGTTGTGCTCAGGACTATCTGCTCTAGACAGAGGGGATGATAGTCCTTTAATAAATATTTTAATGAAACTAGATTAAGGTATTATAGTTAAACAAAATTTTATTGGTCCATTTTATTGGGTAGGTAGAGAGATATTTCAGGGAACATAACCAATACAAAGAGTACTGCAATCATAACCAGGAGAAATGGTATAACCCCTCGTACTGCCTCTTCTAGTTTAGATTTACCAACTGCCGAGACGACAAACAAGTTCAGCCCGACTGGGGGGGTAATCATGGCAAGCTCCATGTTGACAACCATAACGACCGCAAAATGGATCATGCTAATACCCAGGTGATTAATAATAGGGATAAGAACTGGTAAGGTAATCAGAACAATAGAGACTGCTTCCAAGAAGGTACCCATTACAAAGAACATTGTCTGCACTACGATCCAGAATACCACGATTCCTAAACTGTTTTCCGCTACCCACTGGGCAATTTTCATCGGAATTTGCTCACTGGTCAAGTACATGGCAAAGGTCATGGCTGCCGGAATAATGAGAAAGATCATTGAGCTGATTCCGATTGCCTCTCTCATAATCGAACGGAACTTTTTCAACGACATTTCCCTATAGATGAAAATTGTAACAAAGAAAGCATAAAAGATCGAGATGATCGCGGCTTCTGTAGGAGTAGCTATTCCACCATAGATACTTCCTAAGATGATCCCTGGGAGTAGAAAGCCAGGAATTGCTTTTTTGGAAGCAGTCCAGCGTTCACTCCAGCTGGCTTTTTCCTCGGTGGGAAAGCCTTTAACTCTGGCGAAGATAATCGCCGTTACCATAAGGCTTCCTCCTAAAAATATTCCAGGCAATACACCAGCCATAAAGAGTTTCCCGATGGATTCCCCTGTCGTAACGCCGATAAGTACAAAGGTGATGCTGGGGGGAATGAGGATCCCCAGGGTCCCTGAGGCTGCTACGAGTCCCATCGCATATTTCTTATCGAAGCCGGAGTTAATCATTGCGGGAATGAGAATCCCACCGACTGCTGCAGCCGTAGCAGGGCTTGATCCTGAGATCGCAGCAAAAATCATACAGGCTAGCACGGTAACAATAGATAGCCCTCCTCGCACATGACCCACCCAAGTGCGCAAGGCATCGATCAAGTATTTGGAAATTCCACCATACGACATCACTGAACCCGCAAGCACGAACCCGGGGATAGCCATGAGGGGGGAATTCTCCAGGGAGGAAAACATCTTATGCGCGATCATATACATTGTGAAATCCGTAGTCGTTCCAAGGATTAAGACGCTCGAAATTGCTAGGGCAAGCGCGACGGGTACTTCTAGTAGAAATAAACCAATGAAGATGCTAAAGAGAGCTACTGTAGTCATGAATGCCCGCTCCCCCCCGTCTCAATTTCTTCAAGCCTGTTTTTGATCCATTCCGACTCCTTATCTTTTAGGAGAGAGCGAAGCTCTACAATATAGCGTAGTCCGAGCATTAACGCAGCAACCGGTACGAAAAAGTAAGCAATCCACAAGGGGAGCTGGATATTGATTGACACTTGGTGGGAAACAAGGTACTTTATTTCCAACAATAATCCTAAGTAGGCTAAGAAAAGACAAAAGAGAAAACTTAAGGTTCGAGAGAAAATACTTACCCATCGTTGAACCCTAACAGGAAACTTGTCATAAAGTATAGTCACTCTGATGTGGCGACGGTCACGTTGCGCAATACTCCAGCCAAGGATAGCTCCCCAAACCAAAACGTACGTTGAAACCTCATCAACCCAGAAAACGGGAGATTTGAAGATATAACGCATAATTACGCCGTAGAAAATGAGTGTTACACCCGTTAAGAAAAACGTTCCTGAAAAAATATCCTCGAATAACTCATACTTGGCCGGAAGACCTTTCATTCTATACCTCCTCAGCGACAACTCTTGCCCAAGGTAAACCGTGAAACTTCTTAAACTTTACACTTTATTCGCTTTCTTAGCTGCCTCAAACATATCTTTTCCCATAATCGGTTCGAATTTATCCCAAATGGGTTTTACGGCTTGCATGTATAGTTCTCTGTCTTGAGGGGTAGTCTCATAAACATTAATCGTCTTCTTAAGCTTTTCCAGTCCTGCTTTATCTTGTTTCTCGGAAAGTTCACGTTCATAATCCGAGGCTTCTTTTATGGCTTGACTTACAAGTTGTTGTAAATCGGCGGGAAGCCCCTCATAGAACGATTTGTTCATGAGTACAATATAGGAGAGACTGTTAAGGTTGACCACGGTCAGATTCTTGAGAACTTCGGCATATTTCTCATTTTCTATGTTATCAAACGTAGCTATGGTTCCGTCGACTACCTTTTGCTGTAAAGCGGTGTAGGTCTCACCGAAAGGAATAACCGACGATCCAGCCTTAAGCGCTAGGCATGTATCGACTAGCACGCCGCCACTCGGGATACGGAATTTCAAGCCTTCAAAGTCTACCGGCACTTTCAGTTCTTTTTTACTGTTCATAAACTGACGCATACCGTTTGGCCAAGATGTTAGGCCTAAGATTCCTTTAGATTCTAAACCCTTCAATAAACTCTTACCCGTTTCTCCATCCCAAAAACGAGATTCAGCAGCGTTATCATTAAAGAGAAACGGAACATCTCCGATTTGGAACCGCTTATCGAAACTGACCAGTTTACCAGCTGAAGGGGCAATAAATTGAACGTTATTGGCTTGTAGAGCCTCCATTTCATCTTTATCGCCAAATAACTGGCTAGATGGGTAAACTTTTATTTCTAACCGTCCTTGAGAACGTTCATTCACTAGCTGAGCAAATTTTATAACGGCCTGTCCTTTAGGGGTCTGTTCAGCCACTACGTGAGTGAATTTAGCTGAAATTTTCTCTACAGCCTTTTCCTGTTCACCACTTTTTGCCGGTGTCGTTCCACAACCTGAAAGGGATAATCCGAGTGTTAGAACGAGTAATGAATACAATACCTTTTTAATACCTTTTCTCATCTTTCATCCTCCTTTTATCTAAATAATACGTTACCTGTAGAAATAAGAAATCTATCAAGTATCGATCCTCCACCTCCTCTTGGTTAGAATAATATAAAAGAACCGGGGCACGTTTAAAAACGTGCAACCGGTTCTTTCTTCTACGCTTAACGCCCGATCTCTCGGGCGAATGTAGTTGATACAGTTGCTAACAGCATATAGCTTGTAAAGAGTAAGCTATATGCTGGTCTGACATGATTGTATATTATGCATATTATTATGTCAATTGAAAATTTTCAGATTATTAATAATTACACCCAGTTTCAAAAGTTAAAATAAAGTATTAATCTCGATCAAATTTGATATTAATCCCATTAGACCAAAAAACAGTCTCTATTTTATTTTTTGTGATAAGAAAAGTCTTATTTTAATAATGTTAAATAAATACGATGTAGATCTTTTAGAGCCGCTATTATGGCATTCTGAGCGGCACCGTGATAAGTACTTTTAATTTCGGCAAATACATCCTCAAGCCCGTCTTTTAAAGAACTACCTACCAAGATTGTGGCCAAAAAATCTTGAGCCTGCTGAGTAACCAGTGTACAAGATACTCTGATGATCACCCCATACTTTTTGTCTATCTCAGTAACGATAGCAAAAGTTCCAAATAGGCTTTGAGCAGCCATTCCCTGTGGCAAATTAGAGTGTCCAACAATCATTATTGTTTTTTGTTTCGTCATAGTCTACCTCCTTTGCCTATTATCTTCATACGGATTAGCTAAAAAGAGTTATTTTCATGAAACAAATTGATCTACTTATGTTTTCGACGCTCCGGCAGAAAAACCTTTTACCTAGATTAGAGGAATACCCTAATTTAACTGTTCAATTCAGTTTAGAATAAACACCAAGACAGTGATAATCCCGGTCATTAAAGCAACTGGCTTAAGTGAGTTAATGATACTGGCTTTAAAGTAGTCTAAGGAAACCACTAAACAAAGATGGGCAGGCGACAACATTGAGCCTACCACTCCCATCACATATCCAATGGTAACCAGATTTACATCCCCCGGTGCGATCACATTAACTATCGGAAACGTAATTGCCACGAAACTCGTCATTTGTCCTGTGAGTACTCCCACCGTAAAGGTAAGGATAGTGATTAACAGCGCAGGCGAAACCCCGGATTTTCTAAGCAGGTCCACAATTTCATTGACGCTCCCGGTCTCGGACAGCATTTGCTGAAAAAAGAAGATAGCCAAAAGCCCCAATAATAACTTCGCGTGAAAGGACTCCTTAAACATCTCACCGATTTGGGCAGTCCGTAAGCGAAAAACAACCACCATAACCCCCACGACCAAGGCCATTGATACCGCTGCGCTGAGATGAAATCCGGTTACTAGAATTATGTTTAACACGATAGGAGCAATCGCATAAAAGATAGCCTTCACGGCTTGATAAGCATTCTTTGTCGTTTCCACTTGATCGATTTGGCCTTTGGTCAGTATGTTTTCTCTGTTATAGTTCCGGCCAGTCAGCAAAACCAGCCAGCCCAGGAGAGCGCCAACACATGTGTAGACAGCCAAATGTGCGATTAACACATTTAAACTAATCGCGGTAATCTCACTAGCCAGCAATAAGGCCGGCACGATCGGATTAGAAAACTCCCAAATATGGCGAAACCAATAATTGATAGCCGTCTTCGTCTCCGCACTGAGTTGATACGAGCGGCTGGCGTTATCCACCAGCGGAGCGGAAAACAAGGCCCCGCCCACAGAGGGGAGTAAACCTAGCAGCGCCGGCATAAAAGCCAGTAATAAGCGATCACTGCCAAACAGTTGGCGGGTGGCGGTCATAAACCCGTCCAGACTGCCGCTAGTCCGCAATTCATATTCCAAACACATCACAAAGTACATGGCGATAATAACTTCCCAGGAACCTTGCCTCCGGAGGGTGCCAATAATCGCCTCATACCCAATCGTCAGATCTCTGGTTGACATGATGAACAAGATGGCTGAGGCCGCAAGCATAACATAGCCAATTGAAATCTTGTGCTTCAAGAGATAAACCATTGATATAAGCACTAAGGTCATCTTGACTGTTACATACATCTTTAATACCTCGCCCAAAAATCGAAGTCCGCGGTCCGTGGTCCGAAGTCCGTAATAATTTCGCATTACAGGCGTCGGTAAGTCTTCGCAGGTATTCATCTATAGATTCTTCCTCGTGACGAATGTTACCCTCGTTCGAGGGTTACCGAAGAGCCTGCTCCCGCGTGAAGTTGAGCATCCCACCGGCTTTTAAGATGGCTTTCTGACGGGTAGTTAGTTCAGCTTTAACCTGGAATTCGAACTGTTGGGTGATGTTCTTTACAAGTAAGACCTCACCAGCCTCAAGCGCTGCGGTGACACCAAGGATTTCCAAAATATCACTCCTGTTTATCCGCTCGTAGTCAGCCGGATCGACAAATGTCAGAGGCAAAATCCCGAAATTAATCAGATTGGCACGGTGAATGCGGGCAAACGAACGTACTAATACCGCCTTAATCCCCAGGTACATCGGCACGAGGGCGGCATGTTCGCGACTCGAACCCTGGCCATAATTCTCGCCGCCGACGATAAAACCGCCACCGGCAGCCTTCGCCCGTTCTGGGAAAGTAACGTCGACCGGCTCGAAACAATGCCTGGACATAGCCGGGATATTGGATCGTAGGGGCAGTACCTTTGATCCGGCAGGCATAATGTGATCCGTGGTGATGTTGGCTCCCACTTTGAGCAGAACCTGGCCGGACAATTTCTCTGCCAGGGCAACTGCCACAGGTACTGGCTTAATATTGGGTCCCAGTACCACATCCATATGTTCCGGAGACTGTGCAGGTACGATTACCATGTTATCATCGGCTGCAAACGTCTGAGGAAGCTCAATTACCGGAAAGTCTCCTAGCTTCCGGGGATCGGACAAGACTCCATAAATTGCTGTGGCGGCCGCCGTTTCTGGGCTAACTAAGTAAACCTGCGCATCCTTAGTACCGCTACGCCCTTCGAAGTTGCGATTACTGGTACGAACCGACACTGCTCCGGAATGGGGGGCTTGCCCCACGCCAACGCAAGGGCCACAAGCACATTCCAGTATCCTGGCCCCTGCGCCAACCAGGTCAGCCAAAGCACCGTTTTCAGAAACTAGTTTTAGAACTTGGCGTGACCCAGGGGCAATTACCAAGCTCACGCCAGGATGAAGGGCCTTTCCTTTTAAGATGGCCGCTACCCGCATCATATCTAGGTAAGATGAGTTTGTACAACTGCCGATCATGACCTGGCTAACCGACAGATCCGTGATCTCCTTTACTTTTACCACATTGTCCGGCATATGGGGTTGTGCTACGAGTGGTTCCAACCCGGCCAGATCAATCTCGATCACTTCCTCATATTCGGCATCCGGGGCTGCCTCTAATGGCCTCCAAACTTCTTCCCGTCCCTGCGCCCTTAAGAATTGGCGAGTGATCTCATCACTGGGGAACACCGACGTGGTGGCTCCAGTTTCCGCCCCCATATTGGTGATGGTGGCCCGTTCTGGCACTGACAGGGTGGCCACACCTTCTCCCGTGTATTCCAAGACTTTGCCCACACCGCCCTTGACTGAAATCCGCCGTAACACTTCCAGAATGACGTCTTTTGCCGCTACCCAAGGGGATAATTTCCCCGACAATCGCACGTTAACCACTTTCGGCATGGTCAGATACAGCGGACCGCCACCCATGGCTACAGCCACATCCAGCCCACCCACCCCGATCGACAGCATGCCTAACCCACCGCCGGTCGTGGTATGACTGTCCGATCCAATCAGTGTCTTCCCTGGAATGCCGAATCGCTCTAAATGAACTTGGTGGCAAATCCCGTTGCCGGCCCGGGAGAAATACGCGCCATATTTGGCCGCCATCCCCTGCAGAAAACGGTGGTCATCAGCGTTCTCAAAGCCGTTTTGCAACGTGTTGTGGTCAATATAACTGACAGACAATTCCGTGTTAATAAGCGGGATATCCATCGCGGCAAACTGAAGATAAGCCATCGTACCGGTGGCATCCTGAGTAAGGGTCTGATCGATCTTAATCGCGATCTCTTCACCGGGAACCATGGTCCCCTCGACGAGATGTGCTTTGATTATCTTTTCGGTTAAGTTTTGACTCACTTTTTTGTCCCCCCCGTTTCGATGTTCGTGGTTCGAAGCTCGATGTTCGAACTTGATGTGCGTTATTTGAAGTCCGATTTTGACGATCAATGTGTAAGACGTTTGTGAAACTCGTTCAGCTAAAGCTGTACCTCGGTAATCCGATGAAGAAAGCCTCCGGTGACGTTAGTATCCGGTGAGATTCGTGCCAGATGACGATAGTATTCAGTGGATACACCGTACGGAAAACACACTCTGACTTATAGAAGAGTAGGTGCCTAGGTAGTGAATCAAGATGTTATACGCCGACTCAGCGTGGTATATACAGCTCCCCCTTGATGATCCTTCTCGCCGTCCGATCCAATCCCACACTGGCCACGTCTTCTCCTGATTCTGTCAGTGATACCCTTACCTCGGCGATCCCCTCAGGATGCCCTATTCGGATAATCTGTTCGTGCCAGCCGTCTCTTTTTCTTGCAAAACGATTAGGTATCGTGCCAGGGAGGAGAGACGCTGCTGCCATGCAATATAAACCGCTGCCTGCAAAAGTACGATGGAATTTTCCCATGGAAACCATTTTTGCTACAATGTCTACTTCTTCTTTCTGTATAATTCTTCCTGCCGGGGTCACATAAGTCTGCGGTGCCATGATCAGCGCAAACTTCGGCACTGAACCGGCCACTTCGTCCTCTGTGTCCGCCATCCCGGCTTGCATAGCGGCTTGCCTGCGTATGAGCTCAATTTTCTCCAGCAAAAGGTTATTCCGCGATAGTTCACTATTTTCCTCTGCAGCAGTTACCCCTAGATCACTGGCATCTAGGAAAACAAAAGGATTCACGACATCAACAAACGATATATTATAGGTACCGAATTTCGTTTTCACTGGACCATTAATCCCTAAGGGAAGAGTTTTTCCCGTCTTTCCTCCCCCTGGGGTCAGAATGTCGATAATTATCTTGGCCCCTGGAGTTGTCACGCCGGGCATCAAATAATCGCCGCTTACTTTGGCTTTCCCGTCAACGAGAGGGATTTGCATTCTGAGGATCTTCCCGATGTTCGTATTGAAAATAGTGATATCGACGAAGTCGTCGGTAAAATCGACCGGAACTAAACCTTCGTCAACCGCAAAGGAACCAACGGCCACCATCAGGTTTCCGCAAGTTCCAGTGTCATCAACAATTTCTGCGCCAATCCCGATTTGGTAAAACGTATATTCAACATCAATTCCCTTCATAGAGGAAGGCGAAATCACGCAAACTTTACTGGTATGAGAGGTTCCGCTGCCCAAACCGTTGATTTGCGAGGGATTATAAGAATCGATCCCAGCCATGAAAATTCTGTTGCGTCGTTCAATGTCGTCCGGTAAATCGCTCTTGCGAAAAAATAACCCCCTACTCGTTCCACCACGGTATACTGAGCAAATAATTGAAAACTGCGACAACCTGGTCAACCTCCTTATCCAAATCCCACTCTTAAACCAAAGACATCGCGCAAATCTCTGATCTACCCACCAAGCAAGTCGTTACCAGTGAAGATTTCTTACTCACAATAAAACAGCATCTCGACTAGATGTTTAATAGTCGATGAATTCAAGAAGGATGGCCCGGATAAAACATTTTTATCGAGAACCATCCTTGTCTTCACGTAGTCTTCCTCCGAGCAGAACAGTCTTGGCAATACTTGAGTCAAGTTCTTCGTACTCATAATAACTGATTAGGTCGTACAGTTCTTGGCGGGTCTGCATTTCGCCTAACATTCCCTGTTGTGTCCCCGTAGTTTGAATTAACGAATAAACTCGCTCAATGGCTTTAGCCGCAATCCTCAATGACGTCACTGGAAAAATAACGATTTTGTATCCCCAATCCTGGAACTGCTGAGCAGAGTAATAAGGTGTTTGACCGAATTCAGTCATATTAGCAAGCAACGGAAAATTCGTCGCTTCCGCGAACGCACGAAATTCTTCTTCAGATTGCAGGGCCTCCGGGAAAACAACGTCTGCACCGGCATCTACATAAGCTTTGGCTCGATCGATCGCCGCGTTCATCCCTTCGTTGGCCTTGGCGTCCGTTCGAGCAACTATCACAATTTCTTTGCTGGCCTTGCGTGCAGCGATGATTTTTTGCACCATTTCTTGTCTGGAGACAAGTTTCTTACCATTTAGGTGACCGCACTTTTTTGGGAAATCTTGATCCTCCATTTGGATAGCAGCCGCACCGGCGTCTACCATTTCCTGCACCGTCCGGGTCACGTTAATAATGCTGCCAAAACCGGTATCAATGTCGACGAGAATCGGCAAGCCGGAAGCACGCGAAATTTCTCTAGTCCGGACTGCCAGCTCACTGAGCGTCGTCACGCCCAGGTCAGGGAATCCCAGACTTGCTGAAAAAGCGGCCCCCGACAAATATAGCGCTTGAAATCCTGTCTTTTTAGCAAGTAAAGCTGCCATGGCATCGTGGGCTCCGGGTATTTTGATTATGTTATCACTTGATACCAATAGCTGGCGGAAAACCGAGATTGTATTTCCGTTGTTATTCTTAATCAGCCAACTCATACATTTAAAGACTCCTTATTCAAACGTTCAGTAATTTCATCATTATTGGTCATTGTTATAAAGGATTTATTTTCACCAGTCTGCATCTTAACCAATTGATATTTTCCCATTTTGGATACTTAAGCTTTAATTCTTTTTTTAGCTCTCGAATCTTTGACTAAAGTATAGACTAGGGACAAAGCCGCGAGGAGTAACAGAGCGATTGAGATGGGCTTAGTAAAGAAAAGTACTGGCGTTCCGTTTCCAATGGTCAGCGCTTGGCGGAAGGACTGTTCGAGCATCCCGCCCAAGATAAGTGCCAAAACCATGGGTGGGATCGGAATATCCAGCTTCGACATATAATACCCACCAATACCGAAGAGGATTAATAGGAAGAAATCACTGGAACTATAGTTCATCAAATAGGTACCCATGAAGGCTAGGCCCATAATCATCGGCAAGAGAATTCTTTGCGGGATTTTCAACAATTGGACAAGCGGTCTCACAAGCGGCAAGTTAATCGCTAGAAGCAACAAGTTGCCAATCATCATGGATGCGATAACACCCCAGGGAATTTCTGGGTGTTGGGTGAACAGTGTAGGACCGGGCTGAATTCCCAGCATCATGAGCGCACCAAGCATCACTGCTGTGGTCCCTGATCCGGGGATCCCCATAGTTAGCAGCGGAATCATAGCTCCAACTGAAGAAGCGTTATTGGCAGCCTCTGGAGCAGCCAAACCTTCTATGGCACCCTTGCCAAAATCCTCAGGATGCTTGTTAATTTGTTTCTCCGTCGAATAGGCTAACAACGTCGCAATCGTGCCACCCATACCTGGCAAAACCCCAACAATAAAGCCAAGCGGCGTACTACGGAGAATCGGTCCGAGGCATTTCTTCCAGTCCGCGCGTGTCATAGACACTTTACCGATATCGGAAGTACTGACACCATATTTGGCATTAAGCGAAGCATAATTTTTAAAGACTTCCGTTACGGCATAGAGTCCGATCATAGCCACTAAAAAGTCGATACCATCCTGTAGACTGATAAACCCCATAGTAAATCTCATAACACCGGTCTGAGAGTCGATGCCAATCGTACTGATGATAAAACCCAAACACAGAGCAATGAATCCTTTGAGAAGATTACCCTTGGAGAGTGTCACCGTGGCCGTTAGCGAGAACACGAGGAGAGCAAACAATTCTGCAGGCCCAAATTTTAAAGCAAAATTTGCTACTGGTAACGCAAGGAAGACTATAAATATCACACTAATCATTCCACCAATAAAGGAAGCCCAAGCGCTAATGGCTAACGCTTTGCCGGCCTGGCCGTTGCGCGCCATAGGATACCCGTCCCAACAGGTAACAATCGCCGAAGCATCCCCCGGTGTATTAATTAGGATTGATGCCCGAGAACCGCCAAACATCGCCCCATAATATACACCCGCCATGGTTATCAGGGCTGTTGTCGGATTCATTCCATAGGTCACGGGAATGAGAACGGCTACACCGGTTGCCGGTCCTAAGCCTGGCAGCATGCCAATGACTGTACCCAAAATTCCACCAATAAGTACCCAAAAAATATTGGTGAGGGTAAATGCCTCGTGCATGCCGAGGGCTAGGTAATTCAGAGAATCTAGCATTTTTCACTCCCCCTAGAAACTGAAGATTCCGCGTGGCAAACTTAAATGGAGCAAGGTGGCAAATCCAATATACGTAACAAGGGAAAACCCAATGGATACCATAATATTTTGCTTCCAACGGGCGAATGTATTGACCAAAAACATCAATCCGAGCATAAATACAGCGGTAGATATCAAATAACCTAATGGATCCAGCAGAAATCCGTAAATAATTCCAGCAATCGACGTGACCACTATACGTATAAGCACCTTTTTTCCTTCGGGCGTGAGTTGGAAAGACAAGATACTTCTAAGTTCTTTGGGAGTCCTGATCTCTTTCACGAGCAACAATATGCCTAATAAAATAAGTAGACTGGCTACGATTAAGGGGAACACTTTGGGACCTGTTGGATCGCCCATCGTTTGTTGACGCAGATTAAGAGTTGCAATAAGGTAAATACCACCGAGGGCCACTGCGAAGAGGCCTGTCATCACGTTTTTGCTCAACTTATAAGTCACCTCCGCATTCCAGATAAATGAAAGGCAGGTGGCAGCCCTTTGCCACCTGCCCTCTCTTTAAATCCGCTATTTAATCAGACCAACAGACTTTAAGAGATCTGACTGTTCTTTAGTTGATTTCTCGAGATACGCTTTATAGTCAGCTGAATTCTTATAGTATACATCCATGTTCACCTTTTTCATGGCATCTTTCCAGGACTGTTGCTCGGACATCTTGCTCAGAACATTATCCCAGTAAGCGATTTGCTCAGGAGTCATGTCACCAGGTCCCACAACACCACGCCAGTGGGGGAAAACCATATCAACCCCCTGTTCTTTCCAAGTTGGGATTTTTGCATAATCCCCTTCCAAACGCTTGTCGGAAGAAATCCCTAAAATGTTAAGGTTTCCAGCTTTATACTGCTCCATTGCTTCACCAAAACTAATCGTCATGGCCTGAACATGTCCACCGAGAAGGGCAGGAATTTCCTCGCCACCCGCGCCAGGGTAAACAACAAACTTAATCTTGCTCATATCCGTCATTCCATAAGCTTTAGCGAGCATGAGGAACTGTATATGATCATCATTACCCAAAGCAGGTCCAACGGCAATGCTGATTTTGGAGGGATCAGCTTTGAGCGCCTCAAAGAATTCCTTACCTGTTTTGTACGGAGAATTTTTAGGTACTGCGACAGCTTCCCATTCTGCTTGAAGCATAGCCAATGGAGTGAAATCCTTATACGATAACGTACTTGCACCCAATAGATTGTTTTGAATAATCTGGGGAGAATTGGCTGCAAAATAGTTCCCGGATCCTTTATGGGTGTTTAAGTAAGTCCAACCTGTAGCACCACCGCCACCGGTTTTATTGGTAATAATGATCGGTTTAACAACCAGTTTGTCACCAGTGAGGGTTCTTTCCATAGTACGGGCTAACATGTCATATCCCCCACCAGGACCGGCTGGGGCGATGATTTCTATCGTGGAGTCGGGGGTCCACGTTTTCGGTTCACTTGCAGCACTACTAGTGCTACTGCTTGCGGCAGGCGTTGTTGCCCCGCATCCAGTTAGAAGCATGCCGCCCACCAGAGCCAGAGCAATCCATGACGTTCTTCTTCTCACTTAAACATCCTCCTTGTAAGATAGATATAGGGTCGATGGTTCAAAACCAACCCGAACGTTCCTTGATAACTTACTCCTTATTGTTCAGATGAATTAGTTGACACGTTGGACCTCAATCAGTAAATATCGTGCTATAATCA